>JABAOH010010513.1_pt1 | contig 65558 bp, 48 predicted proteins | sample 7062181 | NCBI WGS metagenome assembly JABAOH01 (sample SAMN14538630, study PRJNA623070) | marine sediment metagenome | biome: marine biome [ENVO:00000428]; feature: marine pelagic biome [ENVO:01000023]; material: deep marine sediment [ENVO:00002113]; isolation source: pool of 5 deep marine... | reverse complement strand
AATACCAAAGAACTCATGCCCAGTGCAGAATCATCCTTAGGAATGATAATATCCTTTTCTACCGTAGTGAATTCTTTGGACACTTCATTCTTTATGATCACCGAAAATTTGTAGAAACCAGCAATCAAGGGGAACATATCATAAATATCGAAGGGCTTGTAGGCGATGCTTTTAAGCTGGTCTTCATCCAGTTCTACCGAAATGGATCCCTCATATTGGTAGATTGTTTTTCCCTCTGAATCGGAAACAATTCCGTTTATTTTCAAATGGGTGGAATATTTATCTTGATACTGCTGCATTGAAAATTTCATGATTTCCACAACATAGTGGACAAAATAAATTCCCGGAGGATTTTGAAGGATTTTGATCGAAGAATCGTTGTCAATGTAATTGGCAGAATATTCCACTTCCACCTTGTCTTTATAAGCCAAAAAAATCTGTGCATATTTATCCTTCAATTCCTTTTGGGGAACGGTATGAATTTTCTGGATCATCATATCAGAAGCCAAAGATGGGCGACCATATGGAGTCGATTCCCCAGGAATAAGGGAAAGAGAAACTTTGGCCAGGCTGGGGTTTATTTTCTTTAAAGTCTGGAAGGCTTGGATATAATCCGCTTGGTCGCCAAAATAGGAAGTGAGCAGAGCCTGAGGGCCATCAGCACTGGGACTGTAAAGAACATACTCTCCCACTCCCTCTTCTTGGAAAAAAACCAGATTAAACCCGGGGGGAAGACCGTATTTGGCTAAACCTTGATAAAACCAGACTTCAGTGTTGTATACCTGAGTTTCGCCGGTGTGGCGATCGATACCCCTGGGTTCACCAAGAATGATAAAAATCCTTCCCCGATCGGTTTTCCAGCCAGGCTTGGGGACAGCTCTCCCGAAATGATGATTGGCATAATTGATGCGACGATAATGCTCTTTCTTGAATTCATTTTCTGGCGTTCCAGACGTTGGATCCCTGTGTTTCCAGAATGCTTCTATGAAAAGATCTCTTTCTCGATCTGTCTGAAGCTGGAGAAAAACTTCTTTCTCTAGAGGGGTGATAATATAGCACACCTCCTGTTCCAGCCATTTTTCAAATCGGAGAGGGAGTTCGCCTTCTGACTTGATCCCAGATGAAACCTCCAGCGGGAAAGCCAGTAAAGATATGAACAGAATGACTATGTTTTTTTTTATTATATTCATCCTTCCGTCACTAAATTGAGATTATCTCACTAATATTCATGAGTAATTGTATTAAAAATATTAGAGAATTTGCAAATAAGTGAACTCCTTCCATAGGATTAGTGACGCTCAGGTCTTTGATCTCTACTATTCCCCAAGAGAGTTGGACGTACGGGGTTGGAGAATAGATAGAATATTGCAACAACCACCGCTCCCATGAGGCCGTAGACAATGTCACACCCAGCGATAAATATTTTAGCAGGCTCCAAGAAATCCTGAAATAGAGAAACAAGACAAAAAATAGAAATCTATACAAATTAATTGCGAAAAAAATCTTGACAAAACCAATTTTCTAAAATAATTTTAAGATATAAACAAAGGATTCTGATGAAGAATTCCTATTCCAATCAAGGTGAAAAAAATTAAAAGGAGGAGAACTATGAGAAGGACAATCGTATCAATGGTAGCTATTTCTACAGTTCTTTTACTCATGGGTAGTATGAGTTCTGCCCAGATAAGAACTGGAACCATCACAGGTACAGTCACAGATACAGAAGGAGTGATTTTGCCGGGTGCCACAGTTGCAATTTCAGGTGAGAAGCTTTTGGGGGGCGAGCGTTCTGTTATAACTAATGATAAAGGGAAGTTCAGGTTTCCAAACCTTATGCCTGGAGAATATGAGATAACCGTTACTTTGGAAGGCTTCCAGACTACCAAAAGGATCAGACTCCAGGTAAACGTTGCTAGTACTGTTACTGCTGATGTTATCTTAAAAACTGCCACCTTAGAAGAAAGAGTCACAGTAACAGCGGAATCTCCCATAGTGGATGTGCAAAAGTCGGTGGTCTCCACCAATATCGGCTCAGAATTGATGGAAGTCCTCCCAATGCGCCGTTTTACCTTCTTCGATTATGTGGGAACAACGCCAGGCATCACAAGCTCATCAGGAGACCACTCGAATAATTGGCAATCGGCCTTCGGGTCTAGTTCCTCCTCAAACACCTATTACTTTGAAGGGGTAGAAACCACCAACCCAGAAAACGCAGGTTCCTGGTTATGGGCGAACCCCGATCAGATCGAAGAATTAGATGTTATCGTATCAGGAGCTCCGGCTGAATACGGGAACTTTCAGGGCATGGTTGTCAACCTCATCAGCAAATCTGGTTCCAATAAATTTGAAGGCACTCTCAATTTTTATTATCGTGAAGACTGGTTAACAGGAAATAATACACCCGACGAAGAATTTCCTTTCTATCGCGATAAGTATAATGAGCTTACTGGGACTATAGGGGGTCCCATAATAAAGGATAAACTTTGGTTTTTTTGGGCCGGACAGCTCATGACTGATACATCGGTTGGAGTGGGGGCCGATCCAGTTTTTGGAGCTGGCCTATATCGCCTTAATACTACGTTCGGAAGACTTGACTGGCAAATCAGTAAAAATCATAAATTCACCCTTTCATGTGACATCAACTGGTACAGATGGGAAGAAACACCTTATGAATTTGCACCTTATGAAACCATGACGTCTGAAGATTCATCTAATCCTGTAGTAGGCGCCTCCTGGACTTCAGTCTTCGGTCAAAATACATTCTTTGATATCAAATATACCGGATGGTGGGTCACTCTCATAGTGGAAGCTGCAGATGGAGACAGGGTGACTCCTGCACATTATGATGCTTTTACTGGGATGTATTCAGGAAACTCTTATTGGTGGGGCGATTGGCCCACCGGCCAGCATCAAATCCAGGGCACAGTTACCCATTATGCTGACGATTTTCTCCAGGGTGACCACGAGTTCAAATTTGGGGTTATTTACAACCACAGCTGGGCTGGATGGAAATGGGGCTACCACAGCAACGTGTATTATTACGATTGGGATGGGTATCCTTATTATGCCTTTTTTATGGACCCTGAAGAATATGGAGGAGTTGCCAACAGAATCAGTGCCTTTCTTGACGATAGTTGGTCTGTAACTGACCGCTTAACCTTGAACTTGGGTCTCAGATTTGATCACACTCGAGGCGGCTACCCCGAGTACCCTAAACTGGATAAAAACGCAAACCCAACAGGAGAAACATTTCCAGCGGATATGGACATTCTCAGATGGGACACATGGTCGCCAAGGCTGGGACTTGTTTACCAATTGACTGCGGATAGGAAAACAGTATTTAAAGCAAGCTATGGTCGGTATTATGGCCATATGCTTCTGCGGGTGTTTTATGGTAGCGCCCCATCGAAAACCGATAGATACTGGTATGGATACAACTGGGATACAGGTGAATACGATTATCTATGGCAACATATAGATCCCATAGCTGATAGAGGTATTGACCGGAATATGAAAAATCCGTATTCTGATTCATTTTCCGTAGCAATTGAAAGAGAAATATTCCCTGACTTCTCTCTTTCTTTAACTGGTATCTATAAGGAATCAAGGGATGCTGTCGTCAACCATAATATTGGTGCAGAATATGAGCTTATAGATTACTACGATGAATTTGAGAGCCGGACGATTCAGATCTACAATCAGACAAATGACAGTTTCTATTTAACTACCAATCCAGGTGATAAAACTAATTATAGAGCATTAATTTTAGCTTTCAGGAAGCGCCTCTCCAACAACTGGCAGGTGGATGGGAGTTTGACTTTGTCTAGGTCAAAGCAGTACCCCGGTGGCTATTGGGATAAGAATGATTTAATCAATATGTACGGAGTCCCGGACTATTATGACCGAGAATTTCAATTCAAGATCAGTGGAACCTATATCTTTCCTTACGGGATAATGCTCAGCGCCTATTTTGCTTATGAGCAAGGGAGACCTTTTAACCGCGAGATACCGATATGGCTGGATCAGGGACGCGTATGGGTAGCAGCTGAAGAAAGAGGAAGCAAAAGATATCCTAGCCCGACATATTTGGATCTAAGACTGGAAAAAGAGTTCGGAGTCTGGAAAACAGTCAGATTAAAACTCTTGATAGACGTATGGAACGTCTTTAATGCCGACTACAACTACTGGGTCGGCAGTACTAATGCAGCAAGCGACGCCTACTTGGCACCATCAGGTTACGTTTTACCCAGGAGAGCTCAGCTAGGTATTCGTTTAGTTTTCTAAAGAGCTCAAGCCGTTTACAAAAAAGGGGAAGCTCGCAAGCTTCCCCTTTTTTATTAAAGTCTATGGCTTCACATCCACTTTCAAAAACACGGCAAGGTCGATTTACAGATAAAAGTTCAAATTGATCCGTGTCAGGAGTATTTCGGAGCAAATGATAATAGATGGGGAGAATTCGGAGAAAGCAGCAGTTCAAACCTCGACGCTTTCACTTCGTTTGCCAATCTCAACTATTCTCCCAAAGGTACAACCCTTCCCTTTCCTCCTTTGCAATTGACTGTTCAGATTTTCTCACCGACCTGAATATCATCAACTTTGAGCTCTAGTAATTCTGATATCCTGCAACCGGTATCATATAGCAAAGTGATTAATGCGTAATTTCTGATTCCTGGAAAATCCATCTGATACTTTGTGTTTCAAGCATAGCCATAATTTGGCTATTAGAGAACGTAGCAATAGCAGTTTGGTCAGTCCTGATCCTAGAAACCTTTTTAGAAGGATTATCACTAATCACTCCTTCCTCGACCATAAACTTAAAGAGAATCTTCAGTACTTTGATGTGGTGGTTTACACCTCCAGGTGTGTGGCTTTCTTTGATTCCTGAAACATACTCCCTCAAAATCGAGTGATCAATCTGCTCCAGAGATACATCCGGATAATGTGACTCCATAAACTCCAGGAACTTGTTGAGATGCTGGCTGTAAAAAGTGATTGTGTTGGGGCTTAAGTTCCTTAGCCTCCTGGTTGACAGAAAGGCAGACACCATCCCTTTCAAAGTAGTGGTCATAAATGCCTCCTATATGGGGGGCTAAAGAACGGGTTATGGGCCCTTTTGAGATGGGAATTTACGTAAATGGTTGATAAATAAGATGGTAGCGGGGGTTGGATTTGAACCAACGACCTCCGGGTTATGAGCCCGACGAGCTACCAGACTGCTCTACCCCGCGATACCGATACCATTATAGCAAAATTTTCTGATTTGTCAAAAAAACCTGATAAACGTCTCCAAAAGAGAAAATTGTACCCAAAATACTCCTTCTCTTGTCTGAAATTCAGGGACAAATTCGGGGACAGTTCATTTTTTTTTGAAGAAAACAGGAGATTAGAAAGCAAACCATGACGAAAAAATCGAACCATCCCCATTCAAAAAAAGAACCCCCCATATCCACAAATTTCAAATAATAAGACTGCGATAATCTTTCTTGAGAATTTCCTTGACATTGCCTAAATACAATAAATATAATGAGAAACTTAAAAAATGGCCCACTTCCTATTTTTTCTGCTGGCGATTGTCTGTGTGGGGGCTGTGGTGGGAATGATATTTTCCCGAAACCAAGCCTACAATGCCCTTCTCTTAGTCCTTGCTTTTGCTGCGCTCGGGGGTATTTTCGGGCTTCTCAGTGCCCCATTTATAGCCGTGGTTCAGATCATCATTTATGCCGGCGCCATAATGGTGCTCTTTATTTTTGTGATCATGATGATTAACCTACGGGAAGGCATCCCCCCTGAGAAGAAAAAATGGACGATTTATCTCTCTGCTGTTCTGGCTTTTATCCTTATTGTAGAACTCATACTTGCTGCCAGAGGGTCTTTCCAGGCCTTGACTGGTCCAGGAGGGGAAGAAATTGCCAGCCCTAAAGCCTTAGGTAAGCTGCTTTTCACAGAATATCTTTATCCTTTTGAGATCACTTCTATCCTGATCATAGCTGCTTTGGTGGGAGCCATTATTTTAGTCAAGAAGAAAGAAGAAGAATGATTCCTGGAAGCTACTTCTTTATCCTCAGTGTCATTCTATTCATCCTGGGGGTCATTGCTTTCTTTGTGAAAAGAGACCTCATTACCCAGTTCTTATCCATAGAGGTCATGCTCAATGCTGGGAATCTGGCTTTCATTGCTTTTGCTCGAGCCTTGAATTCCCTTCATGGCCAGGTTATTGTCTTTTTTATCATTACCGTAGCCGCAGCCGAAGCAGCTGTGGGTCTGGCCATCATTCTCTTAATCTTCCGACAGAAAAAGACGATAAAATCAGAAGATATGAATTTAATGAAAGGCTAAAATGACTGAGATTTTCTGGCTTATTCCATTCCTTCCCCTGTTAAGCTCTTTTATATTAGCAATTTTTGGAAGGACACTGCCGAAAAAATACATCTCCTTCCAGGCCTGCCTGGCTGTCTTTGCCTCCTTCATCATCTCGGTCATTTCCTTCTTTGGGCTGCTTAAGATAAGCCAGGAGAGCTATCCCCTTATAAAATCGCTTTTCACATGGATTGCCTCTGGCAGCTTTACGATCAACTTCTCCCTTCAGTTTGATCCGTTGTCAGCAGTCATGGCCATGGTCGTCTCAGGAGTTGGCTTCATTATTCATGTTTATTCGGTCGGCTACATGGATAAAGATAAAGGCTATTCCCGTTATTTCACTTATTTAAACCTCTTCACCTTTGCTATGCTCCTGCTGGTTATGTCCTCCAACATTGTTCTGATGTTTGTGGGCTGGGAAGGCGTGGGTCTATGTTCCTATTTATTGATCGGTTTCTGGTTCGAAAAGGATTCAGCAGCCAATGCCGGAAAAAAAGCCTTTATCGTTACCAGGATTGGTGATCTTGGCTTCCTGTTGGGGATCTTTTTTATCTTTGTTCATATCGGAAGCGCTGAATTCACTGCTATCAACCAGGCTATTTCAGGGGGAGCCGTCACCCAGGGGCTGGCGACTCTTATCGCTCTGCTTTTATTCATGGGAGCTGTTGGCAAATCAGCCCAAATTCCTCTCTATGTCTGGCTACCAGACGCCATGGAAGGCCCCACACCGGTCAGTGCTCTTATCCATGCGGCCACCATGGTCACAGCCGGAGTCTACATGGTCTGCCGGATGAATCTTCTCTACACTCTATCTGGAACAGCGGCTCTCGTCGTGGGAGTCATCGGAGCAGTGACTGCAGTCTATGCCGCTACCATGGCTTTAACCCAGAATGATATCAAGAGAGTATTAGCTTATTCCACTATCTCTCAAATCGGATACATGTTTATCGGCTGCGGTGTGGGAGCCTATTCTGCGGGCATGTTTCATCTATACACTCATGCCTTCTTCAAAAGCCTCCTCTTCTTGTCAGCTGGAAGTGTGATGCACGCTCTTTCTGGAGAATTGGATATGAGAAAGATGGGAGGGCTAAGAAAATACCTTCCCTTCACCTACCCTGCTTTTCTGATTGGCGCTATAGCCATAGCCGGAGTCCCCTTTCTATCAGGATTTTTCTCCAAAGATGCTATTTTGACTCAAGCCTTTGCCAACAAGCAGTATTTCATCTGGATTCTTGGTGTTTTGGGGGCGATTCTTACTGCCTTTTACATGTTTCGTCTGATCTTTCTGACTTTTCAGGGGGAAGAACGCCTGGAACCTGAAGCCAAAGAACATCTCCACGAGTCTCCTCCAGTCATGACCATCCCCCTTGGCATCCTGGCCTTTTTCTCGATAATAGCCGGCTTCATCGGAGTTCCGGCTGTTTTTGGCGAGAAGCTAAACTGGTTCAATAAGTTCTTGGAACCAGTTATGAGACCAGGACATGAGGTCCATCTGAGCATTCAAACCGAATGGCTGCTCATTATAATTTCAGTAGCCGTTGCCCTTTTCGGCATTTACCTTGCCTATATTTTCTATATTAAAAAACCTCAGACTCCTCACCAGCTTAATGCCAAGTTCCCGTACGTCTATAAGCTTCTTTATAACAAATACTATGTGGATGAAATTTATAATGCCGTCTTTGTGAAGCCGGTTGTCAGAGGCTCTGAAATCGTTTATGACAATTTTGACCTGAAGGTCATTGATGGGGCGGTCAACGGCTCTGCTTCAGTCACTGGACTTTCAGGAAAAATCTTAAGCTATTTACAGACAGGGTTGATCAAAGACTATGCCCTTGTCTTCCTTTTTGGAGTTATTCTCTTTTTAGGCTATTTATTGTTTTAGAAAATGAATTTTCCGATATTAAGCGTAGTGACTTTCCTCCCCCTAGCAGGAGCCGTCTTCCTAATTTTTGTTCATCGTGACAGGAAAAATTTCCTGCGTTCCCTCGCTCTCGCGTTTACCCTCATTAATTTTGTCCTCTCCCTTTTCCTCTATATCCACTTCAACCCTCAAACCGCAGAAACTCAATTCGTAGAAAAGGGACCTTGGATCGGGTATGGCATAAATTACCATATAGGAATAGACGGCCTCAGCCTGTTTCTAGTGCTCCTGACCACTTTCTTGATGCCCATTGCCATCCTCTCTTCCTGGAATTATATCCAGAAGAAAGTCAAAGAATACATGATCTTTATGCTCATCCTGGAGACAGGGATCATCGGAGTCTTTGTCTCGTTCAATCTTTTTCTGTTTTATGTCTTTTGGGAAGTCACCCTGATTCCCATGTACTTTCTCATCGGAGTCTGGGGAGGCCCGCGTCGGATCTACGCGACTCTAAAATACGTCCTGTTCACGATGCTGGGAAGCCTGTTGATGCTGGTGGCGATTTTTGTTCTCTACTCTACCTATTATAAAGCCACAGGAGTTTATTCCTTTAACATCTTCGACCTCTCCAAGCTCATTCTCAATCCCAACCTCCAGCTCTGGCTTTTCCTGGCTTTTGCTCTTTCCTTTGCTATAAAAGTGCCCATGTTTCCCTTACACACCTGGCTGCCAGATGCTCATGTGGAAGCCCCTACCGCTGGATCAGTCATCCTAGCGGCCATCCTCTTGAAGATGGGTGCTTATGGATTCCTCCGCTTTGGCCTTCCCCTGTTTCCGGATGCGGTTATGAAACTGCTTCCGGTTCTAGCCGTGCTGAGTCTTATCGGCATTATCTACGGTGGTTTGATGGCCTTAATCCAGAAGGATATCAAATCCCTAGTGGCTTATTCTAGTGTAAGTCATATGGGACTCATCATGCTGGCCATTTTCTCGTTGAACATCGAAGCGATCGAGGGAGCTATTTATCAGATGCTTAACCATGGATTGAGCACTGGTGCTTTGTTCTTGATAGTCGGCATATTGTACGAAAGGGCTCATACCCGCCAAATAAAAGATTTTGGAGGAGTAAGCAGTCAGATGCCTGTTTTCTCTGCTTTTTTTCTCATCTGTATGCTCTCCTCGATCGGGCTGCCCGGGCTGAACGGTTTTATAGGGGAAATCCTCTGCATCTTCGGCATCTTTAAAACCAGTAAGCTTCTGGCCATACTCGGGATCTCCACAGTTATCTTAGCTGCGGCCTATCTGCTATGGATGTTCCAGCGCGTGATGCAGGGGCCCATAAAAAACGAAAAAATCTATTCTTTCACCGATATCAATAAACGGGAAATTTCCTATCTTGTCCCTATCGTGATCATGATGTTCTGGATGGGAATCTACCCCCGACCTTTTCTTAAACGAATGGATCATTCGGTCTCTGACCTCCTCAATAAAGTGAACAGGAAAGAAAGAATTTTTATCCAGGCTGAAGAGGACAAAAAGGCCTTGACCGAGGTCAATAATCTGATCAATACCGAAAAAAATAAGGAAATGGAAGAAGAAGCCAAATGAACAGCCTGTTCGCCCTTCTGCCCTTAGTGATCATTGTCATAGCTTCTCTTCTTGTCCTGCTCCTGGAAGTCTTCCTTAAGAAGGAAAACAAGAACTATCTAGGTTTTATTTCCCTCTTCTTCCTGATTGTTTGTGCCATCCTTTATTTCAGGTTCTGGAACGAAGAATTCTCTTACTTCAAAGGAAGTTTGGTTTTGGATAAACTCTCTCTATTCTTCTTTTTTATCTTTGCTGTTGCTGTCTCGTTCGTCATTCTGCTCTCTATGAAGTACATCTCCCTTCAAGATGCCAATCATGGCGAGTTTTACGCTCTGCTCCTCTTTGCCCTATCAGGAATGATGATCATGGTCTCTTCCTCGAGCCTGGTGATCATCTTTCTGGGCTTAGAAGTTCTCTCTATCTCGAGTTATGCCTTGGCCGGATTGAAAAGGAAGGATAAAAAATCATCTGAAGCAGCTATCAAGTATTTTCTCTTAGGAAGTTTTGCCAGCGGATTTTTTGTCTATGGCTTAGCCCTTCTCTACGGCGCCTCCCATTCAACCGATATCTCCGGCATCCTTGATTATTTCAGATCATCTCCAGAGCTGAGCTTGATGGCCACTATCGGGTTGGGTCTGGTGATTATCGGGTTTGGCTTTAAAATTGCAGTAGTTCCTTTCCACATGTGGACTCCCGATGTCTACGAAGGAGCTCCCACTCCTATCACCGCCTTCTTTTCCATAGGGCCCAAAGCGGTGGGCTTTGCCGTGCTTTTAAGGATTTTCCTTTATTACTGGAGAATAACTCCAGAATCTCAGGCCATCTTCTGGCTCTTGTGGATCATCAGTGTCTTAACCATGCTGGTGGGAAATCTTATTGCCCTGCGCCAGACGAACCTGAAAAGAATTCTAGCATATTCCAGCATTGCCCATGCTGGTTATCTTATGGTAGCTATCCTGGCCAGAGATGGCTCCAGCCTCTTGTTCTATCTTGCTGCTTATCTTTTCATGAACCTCGGAGCCTTTGCGGCTGTTATCGCTTTGAGTAAGAAGGGTAAAGAATACCTGGAATTGGATGACTATGCTGGAGTGGGCTTCAAGTATCCCTGGATCGGAGCCACTTTCACGATCTTCCTCCTTTCTCTGGCAGGATTTCCACCTACAGCTGGATTTTTAGCCAAATTCTATGTCTTTAGTGCTGCCGTGAGAGAGGGGCTCGTTCCTCTGGTTATCATCGGAGTGTTAGCCAGCCTTATTTCTGTTTTTTATTACTTGAGAATCGTTGTTTACATGTACATGCGAGAACCTTCCAGGGAAATCGCCATACACCTAGAAAACCCAGCTCTCTTTCTGGTCATTTTCCTTTGTCTTTATGGCGTTCTTCAGCTGGGAATTTTCCCGGGTAACATTCTCCTCATCATCAGAGAAGCCATCAACGCCCTCCCCTTTTAAGGGGTCGGGCCAAGCTAATTAATTTATCTTCAAGTATTTAACCTTAAAATTCCTGCCAATTTTAGCCTTAGAACTGCATTTTTGGGGGTAAAATTGGCCTTCTAAGGAAAATGAAATGGCCCGGGAAGCTAAAAGAGGATAAAATTTATGAAACAAGAAAAGAGTAACCTTTTGAATATAAAAGCGCTTAGAGTGCTAATTTTGCCCCCAAAAAAAGGGATTTAAGAGCTTAAAACAGGTCTGATTTTAACCTATCTTATTAAAAATAAAATAGATAGCTTGGCCCGACCCCATAAAAGATGGCTGGAGCAGGTCGTAAGCCGAATTCTGTCCCTGTTCAGCCTGATGAGCCGGCAGGGGTGGTTATTTATCTAGCCTCTCAGAGAGGAGCATAGCGACCTACCCGCCCCCTGGGACGGGCCATCCCAAAACGGGGCATATTCGGTCTTGCTCCGGATGGGGTTTACCGAGCTCTTGATGTCACCATCAAGACGGTGAGCTCTTACCTCACCTTTTCACCCTTACCCCGGGAGATAGGCAAGCTACCCAACGGGGCGGTTGTTTTCTGTGGCACTTTCCTCCGATCGCTCGGAGTCGCCGTTAGCGACCATCCCGCCCTTTGGAGTTCGGACTTTCCTCCCCTCTCTTCGCCTTACGCGAAGGAGGAGCAACCACCTCGCCTACTCCAGCCGTTATCTTTATACCATATTGCTCTAATTTTTTGTACAGATTACTTCGCGGAGTGTCAATGGCTCTAGCCGTTTGAGAAATATTCCAATTGTTCTCTTCCAGCTTGGCCAGGATAAAATTCTTTTCGGATAAGTCCCTGAATTCTTTCAAGTTTTTAATTTTATCCGCTTCTGGAAGATAAATCTGCACATCTCCTCTGACCTTCTCAGGTAGATCTTTTCTTTCAATAGCATCTGACTCTGTCATGATGATCAGCCTTTCCACCACATTCTTCAGCTCCCTGACGTTTCCCTTCCAGGGGTATTTCACCATGGCTTCTACGGCATCATCTGTAAATTTTTTGACTTTAAAGTTATTTTCTTCTGCGAACGTTCGGCAAAAATATGCCACCAGAAGAGGTATATCTTCTTTCTTCTCCCTCAAGGGAGGGGAATAAAGGGGAACAACATTCAACCGGAAGTAAAGGTCATCCCGGAAAGTTCCTTCTTTAATTTCTTTGGGCAAGTCCTTATTGGTGGCCGCAATCACCCTGACATCGACCTTGCCGACTTTGCTCGAGCCGACTCTCTGCACCTCACCTTCCTCAAGAACGCGTAAAACCTTGGATTGGGTCTTCAGGCTCATATCCCCTATTTCATCTAGAAAAATTGTCCCTTTATCAGCCTGTTCGAATTTTCCTGTTTTCCTTTCTGTTGCTCCTGTAAAAGCGCCTTTCTCATGCCCAAAAAGCTCACTCTCGATCAACTCTTCAGGAATGGCGGCACAGTTCACCTGGATGAATTGCTCCTTGGCTCGCCGGCTGTGAGCGTGAATGGCTCGGGCTATGAGTTCTTTGCCAGTGCCGCTTTCACCGGATATAAGAATTGTTGCATTGGTGGGTGCTGTCTTGAGTATATCTTTCCAGAGCTTTTTCATCTGCGGATGATTTCCGACTAGCTCGTATTTCTTTTCTGTTTTTTTTCTTAAATCCAAACACTCTCTCCGGAGCTCACTCTGGCTTAAAGCATTCCGAATACTGAGCAAAACTCTTTCTCTATGGAGAGGCTTTTCCAAAAAATCAAAAGCTCCGAATTTTGTGGCTTCAACAGCAGTTTGAATCGTCCCATGACCAGATATCATGATCACCTCAGGGCAATACGGTCTTTTTTTCATCTCCTGAAGTATTTCCAGCCCATCCTTTCCGGGCAGCTTGATGTCCAGCAGGACTAAATCCAAGCCGACAGTCTCTTCGACAATGTCCAGGGCTTCCTCTCCATCCACGGCTTCCAAGAAATCGAAACCTTCATATTCCAAAATCATCTTCAGGGATTTGCGGATGTTTTCTTCATCATCCACAACCAAGATTTTGTCCTTAGGATTATTACTCATTTTCTTTATCTCGTTTAAATTTTAGCATAGTCCTCAACATTCGGCAAAACTTCCTGTTCGCTATAAGCACCTCTATTTTCTTGCCTCATTCTTATCATTGTTGTAAGATTTACCCGAAAATGTGGAGAATATTTTGGCTCATATTGCTGGTGATTCTCATCAGTACCTTGGGTTTCCGAATCATAGAAGGTTGGTCACTCCTGGATTGTCTTTACATGACAATCATAACCATTTTCACAGTTGGCTTTGGAGAAGTCAAAGAACTCTCTCCTCAAGGTCAAATATTTACTATTTTCGTGATCCTTAGTGGTGTGGGAACTGCGATCTATGCATTTACTAAACTCGCTGAGGCCTTCTATGAGGGAGGAATTCGTAAATTCTTACGGAGAAAAAGAATGGAAAGAAAACTTCAAAACCTCAAAGATCACTATATAATCTGCGGACACGGCCGGATGGGGAGAGTCGTTAGAGAGAGGCTGGAAGAAGAAAAAACTCCTTTTATCATTATCGATAACCGAGAAGAAAAACTAGAAGAGCTTAAAGAGGCCAAAACATGTCTTTTCATCGAAGGAGATGCTACCTCTGAAGAGGTCTTGATCAAGGCTGGAATTAAAAAAGCCAAGGGCCTGGCAGCTCTTCTTCCCGACGACGCCGATAACCTCTATTTAGTCCTGACAGTCAGACTGATCAATCCCTCCATTTTCATCCTCTCCAAAGCCATAGATGAAGAGGGAGAGAGGAAGATTCTCCAGATAGGAGCCAATAGAGTTGTCAGCCCGTACAAACTAACCGGCTTGAAAATTGCCCAGGGCTTGATTCGCCCCACTCTAGTCGATTTTGTGGATCTTATCATCAGGCGGAAAGAGATAGCCTTATCCATGGAAGAATTTGTTGTAAAAAAAGAATCCCCTGTCACTAACCGCAGCCTTAATGAGTGCAATATAAGAAGAAAGGCCAATGTCATTGTGGTGGCTCTAAAAAAGCCAGGAGAAGAGCTCGTTTTCAATCCTCCTCCTGGTCTAAAAATTGAAACCGGCGATACTCTTTTAGTTCTGGGGGACAATCAAGCCATAGGCTTATTCGAAAGCACCTTTTTATAAATCCTGCTTTTCCTGAACAAGCCAGACACGGCATCTTTTCAAGAATGTAAATAAATTTTAATTTGTAAAATAACTTTCCTCGCCCAAACCTCCTGTAAAGATTATCTTATTTACAATCAATAAGATAGAAAAAGTCCATTCTGGCCCATAACTTGCTGTTACGATTTGATAAAAATAAGACTATCGATTAAGATGATGACTATGCTGCTCAATGCTGTTAGGAAATGCAAACCTATTGTTGTTATCCTTTGTCTCTCTTTGACCGTCTTTTCGTTTGCTCAACAAAAAGAAAAAAGCAAATTTTTCGAGCTGGATAACGGCCTTAAGATCTACCTTTACGAAAGACATATTCTTCCCCTATTGAACATAACAGCCGCCGTCAATCTCGGCTCTAAAGATGAAGCAGAGGAAACAAACGGGCTGGTTCATCTTCTAGAACATTCTATTCTTTTTGGAGGCACTGAATTCCGCAGCGGCGAAGAGATCGGTAAGGATATAAGAAGGCACGGAGCTTATTTCAATGCCCATACGGACCGCGACTTGATCACTTTTGACATTTCCCTTCCCTCTGAACACGCAGATTTTGCTTTCCAGAACCAGAAAGAGATTCTGTTTAACTTGAAGCTTACCCAGGAAGAGATTGATAAAGAAAAAAAGGTCATCCTCGAAGAAATAGCTCAGATTAAGGATGATCCTTTAAGATATGGCGCTTCCTTAGTTTTCCAGAATCTTTATCAAGGCCACGCTTATCAAACCCCGATTATCGGAAGGAAAGAAGTCCTTGAAAAGGTTACCGTAGATCAGTTGGAAGAATTCTACCGCAAATTCTTTGTTCCCTCCAACTGTGCTTTTGCTGTGGTTGGGGACTTTGACATCGATGAAATGGAAAACCGAGTGAAAAATATCTTGGGAGATTTAAAAAAAGAAGAGCTCACGCCCTTAGAATTCAAGAAAGCAACTCCTCTTAAGAAAACCGTCGAAATCGAAGAGGAAATGGATGTTGAACAAGCCTATTTAGTGATAGGAATGCCCGGGCCTGATTACAACCATCCTGACCAGTATCAAGTTGACCTTTTAGTCCAGATTATTGGCCGAGGTTTCAATCCCATGCTGGGCTCTGCTCTTAGAGGAAGAAGAGGCCTGGTCCATAATGCTTCCATGACTTATCTACCTCAAAAATATGGAGGGGCGATCCTGATCTACATCATTCTAGACCCCAAGAATCTGAAAGCAGCCAGGAATGAGGCCATCAGGTTTTTGAAAAGAGTAAGAAACGAGCGTTTTTCCGAGGATGATTTCATGCCGGCTGAACGCATGTATATCTTGGATTACCTGGTGTGCGCCAAGAATCAAATTAAATTTGACTTTTTTCAGGGAAGAGAAAAAGCTCTGGCTGTGGCCAACATGCTGGCTCGATACGTGCTTTTGTCTGAAGGCCCAGACAGAGGAGGCTTTCTCAAAAACATCGAGGAGTTGAGCTCAACGGATTTAAGGAAAGCGGCCGCCGACTATCTCGGCACAGGAAAATATGTCATCGTCTCTATAGTTCCCAAAAAGAAAAACAAAACATGAATTTGAGAATAAGCACTTTCAAAAAGTTTTTAAAACCTGGACTAGGACTCGCTTTTCTGCTGACCATTCACCTGCCGAATGTTCTTAGTCAGGAAACACCTGTTGAGAAACCCACTCTCCAAAAAACAAAATTATCCAACGGGCTTTACTTGATCTATGAAATTGATAAAGCCTTCCCCACCACGTTTCTCCAGGTTCTTGTAAAGGGGGGAACAGGCGCTGTTCCTGAAGGCAAGGAAGGATTGGCCTACCTGGCCACTCGAATGACAGTCGAAATTCCTGACCGAGGCAAGATACGCGAGATGATGAAACAGGCTACCAGGATTTCCATGCGTTGTTTTGGAGATTATTCTCTAATCAACTTGAAATGCTTAACCGAGAATCTGGAAGAGTCTCTAAAAGTCATGGCTCCTATCATCCAAAAACCTCTTTTTTCTGGAATAAGAATAAGCAGAATCAAGGAATACATGATCCATATCAGTAAATCAGAAGAGGATGACCCTATCATCGTAGGGAAGAATGCCCATCTGCAATCCTTCTTTGGAGATAGTGCTTATGGCGGCGCTATCTTTGGCACAGAAGAATCCTTGAAGACCATAAAAAAGAAGGATATTGAAGGCTTTTACGAAAACCATTTTGCAGCTAATAACATGATTGTCGCTGTTTCATCTGATCTAGAAGAAAAGCTATTGATCGAGATGATTCAACGTTACTTCGGCAAGTTCCCTCAGAACAAATGGGAAGCCTCCAAGCCTGCTGGGCCTGCACTTCCTGAAGAAAGGCAGCTCTCTCTTGAAAAAGATACGAAACAAACTCTAGTCTCCATGGCATTTCCTCTTCCCGAGCTCACAGCCAAGAATTTCGTCCTAGCCTTTATGACTGAAAATCTACTGGGAAAGGGAGTCGACTCAAAACTCTGGTCTATAAGGGCAAAGGAAAGGCTTGCCTACAATGTCAATTCTCAAGTCATCTATTTGAGGGGAGGAGGGATTATAAGGGCTTATCTAGAAACAAAGAACGAAAACAAACAAAAAGCCCTAGAGTCTTTAAAACAAGTTCTCCGGCTCCTCAACGAAAATGGGATGTCAGAAGAAGAACTCCAGGCAACTAAAATCGGCTCCCGAGCGAATTTCCTGCGTCTGAATGAAACAAAAGAAGCCAGGGTATCGACTCTTGCTGATTTTGAAGCTCTAGGTCTTGGTTATGGTTTTTTTGATCGATTTTTTGCTGAGGTCGATGCGGTGAGCCTGGAAGAAATAAATGTCTTTATCAAAGAAATTCTCAGTCCAGAGAAAGGAGTGGAGGTTGTCGTAGGGCCTAAAAGCGAAGAATCGGCTCCTCCACCATCTCAGCCCTATTACCTAATACAAGAACCCAATACATAGAATTCCACCTTGTTTTTAAGATGATAACTGGATATAAAATTGAAGGCTACTCTTATGTTTATTTTATTGTCAGGATAGGTTTGCCGAGCATTTTCTCATTCACGCGGATGCCAAGTCCAGGCTTGGAGGGAACGTCAAGCCATCCCTCTTTTCTCAGGGGAGCATCCTCGGCCAAGTGAACATCATTATAACTGTTGAAGTCTGTAGAGGTGAAATAGAATTCTGCTCGAGTGCTTCCTACCAGGTGGGCGATAGTCGCCGTTGTGATATCCCCTCCCCAGCAATCTTCAATAGTCATAGCGATTCCCAGCGATTCACACAGGTCTCTCATCTTCTTGGTCTTGCTTAAGCCTCCCAGTCGGGAAATCTTAAGGTTCACCACTTCCATAGCACGTTCATCATAAGCCTTTAAGAGAGACCCAACTCCCGTGATGACTTCATCCAGTACCATGGGCAAGTCCGTGTGCTCTCGGACATCCAAACATTCTTCAAGAGTGGAACAAGGCTGCTCTAGGTATAAATCCTCCCCGGCTAAAGCATTAGCTACTCGAACAGCCTCATGCATCAGCCAGCCTGTATTGGCGTCAGCTACCAAGATATCCCCTTTTGGAATGACTTTCAGGGCAGCTTTGACACGCTTGATATCTTCACTCGGGTCATCCCCAACCTTGAGCTGGAATCGCCGATATCCTTGTTCTCGGAATCGTGTGATATCTTTGGCCATTTCTTCAGCAGATCCTTGAGATATGGCTCTGTATAGAGGAAAGTTTTCAACATACTGCCCGCCCAGTAGGCTACAAACCGGAACACCCGTTGCCTGGCCGAATATGTCCCAGCAGGCAATGTCAAGAGGTGACTTGATGTAATTATGTCCTCCTAGCGCCAGATCCATGACATCATTGATGACATTGGTTTGACAAGGGTTCCGACCTATAAGCAGAGAACCCAATTCTTTGATCCCGCTGGGTATTCCCTGAGCAAAGGCATCCATATAGGCCGAACCCAGAGGACACGCTTCTGCAAAGCCTTTCAGACCCTCGTCGGTGGATATTCTGATGATGGTGCTTACGAAGGAAGTGACAACATGACCTCTTGACCAGGCGTATTTTTGATCCAGAAGTTTATAGTCAACTTGATAAACATCAATTTGGCTGATTTTCATCAGAAGCCTCCTCTAACATGCCAGAAATAAATAAAAATGTCATTGCGAAGCCTGAATGGCCTAACCCCTTTCTTTATAAGCTCTCCAATTTATTCAATTCCTCCCAGTCCTGATCAACCTGCTTCTGGAATTCCTCTAAAACCCAAGCATTTTTTTCTTTGAAAAGATGGCGAAACCTTCCCTGGGTTTTTATCCATTCCAGGACTGGTTTTTTCTCCTTAGGCTTGTAATTTATCTTGTATTTACCGTTTTCGACCTCATAGAGCGGCCAGACACAGGTATCCACAGCCATGTGAGCCAGCCTTATTCCCAGGGATTCATCGTATTTCCATTCGGTGGGACAGAGACAAAGCACATTTAAAAAGGCTGGACCTTCGACCTCGAAAGCCTTTTTGGCCTTGTTGTAAAGGTCTTGCCATCGGTGGGGGCTTGCCTGGGCTACATAAGGAATGTTGTGAGCAACTAAAACTTTAGTTAAGTCTTTTCTCCTTTGTATTTTTCCTGGACTTTGAGTTCCGGCTGGAGAAGTTGTTGCCGAGGCGCCGATAGGGGTAGCCGAAGACCTTTGTCCTCCAGTATTAGCGTACACATTATTATCATAGCAGACATATACAATATCATGACCTCTCTCTACAGCGCCAGAAAGAGCTTGAAGACCTATATCATAAGTTCCTCCGTCTCCTCCTACGCCTAAGAATTTGAACCTCTTATCCTTAGGAATCCGGCCTTTCTTCTTTAAAGCTTTATACATGACTTCAATACCGGAAATCGTGGAGGCAGCATTCTCGAAGGCAGAATGAACCCAGGTGACATTCCATGAAGTCCGAGGAAAAATAGTTGTGCATACCTCTAAGCAGCCGGTGGCATTGGCGATGATGAGAGGGTCTTCAGTTGCCCTTAAAATGACTTTAAAAATGAGTGGAATACCACAACCAATGCACATCCCGTGCCCTGCCACTAATCTATCTTCTATTGCGGCTAAATCTTTTAATTTTGCCATCTTGCCTCCTTCCTTTATTCTCTCAAATTGATATAGCTGTATACCTTTTCTACTTTTCCAGTCTCGGCTATTTTTTCCAGATCATCAGTAACTTCTTTGAAATGTTCAATCTTTATGTCCCTTCCTCCTAAACCGTAAACATAATTTGTAATCTTAGGGCGTTCCTCATAATCATATAAGGCAGAGCGAATCTCTGTGAACAAAGGAGCTCCAAAAGCCCCAGGGCTTGATGATCGGTCTAGAACAGCTACGGCTTTCATTTTTATTAACGCCTCTGAAATTCTTTGATGAGGGAAAGGACGAAAGATCCTGGGTTTGAGAAGTCCGACTCTTTTTCCTTCAGACCTCAATTCATCTATGGCATCTTTGCAGGTTCCTGCTGCCGAACTCATGGCCACAATACATAGTTCTGCGTCATCCAGCCTGTATCCTTCGAAAAACCCATACTCGCGTCCAAACTTCTTTCCAAACTCCTTCCCGACTTCTTCGATAACTTGAGGTGCATTCTCGATGCCTTCAAGCTGATTTCTCTTATGCTCGAAATAATAATCGGTGAAATCAATCGGACCGACAGTCATCTTCACTTTGGAGTCAAGAAGAGGATAGAGGGATTTATATTCTCCTATAAATTTTTTCACCTCAGCATCATCTTCGACCTGGATGACTTCCATAGAGTGGCTGATGATAAATCCATCCAGCCCGACCAAAACAGGTGTTCTGACATCTAAATGCTCAGCAATCCGAAAAGCTTGAATAAAATTATCATAAGCCTCCTGGCAGTTCTCAGAATAGATTTGAATCCATCCTGAATCGCGTGCTCCCATGGTGTCGCTGTGGTCCCCGTGAATATTTATTGGAGCGCTCAAGGAACGATTAGCTATAGCGGCCACAATCGGAAGCCTCAAGCCAGCAGCTATGTAAAGCATCTCCCACATCAAGGCTAAGCCCTGGGAAGCCGTGGCTGTCATGACCCGCCCCCCAGCAGAAGCTGCACCGATGCAAAGGCTCATAGCGCTGTGTTCGCTTTCGGGACAGACAAATTCGCCGGAGATCAGGCCATCAGCCTTGAATTTAGCAATAGTCTCCACGATGGCTGTAGAGGGAGTAATAGGATAGGCTGCAATCACATCCGGATCAATCTGTCTCGCTGCCTCTCCAATCGTTTGATTGCCGTTTAGTGTTACAAATTTACTCATTTGGCTCTCTCCTCGAAAAGCTTAACTTCCTCTTTTACCATGACGATAGCTTTTTCCTTAGTAGGACACTCAACCGAACATATTCCACACCCCGTACAGTAATCGTAATTTATGCCTCTTACCTTGTCCCCATCAACTTCGATGGCAAAATGGGGGCAATATAACCAGCAAAAGAAACATTGAATGCATCTTTCCTCGATAAATTGCGGTTTTTTGCCAGAGCGCCAAGTTCCGGTTAAGTTCTTAACTGAATTGCCAGCATCGAGATTGATGGTTCCGAGAGTTAACTCTTTCCAACTTTCTTTTTTCATCCTTCTTTGACCTCCTTGAATGCCCTATCTGTGGTTCTTAAATTCTTCTCAACGACCTCGGGCCGCAGCTTTTTGGAAAGAGAGACTTTCAATCTTTTTTGGAACTTCTCTAAGTCCATGATTTGGGTGATTTTTATTAAAGCGGCTACCATAGGGACATTGGGAATTGCCTTTCCTAATTCATCTGCAGCAATTGTATAGGCATCCAACCCATAAATTTTTCTTTCTCCCAAAGAAAGCTTTTCCCGGATGAGAGGAAGCTCGTAAGTAGTATTTATTATGAAGATTGCATTTTCTTTGGCCCCCTCGGCAATGTCAACCATTCCCAAAAGGGAGGGATCGGTAACAACCACAATATCTGGATAATAAACTTGACTATGAGAGCGGATAGGCTTGTTACTGATACGGTTGAAGGCTAAAATTGGAGCTCCTCTCTTTTCGGCTCCGAACTCAGGAAAAGCCTGGACAAATTTGCCCTTCTCTGTAGACAGAACATCAGCCAGAGTTACAGCTGCTGTGACAACACCCTGGCCAGCCCGACCATGCCAACGAATTTCAATCGTTTTTTCCATTAAACCTCCTTTTTTTGTCATTGCGAGGAACATAGTGGCTGAGGCAATGTATTTCTTTTATATAATGAGATGGCCACGCTTCGCCCGCAATGACACGATTGATTCAGAAAATTGCCAAATCCTTCAGGCCTGCGATAAAGTCTAATCAGGTCACTTTGGGACAAAGTCTCCTAATCAGGGCAACACTCACTCTTTCAACTCTGTTCTTCCCTCGAGAGCCTTTTTGATGGTGACCTGGTCAGCATAATCAAGGTCAGATCCTACGGGCAGTCCCATGGCTAATCTCGTCAGCTTAACTTTGAATCTTTTCAATATCTTTGCCAGGTAGAGGGCGGTCGCTTCCCCTTCGACAGTGGGATTTGTTGCTATGATAACCTCTTTAAAATTGTCCTTCTCGATCCTCTTGATCAGCTTTTCGGTCTTAAGCTCCTCTGGCCCTCTTCCCTCCAGGGGAGAAAGGCTGCCCAAGAGAACATGATATCTTCCGCTATAAATACCCGTCTTCTCTATAGAAGCGATGTTAAAAGGCTCTTCGACCACACATAAAATCTCATTGCTCCTCTCGGAATTCGTGCAATAATGACATGGTTCGACATGCGTGATGTTGTTACAGATAGAACAATAAAAGACCTTCTTTTTGGCTTCTTTTATGGCCTCCGCGAGGTCCTCTGCTTCCCTCTGATGAAGCCCCAAGATATAGAAGGCAATTCTTTGAGCGGTCTTAGCTCCGATGCCCGGTATCTTCTTTAATTCTTCTATAAGAATATTTAAGGGTTCAGCATATTCTTGCGTCATCAGAAAAGTCCTGGAATCTTTAATCCAGCTCCTAAGCTTCCTAGTTTTTCAGATAAACCTTCATCGACTTTCGATCCTGCATCGTTAAAAGCAGCAATGATCAAATCTTGAAGCATTTCCACGTCTTCTTTGTTCACGACTTCAGGATCTATGCAAAGAGAAACTAGACTTTTTGTTCCGTCCAGAACAACAGTCACCATCCCTCCTCCGCTGGAGCCTTCCACTCTCATTTCAGCCAATTCTTTCTGCAGCTTTTCTTGCATTTGTTTGGCATTCTTTAGCATTTTTTGCAGATTGCCTATATTTTTCATTTCATGTCTCCTTTGCAGAAAAACGCCGTTTATTCCCTATCCTTTACCTTCTTTATCGGCTCGACTGATAGGACCTGAGCTTTGAATAAATCCATGAAGTACTGGACATTAGGGTCTTTCAAAGCCGCCTCGACCTCTTTTTCTCTCCGATGGCTCCCTTCCACGATTTCTTCCGAGAGCTTTAATTTGACTTTTTCACCGAGGACATCTGAAGCGATTTTTTCTAATAACTTTCTCTCCTTATTAAGCGTATCCAGGTAGTACTTCTTTCCTCCCGAAAAACATATTTCCAAGATGCTGGCGGTCTCCTTTTCAGTCTTAGCCCTGAGCTTGAATGAGGAATGCTGAGCAAGGATGGCCGCTAAAGAGCTCTTCTCCTCCTGGAGGGCTTTGATAACTTCATCGATTATCTCTTTTTTTTTAGGTCTTTCCTTCGGGGCGTTTTTCTCCTTATTCTGAATATCAAGGTCTGACTTTATCTCTTTTTTCTCTTCGACTCGGCTTTCAACTTCTATCCCGGCGTCTTGAGGTGCTTCAGAGCTGATTCCTCCTTTAAGGTTCTCTAATTCTTTAATGATGTCAGCTATTGGGGTTAGCTTTTTAAAGTGGCATAATTTGACCAAGAGGACTTCCAAGTATATGCGGGGATGAGATGAATATTTTAAGCCCGGCTCCCCCTGTTGAAGAACCGAGAGATAGCGAAGGATCTCTTCACCCGAAGCCTTTTGAGCCTCTTTTTTCAGATTGTCTATTTCCTCCTCACTCAGAGGAATGAGTTCCTGAGGACCTTCGATGGATTTTACGAGCAGCAAGTTCCTGAAATGCTGGATGAGTTCCTTGTAAAAATATCGAAGGTCAAAACCTCTTTCGATAAGCTTATCCACTAGAGGAAATACGGAATCTGCCTTCTCTTCCATGATCATGGATGAAAATTCAAACAGAATTTCCCTGCTTATGGTTCCCAGAATCTCCTTTAAATCCCCATCGTTGATAACTTCTCCAGAAAAAGCCACGGCTTGATCCAGTAAACTCTGGGCATCTCTCAAACTTCCGTCAGCCGCTTCAGCGATAAGGTTTAGCCCAACCGGAGATATCTCTATCTTCTCTTTCTGGGTGATATCCAACAAATGATTGACAATATCTCTTTGCGAAATCTTCTTGAATTCAAAGTGCTGACAGCGGGAGATTATGGTGGCCGGGACTTTATGAAATTCTGTGGTCGCAAAAATGAAGACAGTATGGGCAGGTGGCTCCTCCAGGGTTTTTAACAGAGCATTGAAAGCTTCACGAGTAAGCATGTGGACTTCATCGATAATTATGACTTTGTTCCGGCTGTGTATAGGTTTGTATTTTACTCCCTCGCGAAGGCTTCTCACCTCCTCGATCCCCCGGTTGGAAGCCCCATCTATCTCCAGAACATCAACAGAACGATCTTCGTCGACAGACTTACAGAATTCGCATTTGTTGCAGGGAGTAGGAGTAGGTCCGTGCTGACAATTGAGAGCCTTGGCAAATATACGAGCTGCCGTTGTTTTCCCAACTCCTCTCATCCCGGAAAAAATATAAGCTTGAGCAACTCTGTTATTCTTGATCGCATTCTTAAGGGTCTGGACTACTGCCTTCTGGCCAATCATCTCGTCAAAAGTCTTGGGCCTGTACTTGCGGGCATAAATTAAATAGGTCATTTCAGCAGGCTTTGAAGTTTAAGTAAGGAAGAATCGGTCCTTTTTTCTTTAAGCCATATATTAACACAATTTCTCAGGAATTCAAAAAGATTATTTGAGTTTGATTAAAAGAATTCTCTTTCTTATAATACCTCTTTTTATACAAATAACCAGAGAGACAAGAGACGATAAAATCAGAATGCTAATAATAATCAGGCTAAAGGCAAATCCAAGAGATAAAAAGCAGGGCTACAATTATTCCCAACGAGCTTAATATGGAAGAAACCAGAAGAATTCCCAAGGCCTTTAAGTTTCTTAACCAGCCCAACCGCGACCTCACCATAGGAAGCATTTCCCAAAACATATGGGTTCTGGCCTGGCCCATGATGATTGGAAATTTCCTTCAGACTGCTTTTAATGTGGTTGATATGATTTTTGTCGGCAAATTGGGTGCTGAAGCCATCGCTGCAGTCTCACTGAGTGGAATGATTCTCATGCTGATTATCACTCTTATCGTGGGCATAGGCATCGGAACAACAGCCATGGTGGCCAGGTTCATAGGGGCTAAAGAATATTCCCAAGCCAACGAAGTGGCTCTGCAGTCCTTACTGTTCGGTGGAATTTCTTCTTTATTCCTAGCTGTGGTTGGCTTTTTCTTCTCCGAGACTCTCCTCAAAATGTTTGGCGCCGAAGTAAAAGTTGTAGAAATGGGAACAGACTATCTGAGCATCATGTTCTTAGGTTCTTTTACCATGTTCCTCCTCTTTTTGGGAGCAGCTATCCTAAGAGGAGCCGGAGACGCTTTGACGCCTATGCTGATTTTAATGCTTTCCACCCTGATCAACATCGTGGCTGACCCGCTTCTTATTTTTGGCCTGGGTCCTTTTCCTCGGCTAGAAATCAAGGGCGCAGCCTTAGCCACTGTTTTGGCTCGAGGAATAGGGATGCTTATTATATTGGTCATCTTGGGGAAAGGTTATTCCTACATCCATATATCTCTCAAGAATCTCAAATTGAAATTTAATATACTTTGGCGCATCATGAAGATCGCTATTCCTGGCTCATTACAAATGCTTATCCGCAGCGCTTCTGGGCTGGTCATCATGAGTATTGCTGTACTTTACGGCACCTACGCTTTGGCCGCCTATGGTATCGGGCTCAGGATTAACATGATCGTCATGATGCCCGGATTTGGCCTAGGAGCTGCCACAGCCACGCTCGTAGGACAGAATCTAGGAGCAAAACAACCTCAAAGGGCTGAAAAAAGCGCCTGGATGGCTCTGATATATTATGAAGCCATCATGATCGTGGTTGGCTCTCTATTCTACCTGTTTGCTCCTCAGATCATTTATATCTTCAACAACAGTCCAGAAGTCATCCAAGAAGGAACCTCTTTTCTTCGTATAGTGGTTTTCAGCTATATCTTCTTGGCCATGGGCATTGTCCTCCACCAGAGTCTTCATGGCGCCGGTGATACTGTTCCCCCGATGACAATCACCGCGATTTCTCTAATGGGAATAAGAATTCCCTTGGCCTTATTTCTCCCCAAGCTGTTTTCTCTAGACACCACCGGATTATGGCTGGCTATAGCTCTCTCCACAGTGCTGGAGGGATCTGTGGTTGCCTTCTGGTTTAAAGCCGGCCGCTGGAAGAAAAAGAAAATATGAGCAGCAAAAGAAGCCTTTTTGAAATTCATCTGGCAGTTTTGTTGTTTGGACTGGCAGGCCTTTTCGGAAAATGGCTCGCCCTCTCGCCTGTTATCATCGTGCTCGGCAGGGTCTTTTTTGCCAGTGTGGCCCTCGCCCTTCTTTTCCTTTTCACCAAACAGAGCTTAAGAATATATCCACGAAAAAATTACTCACTCCTCTTTCTGCTGGGACTCATTCTCTCGATACATTGGATCTCGTTTTTCAAATCCATCCAAGTCTCAACCGTGGCCGTAGGACTTCTCTCTTATTCCATTTTCCCGATTTTCACGGCATTCCTGGAGCCGCTTTTTTTTAAAGAAAGACTGGTGAAATTGAACATTGTCTTTGCCTTTCTCTGTCTCTTCGGAGTCTATCTCATAATTCCTCGATTCGACCTGTCAGATTCAATTTATCAGGGAGTGCTTTGGGGGATCCTCTCAGCCCTGACCTTTGCTCTGCTGGTGATTCTGAATAGATACCTTTCCCAAAAGTACTCCAGCCTGGTCATCACCTTTTTCCAGGATTTTTTCGCCACCCTCCTTCTCTTCCCAGCTCTCTTTTTTATTCCCTCTGGATATGATTCGAGAAATATATTTCTCCTGATTATTCTTGGCGTCTTCTGTACCGCTGGAGCCCATAGTCTGTTTATCAAGGGAATGAAATACATCAAAGCTCAAACTGCCAGCATCATCGCCTCTCTCGAACCTGTTTACGGAATTGGGCTGGCCTTCGCTCTTCTGAAAGAGATCCCTTCTCTTCGAACAATTCTCGGAGGATTAGTTATTCTGGGAGCAGTCTTTATTGTGACCCTAAGGACTAGGGCTAGGCCTGGTTAGTTTCTTTTGATATTTAGGAGGAGATAGAATGAAAACAAAATTTGACACAGAGATTAGGGTCCGACCCAGCGATATAGATATTAACAGGCATGTGCATCAAAGCATTTATCTTGATTATGTCCTGTTCGCCCGTTACGACCAGATGAGAAGATGCTATAAAATGTCCATGGAAGAATTCTTCAAAATGGGCTATTCCTGGGCCACAAGATGCGCTCACCTTGAATTCCATAAACCTGTCCTCTTGGGAGAGACAGTTATCGTGAGGACTTGGGTCGAGGAAATCAAACAGAAAAGTGTAAAAGTCTGCTTTCAAATATTAAGTAAAGAGACTGAGCGAATAGCTGCCGAGGGTTATGGAGTGTATGTTTTGATAAACATAAAGACAGGAAAGCCAGAGGCGATTCCTGAAATCGCCTTGAAGAAATATTCTATTTAGGCCTTTTCTTTATAGCTTTTTTATCTTCTTCCTTTTTTGCTTTCTCCACCTTTTTCTTCACTGCTTTAGCCCGTTCCTTCGTATGCCGATTCGTAATCTTTGACTTTTCTGTTTCATGCTGTCTCTTCAGTTTTTTTAAAGTGACTTTCTGCTTTTCTTCTACTGCGGTCTTTTCAGATGATCCCTTGACAGATTTTTTCTCCTTATTGAACTTCAGTTCAATGTCTTTGACTTCTTTTCTCTGGCTTCTCTCCAGCAGCCTCATCTCCTGTTCTTGTCTATCCTTAAGCCGTGACCTCTCTCTGGAAGACATTTCCTTCCTGCCAGGTTTCGCTACCGTTCCTTCGGAAATTTTCGCTTCCGCTTCCCGCTTGCTCAATACTTTTTTGGGCTTAGCAGCCTGATTCACTTTTAACGAAGGCCTGTAAATCTCTACTCCGTTCCCCACAATCTTTGATACTCCAGGTTGACTCGCCTCACGAAGGTCATATTTGGAAATACTTCTCCGGGTCACTCTTCTGATGTGATCAGGGTCGACGCCTCTATTGACGACCCCATAGTCCTCGATATAAATATTCGTCCTGATGACCGTATAATTGATGATGGTCACATTTCTTTCAAAAGGAAGAACATAGCGATAAACATAGGGGCTCATAAAATAACGACCATCGATAAAGATCCAGTAGGTATTCGGCAAAACATAGGGAAGAGAAACAATCCTTAGCCCCACAAAACCAATGTCTGGAGGGAGCGGCGCCCATCCTATATAGGTGTTACTCCAACGCCAAGTTACCCAGGCAGGGCCCCAGGTCGTACCAGGCACCCAGAACCACCCGAGCCCCCTATCCCAAGCCCAGCGGCCATAATGGAAGCAAGCCCAGCCCCATCTCAAATCTGAAATCCAAGTCCAACCATAATCTGTCCAGACCCAGTGACCTCGAGTATAAGGACGCCATCCATAGCCAGGGCTGTAAGGAGTCCAGACATAACCATAAGGAGAATAATAGATCCAGCTTCCGTAGGGAGAAAGATAATCATAGAAGAAACCCGTGTCTAATTCGCCGTAATAATCGTAAGGCTCTTCAGGAGGGACTTCTTCCCAGTAAGGAAGGTACATCATACAACTAGCTGTGAAAAAAAGACTCAAAAGAATTATCCAAAAATATTTTTTCATCGCCCTTCTCCTTCATGATTTTTTTTCATTCGACTCTCCAAAACCAAGTCAGGGTCTATATTTATGCAAGCCGCGTGCCAACAGCATTTTTCCTTATTGAGAATTCCTTATGTCCTAAAAAGGATACGAATTCCATAATAGAGGACAAAAAATGCATCTAAACTAATATCAGTATTCTGATTTCTTACCAGTGTTCGCCTTTTCTGATCTATTCGTATTTTAGCCTATATCAAAGGAGTTCTTTTCTCTTCTTTGACCACATTCAAGACAAGATGCGTAATAGCTCTTTCCACATATGATAAGGGGAGTTTCTGTTTTAAAAAATAAGTCAGGTCTTTCCGCCCTTTAAAATAACATATAAGAATTAAATCCCATTCTCCGGTGACTTCATAAACAGCCCTAACCTGGGGAAGTTTAGAAATCGCTTCCTGGACCTCAACGTCTTTCTCCTGTTTGACACGAAGCGCAATAATAGCCGTTAAATCATAACCCACACATTCTTTATCAATAAGAGGGATATATCCCTTCAATACCCCTGATTTTTCGAGCTTTTTTACTTTATGATATAGAGTAGTTGCTGAGATCCCGACTTCTTCAGCTGCCTGCCGAAAACTCATACGAGCATTCTTATTCAGAGTGTTTAATATTTTTCTTTCCAATTCATCTATCATCAATGTCCTCCAGGCAAATAATAAATTACCAAACAGCCACGAAGATGTAAACATAATTAGAGTTCTTTTTAACAATTGTCCAATAAAATTGCTTATTTTGGTATAATCTAATTCTAAGATCTGGTGCCACAAATTCCTTAAGTAAGGATAAAGAAAATATTGACAAAGTAGTTGAAATCCTAGATTTAACGTTTAAACAATATTAGAGGCTTTTTTTTTAACATATATTCATATCTCAGTGATTATTTTGTATAAAGTCTCTTAAAATGCTATAAAACTTGACATGTTGATTTTTTTTACTTATTTTCTTTTCAGGAGAGAAAAAAAGAAAAAAACTAATGGGAGAAGCTTGACATACATCCGTAGTCTCAAATGTATTTCCTTTACAAATCTCCCCTGAGCTGAATCCCAAAGACTGCGGAAAATTAATGAAAAGGAGGATAAAATGTAAATTTCCCTTTAAACGGTTCTTTGTGTTCTATTCATTTCAGGGACGAATCAATTTCATTAAGGAGGAACAATGAGCTTTAAAAAATTCTCAATCCTTGCCTTGGTTATTCCCGTCTTGCTCCTCATCTCGGTCAGCACTCTTTCTTATGGACAAATAATAACAGGGAAAATTGTAGGAGTAGTCACAGATGATGAAGGTGCACCTCTATCTGGAGTAACGGTTGTAGCTTCAAGCCCTTCTTTAATGGGACAACAAACCGCTATCACATCAGAAAAAGGAACGTTCCGATTTGTTAGTTTACCACCTGGCTTATACAAACTCGTTTTTACTTTGGATGCTTTTCTGAGAGTTGAAAGAGAAAACGTTAAGGTGATGATCAATACAACTATCACCTTAGATGTATCCATGATACCAGAGACAATCGCGGAAGCCGTTGAAGTCATAGCAGAGGCCCCTGTCATCGATGTGACAAAGTCTGGGATGTCTACCAATTTCTCTACTGAGGAATTGGAAAATGTTCCTGCTGGACGGCATTCCTTTGCCGATATCGTGAAACAGGCCCCAGGCATGCTGTATCTTGGTGAAACGGGGGCATTAAGGGTGTCGGCTTTCGGTTCGGGAGTCGAAGGAAATGCTTTTTATTTTGATGGAGTAGACCAAAGCAGCCCAGAGCTGGGTATTCCTTGGACCAACCCAAATCAAGATATTTTTGAGGAAGTGGAAGTCTCAGGTGTAGGCGCTGCTGCCGAGTATGGATTGATAACAGGTGCTGTTATTAATATCGTTACAAAATCCGGAGGGAATGTATTTTCTGGGTCAGCATCTCATTATGGAATATATGATTTTACAACCGGAGACAATAACCCTGATCAGGAAGCAGAGTCTTTCAAGCGGTGGTATAGATATGACCTGTCATTCTCTTTAGGCGGCCCCATCATCAAAGACAAACTCTGGTTCTTCGGTAATTACAACATACGGAGAGCTAAAGAATCAGAGTGGCAGGGAGATCCTGATTTTGTTGCTAAGGACATCCAAGACGAGGCTTTTTTCAAGCTGACTTCCAATATAAACAACAAACACAAACTTGTCGCCAGTTTTGCTTACGAAAACGAGGATTTTGGCGAGGTTCCTGACCCCTGGAACTTGCCTGAAACCGTGATTAAAGAAGTCCTGCAGACTTATATTTGGAACGCACGGTATACCTGGGTGACAAGCGATAATTCCTTTTTTGACATCAAATATTCCGGGTGGTGGAGCCCCGATCACTACGATGTTCCAGTAGCCGGTGCTGACCTCAACAAAAAACCCCATGTTGATGATGCTACAGGAGTGCTATCCAATGCCCCAGCCTGGTCTGGCAAATGGGATATATTAACTCATCAAGTCAATGCCGGCTTCTCCTATTTTGCCGAGGATTTTCTGGGAGGAGATCACGACTTCAAAATAGGGGTTCAATACAACAGGGGAAGCCTTGAAGCCATGGGGGGCTACCCTGGAGGTGGTTATTACATAGATTATTATGGCGAACCTTATCTTTTGTATGTACAACAACAATATATGTATGGAGGCATAGTAGATCGAATCGGAGCTTTCTTGGATGATTCTATCAGCATCGGAGACAGACTGACAGTCAATCTTGGATTAAGGTTTGACCGCCAGAATGCCACCTATCCTGCTCTTCCTCTATTGGATGGATGGGAAAAAACCAGTGTAAACGCCACGGGAATAGATGATTTAATAACCTGGAATGTCTTTTCGCCCCGAATCGGAATCGCCTACCAGTTAACTCCGGATGGAAAAACTCTTCTCAAGGCCAATTACGGCCGTTACTATGATGCCATGCATATCTCAAACTTTGCCTGGCCAGGACCAGGATACACAGATTGGTATGGGTATGAATGGTGGGATGGCGAATGGGAGCTCTTCGAGGTTGCCCCCGGAGAAATAGGTTATATCATTGACCCTGACATAAAGAATCCCTATGCCGAACAGCTATTCATTGGATTAGAGAGAGAGTTTATTCCTGACTTTTCACTGGGAGCCATGTACATGCGCAAAACCGAAGGGAATAGCCTTGGCTGGGAAGGGAGAAACACGGAATACGAGCAGGTACAGAGAGTTTCTCCTGATAACGGCCAAACATACACGGTTTTCAACAGAACAGGTCCTTATCCGGAAAGCTGGCAGACGAATCCAGAAGATTATGCTCAAGAATACGATGGATTTATTCTAAGTTTGGACAAGAAGTATTCACGAAAGTGGATGATGAACGCTTCTCTCGTTTGGAGTCATTCGACCGGTTTAAATATGTTGGGAAAATCAATAGGCCAACACACATTGTTGAGTTATGCTGGAGACTTTGGAGTGGACCCAAATGATCTGATTAACGCCAAGGGCGACCTGCAACATGATAAAAGGTGGGTGGTTAAATTCTCGAGTGGCTATAGCTTGCCATGGGATATTTTCCTCAGTGCCTACTTCACCTACCAGACTGGCCGCCCGCGCCCGGCTGTGGTAAGGGTAACCGATCTTGAACAGGGACGGCAGGAGATTCTTGCAAAACCAAGAGGTGAGGATAGATATCCCTCATTCTATACCTTAAATCTAAGAGCGCAGAAAACCTTTTTACTTAGTGGGTCATTTAAACTTAAGGTTATGCTAGATCTGTTCAATGCTACCAATGACGCTACATTCAGATCCTGGCGGACTAACCAAATGTGGCGTGATACTTTCTACGAGAAATCAGGGCTCCCTGACCCAATAAGCTTGCAGTTAGGATTTAAGCTGGAATTCTAATCGATTAGAGCTTGAAGGTCTTGACCTCTCCCTGGAGGATTGAGTTCTGTGATGGAGACTGGATAGTTACCTGTCCAATTGATTACAGGAATGATAACAGAAAATATCAATCAAAACGTCATTCAGAACTCCCCCTAAAAACACACCCTCAGAGCTGTATAATTCAGGACAAAAAAGGTCAAGGAACAACTTCTATTCCAGAAGCTCTCCTTGTTTGGTGCATAAGCTTCGTGATGATTTCGAAGCCCAATACGTAGCTTAACAGTATTATATTAAGGAGACAATAATGACTCAAAACGCTCAAAAAACTATCGTCAATTCCTGGAACGAATGGGACCCGCTAAAGCATATCATTCTCGGCTGTGCTGACGGAACAATGGTCCAAGCTCCTGAGACCGCCATTCAACGCGATTGGCCCAAAGACGGATTCCCCTTAGGCACATATGGGCCTTACCCTCAGGAGATGGTAGAGAGTGCCAACGAACAATTAGACAATTTTGCTAAAATTCTGGAGAGCCACGGTGTGCGCGTTGATCGGCCGACTCCGATCGATTTCAACCAGGTGGTTCAAACTCCTGATTGGAAACAGGAAACAATGTTTGGTTGTACGCCTGTTCGGGATATACTGCTTACAATTGGCAATGAAATTCTGGAAGCGACGATGTCATACCACAGCCGCTGGTTTGAGTTCCTATGCTACCGGCCTTTGTTCGAACGATACTTCAAAGAGGATCTAAACTTCCGCTTTGAGGCAGCGCCAAAACCTCGTTTAACAGAACGTTCTTACAAGAAAGACTGGTGGAAGACCTGGAATTCATTAAGCGAAGAAGAGCAGTATGAGCGTGCGGAAAAAGGCGATTGGATACTTACTGAAGAGGAACCGTTGTTTGATGCCGCTGATGTTGTCCGCTACGGAAAGGATCTTTTTGCTCAGAAGTCAATGGTCACGAATGATGCTGGTATTGACTGGTTGCGGCGCCACTTTCCTGCTCACCGAATCCATAAGGTGGGACGCAGAGAATTACTGCCTTGGCATATGGACACAACTCTTATACCACTTCGTCCCGGCCTGGCGCTCATGAATCCAACACGACTCCCTCTAGATAAAGTCGAATTAGATCTATTCAAGAAGAATGATTGGGAAATTCTGCAAGCCCCGAAAGCACTTCTCAAGAAAAAATATCCGCTGGATTTCTGCAGCTGGTGGCTAAGCATGAATACCCTTGTACTCGATCCCAAGACCATCTGTGTTGAGGCCAGTGAGACCCCTACCATGGAAATGCTCGATAAACATGGCTTTGAAATCGTTCCAGTCCCGTTCTATAAAGTGTCCCCGTTTGGGGGCGGACTTCACTGCTGCACAGCAGATGTTTACCGGGAGGGAACCTGTGAAGATTACTTCCCGAAGCAAATTGAGGGTTTCTAAGATTCTAAGCCCTTCATTTTCCTCCGTGGAAAAGCAGTATATAAATTGAATTTTATGACCGTAATGAAAACAGGAGATATGGGATGAACGACCCAAGAAAAGTTCTGGAGAATACTATAAAGAGATGCCGGGAAAGAGATATCATTATTCCCACTTACGAGGAAATGGCTCATCCCGAAAAAATACCCCAAGGCATAAAGGAAGAACTTCGAAACATTGGACTATGGGATCTTCATTCAAGAAACCTTTTCAGGATCACCTGGAAGAATGAACCAATAAAATCCGGAGGCGGTTTTGGCGACGTGAATTACCTGGAAATCCCGAAGGAATTAACAGGCATTAAAGCTAGAATCATAATGCTTATCGGAAAATATTTCCCGACGGGCTCCCATAAAGTCGGGGCCACCTTCGGCCCCCTGGTGGAAAAATTGGTGAGAGGTGCTTTTGATCCGACGACTCAGAAAGCATTATGGCCTTCTACTGGAAATTACTGTCGAGGCGGAGCCTACGATTCCTATCTTCTTGCCTGTCCCAGTATCGCCGTACTCCCAGAGGGGATGTCTCGGGAAAGATTCGAATGGCTGGAAAAAATCGGTGCTGAAATTCATGCCACTCCTGGTTCGGAAAGCAATGTCAAAGAGGTCTATGACAAGAGCTTCGAGCTCAGAAGAGAACGACCGGATGAGATTGTCATCTTGAATCAGTTTGAGGAGATTGGAAATGCCATCTGGCATTATGTGTGTACTGGCCATGCAATTGAAGAGGTGTATAAGCGTAAAAAAACAGAAAACCAAAGATTGACTGCTCTTTTTCTGACACAGGGTTCCACAGGAACATTGGGTTCAGCAGACTATCTTCGAGAGAAATTTCCCCCGATAAAGGTTTGCGCCGGAGAAGCTTTGCAGTGTCCCACACTCCTTTACAACGGATATGGCTCCCACAGGATTGAAGGAATCGGAGATAAGCATATACCGTGGATTCACAATCTGAGGAACATGGACATGGTCGCAGGAATCGATGATGAGCAGTGCCTGAGAATTGTCCGGCTTTTTAATGAACCTGAAGGAAAAAGCTATATCAAATCCAGAAGAATCCCGGACAAGTCAGTAGAAAAGCTGGAGCTCTTGGGAATCTCATCGATAGCCAACTTGATAGGCGCCGTAAAAATGGCGAAATACTATGAAATGAATAAAGATGATATGGTCTTCACGATCGCAACAGATTCCATGGAACTCTACCAATCCAGGATTGAAGAATTAAGGAAAGAGCGAGGGAATTACACCGAACATCAAGCGGCTGTGGATTTTGATAGCTGTTTGATGAGCATTACCACAGACCATATGCTCGAACTCAGTTATTGGGATAAAAAGAGAATGCATAATCTCAAATACTTTACTTGGGTCGAACAACTCGGGAAAGACGTGGAAGAGTTGGACCGCCAATGGTACGATGAGAATTACTGGAAAGATAAATATCGTTCTCACACGGAGTGGGACAAACTCATCAGGGAATTTAACGAAAAAACAGGCCTGCTAGAGAGATATAAATAATAAATAGAAATAGTCAATACATCCTCAGGAAGAAAATTCCACTAATAAAGGAGGAAAAAAAGACATGAGCAAGCATTTTCATTTGATCTCTTGTTGTTTTCTAATAGCGACATTTTCGTTCATTTCAAGCTGCAATCGTGTTGAAGTTGAGTATGACATCCTCATAACCAACGGCAGAATCATTGACGGAACCGGAGATCCTGGTTCTGTGGCGGACCTTGGAATAAAGGGAGATACCATTGTAGCAGTGGGTGACCTTTCAGGAAAAACCGCCACCCAAACAATCGATGCTCAGGGATTGGTTGTGGCGCCCGGGTTTATAGACATGCACACTCACTGCGATGGAGGATTAGGCGAACCTGCATCCAAGGCAAACCTGAACTATCTAATCCAGGGAACAACAACTGTGGTTACAGGTAACTGTGGTGATGGGACATTCAGGGTTGCTGAGATCAAAGCCAAATGGGAAAAACAAGGCATCGGAACAAATGCGGTTCATCTGGTTGGATTCGGAACGGTCCGGAAAGAAGTCATGGGTGTAGAGCCGCGCGATCCCACACCCGAAGAATTAGAGAAGATACAATCGATCGTTCGACAGGCAATGAAGGAAGGGGCATGGGGTATGAGCACAGGTCTGGAGTATATCCCTGACCGCTACTCGAGTACTGAAGAAATTATCGAAGTTGCAAAAGTTGTGGGCGAGTTTGGAGGAGTTTATGCCAGTCATCAACGCAATGAGTTTGACCGTGTTCCTGAAGCCACCAAAGAGACAATTCGAATCGCTGAAGAAGCCGGAGTCCGAGTTAATACCTCTCATTTAAAGGCATGCAGAAAAAATTACTGGGGGACGATGAAAGAGGTGGTAAGCCTGATAAATGAAGCAAGGTCCAGAGGAGTGGACATGACTGCGGATATGTACCCCTATCATTATGCCTCAGGAGGACGCATTCTACCTACTGTCAGGAATGCTGGCTGGGCCCCTTTTCATCTTCCGGAAAACATGGAACCATTCGCAGAGCTCAGAAAGAAGATGAGGGCTCGAGATTTACAAGATTCGGAGAGGGAGAAATTGAAGGAGCAGTATGTGGACGAGCTGGCAAAGGCCCTCGCTGATAAATCAAAACGGGAGCAGATCAGGAAATCGGTACTTGTGGGTGAACCTCATAAGCCAAGCTCTGTAGCCTTAGCGGGTTGGGATAGTTATTTGGTTACAGTGGCCAAGAAAAATACGCATTTGATTGGAAAAATTCTTTCAGACATAGCAGAGGAACAAAAAAAGGACCCATTCGATCTGGCTGCAGATTTAGTTATTGATGAACCTGACCTGTACGTTGCCTGTGGAGTCATGTCAGAGGAAGATATGAAACTTGCCATGAAACAAGACTGGTTGATGTTTTCCAGCGATGGAGATGCCTTCCCCATCCTGAAGACGGACGAAGAAGCAAAACATGGTCATCCCCGCGCTTTTAGCAGTCAAGCCAGAGTCCTCCGTAAATATGTTCGAGAAGAGAAGGTATTGACACTAGAGAATGCCGTTTACAAGATGTCAGGTCTTCCAGCCTCTTTCCTCCGCCTAAAAAATAGAGGACTTATTAAAGAAAATTACAAAGCGGATGTAGTGATCTTCGATCCTGAAACTGTCAGGGACAACGCCACGCACTCTGATGCGCGCCAGTACAGCACTGGGACTGAATACGTGATAGTTAATGGAAAGATGAACATAGAAAATGGTGAATATAATGGGACTCTAAACGGCAAACTACTCCTATTAACTGAAAATAAATAAAATTAATATAATCACAAAAAATTAATCCGATAATCCTAAAGGAGGTTTCTTTGAAAAAAGTAGTTTTAAGCGCGGTTCTTTTTATTTTCTGTCTTGGCACTATTTTCGCTCAGGATGAAAATCGTCGTCCTATGACTGTTGATGACGCCTTGAACATGGTTCGTCTAAGAAACGTGCGTATGTCCCCAGATGGGAAGTGGGTATTCTTCTCAAAATCGGAACTGGGTTGGGGAAAGAACAAGAGAATAATGAAACACTTCATGATTCCCGCCAGTGGCGGTGAAGCCTGGCAGTATATTGGCGAGGCAGGGGGCAGTTCATTCCAATTTTCACCTGATGGGAAATATCTCTCCTTTAAGCGGACAGTCGATAAGAATAGCCAGATATTCATCATGCCTCTCAGCGGAGGCGAAGCTTTTCAACTCACGCGTCACCAAAACAGCGTCGATTCTTATAAATGGTCTGAGGACGCACGTCGGATATTTTTTTCGGCTGAAGAGCCACGGAGCAAAAAGGAGCAGAAGGAATATGATTTGGGAGACGATGCAGTCTTTGTCTTTGAAGGACCGAACGGGAGAGAAGAAGCCCGTTGGCGCAATCTCTGGATTTTCGACCTTTCATCCAAGGAGGAGAAACGACTAACAGACGAGAAATTTATCATCAACGAGTTCGATGTTTCTCCGGATGGAAAGCGTGTCGTATTCACGGCAGCGCCGCTAGAGGACGATAATTATTTCCACTTATCCGAACTCTATTTACTTGACCTGAACGACCCAAAGCCAGTCCGCCTCACCAAAAACAAGGCTCCAGAGGGTAATGTCCATTGGGCCCCCGACGGAAGGACTTTTGTCTACCATTCCCCATCTGACCGGGATTTCGATCTGACTCACGGTTTCCTATGGTTAATGAACCCGGATACAGGTGAAAAGCGAAAGTTTAAAGAACCGAGCCAAGGCGGAATCTATGGCCTGAGCTGGATGCCGGACGGGAAGAGCCTGCTTTTCAGCGAAACGCGCCGAACTGACCTCAATCTCTATCGGCTTGACATCGCGACAGGGAAAATCACTGAGGTCACGAAAGTCAAGGGTACTCTCCGGGCTCTCGCTTTCTCCAAAGACAGGACCAGGATGGTCTATTCTTTCAGTGATTTTGACACTCCCCCTGATCTGTATGTCACTTCAGTGGGCAATTTAAAACCTATCCGCCTTACTAACGCCAACCCATGGATCGAAAAAGAACTCCAGTTCGCCAAGGCTGACATCATCCACTGGAAAAGCAAAGACGGTACGGAGATCGAGGGAGTTCTCTATGTTCCGAGGAATTCCCAGGAAGGAAAAAAGCTTCCTCTTATAGTGACTATTCACGGAGGTCCACCAGGGCATTTTGCTAACCGCTTCAGAGCCGTGTTTCATATCTTCGCTGGGCTGGGGTATGCTTCGCTCGGCCCTAACATTCGCGGCAGTGACAGCTACGGCGATGATCTTCTGTGGGCGTTGCAAGGAGATGTGGGAGGTGGCGAATTCGATGATATTATGACCGGAGTTGACTACCTGATTGAGAAAGGCATCGTGGACTCTGATCAGCTAGGTGTGCGTGGCTGGAGCTGGGGCGGAATCCTTGGGAGCTGGGTCATCACCCAGACAGACCGCTTTAAGGCGGCCTCATTAGGGGCTATGGTCGGAAGCTGGACAGCAGAGTCAGGGCCAGGCCTCAGCTGGGACCTCAAGCTTCATTACATTGGTGGAGCCCATTGGATAAACCCTGAGGAATGGCGTAAGGTTTCATCTCTCTGGTATGTTAAGAATGTGACCACACCTACCCTTTTGCTCCACGGTTCCAAAGATTTAGTGAGTACTCCCAATCAGGCCATGATGTTCTTCCATGCGCTCAGGGAAATCGGCAAGGCTCCAGTCCGGTACATCAATTTTCCTCGAGAGCCGCACGGATTCCGTGAGCCTCGACATCAGCGAAGACGCGACATTGAAGAGATTAGATGGATGCAGAAATACATCCTCGGAATAGAATGGAAGCCCTGGGAACGGAAAGAATAAAATATCTGGAGAGGAATCATGGATAACAAACAAAAATTATTCGTAAGGCTCGTATTCTGTTTGTCAATTGCACTTATCTTTGGAGTTGCTGCCCAGAAAGCTGTCTGTATTCAAGCCTACACGCACACTGATCTTACAGATAAAGTAGATGAAATGTTTAAAGAATGGAACAGGAATGATTCACCAGGAGCCGCCCTCGGGATTTTTAAGGATGGAAGAATTATCTACGCTCGCGGCTACGGCATAGCTAGTCTTGAGTATGCTATTCCTTGGACTCCGCAGACTGTGTCACGCACCGGTTCTATTTCCAAGCAGTTCATTGCCATGTGTATTGCTATACTTGCCGAACAGGGAAAACTCTCTTTGGATGATGACATCCGAAAACATCTGCCAGATTGGCCTGTGTATGATGGGACGATCACACTCAAACACTTACTGCATCATACCAGCGGTGTGCGTGAATATTTGACTCTGGTGGAATTGATGGGGAAACCAGAAGGAAGCGGTTATGTTTATACGCCCAACGAACTTGTTAAAACGCTCTCACGGCAGAAAGAACTCAATTTTAAGCCCGGAGAGAAGTATTCCTACTCAAATTCGGGGTATTTTTTGCTTTCAGAAATTATCAGCCGAGTGAGTGGAATAAAAACGAGTGCTTTTGCAAAGAAATACGTATTTGATCCCCTCGGCATGAAAAACACTCATTTTCACGACGACCCAAACATGATAGTGAAAAACAGAGCCTATGGTTATTCTCCCAAAAAAGAGGGCGGATTCAGGCTAGATATACTCCGGCTTAAAGTAATAGGCGATTTGGGAGTCTTTACCTCGATAGAAGATTTCCTTAAATGGGATCAGAATTTCTATGACAACAAATTGGGAAAGGGCACTCAAAGCCTGATCGATGTGATGTTAACTCTGGGGAAACTTAAAAACGGAGAAGAAATCCCCTACGCTCTTGGGCTGAACATAAGTCAATATGGCGGGTTAAGGACCATAAGTCATGGGGGATCTGCTGTGGGTTACCAGGCTCAATATATGCACTTTCCTGACCAGCGATTTTCTGTAGTGATCCTGTCAAACTTGAGCACTTTTGACACAGGAAGAATCGCCAGAAAAATTGCAGATTTGTACCTGGAAGATCAATTCACTGAGCCCCCGGCTCCGAGACGGAGGAGACGTTCTCCTGAAGAGAGGCCCGAGCCCACCACGCTTTCTTCTTCGCAATTGCAGGAATACATCGGGAAATATTACAGCGAGGAGCTTGATATCACCTACACGTTTGAAGTCAAAAACAATGATTTGATTTTGGAACTTCGGGAAACTTCGAGCATCCTAACGCCATATTCTACTGAGACCTTTGGCTGGCGTTGGCGTAATCTGCATTTTACAAGAGATAAAGACAAAAGAATTACTGGTTTTGTGCTTCAAGCAGGACGCGTTAAGAATATAAAGTTTCAAAAGTTAAGGTAGTAGCGACTGGTTGATACTCAAATCAAAATTAATCTGATTAACAAGAACGGTTCACGAGTCGAGATTGCAGTTTTTTTGAATAATCCAGGTTAACCAAGGAGGTTTCGATGAGGAAAAAAATTTTATCCTCTGTCATCTTTCTTTTATTCATATTGTCTTTGAATCTCGTTGGCCAGACTTCTCCTGAAGAATTCTTGGGCCATAAAGTCGGCGCTGACCGGAAGCTGGTGGATTATGACCAGATTCTGGCCTACTTTGAGAAACTCGACCTAGAATCAGATAAAATCAAGGTATTGACAATCGGTAACACCACTTTGGGTAAACCCCTGATCATGGCCGTAATCACTTCCGAAGAAAACATGGCTAAACTCGATACTTATAAGGAAATCTCAAAAAAACTGCGAGATGCTCGCGGATTGACCACTGAAGAAGCCAAAAAACTTTCTCGTGAAGGTAAGGTTATTGTTATGATTACTTGCAGTCTGCATTCTTCAGAAATTGGAGCATCGCAGATGGCTCTTGAGTTTGCCTATAAATTAATAACCGGACAAACTCCCTTTGAGGCGGATAGAGTGCTGAAAGAGGTTATTGTTCTCCTGATGCCCACCACTAATCCGGATGGTCATCAAATGGTGACCGATTGGTACAGAAAATATGTCGGCACCAAATATGAGGGCGGTCGAATGCCCTGGCTCTATCACCACTATGCCGGTCATGACAACAACCGAGATTGGTTCATGTTAAATCTCGCCGAAACAAAAGCTGTAACCAAGGCTCTGTATCATGAATGGATTCCTCAAATCCATATCGATGAACACCAAATGGGCGAGACAGACGCACGCCTCTTCATCCCGCCGTTCATGGATCCTCCTAATCCCAATGTCCATCCTCTTCTCTGGCGAGGAGTAGCTCTTTGTGGAATGAACATGATTTACGATCTTCAGAAGAATGATTTTCAAGGGATTGTTCACGGGAGAGAGTACACTGGCTGGTGGGATGGTGCCTGCGATAATACTGGCTGGCTTCACAACACGATTTGCCTCCTCAGCGAGATGGCCTCAGTCAATATGGCCAGTCCTGTCTACATCGACCCCACAGAACTTCCCAAATCAAACATCGAAAAACGCATGCAATTCCCTGATCCCTGGCCTGGGGGCTGGTGGAGACTGAGAGATATCGTGGAGTATGAGCTTTTGTTTTCTCTGAGTCTGGTTAAAACAGCCTTTCTGCACAAGGAAGACTTTCTTTACAGCTTTTATAAGATGTGCAGCGATTTCATAGAAAAAAGGGAGGAGGGACAGCCTTTCGCCTTTGTCATTCCAAAGACACAACACGATTACTCCACCGCGCTCCGGATGCTGGATATCTTGATGCTAGGTGGTGCCGAGATCCATCAAGCCAGGGAAGATTTCGTGGCTGACGGAAAACCTTATTCGGCTGGTTCTTTCGTGGTCTTGATGTCTCAGCCCTACAGACCCTATGTCCAAAATCTGCTCGAGAAACAAAAGTATCCTGATATGCGGCTCTACCCCGGCGGTCCCCCTATTCCACCCTATGACACGGCTGGATGGACGTTTCCCTTGCAAATGGGAGTTCAATGCGATCAAATCCATAATCCCTTCAAAGCGAATCTCGTGAAGCTGAAAAAAGTTCCTTATCCCTCTGTAACTCTGCCTCAAAGCACCGGTTCATTCATTGCGCTCGATTCCCGGCTTAATAACTCTTATGCAGTCGTTTTCCAGCTCATTAAAGAAAAGGCTGAAATCTTCCGTTCTAAAGACGCCATCAAAAAAAATGAACTGACCGTGGCTGCGGGAAGTTTCCTCATAAAAAACACCCCTCAGGTCCAAGAAATCCTTCCTGGTCTTCTAGAAAAATGGCCTGTTAAGGTGTACAGGCTTGAGGAGATCAATGGTATCCCTAGAGCACCATTAAAAAAGCATAGGGTGGGACTTTATCAGTCTTGGCGACCCAACATGGATGAAGGCTGGACACGGTATGTCCTTGATGACCTAGGAATTCCCTTCACCACCCTTCACAACAAGGATTTTAAGGGAACCAAGAAAAAGAAAGTCGACTTGAACTCTAAGTACAATGTGATCGTGTTCGCCAGCGAAAACGTGGATATTATTAAAACAGGAAAACCCAGTCCTGGCTCACGATATGCCAGGTATTACACGGACATTCCCCCTGAATACGAAGGTGGGATCGGGAAGGAAGGAGTCGAAGCCATAAAGACTTTTGTCGAGCAAGGAGGCATTCTCGTTACCCTCAACAATGCCTGCGGTCTCGTGTTTAAAGAATTCCAGGCACCCGCCGGAAACGCTCTGGAAAGAGTTGACCGTAGTAAATTTCTCTGTCCTGGATCTATTTTAAAAATTAAAGTCGATAATAAATCTCCGATAGGATTTGGAATGCCGAAAGAGGCTGCAGCCATGTTCTCTCGGAGCCTTGCCCTGAGAACATGGATTCCTTCCGGGGATTGGGACAGAAAAGTAGTGGCCAGTTACCCCAAAGAAAATATCCTTTTGAGCGGCTGGCTCCTGGGTGAAGATGTGATTGCCCGTAAAGCAGCAGTCGTCGACCTCGAGTACAAGAAGGGACATATCGTACTAATCGGGTTCCGTTGCCAGCATCGAGCCCAATCTCATGGAACATACAAATTCCTGCTCAACGCACTGCTGTATCCAGAGATCAATTAACATAAGCGAAAATCAGGTTAGCTTTAGGGCAGTTTTCCCCATTGTAAAGGATTTTTTTCATAGAAAACCGATTGTCTGGAGTTTAAAAAAAAGAAGAAGGCGTTAGTCTCCCAGTCCTGCATATTTGCATACGATTTCAATTGACTTGACAAGGGCTTTAATGCCGAGCCGGGCATGTTCTTCATTCAACTCTGCGTTTTCATCCAGGGTTCCCAAACCCGGGCCCAGGAAAATGTTCCCGCTGTATATAGTGGCTGGATAAATCCCCATTTCTTCCTGAGCAGAGATCATGGGATTGGTATTGGCCATGAGGTCCTCGAGGGTGAAAATAGGTATTCCGAAATCACCACCATCCCAGGTCTGCTCATAATTGAGTTCAGTCCCCCCCATCATGTAGGATTTTTCGATGATGAGCTTATCCCTGAACTTGCTCGGTTTGAAAGATTGGAATTCTTCGAGGATAATTTGGTGATATTTGTCGATAGGTCTCTTAATCTTACCAGGGTCGTCGCGCAGAGTTTTCAAGAATGCTGTTAATCCGACCACTGAATCTCTACCTGGATCACAAAGAGAAAATAGCCCCTTCCCGTGGGAAGAAACTTCACCGTATCTCTGCCCTCCCAATCCTAAACCTTTTCGAATAGGAACCATACTCTCCTCTTTTCCCAGAATGAGGCCGCTGATAGGGGCGCGGCCCGCCTTATCCATGCTGAACACCATGATGTCAGCGCCAATATCTTGAGGGGATTGGCCGATAACAGGGAGGCAACTTGCACTGTCCACCAGGTAAGGAACATCATATTGCCCTGCGAGTTTTCCTATCAATTTCTTGAGGACAGGGATCCCCTTCTCATCTTTTTCGCCGTACCCGTAGCCAGGCGTGTCGTAGCCAATGCTTTCAAAACCTGCCAGACTTTCGGCATGTCGAGCTGCAGCCTCGGCAATTTTTTCGATAGATTTTTTGGCATCTGTTCTGGTCATCAGAGGGACTGGATTAAATTTTATCCCGTGAACCTCATACTTGGTTCCTGCAAGCCGGACAAAAACTGAGTCAAGGTTGTTAAGACTCTTTCCTTCCACACCTAGTTCTCCTGTGGAAGTGCTCCGATCGACAAACAGGTTCTTGTATTTCGGAGGGAATGGCCTCCCGTAGGCTGCCATAAAGTCATAGTCTTCACCATAGGGAGCGATAAATCTTGCTCGGTAGGCATCACCCTTCCGCATGGTAGGCGGCGCAAACAGTATCTCAAAGCAGACCCGCAATGCTGCTTCACAGGTATTAACGACCGCAGAATCATAATCATCTCCGTATATATCCTTAACCACCTCTCTGAGTTCGTCCTCAACCACCCTCATCGGAAGAACAGGGACTTGGTTTGCTTTTATGATGGCCTCGAGTATGTATTTTGGCAGTGGACCAGGACAAGCAGAACTTCCAGGATACAGCCCGATTTCATTTTTCAACTTATCAAGTTTAATTTCCTTGGCTGCGTTTCTTGCCTCTTTATGGACCTTAGGAATATTATTGTAAATTTCTTGATACCACTGATATCTATATTTCGGTTTCATTGGAACTCCTCCCCATAATCATTTGAATTAGTCATAAAAAAAGGCTCCGGGATTCAAAATAATTTTTCTTTATCTTCTTACTTCTTACGACAGTTATTTTAACCTTTGAGCTTTGAGATTTGCTTTTTGTTATTCGAGCTCCTTGAAGACTTGTTTGACTCGCTTGAAAGCCCAGCTGAGGTCTTTCTGTTTAATGATTAAAGGAGGCGCAAAACGGATGACGTTCTCATGAGTTTCTTTGCAGAGCAAACCCTCGTCTTTCAATCTCTCACAGAAGCGCCTGGCTCCACCTGCTTCTGGCTTTAATTCTATGCCAATGAGTAAGCCTTTTCCTCTGACTTCTTTAATGTGCTTGCTTCTAATTGTATTGAGTTTCTCCAAAAAATATTCCCCTTGTTCTGCTGCATTCTCCACCAATTTCTCCTCTACTATGACTCGAAGTGCCTCCCGAGCCACAGCACAGGCTAAAGGATTGGCTCCAAAGGTAGAACCATGCTCAAGAGGCTGAAAAAGCCCCAGAATTTCTCTTGAGGAAAGAACAGCTGAGATAGCATAACAGCCCCCGCCCAAGGATTTACCAAGTGCTAGCACATCCGGTTTAACACCTTCATGTTCACAACCCAAAAGTTTCCCGGTGCGGCCTAGACCAGTTTGAATTTCATCGGCTACGAACAAGACCTTATTCTTCTCACAAATCTCTTTAGCTCCTTTCAGGTATCCCTCTGGAGGGACATTGATTCCAGATTCTGCCTGCAGGGGCTCGACAAGGAAGGCGGCCGTGTTGGGATTGATGGCAGCTTCTAGAGCTTCGAGATCACCGTAGGGAACCACGACGAATCCAGGAGTAAGAGGTCCAAAGTTTTTCTTGTAGAGTGATTCGGTAGAAAAGCTGATAAGAGTTATGGTACGGCCGTGATAATTATCAGAACAGACAATGATTTCTGCTTTGTCCTTGGGAACGCCTTTCTTCTGGTAAGCCCATTTCCTCACTGTCTTGATGGCGGTTTCCATGGCTTCCGCCCCAGAATTCATGGGCAGTACCATCTCATAACCTGTCAGCTCGCAGAGCTCCTTGGCCAGGAAAGGATATTGATCGTTACGAAAGGCACGGGAAGTAATGGTCACCTCCCTGGCTTGATTCACCAGGGCTCTGACGATTCGAGGATGGCAATGTCCTTGGTTAACCGACGAATAAGCGCTTAAGAAATCAAGATATTTATTACCTTCTACATCCCAAACCCAAATTCCTTTAGCTTTCGAGATGACAACATCCAGAGGATGATAGTTATGAGCGCCGTATAAATCTTCCAAGACAACATAATCCTTGGTGTCCATGGTTTCTCCTTTTCAGTATCTCAATTTTTTCTTTTAAGATAGTGGCGGAGAGGGTGGGATTCGAACCCACGGTACAGCATCTAACCGCACACACGCTTTCCAAGCGTGCTCCTTAAGCCACTCGGACACCTCTCCGCCTGGCTAAGAAGAATTATGAGTATTGAATATAATAAACAGAGAAAGCCTGAATTGTCAAAAAAGAAATTACAAAGATGAGAAGGATGATTCTATTTTTTTAAAAAAATAGAATGGTTCCCTATTTTAAAAAAAAATAGTACCGTCCACAATTTTATGTTACTTTACGCCTTTAAAATGAAAAAGTACGCCTGTCTTTCTTTGCTTATTTTTCTTTCTTCTCTCTTAACATTTGCCCAGAGTCCAGTTAAAGAAACCACAGCCTTAAAGATATATATACCCGTTGAAGTCGACGGTTTATTAGATGAATCAGTTTGGATAAAATCACCTGAAGCCAGTGATTTTATTCAATTCGAGCCAGAGAGAGGAAAGCCAGCCTCAAACAAAACCAAAGTCAAAATCCTGTATGATGAAAAATTCATTTATTTTGGATTCTTCTGTTATGACTCTGAGCCTGATAAAATTGCGGCTCGAATAACCAAAAGAGATGGCGATCTAGCATCTGATGACTCGATCTATGTCTTGATCGATACTTTTCACGATAGAAGAAGCTGCTATTATTTCAAGACCAACCTCCTTGGTACCCAGGCCGACGGCAGGATAACCGAGAATGGCCGTACCACAGATTCCACCTGGGATGGAATATGGAGATCAGCTGGTCAGAAAACAGAGTTGGGGTGGAGTGCAGAGATTGCTGTAGACCTGAGCAGCATAAAGTATGAGCCTGGAGAAAATAAAACATGGGGTTTAAGCTTGGGAAGAGGCGTGCCACGAATGTTAGAGCTCAGTTATTGGACAGGGCCTCTTGAATCTCCCCACAAAGTTTCTCAATTTGGCATCTTAAAAGGATTAGATATCAGAAAAGCAGAGAGAAAAACTCAGATCATTCCCCATACCATTTCTAAGCTGGAAGAGGGGGAAAAATCAAAAATAGAAGGTGGACTCGATGTCCGCTATGCCTTCAGCCAGATGATTTCCGGGAATTTAACCCTTAATCCTGACTTTGCCACCGTTGAAGCTGACCAGGAACAGATCAACCTGACTCGTTTTGAACTGCAACTTCCCGAGAAGAGAAACTTTTTCCTGGAGGGTTCAGAAATTTATCAACAGCGAATCCGTCTATTCTATTCCCGGAGAATTTCGGATATTCATGGTGGAGCCAAAGTTTACGGAAAATCCGGTGCTTACGAGTTTTCAGGAATGAGCGTTCAGACCAAAGAGGATAAATCTCTGGGAGAGGAATCAGCCAATTTTTCGGTCTTCCGCCTCAAAAGAGACGTCATGAAATCTTCGACTGTAGGATTCCTGGCAGCTAATAAATTGGTTGGGAGGAAAAACTTTGGAACAGCCGGCATCGATACTTCTCTCTATTTCAGCAATACTTTTAGGTTTACAGGTCAGTTTGCTATGAGCTACGGAGAATACAACAGAGACAATTTCGCTTTCTTTCTCCGCCCCAGCTATGATTCAGCAACCTTTCACATCCATATCCGCTATACACATCTCGGACAGTACTTTGGAGATAATGCTAATCACGTTGGCTTTATCAGAGACGACAACCGGAGAGAACTGGATTCGGCTATCGATAAGACCTTCTGGATTAAAAAATGGGGATTCGACCGTATTGAGTACGACTCAAACTATAACATCTACTGGGGAATGGATGGCATCCTGCGGAGCTGGAAGATCGATCAAGAGCTCAACTTTGATTTGCAGAATAAATTCTCTTTCGAAGTTGAGCACCACCAGGAATATAAGCTGTATGAGAAGGATTTTCGAAACCACGAGACTGAGTTTCAACTCGGCTACAACACCCGCGAATGGCAGTCAGCCAGAATCTCTTACAGCTTCGGCCGGAATTTCGGGCTAGATTTCCATTTGGTTGAGGGAAGTTTGAACTATAAAATAACCCAGGACTTTTCTTTCCAATACTCTCTGGAGCGCCTAATGTTCGAACCAGACCCAGAAAGGGAAAGCACCTGGATCCATATCATTCGGGCGACCAATTATTTCACCCCTGATCTTTTCGTAAAAGTGTTTTTCCAGATCAACTCCGCCATTGATAAACAGAATATTCAGGTTCTTTTTGTCTATCGTTTTCAGCCTCCCTTCGGTCTGATTCAACTGGCTTACCAGAAGGGAACGGCTGAGTTTGGAGAAAAAGGCACCCAGGGGAACACTCTGTTCTTAAAAATCGCCTATATGTTTTAAAAAAGTAAAGTAATGGGGACGGTTCTATTTTTTCTCAACAGTGAACAGAAGAAAGTGAGAAAATTGCGAAAAAATAGAACCGTCCCCTAATTTAACTAATTTATCCCCTAATTTATTTCTTCTTGGCGGTGAAGACTCCGTTGGGCTGAGTGATTTTAGCCTCTTGGACAACCCCAGATTCATCCGTAATGAACTCAATGCTAAAGCCGGCTAAATTCTTCAAGTTGAACTCTGTCCCTTGATAGGGAATCAACTCGTATTCCGGCTGGCCGGGAACTGAAAGAAAAAGAATCTTCTCCCCTTTTAACAAGACAGTGACAGTCACTTCTCCAAGCACATATTCTCCGACAAATTTTTCCAGAAAACTCTTTTCAGTCATTTCTTTCCCAGGCATTCTGGTGAAAACAATTTTATCTACGTTTGGCTCGAACTGGACAGCGAGGCTTTCTATGTTACCCTTGTCATCAGTAGAAAAAGAGAGCTTAGTATCGACCTCCATGAATTCGTGCGTCATCTTGAAAACATCGTAATGATAATGCGTCATCTCATAAGAAATGGAGTTGTATTCACCTTTTAGCTGGTCCCCTTCTTTTTTTATGGATACCACTCCATATCCAGGGTGCTCATAGTCGCCCGCATAATCCTCGAGAGGATGGGAAGTTTTGGTGTTTGGTTTACGGTCTTTATCTTTCTCCTTCTCAGCTTTCTCTGCCTCTTTTTTGGCCTTGTCAACCTGTTCTCTGACCCTCTTCTTCCAGTCGATCAGATCGAGCCCGAGCAAACGGTCATAGACATCATAGCAAATGATTGAGGGCAGTGGTGTACCGCTCATGTTGGTGAGGATGACCATTCCTGTGTTATCTCGAGGCATCATTGACACCAAGGCCGTGAAACCGTCGATGCCTCCTCCATGGCTAAGCGTGAGATGACCTCTGTAGGCTGTGATGCTCCAGCCCATTCCATAGGTCGAATAAAAACTCTCATCGTATTTAAATGATTTTGAGACGATCATCTGGGGAGAATGTATTTCCTTGAGAGTATTCTCGGATATGATTTGCTCTTCTCCCTGCTTTCCCTGGTTGAGATTAAGCAGGATCCATTGAGCCATATCCGTGACATTGGAATTGATAGAACCAGCCGGCCCCACAGTATCGATGTTACGGAAGGGAATCTCTATAATTTTTTCGTCCTTTTCCAAATAAGGAAGAGCAAAATCTTCTGCCTTCTTGGAGTCTTCGACAGAAAAATTACTGTCCTTCATTCCCAACGGGTCAAGAAGATGTTTCTTTGTAAATTCTTCCCAGGTTGTGTCTGCAATTTGACCTACCAAATAGCCGGCGGTCATGAACATCAAGTTTTGATACTGGAAGACATCCCGAAAATCCTTGCTTGGTTCCAAATATTGAAGGCGCTCGAAGAGTTCTCTTCGGCTGGCCGAAGAGTTATACCACATCCAATCATGGCGGGGTAAGCCAGAGCGGTGGCAGACCAAATCTCGGGGGGCCATTCTTTCCGAAGCAAATGAGTCTTCGAGTTTGAAAGCAGGAAGGTATTCCCTTAAGGGTTTGTCCCAATCCAGCTTTCCTTCATCCACCAGGATGCCCATGGTTGTCGCCGTAAACGCTTTGGTACAAGAGCCTATGGCAAAGAGAGTCTTAGGAGTGACTGTTAATTTCTTCTCAACGTCCCGGAAGCCATATCCTTTGGATTGAATAACTTTTCCATCTTTAACGACAGCAATGGCCAGACCCGGAACTTTCCACTCTTCCATAGTCTCAGCGACAAACTTGTCAAAACCTTTAAAACTTATCTCTTGAGTGTCTTTCTTAGCCACAAGCGGCAGGTAGAAAAGAAAGGCAAAGACGATCAAAAGACACGAGACTTTAATGATTCTTTTTTTCATGGAAATTCCTCCTGATTCATATTCTCGTTAACGATAGACGAAAAAACATCATGGCGGAAAGTCTGAAGCAGGGCAGTATATATTATACGCAAGGAAAAAACAAGAGTTTTGCCCTGAGAGAAAGAAGCTGGCGGAGAGGGTGGGATTCGAACCCACGATCCTGATAATTCAGGATAGCGGTTTTCGAGACCGCCGCCTTAAACCACTCGGCCACCTCTCCTCTATTTTGAATTCAACGCCATTTATTCCCTTGGTAAGTCTGCCTTCATAAGCTTTCAGAACTCTTCTTTCCAGCGCCATTAGCCTTATCTTTTGTCCTGAAAAAATTCCTTTAAGACTTGACTGCAATCCTCGGCCAGGACTCCGCCGACGATTTCAACTCGGTGATTTGTCTTTTCAAAGGGAAAACGCATGATGGACTGAACAGCTCCTGCTTTTGGGTCAAGAGCGCCGAAAACCAGTTTTCTTAGACGAGCCTGAACCAATGCTCCCAAGCACATGGCACAGGGTTCTAAGGTGACATACAAATCACATTGAGGAAGCCGGTAGCTTTTTAGCATTGAACAGGCCTTCCTGATAGCTACGATTTCAGCGTGAGCCGTGGGGTCTTTTTTGGAGATCGGCAGGTTATGCCCGCGGCTCAAGATTTGATTTTCCCTTATCACAACCGCACCAACTGGCACTTCCCCCGCTCTCGATGATTTTAGAGCTTCTGTAAGCGCCTGGCGCATAAAATACTGGTCAGTCATTTCCCTCTTTATCCAGAAGCATGATTTTAACTCTCCCTCGTCAAATTTACAACTTGTAATGAGATTTCATAATTTTATACACTAAATCCTCTGGAATTCTTCCTGCCATGGAAAAACTTGAATGTATTTTTTGCCAAGAGACATACTCCCCGGACCTAATGTTTCCCTTTTGCCCTGAATGTAAAGAGCCGTTACTCATTTCTTATCCTTCAAGGAAGAGGGAGCTTTTCCTCGAAAAAGATGGTTTGGAAAGATATTCGGACTTTCTTCCGCTTAAAGAAATCAATAAGAACCTGGGTTTGGGCGAAGGGAATACTCCTCTGCTTAGTTTAGATCGGATTCAGAAAAAATTTACCCTTCCTTTTATCTGGGCCAAGGATGAAACAACCAACCCTACCCATTCTTTCAAAGATAGGGGCTCAGCAGTCGCTATCCAAAAAGCAGCAACCATGGGAGTCGGAAGCATAGGAACCGTATCCACCGGAAACATGGCCGCCTCTACTGCTGCCTACGGAGACCGAGCTGGTTTGAAAACCTATATTTTCCTTAAAGAAGATACTTCTCAAGAAAAACTTCTTTCCACGGCTCTTTTCAATCCAATATTAGTCAAAGTTAAGGGAGACTACGGCGCGCTATTCCGCAAAAGCTACTCCCTTGGTCAAAAGCTCAGAATATATTTCATGAATTCTGTCGACCCTTTTCGTATCGAGGGCTATAAAGTAACTGGATACGAGATTTTTCAGCAATTGAACAGGCAGGCTCCTCAATATATCTTCGTTCCCCTGAGTTCCGGCGGACACCTGATCGGTCTAATGCGCGCTTTTCTTGAACTCAAGCAGGAGGGTTTGATCCATAATTATCCGACTTTTGTAGGAATCCAGGCCAAAGGGTGTTCTCCTATTGCCCGCGCCTTTATTCAGGGAAATGTAAAAGTTGAAAGAATGATCAAAGCGAGGACAATTGCCCAGGCGATTTCCAATCCTGACCCTCCAGGAGGCAATATAGCTCTCAAGATGATTAGAGAAAATAAAGGGATGATCATGGATGTATCAGATAAAGAAATACTGGCTGCCCAAGAGATGCTAGCTGAGGAGGAAGGACTGTTTTGTCAACCTGCCTCAGCTACAGCTCTAGCCGCGTTGTTAAAGCTTCCAGAAAAAATGCAATTCGAAGGCCATGACAAGATCGTCTTGATCATCACGGGAAAAGCCATAAAATCGACTCCAGGCTTGGAGTCCCTCAAGCCAGATATCCATCAAACGTCGCTCTCAGGTTTAGAGAAAACAATGAATTCCCTCCTAATATAAAGACAGTAACAAAATAAAAACCAAGAAAAAACAGTATATAGAGTGATATGCTCAAAAATATTAAATAATGTACGTTCTCAAATTATTTATTTTAAGCCTAACTTTATATCCTAGGCCGATTGTGTTATCATTAGTCATAATTTAATGCATTCAAGGAGGTTTTTATGAGAGATGATTTTCCTTCCATGGAACTCAAATTGCCCAAGATTAAGGGCGGTGTTGTCAAACTTGTTGTGGCGGCAGTCGTTGTCCTGATCATTCTGTTCAGCTCATTCTACACAATCAGTCCGGAGGAAATCGGAGTTATCCTCCGGTTTGGCAAATTTGTCCGGACAACGGACCCAGGGCTTCACCTAAAGATCCCCTTTGGTATCGAATCATTGACTAAAGTTCCTGTGCAAAGGCAGCTCAAAATGGAGTTTGGCTTCCGGACGACAAGGCCGGGAATAAGGACTCAATACAGGGTTACACCCGAAACCCTCAGAGAAGCCGTGATGCTCACTGGTGATTTAAACGTGGTAGTGGTCGAATGGATTGTTCAGTATAAAATTAAGGATGCATACAAATTCCTCTTCAAGGTCAGGAATGTGGACGAGACTTTTCGCTATTTGAATGAGGCTGTTGTCAGAAAGTTTGTGGGTGACAATTCAGTCGATGAAATCATCACTGTCGGAAGAGCCAGGATCGCTAACGAAGCCAAGGAAGAACTCCAGAAGCTCTGCGACATTTACGAGATAGGTATTGACGTGAGTCAACTGATCTTTCAGGATGTTAATCCCCCAGACCCAGTCAAGCCTTCTTTCAATGAAGTCAACGAATCTCTTCAGGAGAAAGAAAGAAAAATAAACGAAGCCTGGGCCGAATACAACCAGGAAATCCCTAAAGCCACAGGAGAAGCAGAACAGACGATAAGGGCTGCTGAAGGATACGCCACCGAGAGGGTTAACAGAGCGCAGGGAGATGCCAATCGATTTGTGGCCATTTACAGAGAATACGCTCGAGCTCCCCTAGTGACCAGAAAACGCCTCTATCTAGAAGCCATTAATGAAATTCTTCCTAAGATCAGCAAGAAGATTATCTTTGATGAAAAGCAGAAAAACATCTTGCCTCTGCTGAATTTAGGACAGGAGGTGAAGAAATGAGCAAGTCAGCCCGTTACGTACTTATTATTGTCGTAGTCCTTGCGATTATTATTGTCTTGAGCAGCGCTCTCTACGTTGTTTCTGAAAAGAATCAAGTCATCATCACTCAATTCGGTGAGCCCATCGGCGGCGCCATCACCTTACCCGGAATCCATATTAAAGTTCCTTTCATCCAAAAAGCAAACTATTTTGACAAGCGCTGGTTGGAGTGGGATGGAGATGCCAACCAAATCCCAACCAAGGATAAGAAATTCATATGGGTCGATACCTATGCCCGCTGGAGAATAAGCGACCCACTCGTTTTCTTCCAGAGAGTAAGGGATGAAAGAGGGGCTCAATCGAGGATCGATGACATCATCGATGGAGAGACAAGGAATGCGGTAGCTAATTTCGACCTGATTGAAATCGTGCGCTCTTCCAATCGTGAATTTGAGTTGACAGAAGAAATCGCTATCCTCGGCATCTCTGAAGCCATTCCTAAAATAGAAACTGGAAGAGAGAAAATTGCCGAAATCATCCTAGAAACATCTTCTGAAATCACACCTGAGTTTGGAGTGGAACTCAAAGATGTGAGAATAAAGAGAATCAACTATGTCGAAGAAGTCCAGCGAAAAGTATTCGACCGCATGATTGCCGAAAGACAAAGGATCGCTGCCAAATATCGTTCCGAAGGAGACGGAAAGAGTGCTGAAATCAGGGGCGAGAAAGAAAAAGAACTCAAGCGGATTCAGTCTGGAGCCTACCGAACAGCCCAGCAGATCAAAGGAAAAGCCGATGCTGAAGCGACAAGAATCTATGCTCTAGCCTACAACCGGGATCCTGAATTCTACCAGTTCATGAAAACACTCGATACTTATCGCGCCAGTTTGGATAAAGAAACTTGGCTCCTGCTCTCAACTGAAAGCGAATTCTTCAAATATTTGCGGAGCTCGGTGAGAAGATAAACAAATTTTTTTAAAAAATATTTGAGCAATTCAAAAAATATGTTATAATTCAAGTGTCTCTCTTGCGCCGGCTGGGGAGAGATCCTACCTTTTGGTTCCTACCATAACCCCCCTTTTGCTGACAACAGCCGGCCTTTTCTTCTGCCAATCCCTGCCAGAGATAAGAGGAGTTTGGCAGAGATGTAAGTCAGGATTATTAAATTTGGGAAAGGGATAGTGGCTACAATATGAAATTGACTAATTCTAAATTTCTGAAGAAGTCTGATCTAAAACTTGTGCAGCTGGTAGCCAGTCACTGCATCACTAAGAAGAAGCATCCGCTATTGCCTGAGCTTTACTCGTAGGCAGTTCCAGACCGAGTTTATGTTTTCTGTTCGAGAGAAGGAGCAGTATCGAGAAAACAAGTCCTGCAATTCCCAGAGAAGCGAACATCAGCTCCATGTTGGTGTATTTGCCTCCCGAGGCGTCAACAACCTTTCCGGCGAGCCATGGAAATATGAAAAGACCGAACATCTGTACCCAAGCGATTATGCCAAACGCAGTGCCCAGGAACTTCTCTTTAACAAGAATAGGCACTGCAGGCCAGAGCGCTGCTGGCACGAGCGAGAAAGAAATGCCAAGAATTACGAATGAAACGGCGGGATGGAGATAGGTCAGCCCGAGCAGCAGGTGAGCCGGGATTAACAGCAGAGAACCTAATATCATGATCTTTCCCCTGTGACCAAGCTTGTCGACCAGGAGGCCGAGAAGGGGCGTGAAGATCATAGAGGCAGTCATGATGTATGACGTATACTGGCCTCCCATGGCTTTTGATAATCCGAACTTCGTTTCCATAAACCTTACAGCGTGATTAGTGAAGGGAAAAATAGCTGAGTAGAATGTTACACAGATGAAGCTGATAAACCAGAAAGCAGGACTCAGCTTCCCTATGTCTCTCACGAGGATCTTCTCTTCGGTTCCTGTTTCTATCATTCTGTCTACATTCCTATCCATCACTAGGTAGACCAGAAAGAGGATAAAGGAAACGAACATGACTATCGTTCCCACCCATACTGACCAGCGCCACGTTCCAGTCGCATCAGCTATCTGAGCAGCAGAGTTAAAAGCGAGTATTGTTCCGAGCCTCATCACCGTAATATTCAGACCGTAGGCAAATCCCAACTCTTTTCCCTTAAACCAGCGCGCAATGACCTTGTTGGTAACCAGTAGCGTTGCCTCCGAGCCAAAGCCGAATACTATTCTGCCGATGAGCATGATTAGGAACGATTTTCCTGCGGCTAAAGATGTAATGATAGATCCTAACAATATGAGAAAAACATAGAATGTTCCCGCCTTTCTGATACCTAAACGATCGAGGAGGAATCCGGCCACTACCAAAAGAAACAATAGGTTAGGGAGAGCATAGAAAGAGAATAAAAGCCCGAACCTGGCATTATCCAGGCCCATATCCTTCTGGATGTAATCATTTATAGGACTTAAAGAATCATAGATGTAATACGAGCCGAACATCACCAGGCTGACTAAGATAAGAATCAGCCAGCGCCACCAGTGTTTTTCCTCGCGAGTGGATGCATTCTTCATTCGATTTCTCCTTTGAAGAAAAATCTATGCTGGATTCCAAACGTATTAAACCTTGATAGTTTATATAAAAGAAAACTGCATAGCAAGGAGTAAAGAAAGAATTGTAAAGAAAACGTGTGGGGTCAAATCTTGACTTTCAACCTTCAATAAATCCTCCTCCTCTGTAATGTTGAAAGTCAAGACCTGACTCCGATTATTCTCATTTATTTTTTTGATAAATATTGTGTTTTTAAGGATTTTGTGTTAGTTTTGAGTCCCTTCTGAAATGAATTTATTGATAATCGCCGACAAACTTGATGATTATTCTCTTCTCACCGAATACCTGACTTCTAAAGGATTTAAGACCTCCACTTCTTCCAAAAAGGAGGATTTCTATTCTCTGATCCGAAATAAAGAAATAAAAATCATTATTCTCGATCTGACTAAGGAAGAGATAGGCGAGTTCCCTCTTCTAAAAGAAATCAAGAATTTCGACCCTTTGATCGAAGTCATAATCATCGGCACCAGTGTCCCCCCCAGCAAGATGGCAGAATCTATTAAATTGGGGGCGACGGATTACCTGGCTAGGCCATTGGAAATAGAGGTGCTTCAGCCAGTATTGAAAAAGATTCAAGATAAAAGCCTTCTCCGTAGAGAAACATACCAGTTGGAGAAAGCCCTTGCGGAAAGCTATGTTTTTCAGGGAATAGTTGGCAAGAATCCTTATATGCTCGAAGTGTTTTCTCTGATTGAAAGAGTAGCTAAATATTCTGTCTCGGTGCTCATAACAGGCGAAACAGGAACTGGAAAAGAAATGGTTGCCCAAGCCATCCACAGCTTGAGTCCGCACCAAGGCAAAAAAATCGTGATCTGCGATTGCACCGCCATACCCGAAACTTTGTTCGAATCAGAACTCTTTGGCTATGTCAAGGGGGCCTTTACTGGAGCGGACAAAGCCAAGGATGGCCTTTTTAAGGAAGCTGATGGGGGCACAATTTTTCTCGACGAATTAGGAGAAATACCTATTTCCGTCCAATCGAAGCTTCTCCGAGTGTTAGAAGAGCATCAATTCCGTCCTTTAGGATCTAACAAGAATGTGGATGTCGAAGTGAGAGTAATATCCGCAACAAGTCGAGACCTAAAGGAAGATATCAAGCAGGGAAATTTCCGGGAAGACCTTTATCATAGAATCAATGTCTTCGAGATTAGGCTCCCTCCTTTAAGAGAAAGGAAGGAAGACATCCCTTTGTTATCCCGCCGGTTCTTAGGAAAATTCAACAAAGCTTACAAAAAAAACGTCTTGGGAATCTCACAACGAGCTCAGAAAGCGCTTTTAGACTACTCCTGGTCAGGAAATGTGCGGCAATTGGAAAATATCATCGAGAGAGCGGTCATGCTCTGCCAGGAAAAATTCATCGATATTAAAGATCTCGACCATTATCTGAGGGAAGCTGCAACTGAAGAAGAAGTCAGCCCTCCCTCCCCTACTGGTCCTTTATTAAGATTGGATGATGTGGAAAAAAACCATATCCTTGAAATTCTTAAGAGAGTCAATAGCAACAAGCAAAAGGCGGCTGAAATATTGGGTTTAAGCCGTCAAGCGCTCTACAGAAAATTGAAGAAACACGAAATTCCTTTTTAACCAGCTACCCTAATATCTTCTTTAATCTTTCCAGAGAAATATTGCCCCCGGTGAAGATGAGAACAACTTTTTTCCCTTTGATTCTTTCTTTGACCTTCAAGGCCGCGGCGAGGGGTGAAGCCCCGGCTTCCTCGGCTAGATTCCGGACTAATTCGAGATAGACTAGGATTGCCTTTTCCATTTCTTCTTCAGAAACCAGAACAAAATCTGTCAAATAATCCCAGAGAATCTCTTGAGTGAATTCGTATCCGGTGCGGGTTGCCAATCCTTCAGCGGCTGTTTCCATCTTATCCTCAACAATTTTTTTATTCTTCCAAGATAGATAGGCGGCCGGAGCTTTCGCGGCCTGGACGCCCATAACCTGTACCTTGGGATTGATGGCTTCTTTAACCAAACAGCATCCACTGGCACCGCTTCCTCCCCCAACAGGGACGATAATCACCTCCAAGGAAGGACAGTCTTCAAAAACTTCCAGAACATAGGTTCCCACGCCTGCTACAAGATAAGGCTCGTTGGCTGGATGAATGAAACGAGCTCTCTTTTCCCCTGCCAATTTTTCTGCATATTCCTTTGATTCGTCAAAAATACGGCCAAAGAATATAATGTTCGCCCCCAAGGCTCGGATAGCTTTGACTTTCGAAGGATTAGACTTTTCAGGCATCACAATCGTTGCCGGAACACCGAAGAGAGATGAAGCATAGGCCACCGAGAGGGCATGATTCCCGGTTGAAGCTGTAACCACTCCTTTTTCTCTTTGCTCTCGATTCAAATGAGAGATAAGATTAATTCCTCCCCTGACTTTGAAGGCTCCAGTCGGCATGTGATTTTCATGTTTGACGTAGACTTTGGCATCGAGCAGTTGATTGAGTTGAGGATAATGATAAAGAGGAGTCCGCGGCAGGTACTGGTTGATTAATTTTCTTGTTTCTAGAATATCCTTGAGGGTCGGTCTTTCCATTTTCATTTGTGTTCTCTATCTCCTGGCAAGAGAAATGAGTACCCTCATCAGTTTAAAGCCTTCAACAAAATTGTTTGAAGTAAAAACCACTGTCCTTGCCCCCTTCTTCTCCACCTGAGGGATTAACTCAGCGCTATCAGCCATGTAGCTACGAAGGAAATTCACTTCGAAATAGAAAGGGGGATCAAGGATAAATGGCTTTATTGTTTTCCTCTTTTCTAAGGCTATTCTTGTCTTTTCCTTTATAAGCACTTGTGCCTTCTCTGGCGTCAGGCTTTTGGCGGCGTATCTTCCTACACCTTCCTTGACTGCAGCCATTTCCAGTTCTTCTCCCAGGCTCCTCTTGACCTGCTCGCACACGATCCTGTCTCCTGTAACCAAGACTACTGGGACTTTGTACCAACCGGCGATGGCTGCATTGATTTCTCCTTCACCCATCTCCAAGCCATTTATCTTTATGGAATGGATAGAACTGCCAGAATAAGTATGGTCTAAAACACCATCATCTGTCCCAGCACGGGCATGGTAGCCGATGAAAATAACGGCATCAAAGGTTTCATCTATGCCTTGCATCATGGCCAGGGGTTTCGGAGAGCCTGTCACCAAGTACGCCTTGGGATTAAGTTCAGAGGGAATGATGTTTCTCATGGAGCCGTGGGAATCATTGACAACAACCTCAGTCGCCCCAGCTTCAAAAGCTCCAAGGATAGCAGCGTTGACTTCTTTGGTCATCCATCTACGAGCAATATTGTAATCCTTGCCCGAGGATGAGGTCTGGTCAGAGTGGACGATCCCGGCAATTCCTTCCATATCCACAGAAATGAATATTTTTAGTTTTTCCTGACCAAAAGAAAGACCTACTCTGGAAAAAATAGCCAGAAACAAGAAAGACAAAATCAAAACATTCTTTCTGCACATAGGTATTTGGCCTCCTTTTTTTCCTGCCTGAATACTTAACTTTATTTCAAAAAGATGACTGATTATATCTCAACGCTTTAAAAAATTGACTAGGCTTTTCTTGTAGGGAAATAAGACAGGCGTGCCTCCAGTATGGAAAAAAACGACTTTATCCTCTTTTTTAAAATATCCTTTTCTTATCAGGTCAAACAGAGCCACGGCAGCTTTTCCTGTATAACAGGGATCAAGCATGATCCCTTCCTTAATGGCAACGGATCGAATAGCCTCAGAAACTTCTTTATTCATGATCCCGTAGCCTTCTTTTATGTACTCATCAAGAATGATCACCTCCTCTTCAGAAATTTCGATGTCTATCTGTAAAGCTTTTGCCGTATCTTGAGCAATGGTCAGGACATCCTTCCCATAAGACTCTTTCTCAGCCGAAACGCTAATTCCCAAAACTTTAATATTGTCTTTTAACACTTTAGCCCCGACGATTAGACCCGCCTGAGTGCTTCCTGAACCGCTGGCAAGAACAATGTAATCGACATCTACTTGCTGGGATTTTGCCTGCTCTAGCATCTCTACAAAAGCAGCGACATAACTTATGGCTCCCAAAGGACTCTCCATAGAACCTCCGATCATCGAGCCTCCGATGGGAACTACATAAGGATTATCTCCTCGCTCTTTAACTTCACTAGCCAGCTCTTCTATAGCCTCATAAGCATTCACTTCCTTAACAACCTTGCCCTTCTCCCCTTCTTTTATCCTGATGTCTGCATCCAAGATAAAATCAAGCAAAAGGTTCCCGTCATGTTCATCTGGGAGTTCGTCTGTTTTGAACAGAAGAAGCATCGGCTTGATCCCGAATTTCTGGGCTGCGGCGGCTGTTTGAAGACACCAGTTCGATTGAACGCTGGCCCAAGTCAGGATGACATCAGCTTTTTTATTTAAAGCGTCAGGAATGATAAATTCGAGCTTACGGGACTTATTTCCCCCAAAAGCCAATCCTGTGAGATCATCCCGCTTCATGTATATTACCGGCCCTTCAAAAGAACGAGAAAGATTCTCCAGTTTTTGAAATGGAGTCGGGGAGTTGATCAGTCTTTTCTTGGGGAATTGACTTATTCTTTCCTTGAGCTCAGAGATCGTGAACATAGCCATTTTTACCCTTAAAGACTTGAATTATATCATAGAAAGGAAAGCAGAAATAAAGAAATTATGCTCTTAATGATAACTCTTCCAAGCTTCCTTCAGTTCTTCTATCTTGTCAGGCGTTCAGAGTCATAATTTTTCGCCAAAGTCAAGGATTCAAAAGGAAAATCGGCTATCATAAAGTGACTAAAATTCCGATCCAGGCCAGAGGAATGACGAAGAGAAAACCCAGCATCTTAAAATGGAAATCTTGCTAGGTCACATATGAAGGAGAATCCGGTTCTTACTTAACTTCGTTGATATGCCAGATGTTGTTAAGCACAATATAGGAAAAGGCAGCATTGGCTAATACACTCACCAGCCAGGCCAATTTTTTGTTCTTCTTATAAAGCTTTTGCATGGCATAATAGACATAAGCATTCACACCAAGCTTTAAAACCAAATAAAGGGAAGGGTTCTTGACCAGAGGTTTCATGATAGGGTTTATCTCTTTCAATTCTTTGTATTGTGACGCCTTTATCGTGGTGAAGTAATCTGCAGTGCTTAAAGCAATTAAAGTGATTAAAGATGTTGTGTACAATGATTTTTCGACTTTCTTGAATTTGTTAGGCTCGAGTGAATATTTGGGGAGATTAGATAAAGAAAAATTCTTGTTTTGAACAAGATTAGATCTTTTCCTGCTATCCCTATCTTTCTCTTTAGCTAATCGGAACTGTTTTAGAATAATGAAAGACTTACTTGCAGAAAGATCGGAAGATTCGGCCTTAACGGTGTTGTTTTTTTCCTTTGAATCTTCACTAAACTTTTGATTATCTTCAAATTTTTCGTCTTCTGCTTGTAGCAAGGACGTAAAGATTATGATTACTGCGAATAAAATAAATAACAGTGTGCATTTCAAGAGCGTTCTATTTCCCCCCTTCATTTTTGGTTCCTCCTAATTTGTCTATCCAAACCTGTATCTCTATTCGGGGCAGAAAAAGAATCGGACATGATGATCCCTTCCTGGTCAGGATGCACTGTGTCCGTTTGTACTAATTCAGATATAGAGAGAAGGAAAGTAGCCTTCCTTGTCCTGACAAAGGAGCCTTTTTCAACCCTGTAGCTTAATTTCGGCTGTGCCCAGGTTCACTAATATATGAGCAGGCTAGCGTATGTCAAGAAGATTTTGTATTTTTTAGAAAAAAAATTTCTACTCTGGTTTTCCTGCTGGTCCAGCTCAGAATGACTGCGCACTTTTTTCCGAAGCATCTTGAATGATGAATTCCAGCTCGAGGGATTGATTTCTTCCAAAGGCCAATCCATCGAGGCCGCCTTGCTATTGAATGTTCTTCCAGAGATTCTTCAGTTCCTCTAACTTGTCATATATCCAGGAGTAAACTTTTTCACCATGAAAAGAAAATACAGAAATAGCAACTAGGATGAAAATCGTCGAGGTGTGTTTTATTCAAGAATAGGATAGAAAGAAACTTCTGGGCATGAATTACAGAAAAAGAACGAAAATAAAGATGAGAATTTTCTCAATCAACCTCCCAGTATTTATCACTCAAGGACAAAGGGTGTTTCTGAAACGACCTTCTGGTTGGATATAGAATCTTTAAATGTTAACCTCAACTGGTAAGAACCCCAAGGAAGATCTTTAAAATTGGCCTGGAAAAACAAATCGAACACTCCAGCCTCGACTTGATTCGGATTCCTAAGGAGGCCTACGTTTTTGAAAGGAGTACTCTTTCCTTCTAGATCCACGATTTCAAAACTCATTTCTGTTTGAGGAACCTTGGTTTGAGGATGCAATCTTAGATTGTAAACCCGTAAGAAGAATTGAGCAGGTGATGCTCCGCTGAGAGTAGGAATAACACCTGGAACAAAAGGTTTGTTGTCCATAATGTATGGATAATCCAAAGGCAATTCGAATCCCTTCTTGCGTCCAGTGGGATTCTGAGGATCATAACCTCGGCTCAACACCCAGTCACCCGCTGGTGGGATAAAAACCGGACCGCTCAAACCCAATTCCCCCTTGTCATAATGTGGGACAGATATTTCTCGAATCTGGCTTCCTATCTCTCCTGTTTCTTTGTCCCGGACTATCATTTTGATCTTATAATCTCCAGGTGGAAGCAGATGGAGATCAAAATATTTTACCCCATAGAGTTCTAATTTCTTCCTCACCTTTTGCGGAGAGAGGGTTATTGTTTGGTGGAAGAAATCTTTAAAGGCTCCCGAGCTTGAGATCGCATAGCCATAAATTTCTAGCTTCACGCTTTTTTTTCTTTCGAGGAACTGTCTCCCCGGGAACTTTAAAAAAACAGGAACCTGACATATCCCTTCCCTTCCCCGAAAGGCGGATACCAGACTCTCGAACTGGATCTCCCTGCTCTGGAGATCCTTGACAATATACTCTACGAGCTGGATTCTTTTCTCGAGGTTTGAGTAATCCTTGTAGGGTTTGGCTTCGTAGTATCCCTTTCGATAGGAAATTTTTATGTCCGATCGATCTGTTTTAATTTTGATTTTGCGAAACTTGCCTTCTTTTTTCTTATCCTCTGGATAGTAACCAAGAATGTAATAAGTGTTGGTGACTTCAAGAAGATTTTCCAAAGTTTGGGTAACCTCATTGACATTCTGGTAGACGAGTCCGCCAGTCTCTCTTGATAGGACAGTTAGAGTGTCTTGACCTCTACGGATACTGGTGAGAGTTCTGCCTGCTCCTTCCACCTCGGTCACTGATCCCGCTTGGGTGCGAAGCCCACCTATATCGACAGAATGGACAGGGCAGTCAGCACTGGCAATTAATTTCAGGGCATCATAGAGCCTCATTCTCAAACCCGTGTCGCCGAACCGGGAGTCTGTATCAGAGGTGGGGACACCACCGCTCTGAGCAAATTGCTCTGCATCCGCAGCCAATCCCGCTAATGATTTTCCGGTCAAGACCTTGCTATCAAATCCTTCTGAAAAAAAGATGATATGCTTTCTCCCTCTAACAGTATTTAAGGCTAAGGATAATTTGTTAAGTTCGCTTATAAAGTCCGAGACATAGGCTCCATAGATCTGCTCTTTCCTTTTCTGTACCTTATCCAGAAGCTCCATAAAGTCATCGTCACCCAGGGCACTGCCACTACCAGTTTTTAACATAGTATCTGTGGCTTCTTGAGTGAAGGTTGGAAAAGAAAAGCCTACTGGCCCCAGCATTCTCTGTTTGGATTCAGCCAGACCCAAGGTGTTGATAATGTGGTACAATTGCTCTCGATCATTGGTGAAATTGGAGAGGACCTTCAGGCCTCCTATGCCTGAATAAGTGGCCACGGCTATTAAGTCATTCGGGAATATCTTTTCTTTTATGAAATTCAAGCTTGCTTCTCTGGCTTTGAGTATTTTTGCTGGATTGGCAAAGGCAAAGTCGAAAAACAGCAAGAACTGTCTTCGAGCTGCTGGATATTCACTGACCAAACTGGCTATTTGAGGAGAGTCGTTCTGCACGAGCACGAAATGAGTGATCTTTTGTTCTTTTCCATTTTCGTAGAGTGTTAAATCCTCAGGTTTTAAATTTTTTACAGGGTTTCCTTTTTTATCAACGACATAGAGTGGAATTTCGATCAAGACGACTTCGACTTCATAGCGAAGAGGTTTTATTTCCGTCTGAGAAAAGAGAAATGGAGAAAATTTACTTATTCCTGCCCATAAAAAGAAAGCAAGAAAAAGGATTAAAATAAAGTGAACATATTTTTTCATCTCAGCCCTCCTTTTTGGGAATGCTTTGGCAATAAGTTGTCCTCTTTATTAATCTATCATAAATTATAACACAAATGATACGGCTACTTTCTGTTCTGTATTGTTGATGTAAGATAAATTCTATTTACCTTGCGTCCCGTTTCTTTCAGTTGCGGCTAGACCTTTGCCATCCTCTTTTAATGAAGATGATAGCAATTTATGTGCCAAAATCGATCTGGGAGGGTTCGAGATGAAACGTAATTCTTATGCTGTTCTCTTATGAAATATGTGAAAATTTATTACATTCAAAGAATTCCGTCTCCCGTAAGTCAAGGCTCTCAACATCATGATTCTGAATTGTATTATATACATCTCTCTTTTACCTCAGAACGTATGAATGGAGTAAAGGTTTTCATCCAGCATGTAAAATAAATTTACTCCTGAAAAATATTTTTTATGAAATATAGAATGAATTAAAATTTAAATGATTGATAATAATTAAATTAGCTATCCATCCGCTTGGCACAAAAATTGCTTTTATTCATATGGACTGTAAATATTGATTACCCAGATGAAGGCAGTTTGATGAGTTTCTTAACCCTAAATATCCTGTTCCGTCATGCTTCATTCAACGATTGGAGGACATTCTTCGTATCATTATGAAAACAATTTCCCCCTAAAGGAGGCCAAGATGTTCGAAGATTCTTTTATAAAGCATGAGAAAAAGATAGGATTAAGAGCCGCAGTTCTGCCTCTTTCAGTTTTAATTCATGTCCTTTTTGGCCTTGTTTTGGTTGTCTTACCTCTTTTAAATCCCGGTGATTTTCCTGAAATTGAAGTGACCACTGCCTTCTTAGCACCTCCGCCTCCACCTCCTCCACCGCCGCCTCCTCCAGCTAAGAAAAAATCTTCCTCCAGAGTCAA
>JABAOH010003413.1_pt2 | contig 65611 bp, 23 predicted proteins | sample 7062181 | NCBI WGS metagenome assembly JABAOH01 (sample SAMN14538630, study PRJNA623070) | marine sediment metagenome | biome: marine biome [ENVO:00000428]; feature: marine pelagic biome [ENVO:01000023]; material: deep marine sediment [ENVO:00002113]; isolation source: pool of 5 deep marine... | reverse complement strand
AAAAAGACAAAAAATATTTGACCATCAAATATTTCTCTTAACCAATTGCGCATAAACCTGTTGTTATTAGTAGTTTCGGCGCCGATTGTTATCATCTTCACCCACATATTATTTTGAGGAGCCAAAAAATTTTGCGGAATTTCTGTACACGAAAGGGACCTTTCGTGTATCGATTTGTAAAATGTTTCCAGTTTGTTTTAATATTTCTTCGAGGGCAATAACACGCAAATAATCGGCAGTATTTTTTAAATCTTCAAAACTCATCTTGACCATTTGACCATTTATATAATTACATATTACATAAGATTGGGCTTGGGTCTTAAACTGACACATTCTTTCATATTTATCACATGTATATTTTCAGTCAGGCGGTCGATTAATGCGGCAGTCAGATGGGAATTCTTTAAAAAATGAACCCCATTGACCAAAACCAAGATTCGATGTGATCAGGGTGGTTTTTTTCTTATGCCTTTTATGCATTAAGGTAAAAAAATGTGCCACTTGAGCCGCTTCCAATTCCACATATCCCAATTAATCGATCAATAGGCAATCGAAAGAGGAAAATGTTTTGATAACTTTGGATTCTGAGTGATCCGCTATGGATTGATGAAGCTGTTCCACTAATTCGGGGAAGGAAATGAATAGTCCATTATATCCGCCATTGATGGTATGGATAAGAAAGCTCGTAGCAATACCGGTTTTACCTATACCCGTGGGACCTATCCAGATAATATTTTGATGGTTTAACATATATCCAAAGGAGTCGTACAGGTTCACCAATCTCTTTTTATTCAATTTGGGTTGCCTGTCAAAAGTGAAGGTTTCAATCACAAATTTTTCCGGTATTTTAGCCCGGTTCAACCTCAATTTACATGAATTCTCCTGCTTGTGTTCATATTCTTCTTCAATAATATGCCTTAGCAGCCGGGCATGAGAGTAATTGCCTTTTCAGGCTGCCTCCAGGTAATGGCCCCAATTGACAGCTAACCAATTGAGACGAATATATTTGAGTTTACTCAACAGTTATTCATCCATTTCTTATTCTCCTTCTCTATTCTTGTATTCTTGATTGACACTCATTAATCGTTTTAATCCTTTATCCTTTAATCCTCTTCATCCAGCAGTCGGTCATAGAGGGATAAATCCACTTCATCACTACTGTAACCTTCAAGATAAGATTCCCTAGCTTCAAAGTCTTGATCAATGATTATGGAAGGCAAAGAATAATTGCCTTCCTTCATTTGAAAAATCGCCATCCGTTCAATTGTTTCTATATCAGTTATGCGATATTTTAACGCCCGCGCCATGGTTTTAATGAATAACGGTAAAACAGGTAAGGAGGATGAATATAATCAGGCAGCTTGATAAGATAAGATTGCTCAACCTCAAACGTCATGGCTGCAATTAAACCGCTTTTACTTATGGGCCGTTGCGCCATTCGGACCGTGGCCCGCTAGCCCACTCCAGGGCATGTTGATTTAAGTCCTGGAGACTGGAAAATCGGCGACCAGGAAAAAAGTTTGTTTCAACCGGGTAAAAACTCCTTTCATTTCCGGCTTTTCGATTGGCATGACCGATTTCATGACAGATAAACTCAAAACCGTATTGCTCACAAAATTGCCTCATCTCAGGCACGATTACGGCATTGGCACCACTTCCCCTCAGACGTGCCAGGCTGGTGTTGTCAATGATACAATAGCAGGCCGTGAAGCCGAAAGAGCTTAACGATTCATGAAGAAAGCATTTCATTTTGAACCGGTTAAAGCAACGATAGAACTTCAAATATCGCATTTTACAATAACGCAGATATATAAGGCTGCCTACCACTGGAGTTAGCTCATCATTAATTTTTACCTGGTAGGGCGATGTATCATGCTGCATCTCAATACCTGGCTGATCGGGAACCTGGATACTGCGCGGCTTGCTTTTACCTTTAACTTCCATACCAGATCACCGCAAAATTCGCGTCAAGGTGGAATAGCCAATCTTTATGCCCTCCTCCTCTTTAAGCTTCTCGTGCATCCGCTCTCGCCAACCGTCACATTCATTATAAATCCGGTGAAGCAGTTCCGTATCGATCTCAATCTTGTCTTTTCTTGTCACTTCCGGCACCTCCCCCTTATGGGCAATGATGTCACGCACGGTTCTGTGAGGGAGGGAAAGCAGCAATGCAGGGCATGCGCCTACTGAGACACATAAGGGGAAACCTCGAAACAGATTATGGCGAAGCCTAAACAAAGGTGCTTATCCCTCTACTCGACAGCGCAGAATTTAAATTTAAGCACTTACAGTGCGGTAATAGACAAAATGTTTTACATATTGCATGTCCCACCAGAGGTGGCTTTTGTTTCAAGCGTAGTATTGAACACAAACGTAGATTTTTAGTCAGGCAAGGCTTCCCGGATATCGTCCGGCGAAAGCCCCTCCACTTCCTGTAATATGTCCTCGATCTTCCTGGTGTCCATCGACTTATTCTTCTCCGTTTCAACCAACCGGGCAAATGTTGCCACCGTGGGTTCCTCGAAAATTGTGTTCAATTCAAGACTGATGCCATTTTCTTCCTGTAACCGCGATAAAAACAAGGAAGCCAATAACGAATGCCCACCCAGATCGAAAAAATTATCGTTTTTCCCAATGGGCTTAATGCCTAATATATCTTCCCATATATCCACGATAAGTTGTTCAATCTCATTGGTTGGTTCTGCATATTCACTGTTTAACTTCGGCCGCGGTTGAAAGCTTTTGTTCTCTTCTTTCTTTACCTGTTTTTCACCAAGCGCAGTGGGTCCGGGTGAGATGGTTTCTTCCGCGGACACCGTTTCTTTTTCCATTACTGTCTCTGTATGCGAAATTCCATCTCTAACGCCTTCCAGCCAATACCGCTTTCTCTCAAAGGGATAGGTGGGGAGTGGGATGCGATGCCGCTTTTCATTTTTATAATAGTTTCTCCAATGGATGGTTACCCCGGAGAGCCAGAGGTTCCCAAGGGTCTTGAGTAAAAAGGCTGTATCAGGTTCGGTTTGTTTGATGTGACGAATCGAAGAAAAAATGCCCACTTCCGGTTCGTTATAATCTTTATGTTCCTTTGCCAATACGCACAGGTTATTGCCGGGTCCGACTTCCAGGAGGATGCGGTCCGGGGTTTTTAAAATTTCCCGGATACCGTCTGAAAAACGAACCGGCTTTCGCAGTTGCTCTGCCCAATACCGGGGACTGCAGGCCTCATCATCCCGGATCCATGTGCCGGTTACACCGGAAATAAAAGGTATTTTGGGGGTGTTTAATTTTACTTTACTCACAACCCCGGCAAATTCATTCATGATGGGTTCCATCATGGGTGAATGAAAGGCATGAGAAGTCTTGAGGCGCCGGCAAAACAGGCTGCGCCGGGAAAGCTGCTCTTCCAGGTGCTTCACTGCCTGGATTTTGCCGGAGACAACACAGTGCTTCGGGCTGTTGACAGCAGCCAGGGATATATCATCTGTCAGCATTCCTGCGATTTCCGACTGGTTAACTCCTACAGATAACATGGCGCCTTCATCCTGGTTTTGCATCAAACGTCCCCTCACGGCAACCAATTTCAACGCATCTTCAAGAGACATACACCCGGCAATACAGGCTGCTGTAAATTCACCGATGCTGTGGCCGATCATTCCTACCGGTACGATGCCCCAGTGCATCCACAACCGGGTCAATGAATATTCGATGGTAAATAAAACCGGCTGGGTAAGCCAGGTTTGGCCGAGCTGCCCGGCATACCTGTCAGCTTCCCCTTCCTGCACCGGGTAAACCGCTTCCCGTAAATCCATCCCTAAAACCGGGACCAGGAACTCCGCACAGGTATCGAAATTTTCTTTGAATACAGGCTCGTTTTGATACAGTTCCTTCCCCATATTCACGTACTGCGCACCCTGGCCGGAAAACATAAACACCACAGGACTGTCCGTGTTTTCACAAACAGAGTGAATCACCACCCCGGGTGTCAAATGATCGAGCCGGTCCACTGCCTCCTGGATATCCCGGCATAAGCAGACCCTTCGATGACTGAAGTCCCTCCGGCCCATGCTTAAGGTATAAGCGATATCGGCTAAACTGTGACCGGGATTTTCTTTTAAATAATTTGCCAGGTTTTCTGTCATTTTATCCAGGGCCGTGCCGGTTCTGGTGGATAACGGGATTAATTGATATTCCCGCGATGCCGGGGATGAGCCGACAGGCTGGGGTGCCTCTTCAAGAATCACATGGGCATTGGTTCCCCCCATTCCCAGGGAAGTAACCCCGCCGCGGCGGGGTGTCTGGCCTGCTTTCCATTCCTTCAACCGGGTATTCACATAAAAGGGGCTGTTTTCAAAGTCAATCTTAGGATTGGGGGTCCTAAAATAAAGCGAGGCAGGGATCATTTTGTGTTCCAGGGATAAAGCGGTTTTGATTAAACCGGCAATACCTGCTGCATTGTCCAGGTGCCCGATATTGGTTTTGACCGAACCGATGGCACAAAACTGTTTTTTACCAGTTAAAACGCGAAAGGCCTGTGTCAGGGCAGCCATTTCAATGGGATCACCCAAATTGGTGCCGGTTCCGTGGGCTTCGATATAGGTAACGGTTTCCGGGTGAACATTGGCCGCGGCCTGGGCCGCCGCCACGACTTCTGTTTGGGCATCCACACTGGGGGCGGTATAACTGACTTTGTTGTACCCGTCGTTGTTAACGGCGAATCCTTTAATTACTGCCCGGATATGGTCCCCATCCATAATGGCATCCTCCAGGCGTTTGAGTACCACCAGTCCCATCCCGCTGCCCGGGACAAATCCTTTGGCATCGGCATCAAAAGCACGGCAGTGACCGTCCGGCGACCAGATGCCGCCTTTCTGGTACAAATACCCGGACTTGATGGGCGGGCCGGCTGTAACCCCCCCTGCCAGCGCAATATCGCATTGATAGGCCAACAGGCTCTGGCAGGCCACGCATACCGCCACCAACGACGTGGATGAGGAGGTCTGGATGGTAATGGCCGGTCCCCTCAGGTTCAATCGGTAGGAAATCAGGGTGGTTAAACTGTCTTTGTCGTTTCCAATGGCGGCTTGCAGAGAACCTGAGGATATTTCTTTCTTTATGTGGGGAAATACATTAAGAAGTAAATAATAATCCATACTTTTACCGGCATAAACTCCGATGAGACCATCATACTTACTGGAATCGTAACCGGCATGTTCCATGGCTTCCCAGGCGCATTCCAACAGCATCCGGTGCTGGGGATCCGTGACTTCGGCTTCCCGGGGATTGATTCCAAAAAAGTCCGCATCAAACACATCCACATTGCCAACTTCTCCTTTTGCTTTGACATAATCCGGGTTTTTAACGGCTTCCGGGTCAATGCCGTCGTCTATCAACTCCTGTTCCCGGTAAAACGAAATACATTCGATACCTTCGACGAGATTCCGCCAGAATTGGCCGATATTTCCGGCCCCCGGGAAACGGCCCGCCATCCCGATAATGGCCAGCGAATTTAAATTATCACTATCTTCCGGGTATTCTACCTGATTATTCTCAGTATTATTCATTTTGTTCTCCTCCTGGATTTTTAGCTGCGAATTTTATGAAAAGTGGCCGCCCGCACTATTCCCGATGATGTGCGGACGCTTACACCACGTTAAATGCGACTGAAATTTTACTATCGATTCAATTGTTTAAAAGCGCCAGAGGTAACTGACTTTAGCGAAGAAACTGCGTTTGGTATTAATCATTTCACCTTCGCGATATATCCACTGGTTGTCCTGCCATTTCCTGTTTTCATACAGGCCGCCGTAACCCACATGAAGCACCGTGCCCGGGATAAGGGTAAAAGATGCCAGTAAGTCTGTGAGCAGCCGTTTCTGAAAACTTTCGTACTGGATCACGGCCCGCAGGAAAAAATACTTGCTGAACTGGTAGGTGGTCCTGGAATAGAGAATATTCACATCGTATACTTCCTCCCCTTGCCCGGATAAATCGGAATGAGTAAAACTAAAAAGCTGGTTAATTTTCTCGCCGGGCTGGAGTTCCACATTAACTGCTCCCACACTGCCTTTGCCTTTAAATGGGGGGGCACCTTGATAGTAAATCCTTTCTCCATACGAATAATATCCATCGATTTTCAGCCATTTGTTTAAGCGAATCCCCCCGTTAACGATAAATCGGTTCAGGTTAAATTCCTGTCCTTCCCAGTTCTCTTTGATATACCTGTAATTAAGGATGAGCATTCCTTCTTTGGTGGTGAAAAAATAGAGGGCCCCATTAAAAAGCATATCATTCAAATTGGTGTAAAGGCCGTGGGTATATTCAAACCTGAAATCAGGGCTGATCATCTTCAGCCAGGCCATCTTCTTGGGGTCCGGGTAAAAGGCGATACCTCCCCACAGTACAGCGTTATTGATGCCCCTTCGCCGTAGAAAGGAAGTATCCATCCTGAAATCTTTACCGATATGCTCGAATGCGGCAATCATAAACAGGAGTTTCGAGTCATACCTGTATACTAAGTTCAAATCGCTGCTGTTTTTCGCTTCGCCCTGTCTGCCGTCCTCATCCCCGGAGATACTGTGGAGGAATGATGTTTGGATACGTTGATGTTTTCCTATTCTATGGACGAAATCCGCCCCGAATACCCGGTTGTATTCGCCGGCAAACTCACGGCCGCTGTAGATGAAACCGATATAATTATTTTTGCCGAGGCTGTATTTTCCCCTGGCAATACCGAAAAAAGCGTCTTTTCCCTCATCGGGATTGGTTCCTGTTTCCCAGGACTGGCCCGGCCATTCATCCCCGGCGGAAAGAATGCCAAAGGTTATTTTCCCGATGTTGCCGGTTAGTTTTGCGCCCCAGGCAGGATCGAGAATCCGGCGCGTATGCACCGGCGTGGTAAAATAACCATAAGGATAGGTATAAAAATTGAAAATATCCACACCTTCCATGAAGAAGGGCCGTTTCTCACTGTAAAACAAGGGATAACGCTGGTTGACTTCCACCTGGAACGCATCGCTTTCTACCTGGCTGAAATCCGGGTTGATGGCAATGTCTGTGGTTATCGAAGAAGTAATCCCATATTTTAAGCCAATGCCGAATTCCGTGGCCGTATCGCTCTCACTCCATTCCTCCGGGCTGAGCCTTACACGGTTATTGCTGTCGGTAAGACTGGGTAGTATCTCAAACCTGAGCTGCTTCCTCAGTTCCTTAAAGACCGCTTTTGTCTGGCTTTCCAGTATGTTATGACCCAATTTGATATCGGGCCAGGCTCCCGTATAACCGATCCCGGTGATTTTTCGCCTGAACAGGATTCCCATTTTCACCTCTTTACCGCTTTTAAAACGAATACTTTTCAAGGGAAGACAAATTTCCACCTGGTATCCGCTTTCCGTGACTCTGGCGGCACTATCCCAGACAAAATCCGGTGACAGGTCTTCGTCACCCACAGAAGAAGCAAGCGCATCTCCCTGGATGCCGTTGGGATTAACATAAAGAACATAAGCCGCCTGATCGTTCCCTTCAGCATCTACCGATACCGACACCCAATCATCATTAAGCACATTATCCCTTTTGGTTATGGAGGTCTGGATTTTCTCCGGCGCCGGGTCAAAACACAGGAAAGCAAAATAGAGATTCTTACTATCGTAGCTCACCCATACCCGGGTTTCATAGGGTAATTTCTCTCCATAAATAGGATAATAAGTAATGAAATCCTTTTTTAACGGCGGGGTTTGCCAGACCTTATCATCCAGTACACCGTCTATTTTGGGTTTCGGGCTGGCTTTTACCGCTTGAACGGTTTCACCCTTCTCTGCGGCGGCCGCGTCTGAAAGCAGCGGTGAATGTAGAACTATCACCAGTACTATAAAGAATCCAATGATCATATTAACGTTAATGGTAAAACATCTTTGTTTCACTTTTTCCTCCATGTTTTTCGATTAGAATTGCCTTTCAACTTAAATTAAAGGTTGAAACTTCTATATTATAACTGAAACGGGAATTCCTGTCACTACATTCCTATTATTCCGTTGTTCTTCGTACTATTTTGTCGAATAATTTTGCCAATGACGCCACTTCCGGCATTTTCATTATGGAAAAATGATCGCCGGGAATTTCATACCACCGTATCGAGTCCCGGCAATAAAGATTCCATTTTTCAGCATCAACTGCTTTTGTTCCACCGCCGGCTTTAAAAAAATGAACCTGCGTATCGATTTTCCCCCCGGGAATATACCTATCCCGCGCCTTATTTAAGGTCCGGACCATATTCAGACAGTATCCCGGGACTTTGGGCCACACCCGCTGCCCATGGCTTATATTTTCCAATTTACCCGGCGGCGGCGTATCGATCAGGGCCAGGAAACCGCTTTCCTCTTCCATTCGCTCCAACTGGAGAACCATTTCAAAGGCAATGGTACCGCCGATACTCCAGCCGGCAATAAAATAGGGACCCCGCGATTGAAGGGACTTTATTTTATGGATATAATTACGGGCAATTTCTTCGATGGACAGGTTTTGCGGGGGATCATTCGCTATTTTCGGCGCCCGGATCCCCCAGAAATTGAATTCACCGGTTAAACAGTTACAACATTCAATATACCCATCCACTTCCCCGGTGCCGTCATGAATAAAGAAAAAATCACCGGCTTTGCTGGAGGTTTTCTTGAGCAATACCAGGTGATCATCCCCGGGAGTAACCGGTTCGATCATTGGGTTGGCCCCCGCCTTCCTGATAAATTCCGCCAGCGATTTGATGAAGGGTCTGCGAAACACTTCTACCAGGGGCACATCCATATTAAACTCTTTTCGCATCCCGGAGACCGCCGCGACTGCTTTTAAGGAATGGCCGCCCAACTCGAAAAAATTGGCAGCAATGCCGATCATCTCTTTTTCTATTCCCAATGCTGCCGACCAGATATCCACCAATTTTCGTTCTACCCCATCGCGGGGAGGCAGGTAATTTTCCGCTGGCCCATCAATTCCCGGGACAGGTAACGCGTTCCGGTCGACTTTGCCGTTTGAGGTCAGCGGGATTTTATCTATAACGGTAAAATACGCGGGAATCATGTAATCCGGCAGCGATCGGGATAAAAACTCCCTTAATCCATGAGTTTTAAGAGAACCGGCTGACGGAGATTCGGGTATGATGTAAGCACAAACATGCTTTTTCCCGGCCTCGGTCTCCCTGTCGATAACAATGGCCTCTTTTATTCCCTCATGTGTTTCCAGGCGGCTTTGAATCTCTCCCAATTCGATGCGGTATCCTCTTATTTTCACCTGGTGATCGAGGCGGCCCAGGAATTCGAGGTTCCCGTCCGGTAACCACCGGGCCAGGTCACCGGTCCGGTAGATTTTTTGCCTCCGGCGGCCAGGGGGGCTCTTTTCGAGAAAACTGCCCCCCTGGACCCCCCGCAAAAGCTTTTCATTGGTTAACTCCGGGCGGTTTAAATAGCCACGGGCCAGGCCGGCTCCGGCAATGCACAACTCCCCGGCTACCCCGATGGGCCGCAGCTCAAAATCAGGTGACAAAATATATATACGGTGATTATCAATGGGTTTCCCGATGGGGGGGTATCCATCCTTAGCGGACCCGGTTTCTGCTTCCACCTCGGTCCAGGTAGACCAGACCGTCGCCTCCGTGGGACCGTAAAGATTAAAAAAACGAAACGGATAAGAACGACCAGGATAACGGGTAAGCCTGTCTCCCGCGGTTCGTAATACTTTTAAGGCAACACCGCTTTGCGGCCACGGCTCATCCAGTAACTCCAGGGCAATACCTGTCGGCTGAAAAGAAATAGTGACCTGGTGCCGAATTAACCACTCTTTCAACCGCCGCGGCTCCATCTGCGTTTCATCGTCTACAATACAAAGACAGGCACCGGCCAGTAAACAGGGCCAGACCTCGAAGGCCATGGCATCAAACGCGGGACTGGCCACCTGGCTGATGAATGAACCGGCGTGCTCCTCAAATACCCGGCGATGAGACCATACCATATTCACTACACCCCGATGATGAATCAAAACCCCTTTGGGCCGGCCCGTGCTCCCGGACGTGTAGATCACATATGCAATATTGCCGGAATGATGAGTTATGAATTGGTTCGATGAATGATGAATAAGGCGCCCTTCGGGCAAATTGGTTAATAATATCTTCGCACCACTGTCTTTTAACATATAATCGATGCGTTCTTGCGGGTAATCAACATCGATGGGTAAATACGCACCACCGACTTTTAATATTCCCAATATGCCGATTATCATATCTATCGAACGTTCCATCATGATCCCGACAATATTGTCCGGCAGGACACCTTTTTCTTTTAACACATGTGCCAATTGATTGGATTTTCGATTCAATTCCCTGTATGTCAGGTGCTGTCCCACCCCCTGCCGACTGCCGACTATTCCTACGCTTTCAGGCGTTCGTTCTACCTGTTCTTCGAACAACTGCCGTATGGTGGTGTCCCGTGGATACTCTGCCGCGGTATGGTTAAAATCAAATAATACCGATGCCTTTTCCTCTTCCGGGAGCATTTCCAGCCGGCATATTTTCTTCCCGGGGTCGGTAACCACAGCGGATATGATCTGTTTAAAATAATTCGCGAACCGCAGGACGGTTTCTTTCATAAATAGGTTTGTGCTGTACTCGAAGGCCAATACGAGGTTATCTCCTGTTTCCGTCCCGATTAAAGTCAGATCGAACTTCGCGATACCGGTATCTTTTTTAACGGGGGTTAATTTCAACCCGGGGATTTCCAGGCCGGGATATTCCATATTCTGTAATACGAACATCACATCAAACAGGGGGTTCCTGCCGGTATCCCTGCGGAGGGGAATCCGGTCCACCAGGAGCTCGAAGGGGTAATCCTGGTTTTCAAATGCTTCCAGGGTTTTCTTTTTTACCTGGTCCAGGAATTCCGTAAAGGTCGATTGGCCCACGGGGGAGTGCCGCAGCACCAACGTATTGACAAACATGCCCATGACCCGGTGCAGGTCGGCATGCCTTCGCCCGGAAACCGGGGTACCCATAAGAATATCCTCATCCCCGTGCCGGCTCAGCTTTGCCAGTAGAACAGCGAATATACCCGCCAATACCATGAATAACGTGACCCCTTGCTCCCGGGCCAGCCGGTTCAATGCTTTTGCGGCAGCACTCCCCGTCTTAAAGACGATACGATCGCCTTCAAAACAATAAACACCCGGCCGGGGATAATCGAGGGGTAAATTCATTACCGGGATATCTCCCGCCGGTTCAAACTGTCTTATCCAATACGTTTCCCGGCTTTTTAGCCCCCCTGACAGGAACGATTGATTTTGCCATCTAGAAAAATCTTTATATTGAATTCGCAGCCGGGGCAGTTCCTCACCCCCGTACAATTTCATAAACTCGTTTACCAGGATTCCCATGGAGGTTCCATCCGTGATGATATGATGAATGTCGATGGTTAAGATATGCTTTTTTTCTCCTGTTTTTATCAAACCGATCCGCATCAGCGGCGCACAGGATAAATCAAAGGGCCGGATAAAATCAGTGGGCAGTGTGTTTTCTGCGGCTGAATCATAATATTTGATTTCAAATTCCACGTTGTTGTGAATTCGTTGGACCGGCCTTTCATTTATCATTTCAAAAGAAGTCCTGCCACTCTCATGGCGTCGGATCAACTGCCGGAACGTTTGTTCCAGTTTCCCTGCGTTCAACTCCCCTTCCAGGGCAAGCGCCAGGGGTATATTATAGCCTGTGCCGTCCAATTTCATCTGCTGGAGTACATACAAACGTTTTTGTACGGATGATAATTCATAATACTCTTTTTTTTCAACGGATTCTACGGCTGAGAATTTATCTTTTTTTACTGTTTTTATATATGCGGCCATTTCCCTGATAGTGGGTGCTTTAAATAGCTCGGCCAGGGGGATTTTTACCTCCAATTCCTTATGGACCCCGGCGATCAGCAGGGTGGCTTTTAACGAGTGCCCCCCCAGGTTGAAAAAGTCGGTATCGATACCGATGATATCTTTTTCTACGCCCAATACCCGCGACCAGATTCGAACCAACCCGTTTTCCAGGTCATCCCTGGGTGCCGCATAGTTTGCCTCCGTCTGTACTTCCGGTTCGGGTAACGCTTCCTTGTCGACTTTCCCGTTGGCAGTCAGCGGTATTTTTTCCACCCGGACAAAATAGGCGGGTATCATGTAGTCCGGCAAATTTCCCGACAATGCCCGTTTCAATTCCATGACATCCAGCTCTTCACCCCCCCTGGAGACAACATAGGCACACAGGTATTTTCCCGGTCCACTTCCTCTAACTACCACCACCGCTTCATCGATCTCTTTCATTTTGCCCAGTTGTGTTTCGATCTCTCCGGGTTCGATTCGATAACCCCTGATTTTGACCTGGTGATCGATTCGGCCGAGAAATTCGATGTTACCATCCGGCAGCCAGCGAGTCAAATCTCCGGTTCGGTAGAGCTTTTTAGAAATATAGGTCCTATAGGACCTATATTCTACAAACTTTTCCTCCGTTAATTCCGGGTTGTTTAGATAGCCGCGGGCCAGGCCATCTCCGCCGACACAGAGTTCTCCCGGCACCCCGACAGGTACCGGACCGCCCCGGCTGTCAAGAATATATGCCGTGGAATTGGCAATGGGTTTGCCGATGGGGATACCCTGTTTATACTCCTGCTCGATCAAATGAACAGTGGAAAACGTGGTGTTTTCAGTCGGTCCATACCCATTGATCACCTTTAAACCCGGGAATGCATCCCTCACCCGGTTGATATGAGCCGGAGACAGCACATCCCCTCCTACCAGCAGGCTCCCGAGCCCTTTAAAAATCTCGATATCCTCGTCCAGCATCTGGTTAAACAGGGGAGATGTCATCCAGATGGTGGTAATTTCGTTTTTCCTTATTAACGCTTTCAGGGTGTCGGGGGTCAATATCGCTTCTTTCCCAGCAAGAACCAATTGCAGACCGTTTAATAAGGCTCCCCAGATTTCAAAAGTGGAGGCATCGAAATCCAAGGCGCCGGTTTGCAATATCCTGTCTCCTTCCCGGAATTCCACGTAATCGGTATTCTTTACCAGCCTCACAACACTTTTATGCTCTACCATTGCCCCTTTGGGATTACCGGTAGAACCCGAAGTGTAAATGATATAGGCCAGGCTTTGAGAGGAGTGATTTCGTTTTAAGTTGTCCTGCAGGGGGTAAATGTCCCAATTCCCCGGGTGAATCAATCCTGTTCCCTGGATATTATTTCGATTAATCGTATGCTCATTATCATCATCAGTGGTGATAAGTAACTTTTGTACATTTCCATCCCCAAGGAGGTATTTTATTCTTTCTTCGGGGTACTCGGAATTTAATGGTAGATATGCCCCTCCTGCTTTTAATATTCCCAGGATACCGACAATCATTTTAACATTATTTTCCGCCATTATTCCGACAGCTTCCTCATGTCGCAGCCCCTTACATTGAAGATAAACCGCAAGCCGGTGAGACCATTCATTCAAAGCTTCATAGGTCAGGGATTCCCGTTCATCGGTGACCGCTGTTTTACCTGGGGTTTTCTCTGCCTGCTCCTGGAACAATTCATCGATGGTTTTATCACGGGGATACCGGGTGTCTGTCCGGTTAAAATCCCATAACAATTGCCTTTTTTCTTCTTCGGATAATATGTCGATTTCTCCCAGCGGCATTTCCACGTTAAAAACAGCCTGTTCCAGCAGCCGGGTAAAATGCCGGATCATTCGTTCAATGGTCTCATTATAATAAAGAAACAGGTTATATTCTACTGTCCCCTCGATACGATTGTCGGTTCTCAAAAAAGAAAAAATCACATTGGGGTGAGTATGCTCGATATATTTTTTATGGTGAATATTTTCAAGCAGCACCGCCACATCGAACAAAGGAAAATCACTGCCGGTAAATTTCATATTTAATTGATACAATAACGTTTCAAGGGGGTAGTTCTGGTGTTGATCCGCCTCGATAACGGTTTGCCTGACCCGGAGCAGCAGTTCTTTGAAACTCATATGGTCTTCCAACTGGTGCCGTAATGCCAGTGCCGTATTTAAGAACTCCTCCTCGCTGGGCTGCTTATAAATGGGCATTCCCACAATGATATCCCTGTTGGAGGTGTACCTGCCAAGCAGTGCCACCACTGCTGCATCCAGGATCATGTGAAGCATATAATCGGAGCTCTTACTAACCTTCATTAACCGGTCAAATAATCTACCTCTAAAGGTGATGTGCTTTACTTCCCGTTTACAACCGGTGTTACTGTGGTCAGAAGGGAAACCGGTTTTTACCGGTTCCCCGGATAACTTATTCAGCCAGTAATCTCTCTCTTTTCCATATCGACTGGCGGCCAGTGTCATCTGACCGGAAAAATCCCTGCTCCTCATGTTTTCTCCTCTTCCTCTGTGTTCCCTGCTTTCTAAAAATCAAAATCCTCACTTTCCAGGTTTTTCCCCGAGGCCATGACCAATTTCTTCACATGCTTATTTTCATCGATATAGGCGTCCTCGTTTTTGAGTTCGATTAATGGGGGGACGGCATTTTTATGCAGTCTTTTCCAGCGTTCATCGGCTTTGTATACATCATTCAGCTTATAGGGATTGGGGATGCCCAATCGGCTGCAGTGGGCGATAAACCGGTTGATCCGCCGGTATGCCGTTTCCCTGGAGGGCTCGCCCTCCAGTACCCAGGTTTGGGTCACTACCATATCCCGGGCCCACTCCGGGTAAAGAAGAACGCCTTTGTTGTTTTTCAGCCATTCTTCGGAATTAACCTGGCCGGTTAAATAGTAATTATAGGCATTGCAGTCGGCTTCATAAATGTTGTCTTTACACTTTTCGATAAAATCCAGGGTGGCCTGGAAGTCTTCTTCGGTTTCACCGGGGAAACCGAATAACCAGAAGGTGGTGGTTTTGATGCCGGCATAGGCCAGGCTGGCCAATGCGGTTTCACTTTCTGCAGCGGAGATTCGTTTATCCATCAACTCCAGGACTCGCTGGGAACCGCTTTCAAGCCCCAACTTGGCCCGGTAAAATCCACCCCGCCTCCACAATAAGGTATTTTCCGTATCGCATACATGCCGGTCCGCCCGTAAAAAACCATCCCAATAAATCGATACGCCGGACTTGATTACTTCCCTGGACAGGTCCGCGGCAATGGGATTCAAAGTTGAATCCGTCAATAAAAACAACTGGCAGGAATACCGTTTATACATTTCGATAAATTCCGCAGCCGTTTGGGCCGCGTCTTTTTTCCGGTACTTTCCCCAGTTAACGGTCTCGGCACAAAATTTACATTGAAAGGGACAACTGCGAGCCCCATAGTGCGCCAGGTGAGGATAATATTGAAGATCGAAATCCAAAAAATCGGGGATGGCCGCGGATGAAATATCTAACACAGCCTCCGGTATATCCTTCATTCCATAAACCTTTTGCGATTCATCCAGTTGACCGCGCAGGAACCGCAAAAATAGCCCTTCCCCTTCGCCGATAATGATTTTATCGATGTAATGGCCGGTTTTTTCCACGAAAAAGTCCAGTTCCGGGGACCCGGGGGCCAATTGGTCGGCGAAAATACCACCTCCCATGACGGTCCTGACCGCGGGCATAAGCTCTTTGGCCAATTTGAACGTAAACAACGAAGGACCCAGCGTATCACCATATACCGATAAACCCAGCACCCGGGGTTTTTCCCGGTTTAACAAACCCGAAACATAATCCCGCAGCCGGTTGTAAAAATCTTCCATGAGACCGTTCAAGCGGCGGATGGCTTCCCCGGGAATGTCACAATAAAATGTCTTCCCGGCAAGAAGCTTAACCAATTCGATATATTGCACTTCATCGCTGCGATTGATATGGGCGGTCAGGTGGTTGCGCAGCACCTGGTTGCCGATATTAAAAATATTCCCCTGTTTATCCGGGGGGATACTCTCTTGCAAAATACGATAGTAATTGTCATAGGTTTCCCTGAATTCCATTTCCAGGTTCGCATCCACTGTTTTTATATTGTAATTATACTGCCGGAGATAACTTTTTAAACATGCCAGGCCCAGGGGTGGAATTTGCGGGTCCCAGAAAGGCATGAGTAATAAAAGGATTTTATCATCTTCCCTGATGGCTGTCATTATTTTTTACTCCTATTATTCAAAATTCAAAAGCGGTCTCCTGCTCGTCGAGATCGAGCAAACGGGGGACTGCCGCCGTGAAGGCATGACCGATGATGATGTCTTTCAGCTTTATTTTCATATTGTTTACGATCTGTTCCAACACCTCCATATAACCTTTCGAGAGTTCTTCAATGGCGGATGGTTCAAACAGTGCGCTGGAATATTCGACCATCATGGATATGCAGCGTTCCGCTGCCGTGGCATGAAACATCAGGTCAAAATGGGATACGTTACGCTCGATTTTATGAGGACTGACCTGCAAACCGCCTGGTTCCACTCCTGTGAGCATGTTTTCCGGCTTTTTCTCTATTTTATGTAATACAAAAACCGTGTCAATTAACGGGTGCCTGCCGGCTTCTCTTTCTATATCCAGTTTGTTTACCAGCTCTTCAAATTGATAATCCTGGTTATCATAGGCTTCGATTAAGGTCTCTTTGACTTCAATTAAAAAGTCTTCAAAGGTTTGCTCCTGCCCCGGGTGATTCTTGATGGCCAGCATGTTGACAAAAAAGCCGATGATATGTTGTAAATCCGCATGCCGTCTCCCGGCAGTGACATTTCCCACCAGTATGGTTTCCTGGCCGGTGTATTTTGAGAGTAATACATTGTAGACGGCCAGTAACAATATATTTAAGGTGGTATCGGTTTCCAATACCAGGCGGTTAATTTGGGTAAATAACGGGCCGCCGATTTCAAAGGCATGGATGTTCCCCTCAAAACACCATTCACCAGGTCTTTCATAATCGGTGGGGATATTTAGTAAAGGTATCTCGCCCGCGAACCTGTTTAACCAGTACTCTTCCTGTTTCTTCAGCGCCCCCGACCGGGTCAGACGGTTCTGCCATCCTGAAAAATCTTTATATTGCAGTTTGAGCCGGGGTAACCGGTTTCCCGCGTAAAGTGCCGTTAGATCATCGATGAATACAGCGTGGGAAATCTCATCGGATATGATGTGATGCAGGTCTACCAGCAAGAGGTGTTTTTCATTTTCAATCGTTATCAATCCCACCCGCAGCAGGGGAGAACAGGATAAATCAAAGGGACGGATAAAGGAATTTTCCCCTGCGGCTGAATCATAATATTCGATCTCGAATTCTACTTCATCATGTATCCGCTGCACGGCTTCCCCATTTACCACGACAAAGGATGTCCGTAAACTCTCATGCCTTTTTAGCAATTGCTGAAAAGCCGCTTCGAATTTCCTTTTCGATAATTCTCCGGTTAACCGCAGGGTTAAGGGCATGTTGTAAACCGTACTGTCTAAATCCATTTGCTGGATCACATATAACCGTTTCTGGGCGGAAGACAGGGCATAATATTCTCTTTTTTCTACCGGCTCCACAGCGGTAAATTCATCGTTTTCCCGGCCCCTGATGCTGCGGGCCAAATCTTTGAGCACCGGTGTTTTGAAGATATCGGCCAGGGGTATTTTTACATTCAACTCTTTGTGAATCCTGGTTACTATCATGATGGCCTTTAACGATTGACCGCCCAGTTTGAAAAAGTGGGCGTTTATCCCGATTAAATCTTTTTCGATTCCCAGGACTTCGGCCCAGATTTCCGCCAGTTTTTTTTCTGTTTCGTTCCCGGGGGGAACGTACTCTCCTTGGGGTTTCATTTCCGGTGCGGGCAGGGCTTTTTTATCGATTTTCCCGTTGGGTGTTAACGGCATTTTTTCCTGTAATACAAAATATGACGGTATCATGTAATCGGGCAGGGACCGGGAGAGGAATTGGCGCAGTTCCAGATCGATCACCCCCTGCCCCGTGTCCCGGGGCATAATGTAGGCGCAGAGATATGTTTCACCCGGCGGGTTTTCCCGGGCAATGACCGCCACCTCCTTGACGTTTTCATATTCCAGCAGCCGCCCCTCGATCTCCCCGGGCTCGATGCGGAACCCCCTGATCTTGACTTGATGATCGATACGGCCCAGGAATTCGATGTCCCCGTCCGGCAGCCACCGGGCAAGATCGCCGGTTTTGTAGATTTTTTGCCTCCGGCGGTCAGGGGGGCTTTTTTGTAAAATCGCCCCCCTGGACCCCCCAAAAAACGTTTGATAATTTTCCTTTTTTTTCTCATCCTGGTAATCATGATAATCCCATAAATCCTGGTCAAACTTTTCCGCGGTTAATCCCGGGCGGTTGAGATAACCCCTGACTACCCCGTCGCCGCCAATACACAATTCCCCGGGTATACCAATGGGTTGGAGATTCCGACTCCGATCCATAATATATATCCTGGTGTTGGCAACAGGACCGCCAATGGTGATTTTTTGCCGGCCGGTTAAATCCTTCACCGCCGACCATACCGTGGTTTCGGTGGGACCGTACATGTTGTATATCGTTCCCCGGTAGGTCCCTTTGACCATGGCGAATAGATTTGCCGGGAAGGCTTCACCACCCACCATGAGCTCCTTTACCCCTTGCAGATACCCGCACCGGTTATCACTGTCCAACAAAAGCTTTAGCCGGGAAGGGGTAATTTGCAGCATCTGCACACCACTTTTAAGGATGAGATTTCCTAACAATTCCGGGTCTTTTTGCCGGTCTTCACCGGCTATAACCATTTTTAAACCCCTTGCCAGGGGGACCAGGGTTTCCAGTACAAAGATATCGAAACATACAGTGGTTAAGGCCAATATGGTCTTGCCCGGACTAAAATCGATCTCCCGGACCATGCCCACCAGGAAATTAACCAGGTTGCGGTGCGTTACGGCAACACCCTTGGGATTGCCCGTGGAACCGGAAGTATAGATGACGTAGCATAGGTGAGTAGGGTGAGTAGGGTGAGTAGGGTGAGTAGGGTGAGTAAGGTGAGTAGGTTCCTTACTCAACCCACTTACCTCACTCAAATCACTCAACAAAATCTTTGCACCACTGTCGACCAGCATGTATTGTTTTCGTTCCTCCGGGTATTCCGGATCGATGGGCAAATACGCACCACCGGACTTTAATATTCCCAATATCCCGATAATCATGTCAACGGAACGTTTTATCATAATGCCGGCGATGGTGTCGGGTTGAACACCTTCTTGCCGCAGCCAATGGGCCAATTGCCCCGATCTTTTATTCAATTCCCGGTAGGTCAGGTGCTGTACCTCCCCCTGCCAACTACCGACGATTCCTACACTGTCAGGGGTTCGTTCTGCCTGTTCGTCGATTAATCCGGGGATCGTCTGCTCCACGGGATACCCGACTTCCGTATCGTTGAAATCAAACAAAATTTGCCGCCGCTCTTCTCCCGGTATGATTTCGATTTCCGATATTTTTATTTTAAAATCGTGAACCGCCGCATCTACCACAGAGCGTATCATTTGCTTAAAATAACCGATAAACCGCTCAATGGTGGTATCCGTAAAGAGTCTCGTGCAGTATTCAAAACTAAAATACAACGTTTCCTCTTCCCAGGCACTTACGGTCAGATCAAACTTGGATGTCTTGTTTTCATACTCGTAGGTTTTTAATGTCAACTCGCGGGTACTGATTTCTTCCAGGTCTACCCATATATTTTTTACCAGGAACATGACATCGAACAGCGGGTTGCGGCCGGTATCCCGGGGCACTTCCAGCGTTCCCAGCAGGTCTTCGTACCGATACTCCTGGTTTTCAAAGGCCTTTATTGTCTGGGTTTTTATTTCTCTCAAGAAATCTTTCAAGTTCTTATCGCGCCGGGGAAAATTCCGCAGCACCAGCGTATTGACAAACATACCGATGAGTTCCTGTACATCGGGATGCCGGCGGCCGGCCGCGGGAGTTCCCACCACGATATCTTCCATCCCGCTGAGTTTTGCCAGGAAAATATTATACAAAGCAAGCAGCGCCATGTATAAGGTGATGTTCTCTTTTAAAATCAGCGCCTTCAATACGCCGGTCTCCTCCGGGGAAATGTGAAAAACTTTCGTACCCCCTTCAAACGCCTGGAGGGCCGGCCGCGGATAATCCGCGGGTAAGTCCAACAGGGGGATTTCCCCGCTGAATTGCTCCAACCAATAGGCTTGCTGCTTTTTACTAATCCCGGTTTTTACGGTATTTTCAGCTCCCCCGCCAAACCACCGGCGCTGCCAACAGGCATAATCGGCATACTGGACGGTTAACGCAGGTAAACCGGACGCCCTGCCCTGTAAAAATCCCCCATATAGCCGGACCAACTCCCGGATAAAAACCTGGCTCGATACCGCATCGGAAATAATATGATGAAACGTCAGTATAAAAATATGCTCATCTTCAGCGGATACGATCAACCGGGTTCTTAATAACGGTCCCCGGGCTAAATCGAAAACATACCGGCTTTCTTCCAGGATGACGGCCCCTATTTCCCGGTCCCTTTCATCCCCGGGTAAATCACTAAAGTCCACCGTCTCCAACGGCAGCGTTAATTCATCGCGAACCACCTGTACCGGACCCGTCCGCGCCATAATAAATATCGTGCGCAATATCTCATGACGACGTACAATCTCGTTAATGCTTTGTGCCAATGCCGCTGGATTTAACGTTCCTGTCAATCGTACCGCCTTGGTGATATTGTATGCGGAACTGTCGGGCTCCAATTGCCGGATAAACCACATTCGCTCCTGGGCAAAGGAAAGCGGGAACTGCTGCCGGTCACGGCCGGGGGTGCGTTTTTGTTTGGGGATGGGCAGTTTTAATATATCTACCTGCTGCTGTTCCAGCTTTTTTTCCAGCAGCTTACGCTGTTCCGGCGATAATTTTGCTATCCGCTCGCTCAAATCCACTATTGACTCCAAAAACCGTACAATGACTACTTCTTACTTCGTACCACACGGAAAGAGATTCGGCTGGTTTTCCGAAAGGGCACTTCATAAAAACGGGAGCCGGTGCAAAGATACTCTTCGGAAAAAGCCCAACCACCGCCGCGAATCACACGGCGAACCCCGGACAACGGCCCCCGGGGATTCTTTGCCGGACTGACCCGGTAATAATCGAAATCATACCAATCCCAACACCACTCCGCCATATTACCGCTCATATCGTAAATTCCCAGTTCATTGGGTTTTCTCTGGCCCACCGGTTCGAAGTAAACCAGTAAATTATCCCTGTACAGGGCCACCTCATCGGCATGATTACTGCCGCTGTATTTAAAATTACGGGATTTGATGCCCCCACGTGAGGCAAATTCCCATTCCGCTTCAGTGGGCAAACGGTATCCGTCGGCGTCGAAGTTGCATACGATATGCTCGCCGCTGCCGGAATAAAAGGGGATCAATCCCTCCAACCGGCTTCGTCGATTGCAATATTCCACGGCTTCATACCAATCGATAAAATTGATCGGGGCCCGGGTTCCGATTCTTTCGGATGGCCGGTTCCCCATAACCGCTTCCCATTCTCCCTGGGTAACTTCAAATCGGCCGATATAAAAACTGTCCAGCGTTACCCGGTGCACAATCTTCCCGCCGTTTCTGCCCGTGCTGCTTCCCATTTTAAAGGTGCCCCCCCGGACCGGAACCATACCTTCGGGGGGTTGATTGACACCGGTATTTTTCTTTGCCAACCGGAAACCCAGGTCGAAGTTTTTATACCCGGGCGGACGATTAAAACGGACAGAAGGCCGAAGCTCCATCACGGGACTGCCGAAACAACCGCCGCGATACGAACGGCTGCCCCCAGTTGAAGGACCTACTGGATTCTTCGAAGGGCTGGTTTTATAATATTCCTTATCATACCGGTCCCAGCACCACTCCCCTACATTCCCGTTCATGTCGTAAATTCCCAGTTCATTGGGCTCCTTTTGGCCCACCGGCCGGGTCTTAAACCCTGAATTCATTTCATACCAGGCGATTTTCCCGGGATCACTGCCGCCGCTGTATTTATAGTTACGGGACCGTAATCCAACCCTGCTGGCATACTCCCACTCGGCCTCGGTGGGCAAACGGTAACCGTCGGCGTCGAAGTTGCAAACGATATGCTCGCCGCTGCCGGAATAACAGGGGGTCAGTCCATGCGCCCGACTCTTTTTATTGCAAAACTTTATTGCATTGTACCAATCGACACTCTCTACCGGCAGGGCGTCTCCCTTTACCATTGATGGGTTATACCCCATGACCGCCTGCCATTCCGCCTGGGTCACTTCATATCGCCCCAGGTAAAAACTATCTAAAGAAACTTTATGTATGGGTTCTTCATCGCTAAATATTTCACGACTTCCCTGCGTGAATGTCCCGCCTTTAACAAAAACCATATTATTATTGCCTCCGGCGGCCAGGGGGGCTTTTTTGAAAAACCGCCCCCCTGGACCCCCCGAANNGGACCCCCCGAAAAACTTTTTATAGCCCTTCGGGCGGTTGCTTTATTACTCACGTTAACGGTTCTGACCACACGGAAACCAATGGAAGAATACTCCCGGAACGTTTCGAATTGGTTTCGAAAAGTAGTTCGCAAGTAGGCTTTGAGATGCTTCCAACTGCCGCCGCGAAAGACACGTCCAATGCCGGTGGAAGGACCCACGGGATTGATTGCCGGGTTGCCGTTATGATTATAATAGTCGAAATCATACCAGTCCCAACACCACTCCCAGACATTCCCGCTCATATCGTAAATCCCCAGTTCATTGGGTTTTTTTTGGCCCACCGGGTGCGGGCGATGTCCCGAATTTTCTCCGTACCAGCCCGTTTCATCCGCATCATCACTGCCACTGTATTGATAATCCCGGGATTTTAACCCGCCCCTGGCCGCATATTCCCATTCGGCTTCGGTGGGCAGCCGGTAACCGTCCGCGCTGAAATCACAGGCAACCCGGTCGCCGCTGCCGGAATAACAGGGGGTCAATCCCTCCATCCGGCTGCGTTTATTGCAATATTCCACCGCACCATGCCAATGAACGAAATTCATGGGATTTTTAATAAACCGGAATTCCGCTGGATTCTTGCCCATTACCGCCATCCATTCTTCCTGGGTGACTTCATATTTCCCGATATAAAAACTGTCCAGCGTTACGCGGTGCACCAGCCTCTCACCCCTGATTCCTTCGCTGCCCCCCATCCGGAACGATCCCCCTTTAACAAAAACCATTCCTTCGGACGATTCGGCCCCGGGAACAACAGGACCGTTTCTCACCACCCGGAGACCGATAAACCAGTGTTTTTGCCGGGGTAGGTAAAAATAACGGCCGGTGCAGCGCATCCAATAAAAATAACCGCCGGCGCCGCCGCCGCGGTAAACCCGGACTTTACCGGAGGAGGGGCCACAAGGATTTTCAATGGGGCTGGTTTTATAGTAATCCTCATCATACCAGTCCCAACACCACTCCCAGGCATTACCGCTCATATCGTAAATCCCCAGTTCATTGGGCTTCAACTGGCCCACGGGGTGAATGACGGCTTCTGAATTATCTTCATACCACGCCACTTCCAGGGGATTATTACTGCCGCTGTACCTGTAATTAGCGGATACCGGTCCACCACGGCAGGCATATTCCCATTCCGCTTCGGTGGGCAGCCGGTAACCGTCCGCACTAAAATCACAGGCAACGTCATCCCCTTTTCGCGTATAACAGGGGGACAAACCTTCTTGCCAGCTCCGCCCATTACAGTATTCAACCGCATCGTACCAGGTAACGGTTTCCACCGGTAGATTATCATTCTTATCCAACGAGGGATTATTTTCCATGACTGACTTCCATTCTGCCTGGGTAACTTCGTATTTGCCGATATAAAATCCTTTTATCGTAACCGTATGCGGCGGTTCTTCATCGGTTACCCGTTTCGCGGAACCCATGAAAAAAGTCCCGCCTTCCACCAACACCATACCCGGGGGTATCCTGCTTTTACCCGGTGAAGATATTACGATTACACTTGAAAACATTAAAATTGTGAAAACCCATATCATTCGAGACAACATTCTTCCTCCTTTCCCGGGCCGCCGGGGCCGGGGTCCCGCTGCCGCATGACTGTGTCCAGTAACCCGGCCAGCGTCGCTGCTTCCGGCATTTTCATTATGGAAAAATGATCGCCGGGAATTTCATACCATTGTATCGAGTCCCGGCAATAAAAATTCCATTTTTCAGCATCGATTGCTTTGGTTTCACCGCCGGCTTTAAAAAAATGAACCTGCGTATTGATTTTACCCCCGGGAATATACCTATCCCGCGCCTTATTTAAGGTCAGGACCATATTCAGGCAGTATCCCGGGTCTCTGGGCCGGACCCGCCGCCGATGGCTTCTATTCTCCAATTTACCTGGCGGCGGTGTATCGATCAGGGCCAGGAAACCGGTTTCCTCTCCCATTTGTTCCAACTGGAGAACCATTTCAAAGGCAATGGTACCGCCGATACTCCAGCCGGCGATAAAATAGGGGCCCCGCGATTGCAGGGACTTTATTTTATGGATATAATTACGGGCAATTTCTTCGATGGACAGGTTTTGCGGGGTATCATTCTTAATTGCCGGCGCCCGGATTCCCCAGAAATTGAATTCACCGGTTAAATGGTTACAACATTCAATATACCCATCCACTTCCCCGGTGCCGTCATGGATAAAGAAAAAATCACCGGCTTTGCCGGGGGTTTTCTTGAGCAATACCAGGTGATCGTCCCCGGGTGTAACCGGTCCGGTCATGGGGTTGGCCCCCGCCTTCCTGATAAATTCCGCTAATGATTTGATGAAGGGGCTGCGAAACAGTTCCAGCAGGGGCACATCCATATTAAACTCTTTTCGTATCCCGGAGGCCGCCGCCACTGCTTTTAAGGAATGGCCGCCCAACTGGAAAAAATTGGTATCGATGCCGATCATTTCTTTTTTTATTCCCAGTGTTTCCGCCCATATAGCCACCAATTTTTTTTCTACCCCATCGCGGGGGGGCAGGTAATTTTCCGCCGGCCCATCGATTCCCGGTACGGGTAATGCGTTCCGGTCGATTTTGCCGTTGGGGGTCAGCGGGATTTTATCTATAACGGTAAAATACGCGGGAATCATGTAATCCGGCAGCGAGCGGGATAAAAACTCCCTTAATTCTTGAGTTTTAAGGAAAAGGGCCGGACCGGCTGACCGTGACTCCGGGATAATATAGGCGCAAAGATGTTTTTCCCCGGGTTCGCTTTCCTTGTCGATAACAATGGCCCCTTTTATTCTCTCATGTGTTTCCAGCCGGCTTTGAATCTCTCCCAATTCGATGCGGTACCCCCTTATTTTCACCTGGTGATCGAGGCGGCCCAGGAACTCGATATTTCCATCCGGCAACCACCGGCCTAAATCCCCGGTCCGATAAACACAGTCATCTAATGAAAAGTTTTTGCGGGGGGTCCAGGGGGGCAGTTTTTTCAAAAAGCGCCCCCCTGGCCGCCGGAGGCAAAACTTCTCATTGGTTAATTCGGGGCGGTTTAAATAGCCGCGGGCCAGGCCGGCCCCGGCAATGCACAACTCACCGGCCGCCCCGATGGGCCGCAGCTCAAAATCGGCTGACAAAATATACACCCGGTGATTATCGATGGGTTTGCCGATGGGGGGGTATCCATCCCTAGCGGACCCGGTTTTTGCTTCCACTTCGGTCCAGGTGGACCAGACCGTCGTCTCCGTGGGACCGTAAAGATTGTAAAAACGAAACGGATAGGAACGGGCAGGATAGCGGGTAAGCCTGTCTCCCGCGGTTCTTAATACGTTTAAGTCAACACCGCTTTGCGGCCACGGCTCATCCAGCAGCTCCAGGGCGATGCCCGTCGGCTGAAAGGAAATGGTGACCTGGTGCCGAATTAACCACTCTTTCAAGCGCCGCGGCTCCATCCGCGTTTCATCGTCTACAATACAAAGACGGGCACCGGCCAGTAAAGACGGCCAGACCTCGAAGGCCATGGCATCAAACGCGGGACTGGCCACCTGGCTGATGAATGAACCGGCGTGCTCTTTAAATACCCGGCGATGAGACCGGACCATATTCACGACACCCCGCTGAGGAATCAAAACCCCTTTGGGCCGGCCCGTGCTCCCGGACGTGTAGATCACATATGCAAGACTGCCCGGATGATGATCGATGAATTGGTTCGATGAATGATGAATATAACGCCCGTCGGGCAAACCGGTTAATAATATCTTCGCATTGCTGTCTTTTAACATATAATCGATGCGTTCCCGCGGGTAATCGGCATCCATGGGTAAATACGCGGCACCGGCTCTTAATATTCCCAATATGCCGATTATCATATCCAGCGAACGTTTCATCATGATCCCGACAATATTGTCCGGCAGGACACCTTTTTCTTTTAACACATGGGCCAATCGACCGGATTCTCGATTCAATTCCCCGTAGGTCAATTGAACCGGTTTCTCGATTCTCTTTTTCCTGCCAACTACAGCAACGCCGTCGGGGGTCCCGGCTGCCTGCCCTGCAAATAACCGGTAAAGGGATTTATCCGCCGGGTATCCCGCGTCCGTCCGGTTAAAATCCTCCAACAATTGCTTTTTCTCTTCCGCCGGTATGATTTCTACCCGGCATAACTTCGCTGCCGGCTCGTTTATAATGAATGAGACGATTTTCTTAAAATAAGCGATAAACCGCCGGATGGTTTCTTTTTTAAACAATTCCGTACAGTAATTTAAGGAGAAGAGCAGTTTCCCGTCCCTTTCCATTCCCACCAGGGTCAGATCAAATTTTGCCGTTTTGTTTTCATAATCATACGGTAACCGGACCGTGGTTCCGCTGTTTTGCCGGGATGTTTCCCCGGGGGTAACGGCAGGGGAAGCCGCGGCAATGGTGCTTAAGGAAAACGTGACCTCAAATAAAGGATTCCGGCCGGTATCCCGGTTGACCGCCACCTTTTCCACCAGGTCTTCAAAGGGGTAGTCCTGGTTCTCAAAGGCATTCAACGTGCGTTCTTTTACTTCATGGAGAAATCCGGTAACGGTTTTTCCCCCGGCCGGGTGATTTCTCAGGGCCAGCGTGTTGACGAACATGCCCATGATTTTGTCTAAATCCGCATGCCGGCGCCCCCCCACCGGCGTACCCACCACGATGTCTTCCCGGCCCCCGAGTTTTGCCAGGAGAATATTAAATGCACTCAGCAATACCATGTACAAAGTAGAGCCGTTTTCCAGGGCAAAGTCCTTTAAAATACGGGTCTGGGGGGCGGGGATTTCAAACGGCACGGTATCCCCGGCAAAACTCTTGACCATGGGCCTGGCATAATCCGTGGGCAGGTCCGGCGCGGGGATTTCACCCCCGAACTGTTTCAACCAGTAAACTTCCTGCTGTTTGATGGCTGCCGCCACCCCGCCGCTGTGCAGCCATTGGGAAAAATCTTTATACTGGATTCGCAGCGGCAGCGGCGCGGAACCCCCGGCAAATAACATGAAATCGTTTCGCACGACTTCCCGGGAAATCCCATCACATACGATATGGTGCATGTCCAGCCATAAAATACCCCTTCCCTTTTCCGGTCCCAGCAGCCCGGCCCGCAGCAAAGGCGCCCGGGACAGATCAAACGGACGGATAAAGTCAGCGGGCAATTCCCCATCCCCTACGGTCTCCTTTATTTCGATTTCGAATTCCACCCCGTCGTGCACTTGCTGCACCGGCCGGTTTTCTACCATAAAAAACGATGTTCTCAGACTCTCATGACGCACGATCAACCGCTTGAAAATATCTTCCAATTTCCCGGCACCGGGAACTTCGGCAAAAGGGATCACTTCCGGCATGTTGTAAGCCGTGCTGTTCCCATCCATTTGCTGGAGAATATACAACCGTTTCTGTGCCGGGGATAATATATAGTATTCTTTCTTTTCTACCGGTTCGACGGCAATGAATTTATCTTCCCCCGCCCCCTGCAAATGCCGGGATAATCCTTTTATGGTGGGCGATTGAAATACCTCCACCAACGCCAATTTCACCTGGAATTCCTTGTGTATCCCGGCCGCCAGGACCGTGGCCAGTAAAGAATGACCGCCCAACTCAAAAAAATTATCTTCGATTCCAATATTATTTATATCGATGTTTAATACTTGCGACCATAATGCGGCCAATCTCTTTTCATTTTCAGTGCGTGGGGCCGCGTAATCTTTTCCTGTCCCGGCCCCGGGCGCGGGTAAAGCACCACGGTCTATTTTTCGGTTCGGGGTTAACGGTATCCTATCCAGGAATACAAAATAAGGGGGCACCATATAATCCGGCAAACCCTTCGACAGGTAATCACGCAGCTCCGATGCCGCAAACTCCCTGCCGGAAACAATATACGCACATAAATAATTACCCCCACGTTCCCCGGGGCGGGCCAGGACCACACACTCCTTTATTTCCCCATGATTCAACAACCGGGTTTCGATCTCCCCCAATTCTACCCTGAACCCCCTTATTTTCACCTGGAAATCCATGCGGCCCAGGAACTCGATATTACCATCACGCAGCCAACGCGCCAGGTCACCGGTTTTGTAGAGTGTCTTAAAATTATAGGTCCTATAGGTCCTATTGGACCTATTAGAAATAAAAATAAACCTCTCCGCGGTTAATTCCGGCCGGTTCAGGTAGCCACGGCCCAACTGACTGCCGCCGATCACCAACTGACCGGCAACTCCTACCGGCACCAGGTGCATGCCACTGTCCACGATATAAATCACCGTGTTGACAACCGGACGGCCAATGGCGGGAAGCCCCGGTATGTCTCCCCCGGGGTCTATTGTCAGGGTAGTGACCACATGCGTTTCCGCCGGACCATAATGATTGTGAAAAAAAACTCCGTTCTTACATAAATATTCCTTAAACGTATTATTGACGATCGCCTGCTCACCGGCGGTAACTATGTGTCTTACTCCCACAGGAATCCGCCGGGCAAAATCCTCTTCATTGGTCACAAACTTCAAAAACGATGCGGGCAAGAACAATGTCACCACGTTCTCCTTTTCAATGGCTGTAAATAATCCCGGTATATCACCCTGGGTCTGCTTATCTATTAAACACAACCGCCCACCGGCCAGGAGGGTGGAAAATATCTCCTGGGCCGACACATCAAAACTAATGGTGGTAAACTGCAAAACCCGGGTGAAGTCGATATTGGTATATTTATATTGACAGCGGACCAGGTTGACAAGGTTCCGGTGCTCCAGCACGGCACCCCTGGGCTTGCCCGTGGACCCCGAGGTATAAATCACATAGAGTAAATCTCCGGGGTGACCGGTACGGCGGAGGTTCCCGCCGGGATATTTTTCCAGGTGCGCTGCCGGTAATTCATCCATGAGCAGAATTTCCCGGGTGTTCCTCTTTGCCGGTGTCTTACCCATGCCGCCGCAAAAGGCAATACCGGGAATTTCCTGCAATACTTCCCGGCCGGGAAGCATTTTGCCGTTTTCCATCATTTTTTCCACTAGGTGGGCCAGGGTAAATTCACCCTCCCCCAATACCACCAGGTCCACATCGGCATCCCGGAGTACCAGGGAAAAATCACTGGTGGCATAAGGGCCGCCGGCAACAATGGGCGCCTTTATACCCCAATGCCGGATCATCAATACGGCTTTGTGGAAAAAATCCTTGTAAAAAGACAGGGTCCTTATCCCGATCAAATCCGGGTTAAAATCAAATATGATCTTTTTTAACTCATCGTAACCGTCAAAATCGATCCTGGATTTAAAGACTTTCCCTTGAATCCGCTCCTTGAATGTCTCATTAAGGTAAGACATCAGGTAAAGCAGCCCCAGGGGTTCTTCAACCTGGTGGTGCAGCATGTGTTCATGTTCCTCGCTGAATAATTGCGACAGGTCCAGGAGCAAAACCCGGAAGGCATCTTTTGCCGGACGTTTTAAAGGGAAGTACTTCCCGATCTCCCGGTTGAAATCCGGGGCCCGGTCCTCTTCCTGTTTCAGCTCGATCTCCCCTAACTCCTCCCCGGCAATACCCGCATAGCGGATAATATCATCAAAGCATTCGACCGTTGACGACAGGTAACTGTCGTACTTTTGCACCAGCTCATCTTCGGTAAGAATCCGGGTTTGATAGGGCAGGACATGGAGCAGACGCTCTTTAGAGAGAAAATATTCCCCCATGAACCGGGCCTGGAACCGGCGGGTAAAACTTTTTGCAAAGGGCAGGGTATCGGGTAATTCATGAAAGGCCAGGTCCGCGGAACGCTCGATCAGCTCCCCGGGAATACCGCTCTCTACGGCAAAACGGCACATATCCGTATTGGGAAAAATCTTCAATATATGCAAATTGGGAAAGTGCACCCACTTCAACTCTTTCAAAAAATCCAGGGTCATGAGGGCTTCTTCTTCGGTTTCCGTGGGGAAGCCGTGCATCATCTCCATCTCCAGTATCACACCGGGGTACGTTTCCGTAATATAACGGACATTCTCCCTGAACTTCTCCAGGTTCAAGTTTTTCTTGATTAAGCGCTGGATCCGGGGCGAAGCGGATTCAAGGGCAACGTCCAGGTTAACGGTCCCGGCGGCCATCATAAGATCGATAAAGTCCCTGGACAGGATATCGGCGCGAAAACCATTGGGAAAAAACAGGCGGATATCCATCCGGCTTTTGATAATGGTTTCCAACAGGCGCTCCGCATTCTCCCGGTGCAGGTTAAAAATATCGTCGATAAAAACGAACCGCCGGATGCCGGCATTATAGGCATAAGAAATTTCCTTGAAAACATTTTCCGCACCGCGGGCCACATGGGTTTTGGGCCATATTTTATGGCAATAGAGACAACCGTACGGACATCCCCTGGTGGCTTGCAGGGTAATGGTGTTTTTGGCCGGCGCCTCACCGATGTAACGATGATATTTCCGGTAATCGATCAACGTCCGGTCGGGGAGCGGTAGACCGTCGAAATTCTTGATTTGCGGCCGCGGCGGCGTAACCGTCAGCGTCTCACCACCGGCCCTCATATTTTTCAGCGCCATAATAGAAAACCGGTCCAGGAGATTTCCGGCGGTAAACAAAAGAAACACGCTGCTGTCGTCGAGCATGGCTAAAATACGCTCCACCGGATACGCGGGGTCAATGGGCATATAAGCACCCCCGGCTTTCACTACGGCCAATATGGCGGTGACCATCTCCAGGGAACGCTCCATCATGACCCCCACCACCGCACCGGTTCCCACGCCCTTCTCCCTCAGCAACCGGGCCAACCGGTTGGAACGCCGGTTCAACTCCCCGTAACCCAGGTGCCGGTCCTTAAAAACCAGGGCAATGCGGTCCGGCACCCGCGCCGCCCTCTCCTCGAACATACCGTGTATGGTCAAATCCACGACCGGTACCTCGCTCACCCCCGAAGAAAACCCAAGAACGGCTTCTTTTTCTTCCCGGGTAATATACTCGATATCCGCTATTTCCTGCTGCGCATCAACCCCCAATTGACGGATAATATTTTTGAAATAGGTGATATACGTCTCAATAGTGCCGGGGGTGAACAGGTTGGTGGAATATTCAAGGCCAACGTAGAGGTTTTTTCCCATGTCCACGGCAACAATCGACATATCAAATCTCGACGTTCGTTTGAGATGCCGGTAGGGAGGTTGAACCGGCATTCCTTGAATATCAGCGTGATATTCCGCTTGATTTATTAATACCAGCATCACATCGAATAAGGGATTACGGCTGGTATCGCGGTTCACCGCCAGGTGGTCCACCAGGTTTTCAAAGGGATATTCCTGGTTCTCATACGCTTCCAGGGTCTGCTTTTTCACTTCTTCCAGGAACCGGTTAAAGGGTTTAGCGGCCGCGGGGTAATTGCGCATGGGCAGGGTGTTGAGAAACATGCCGACAACATCTTGCAGATCGGCATGACGCCGGACAGCGATGGGCGCACCCAATATAATATCTTCCTGGCCGCTGAGCCTGGCGAATAATACATTAAATACGGCAAGTAAACACATAAACAGGGTGGCATCATTCTCCCGGGCAATGGTTTTTAAAATTCCCGTTTCTTCGGTATCTAAGGCAAAATTGACCAGGTTCCCCTCGAAACGCTGCACCGGCGGCCGCGGGTAATCGCCAGGCAGGTTCGATACCGGCAGATCGTCACCGGGCGGGAATTCCTTTAACCAGAAAGCCTCTTGCTCCTTGAATGCCTCACCCTGTTCCCGGACATTTTGCCACCCGGAATAATCTTTATATTGAAGCCGGAGTTCCGGCAGCCGCTCTCCACCATACAATGCGTTAAATTCTCTTTTCAATATATCCTGGGACGCGGCGTCCGTGATAATGTGGTGCATGTCGATAAAAAGCACCCGGCGCAAATTCCCCGCGGGGGTTCCGGCATCTATAAGATTTACCCGCAAAAGTGGCGCTTTGCTCAAATCGAAAGGCCGGGTAAAACCGGTGATAATATCCTCTGCCTCCACCTCATCCATTTCATACCGGCCAATGGAAAAATCAAACCCGTTATGAATTCTCTGGACCGGCTCTTCGGCGATCATTTCAAAAGAAGTCCGTAAACTCTCGTGCCTTGACACCAGGTTTCGAAATGCGGCTTCCAGCTTTTCTTTGTCCACGGCCCCCTCCAGCTCGATTACGAAAGGTATGTTATAGTATGTACTGCCGGAGGCCAACCGGTGCAGGACATACAATCGCTTTTGTGCCGAAGAAAGCGGATAATATTCTTTTTCTTCCACGGGTTCGATGGGCGCATGGACCTCTTTAACCCGCCCCTTGATGTATTCGGCCAGGTCCTTGAACCTGGGTGAGGTGAATACCTGTGTCAACGGTAATTTTACATTTAATTCCCGGTGCAGTTTTGCCGCCAGGAGAGCGGCCTTTAACGAGTGGCCACCCCGGTGGAAAAAGTTATCATCGATACGGATAACGCCCGTTTCAATTTCCAATATTTCAGACCATATGGCGGCCAGTTTTTTTTCTATTTTATCCCGGGGCACCCGGTCATGCCCGCCAGGTACGGCGGCGGTTCCAGGGGGGGGCAGGGCTTTCCGGTTCACCTTCCCGTGCGGGGTTACAGGAAGCTCCTCCAAAAAAACAAAAAATGACGGGACCATATAATCCGGCAGCGACCGCTGTAAATATTCCCGCAAACCATCCGCAATATCATTATTCCCGGATACGATATAGGCACATAAATATTTATCGCCATCTTTGCGCTCCCCGGCTGTCACTACCGCTTCCTTGATGTCTTTATGATCCGCCAACCGATTCTCAATCTCCCCCAATTCGATACGAAATCCCCTGATCTTTACCTGGTGATCGATGCGGCCAAGAAATTCGATATTACCATCCGCCAGCCACCGCGCCAGGTCGCCGGTTCTGTAGAGTTTCTTAGAACTATAGGTCCTATAGGACCCATAGGACCTATAAAAAAGAAAAACAAACCTTTCCGCGGTTAATTCCGGGTTGTTTAAATAACCCCGGGAAACACCGGCCCCACCAATGAATAATTCACCGGGTATCCCAATGGGCTGAAGATGACCGGCCGGGTCCAGGATATATACCTGTTGTTCGGGCAGGGGACCGCCGATGGGAAGATTCATATGATTTCGGATATTGGCTGCCGTAATTTGATATGAGGTGCAATCCACACAACATTCCGTGGGACCGTAAACATTGGTAATTCTCACATCCCCTGCCGGTAGAACATTGAAAAAATTTTCCACGGTCTTCCGGGGCAGCACTTCACCGCCGATAATAAAATGCGTTACACTCAATCCGGTTTTCTTCCGGCTGCCGGCCGGGCATTCCCACAGCAGACGGATGTGAGTGGGGGTCCCGTCTGAAATATCGATGGCATACCTCTGATAGAATTCCCCCAATTTGAATCCATCGATGCGGGTATCCCCGGGTACAATATATAAACAATGCCCCAACAACAGCGCGGCAAAAATTTGCTGAACCGAGGCATCAAATACATAAGGGGCCACCAGGCAAACATTCAGGCTTCGGGAGTACTGGCAGTAAATATTTTTTTCTAACCCGGAGACAAGATTAACAACACTGCGGTGTTCCACCATCACACCTTTGGGTTTCCCGGTGGAACCGGAGGTGTAGATAACGTAAGCAAGATTGCCCGAATGATGATTGATGAACGATGAATGATGAATAGGGCGCCCTTCGGGCAAATTGGTTAATAATATCTTCGCGCCACTATCGGTCAACATGTATCGCTTTCGTTCTTCCGGGTATCCCGGGTCTATGGGCAAATAGGCGCCGCCGGCTTTTAATATACCCATTATCCCGATCATCATTTCCACGCAGCGTTCCATCATGATACCCACGATGCCGTCGGGTTGAACGCCCCTTTCCCTTAATGAACGGGCCAACCAATCGGACCTTTTATTCAATTCCCGGTAAGTCAATTGAACCGGTTTCTCGATTCTCTCTTTCTTGCCAACCGCCAACCGCCAACTGCCGGCTACAGCAATGCCGTCCGGCATCCTGGCCGCCTGTTCCGCAAATAATTCATGGATGGTTTTATTTTGGGGATATTCCGCCGCGGTATCGTTAAAATCCTCTAGTATCTTCCTTTTTTCGCTTTCCGATATGATTTCGATGCCTGCGATCCGGACGCCGGGATCCGCGGCAACCACGGCTGCGATTTTCTTAAAATACGCGGTCAGACGGTGAATGGTCCCGGCTTTAAAAAGTCCGGTACAATAATCAAGATGAAAAGAAAACGTTTCCTCTTCGCCCTTACCCTGCTGGTGAACCGCACTTAAATCCAGGTCAAATTTTGCGGAACACGGCATGTATTCGCCGCAGTTTTTTTTATCCCGTGACGATGCATCCCCCGGATCGTCTTCCCGTTCCTGCAAACTGAACATAACGGCAAATACGGGATTCCGGCCGGCATCCCTCTCGATTCCCATCCGGTCCACCAGCTCTTCAAACGGATACTCCTGGTTTTCATAAGCGTTGAGGGTATTTTTTTTCACTTCCGTTAAAAAACTCGAGAAAGACCTTTCCCTGCCGGGATAGTTCCTCATGGCCAGGGTATTGACAAACATCCCCATGATATTCTTGAGACGGATATGCCGGCGCGCAGCCAGCGGGGTTCCCACGACAATGTCTTCCTGGCCGCTTATCTTAGCAAGGAGTATATTAAAAATAGCCAGCAGCACCATGTACGGTGTTGCCGCGAATGCCCCGGCAATGGCCTTCAAACCCTTTACGCCGTCTTCTTCCAGGCGAAAACCCACACGGCCCCCGCTAAAATCCCGGGTCAACGGCGCCGGGTAATCATAAGGTAAATCCGCTGCCGGGGGTTCTTCGGCAAAAACGCCCAACCAGTACTCTTCTTGCTGTCTTACCGCCGCCCTCCGCTTTTCACTGTTCCGCCACTCCGAATAATCTTTATACTGGATGGGCAGCGGCCCCGGCGTTTCATGGCCATAAAGCCCCTTAAATTCAGCGGTTAATATCTCCAGGGACGTACCGTCCGTGATGATATGGTGCATGTCTACCATTAATAAACGCCGGTTCTCACCCGTGCGGATAAAACCGGCACGCAGCAGCGGAGCACGAGTGAGATCAAAAGGACGGACAAAATCAGTCGGCGGTAAATTCTCGCCTGTCCCCTTTTCTATCCCGAATTCCACTTCATCATGAATCCGCTGCACCGGCCGGTCATCTACCACGGGGAAAGCGGTTCGTAAACTTTCATGACGGGATATCAAGCACTTAAATATCGATTCCAGTTTTTCCCTGTCCATGCCGGGCTCAAGGGGGATAATGACGGGTATATTATAAGCGGTGCTTTCCGGTGCCATCCGCTGGATAAAGTATAACGGCTTCTGGGCGGGAGACAATTCATAATACTCTTTGACTTCCGCCGGTTCGATGGAACGGTATTCAACCCCCCGCTGCACCTTCCGTAGAAATTGAAGGATTTCTTGTTTTCGTTCTTTTAACTGGGTTAACAAATCCGCCGGTAATTTGCTGCCTTTGGGGGTATTAATTTTCAACCGGTCCCCCACCGGTTGAATCCCTATACCCGACTCTTTAAGCCTGGATAATAATGCCGGGATGCTCATATTAAAATCTCCTCGCTTTCCGAAGCCCCCGGGATATCCTGGTGCTTCACCCAATCCGCGACCGCCGCCAGCTCGCTTATCGCCCGGATGGTGGGGTTAATGAATAATTCCGCTAAAGGAACTTCCACATGAAATACCTCATGAATCCTGGCGGCCAGCAAGGTGGCCTTCAGGGAATGCCCGCCTAAGTCGAAAAAATTACTGTTAATGCCGATGACCGCTTTGTCCACCTGCAATATCTCAGACCAGATATCCACCAACCGCGCTTCGATTTCATTACGGGGGGCCTCATACTCTTGCGGCGCACAAATCACCGGGGCGGGCAACGCTTTCGTATCCACTTTACCATTGGGGGTCAGGGGTATTTTCTCCACCGCCATAAAATAGGGGGGAACCATGTAACCCGGCAGCGACCGCGATAGATACTCCTTTAATTCCCCCGGCCCAACGCCGGAAACAACATAAGCGCAGAGATATTTATCGGCGTCCTCATTTTCCCCCACTGTCACGGCCGCGGCGTTGACCCCGGGGTGCGTTAATAACCGATGTTCGATTTCACCTGTCTCAATGCGAAATCCCCTTATTTTGACCTGGAAATCGACGCGGCCCAGGAATTCAATACTGCCATCCGCAAGCCACCGCCCCAGGTCGCCGGTCTGGTAAAGTTTTTGCCCCCGGCGGCCCCCCTGGACCCCCCGCAAAAGCTTTTGATTGTCATCATGGCAACCGTGAATATCCCATAAATCATGGTCAAATTTCTCCAGGGTCCACTCCGGGTTGTTCAAATAACCCCGGGCAACACCATCACCACCAATATAAACCTCACCCCCCACACCCACGGGAACCGGGTGTAAATGACAGTCCATTATGTAAACAATGGTATTGGATATCGGCCCGCCTATGGGAATGGTGGAACAACCCCCATCAACGGCATTAATAAAATAATAAGTGGCATATACCGTCGTCTCCGTAGGGCCATATACATGAATGATCTTACCCCCCCCCAAATATTCCAGGGCCCTTCTCGAATGCGGAACCGATACGTTTTCCCCCCCGAAAAGAACCTTTCGAATTCCCCCCAGGCAATCGATATTCAAATCGACTAACGCATTAAACAAAGCCGTGGTGATGAAAAATACCGTTACCTGCTCACGCTTTATCAAGTCGCCCAGACGCCCTATCACCAATAAATTCTCCCTTTCTACCAGGATCAGGACACACCCGTTAAGCAGTGCACCGTAAATATCAAATACCGAACCGTCAAACGCATAATTGGATAACTGTAATAACCGGTCCGATCCGGTCAATTCAATGTAATTGGTATTCTTTACCACCCGGACGGCATTACGATGAGTGATGAGAACACCTTTGGGCCCGCCGGTGGAACCGGAAGTATAGATGATGTATGAGAGATTTGAAGAGCTTAAATTCGAAGCACGAAATTCGAAATCCGAAAGCCCCAGGCTGGGGCACCCATTTAAGAATTCAAAATTCAAATGTTCAAAATTCAAAACAATGTACGTGCTTATTTCGTTTTGTTCATTTGAATTTCGGTCATTGGGATTTGTTTCGAATTTCGATATTCGAATTTCGGATTTTTTCAATAAAACCCTGGCATTGCTGTCCTTTAACATATAACCGATGCGTTCCCGCGGGTATCCCGGGTCGATGGGCAAATAGGCACCACCGGCTTTTAATATACCCAGGATGCCGATTATCATCTCAATGGAACGTTCCATCATGATACCCACGATGCCGTCGGGTTGGACACCCCTTTCCCTTAATGAACAGGCCAACCAACCGGACCTTTTATTCAATTCCCCGTAGGTCAGCGTAGTTTGACCTTCTTTTTTGTTACTGAACGCTAAAGCAACGCTGTCCGGCGTCCTGACCGCCTGTTCGGCAAATAACTCATGGAGGGTTTTATCATGGGGATACTCCGCCGCGGTATCGTTAAAATCCTCCAGTATCATCTTTTTTTCGCTGTCCGCCAGGATTTCGATATCCTTTAACTTTATAACCGGATCGCCGATCACCGATTCGATAACGCTTTGAAAATGTGAAGCCAGCCGTTGGATGGTTTTTTGCTCGAATATCGCCGTGTAATACTGGATGGTGATATGAATGTCCTCCCCGTCTTCAAAGATAAAAAATGTCATATCAAATTTGGAGTTTTTATGGCTATATTCGACCGGGGTAAGGATTTCATCTGTACTTTTTGCTGCCCCCGCCAGGTTCTGAACCACCATGGAAATATCAATCAACGGATTTCTAGAAAGGTCCCTTTCCAGGTGCAGCTTATCTATCAGCCCTTCAAATTGGATATCCTGGTTTTCAAATGCTTCTATACTGTGAATAACCACTTCTTCCAGGAAAGATCGATAGGTTTTCCCTCCTTGCGGATAGTTCCTCATGGCCAGCATATTGACAAACATGCCGATGATATGCCCAAGATCGTCATGGGGCCTTCCGGCAATGCCGGTTCCGATGATAATATCCGTCTGGCCCGTATATTTAAAGAAAAGGGTATTGAGGGCGGTAAGAATATTCATATATAGGGTGGCGCCGTTTCGGATACCGAGGGCTTTGAATTTTACCGCATCATTTCTTGCCAGCGTAAAATTGTAACTATCCCCGGCAAAGGTGAATATCCCCGGACGGATATGATCATAGGGTAGATTCAACCGCGGGATTTCCCCGGCATCCGCATACAACTCAAGCCAGTAATCCTCTTGAGCTTTTAACTCACCACTTGCAAATAAATGATTTTGCCACCGGCAGAAATCTTTATACTGAAGTCTCCGGGGGTTTAACTCTTTTCCATTGTACAGGGATAAAAAATCCCCGGCAAGAATGCTGTGGGAGGTGCCATCCGATACGATATGATGAACATCCACCATCCATAGATGGTTACCCTCCGGGGATTTGATGATTCCCGACCGGATTAAGGGGGCGTGAGCCAGATCAAAAGGACGGATGAAATCAGTCGGCAGTTGACAGGGAGCGGCTAAATCATAATATTCCATTTCAAATTCTACCCCATCCGGCTCGTGCACCTTCTGTATCGGCTCATGTCCCACCATGATAAACGATGTTCGTAAACTCTCATGCCTGGCGATGAGTTTCTTAAATGTAGACCCCAGTTTACCGGTATCGATATCTTTTCCTAAAGAAAACAATAAAGGCATATTGTAACCGGTCCCGATTTGTTCGAAACGATCCAGGAAAAAAAGACGTTTTTGTGCTGAGGAGAGTGCATAATATTCCTTCCTTTCCACGGCTTCTATGCCGGCATATTTGTTTTTTTCCGCATCTTTGACATACCCTGCCAACGCCCTGATGCTCTGACGTTTAAACACCTCCGGCAGCGATAATTTTACGTCCAACGCTTTATGGACCTTCGATATCATAATGGTGGCCTTTAACGAATGTCCACCCAGATTGAAAAAGTTGGAATCCATACTGATTATGTCTCTGTCTATTCCTAATACCTCCGCCCATATTTCCAGCAATTTTTTTTCCACTCTATTTCTCGGTGCAATCATGCGGTCTGCCGGTTTTAATCCAGGTCCCGGCAGCGCCTTCCTGTCTATTTTCCCACCGGGAGTTAACGGGATTCTCTCTAACGGCACAAAATAAGAAGGTATCATATAATCCGGCATAAAACAGGATAGATAATCTTTTAATTCTACCTCCACTCCTTCCCGCTCCGGGACAATATAAGCACATAGGTACCTATCTCCATCCCGCGCCTCTTTGTCGATGACAACGGTTTCTTTTATCTCTTTATGATCCAGTAATCGATTTTCGATCTCTCCCAATTCAATACGAACCCCCCTGATCTTGACCTGGGAATCGATGCGGCCCAGGAATTCGATATTACCATCCGCCAACCACCGGGCCAGGTCACCGGTTTTGTAGATTTTTTTAGAAATATAGGTCCTATAGGACCCATAGGACTTATAGGAATTACTGGAAAACCGCTCCGCGGTTAATTCCGGGTTGTTTAAATATCCCCTGGCAACACCGTGACCGGCAATACATAATTCACCGCCCACTTCCACCGGCACCAGGATAAAGTTCCTGTCGAAAATATAAAGGGCCGTATTCGGCAGGGGGCCGCCAATGGGAATACTCCCTTCTCCACTCCATTGGGCTATTGAAAATCCCGAAGCATAAACGGTACACTCTGTTGGACCATATAAATTTTCCAGTGCAATGGACCTGTTTAAATCCCTGAATTTCTCCACCTGCCGCGGCGGTAATACCTCACCTGCCAGGAAAATGTATTCCAGGCCGGATAATTTTGACATATTCTCCCGATCCAGTTGATCGATAAAAACATCAAACATCGAGGGAACAAAATTAATATGAGTAATTCCTTCATATTCAATGGCTTCTACTATTTTTTGGGGGTCTTTGTGCTCATCTTTTCCCAGGGTCACCAATCGGCCGCCCCCCCAAAACCATCCCAGCAGTTCCGACACCGATACATCAAATGTAAATGCGGTTTTTAACAGCCAGCAAGGGGTTTCCACCGACGGGTACATTTTAAACAGGGCAGATAAGACATTAATCACAGCAGGATGTTCCACCATGACACCTTTGGGCCTGCCGGTGGAGCCGGAAGTGTAGATAACGTAAGCAAGATTGCCTGGATGATGATTGATGAACGATGAATGATGAACAAGGCGCCCTTCGGGCAAATTGGTTAATAATATCTTCGCACCACTATCGGTTAACATGTATCGCTTTCGTTCTTCCGGGTATCCCGGGTCGATGGGCAAATACGCACCACCGGCTTTTAATATACCCAGGATGCCGATTATCATCTCAATGGAACCTTCCATCATGATACCGACGATGCCGCCGGGCTGAACACCCCTTTCCCTTAATGAAAGGGCCAATCGATCGGACCTTCTATTCAATTCCCCGTAAGTCAGCGCGGTTTGCCCTTGTTTATTCTTACTGCCTGCTAAAGCGACGCTGTCCGGCGTCCTGACCGCCTGTTCGACAAATAATTCATGGACGGTTTTATCATGGGGATATTCCGCCGCGGTATCGTTCCACTCATGTACCAGTTGATGAATTTCCGCTTCCGACAACATGGGAAGTGAAAAAACCGGTTTCCCGGCGTACCGGGGAAAAAGTTCCAGCAGCCGTATATAATGACCCACCATCCGGTCGATGGTGGACGGCTCAAAAATATCGGTATTGTACTCCCATTCGAAATAGATCCGCGAACCGATTTCTTCCACCAGTTCTTCCGGCGGCGGCAGTACCACGATATTGAGATCGAACTTCGAGGAACGGTTGTGGGTGGGCTCGGCATTAACCTCTAAACCGGGAAGACTGAAATATTCGGTGGGGGTGTCCATAAAACTGAACAACACCTGGAATACCGGGTTGTAACTTAACGTCCGTTCCGGCCGCAGGGCCTCGACGATTTTTTCAAAGGGCGTATCCTCATGTTCATAGGCATCGATACAGGTGTTTTTTATGCGCCGTAAGCATTGACCGACAGTGAGATGCCCCGATATAAACGTTCGCAGCGGCAGCGTATTGATGACCATGCCTATGAGCATTTCGACCTCTTTATAACGGCGATTGGCTATCCCGGTGCCCACACATAAATCTTCCCTCCCGGTATAACGGTAGAGAAGCACCTTAAACACCGTTAACATGGTAATAAATAAGGTCACCCCGTTTTCTTTGCTAAAGGCCCTGAGGGAGCTGGAGAGTGGTTCGGATAAGTGCATGTTCAGCGCGGCCCCTCTTCCACTGACGACATGGGGACGGGGACGGTCCGCCGGTAATTCCAGCAGCGGGGGTAAACCCGCCAACTTTTTCTGCCAATAAGACACATGCCTCTCCAATACTTCTCCTTGCATATAATTCCTCTGCCAGGCGGCAAAATCAGGATACTGGATGGGCAATTCCGGCAGCGGCGACGGCTTACCCGCTGAAAAAGCCCTGTAAATCGTAATGAATTCCTTTAACAGCACACCCTGGGTCCAACCGTCATGGATGAAATGGTGCTCAGTGGACATCAACAGGTATTCCTCTTCCTTTAACTTCAACAAAGACAGGCGTATCAAGGGGCCCTTTACAAAATCGAACCGCTTCTGTCCTTCCGCCAGGGTCAGCTCCGCTGTCCTGCCGGCCCGGGCACCTTCGGCGATACCGCTGAGATCGATGACCGGTATTTTTATCTCAAAGGGTTCCCGGACCTCTTGAACCGGCTGCCCGTCAACAGTGGGAAATACGGTTCTCAGGATCTCATGCCGGCGGATGATTTCATTAAAGGTCCGCTCCAGTAAAGCAACATCCAATTTCCCCCTTATGCGCACGAGCCTCGGCACATGATAGGAAATAGCATTCTCGTCCAATTGGTGTAAAAACCACAACCGCTCCTGGGGAAAAGAAAGGGGAATATTGCCATTCCTGGGAACCCGGCCAATACCCGCGGTTTTTCCTTTTCTCTCTTTTCCCGCTTCTCTTGCCAGGGCATCCGGCGTGGGGGATTCAAAAAGCTTCCTGATGGGGATTTCCACCTGGTACTCTTCCCTCATGCGCGCCACCACCTGGTTGGCAGTGATGGAATTCCCACCCAGCTCGAAGAAATTGTCGTATATGCCGATCCTGTCAACGTCAACATGTAATACCTCCCCCCAGATTCGGACGATCTGGCTCTCGGTCTCATTACGGGGGGCGGCATAACGAATGCCGGTTTCGACGGTATGCTCCCCGGGATCGGGTAAGTCCCGGCGATTCACCTTGCCCGACGGGGTAAGGGGTATCCGCTCCAATCGAACAAAATAGGCGGGGATCATGTAATCCGGCAATTTGCCGGCTAAAAACTCCCGCAACTGCCGTACGGTTATTTCTTTATCCGCAGACGCGGTAAAGTACGCACAGATCGAACCGGACCTTAAAACAACCACCACCTCCCCGGTATCCGGATGCCGGCTCAAGCAGCGTTCGATCTCCTCCGGCTCGATGCGATAACCCCTCACTTTTACCTGGAGGTCCAACCTGCCCAGGAACTCGACCGTGCCGTCCGCCCGCCACCGGCCAAGATCGCCGGTTTTGTAAAGTTTTTGCCTCCGGCGGCCAGGGGGGCTCTTTTCGAGAAAACCGCCCCCCTGGACCCCCCGCANNNCACCGGAAATACATATCTCACCGGGAATTCCCACCGGTAACAACCGCAAGCACTTATCCAGGATATATATCCTGTAATTGGCGATGGGCTTGCCAATCGGGACCGCGGCGCTTCCACCGGGTAAACACCGGTAATACGCCGCACATATGGTGGTCTCCGTAGGACCGTACGTGTTATAAACCTCACCCCACTTTAAAAGATTTTCGATGTACTCGCTTCTTAATACATCCCCACCGCTGATAAACAGGCGGATGCGAACCGGGGAACCGGGAACAAATTCACCGGCAAGCCGAAGATTCAATTGGGCCAATAACAGCGGTGAACAATCGACGACAGTGACGTTGTGCCGGATAAGAATCCCTATTAAACAATCGATATCCCGGATTTCATCTTTGCCGGGAATGACCATGACCCCACCCCGCGTCAAACAGGGATAAACTTCCTCGGCAAACGCATCGAAAGAATAAGAAGCCTGCTGGAGCACCACATCACGCGGCGTGATGGCAAATTCCCGCTGAAACGCCGTTAAATAAGCAGCAAGATTCCCCTGCTCAACCAAAACCCCTTTGGGCCGCCCCGTGGTTCCCGACGTATAAATGACGTAAGCCATATTTAGTTGAGTAAGGTGAGTAGGGTGAGTAAGGTGAGTAGGGAATTCCTCGTACCATTCACTCAATTTTACCACTTCGATTCCCTCACTCACCACACTCAACTCACTCACCTCACTCACCAAAACTCTTGCATTGCTGTCTTTTAACATATAATCGATACGTTCCCGCGGATAATCCGGGTCGATGGGCAAATACGCACCACCGGCTTTCAATATTCCCAATACCCCGATTATCATCTCTAACGAACGTTCCATCATGATCCCGACAATACTGTCCGGCAGGACGCCTTTTTCCCTTAAAACAAAGGCCAATCGATCGGACCCCTGATTTAATTCGTTGTAACCCAGGTGCTGTACCACCCCTTCAGGGCGGACATAGAGACCCGCCCCTACTAAAGCGATTCGATCCGGCGTTCGTTCCGCCTGGCACGCAAATAATTCATGTACGGTTTTGCCCGGGGAGAACGGGACTTCCGTATTATTAAATTGCTCCAATATTTGCCGTTTCTCTTCACCGCCCAGCATCTCCAGTTGGGATAATTCCTGTTCCGGGTGCGACAATGCCCCCCTTAAAAGGGTGACAAAATGAACCGCAAAACGCTCCATGGTCTCGCGGGTAAACAATGCCGTGCAATAATCCAGGTCCATCCTGATTCGATCTTCTTCTACCGAGGCCCATAAGGCAATGTCCTGCTGCACATCGCGGCCAGCCGAATACTCGTACCGGGATAAGGCAAATCCCAGCTCCTGCATTTCCAGGCGCGTTTTCATGTCCACATTTTGAAAAATCATCATCACATCAAATAAGGGATTCCGGCTCAGGTCCTTTTTCTTCACCACTTTCTCCAGGAGATCGCCAAAGGGATATGACCGGTTTTCATAAGCGGCGAGGGTATGCTGTTTCAATTCCTCCAAAAAACCGGAAAAGGGTTTGCATCTCCCCGGGTAATTCCTGAGGGCCAGGGTATTGATAAAAACACCGAAAAGGGGTTCCAACTCCATTCGCTCCCGGCCGGCGGTTATCATCCCCACGACGATATCTTCCTGACCGGTACAGCGAAACAACAGGGTATTGTATACGGCGTTCAATATCATCTGGATACTGGCCTTTTGCGCAATTGACAGGGCTTTTAAGGCCCGGAACGTTTCCCCTTCCAGGGAAAAACGAATCCTGGCACCGGCAAAACTCTGCACCGCGGGACGCGGAAAATCCGTGGGCATCTCCAGCACGGGAAGCTCACCGGAAAATAGTTCCAACCAGTAAGCTTCTTTCTTCCGGTACTCACCCGCGGCGAATAACCGGTCCTGCCATTGGCAATAGTCTTTATAGCGAATCTTCAATCCCGGCGGTTCCTCCCCCATGTATAAACGGAGGAACTCTTCGGCCAGGATCGCGATGGATGTACCGTCCGCTGCAATATGATGAATATTCAATAAATATACATACCTGGTTTCAGCCAATTTGATTAACCCCACCCGCAGGAGGGGGGGAACCGAAAGATCAATGGCCCGGAAAAATTGGGAAATGATCGCATTCACTTCATGGCCCCGGGTGCTGAGATCATGATATTCCACATCGAGGGCCGCACGGTCATGAATCCTCTGTACCGGTTCCCCGGAGATGGTTTCGAACGAGGTGCGAAGACTCTCATGACGCTGTACCAAACGGCGAAATACCTGACCGAAACGCTTTCTATCCAGGTTTCCCTCTACCTGGAATGCCAGGCGAATGTTGTATTCGATAAAGAGATTCAAAATATACATCCGTTTTTGCGCGGCGGACAGCGGGTAATACTCTTTTTCTTCCACCGGCTCCACGCTGCCGCCGGGCTCCCCTCTTTTTCCACGGCCAAGGGATAAAGCACCACCGTCCCGGATTCCGGGTATTTTCGAAACCGGTGCCCCGGGAATATCGATTCCCTGCTGTTTCAATTTTAGTTCAAAAATTTTCTTCTGTTCCGGTGATAATTTTGCTATGCGTTGTGACAGGTTCATCGTGCTCTCCTAACCGGACATTCCCGGAGAAACTAAGTTATGAATTAGCTTTATCTGCTGCCGGCGTTTCTTACCACGCGGAAGCCGATATGGATGCCCTTGCGGTACGGCTCGAAGTATAAGCGGGATGCACTCCAGAGGCTAATTTCAGTATCGAAAAAACCACCGCCGCGGACCACCCGCCGTACCCCGGACAAAGGTCCCCGGGGATTCTTTAACGGGCTATTTTTGTAATAATCAAAATCATACCGGTCCCAGCAAAACTCCCACATGTTGCCGCTCATATCGTAAATTCCCAGTTCATTGGGCTTTCTCTGACCCACGGGTTGAAAATAAATGACTTTGTTTTTTATATACCAGGCCACTTCCCCGGGATCATTGCTGCCGCTGTATTTATAGTGACGGGACCGTGATCCGCCCCTGGCCGCATATTCCCATTCGGCTTCGGTGGGCAGCCGGTACCCATCGGCAGCGAAATCACAGGCAATATCGCCGCCGGTACCGGTATAACAGGGGGTCAGCCCCTCCTTTCGACTTCTCCGGTTACAATATTCCACCGCTTCGTACCACTCGATAAAATGAACGGGGGTCGGGCTTCCTTTTCGATAAGACGGGTTCTTGCCCATGACGGCTATCCATTCCCCCTGGGTAACTTCGTATTTCCCGATATAAAAACTGTCCAGCGTTACCCGGTGTACCGTCTTCTCGCCATTTTCCCCTTCACCGCCGCCCATTTTAAAGGTGCCCCCTTTGACAAAGACCATGCCTTGAGGGGGTTTACCGGTGCCGTTTTTCACGATGCGGAAACCCAGGTCGTAGTTCTTGAATGCCGGCGGCCGGCTGAAACGGCGGGTGCAGCGCAGCAGCATCCGGGGACCACAAGCACCGCCCCCCCGGTAAGTACGGCGATTGCCCATGGCGGGCCCGGAAGGATTTTCCGGCGGACCCGCTTTATAATAATCCTTATCATAGCGGTCCCAGCACCACTCCCCCACATTCCCGCTCATATCGTAAATTCCCAGTTCATTGGGTTTTTTCCGGCCCGCCGCTTGAGTTTTAAATTGCGAATTTACTTCATACCAGGCCACTTCCCCGGGATCGTCGCCGCCGCAGTATTTATAACTACGGGACCCCAATCCGCCCCTGCCGGCATATTCCCATTCGGCTTCGGTGGGCAGCCGGTACCCATCCGCACCGAAATCGCAGGCAATATCGCCGCCGGTCCCGCTATAACAGGGGGTTAGCCCATCTATTTTGCTTTTTTTATTGCAAAACTCAACCGCGGCAAACCAATCCACATACTCCACCGGGAGATTATCCCCCCTGAACAAGGAGGGATTATTGCCCATGACCGCTTTCCATTCCGCCTGGGTCACTTCGAATTTGCCGATATAAAAACTATCTACGGTTACACTGCGTACCGGTTCTTCATCGCTGGGTATCTCGCGGCTTCCCATCAGGAATGTGCCGCCTTCCACCAGGACCATATCCCCGGGGACCCGGGTTTCATGGGCGGAAGACGCCGAAATCATGCTTAAACAAAAAATAGATATCACTGTCCATACCCGTTTGCATACCATTTTTCCTCCTCCTTAAATGGACGATTCCTTCACGGTTCTCACGACCCGGAAACCGATATGGGCAAATTCCCGAAAGGGTTCGTCGTAAAATCGAAACGTACACCAATGATGGTTTTCGGTGGGATAGGGGAAAAAAGAGCCGCCGCGCTCCACGCGGTGGTGCCCGGAAGGCAGCCCGGTGGGATTTATGGCCGGGCTATTTTTATAATAATCAAATATATACCAGTCCCAGCACCATTCCCATACATTCCCGCTCATATCGTAAATTCCCAGTTCATTGGGCTTTTTACGCCCCACGGGATGAGGTAAATAACCCGAATTATCCGGATGCCAGGCCACTTCGTCAAGATCATTACTGCCGCTGTACCGGTAATTGCGGGAATGCAATCCGCCCCTGGCGGCATACTCCCATTCGGCTTCGCTGGGCAGCCGGTACCCATCGGCATTGAAATCGCAAACGATATCATCGCCGCTCCCGCTATAACAGGGGGTCAGTCCCTCTTTCCGGCTCCTTTTATTACAGTACTCAACGGCATCATACCAGGAGACCGAATGAATCGGATTCTTCGCCCCCCGGATATAAGCGGGATTATTTCCCATGACCGCCAGCCATTCTTCCTGGGTGACCTCGAATTTACCCATATAAAAAGTCCCTACCGTTACCCGGTGCGCCGGCTTTTCACCGTCACCCCCTTCGCTGTTTCCCATAGGGAACGTACCGCCTTTAACAAAAATCATACCCCCGGGGGCGGGGCCGGAATCGTTTTTGACTACCCGGAAACCGATAAACCAGTGGTGATACCCGGGCGGGTAGGTGTAACGGCCGGTACAGCGCATCCAGAAATAATGACCGCCGGAACCGCCGCCGCGGTAAAGCCGGGTTCTGCCGGCGGCCGGCCCCGTGGGATTGTCCCGGGGACCGGTTCGATAATAGTCCCGGTCAAACCAGTCCCAACACCACTCCCAGGCATTACCGCTCATATCGTAAATTCCCAGTTCATTGGGTTTCTTCCGGCCCACCGGTTGAGTCTTCGCTTCGGAATTCACCCCGTACCAGGCCACTTCCAGGGGATCATTACTACCACTGAAAGTATAATTGCCCGATTCCTGACCACCCCGGCAGGCATACTCCCACTCGGCTTCAGTGGGCAGCCGGTAACCATCCGCACCGAAATCGCAGGCGATATCGTCCCCGCTTCCCGTATAACAGGGGGTCAAACCTTCTTCCCGGCTTTTTTTATTACAATATTCAACCGCATCATACCAGGTGACCCGCTCCACCGGCAGATCATCCCCGCTGAACAACGACGGGTTAGTTCCCATCACGGCTTTCCATTCCGCCTGGGTAACCTCATATTTCCCGATATGGAAACTTTTAAGGGTGACCGGGTGGACCGGCCCTTCTTCGATATAATAATTGCTGACGTTGGCCGGTTTTTCAATGCCGGCTCCTTCGGGCGTACCCATCAGGAACGTTCCTCCCCTCACCAGGACCATACCCGGGGGCTCTTCTCCAGGAGAGGATATTAAGAGTACGCTTAATACCAACACAACAACGAAAATCCAGGACAATCTTAAAAACATTTCTCCTCCTTTTTGCTTTTTATTTTCCTGATTTTTACCTGTTCCGTTTAACGGCGATTCCTGCCATTTCATCCGACAACTCCTTATATTGGGCCACCATGCGTTCAATGGTGGAGGGCTTAAAGAGTGCTTTCCTGTACCTTAAAAACATTTCAATGCCGTTTCTAAATTCGATGAATTGCAGGATTAAGGGAAACTTCTCTTCCGTGATTCGTTCGCTGTGAAAAGAATCAAAATTATCCAGGTCTGTTAGTGCCGTTCCTTCAATCATATTCAGCATATTAAAAGAAATGGCGACATCGGGATATGGTAACCGGTGTTCTTCCACCACCCGTTCAAGAGGATACCACTGGTGTTGAAATGCTTCAAGGGTATTGGCATCCACCCGGTGAAGAAAATCAATAAAATTATTTTCATCATTATCTTCCACACGATTTTTTACAAAAATAGGATTTATAAAATAACCGACAATCGGATGCATTGATATGTGATGTCTCCCACCGGTGGGAATCCTGCAGACGATGTCTTTCTGGCCGGAAAGGCGTGCCAAAAGAAGATTGAGAAGGGAAAACATCACGATAAAAAGACTGGTATGATGATCTGCCGCCAGGGTTTTCAATCTTTCCCGGGTATCCCGGCAGATCACGAACCTGTAGGCTGCACCGGTGTTATCCGGGTGATGGGGATTCTCCGGGTAATCATAGGGCAGACGCAGCGGCGGGAACCCCTCTTCCAGCTTACCCTGCCAGTATTTATGGGCTTTTTCCCCGACAGCGGGGTCCTTAACCTGTTGGTTCTGCCAGGCGGCAAAATCCGTATACTGTAATTGCAGCGGCCCCGGGTCCATGCCTTTGCCCTGCCGGAATCCTTCATATAAGAACCGGAAATCCTTCTTCACTATTTCCATGGACCAGCCGTCCGCGATTATATGGTACATGTTGAAGATAAAATCGCATCGGTCCGGCCCCGACTTCACCAGTACCGATCTGAAAATAGGCGCCCTGGAGAGATCAAAAGGTGTTAGGACTTCCCCGGCAATAATTTTTTCCCTTTCCTGTTGTTTTTTACCTTCCGCCATCAAACTGATATCTATCACCCGGAAAGGCATGTCAACATCTTTCTCAATCACCTGCACCGGCTGGCCATCCACTTCTCTAAAGGATGTCCGAAAGACCCGGTGTCTCTCTACTATCTTGAAAAGGACCTTCCTGATGATTTCTTCATCCACCTGACGGTTGAAAACTATCCTGTCTGGCATGTTATAGGAAATATCCCCGGGGTGTGCCCGGTTGAAAACCCAGAGACGCCTCTGAAAATGGGAGATTTCATAAAATTCCTTTTCTTCGATTTTTTTGATATCCTTATATGTATGTTTTCCCTGTTTTTTTGCGATGGTTGCTACAGCGGCGGCCATCTCGCGGATGGTGGGGGACGTAAATATTTCTACCAGCGATAATTTCACCTCCAGCTCTTTGTGGATTTTAGCTGCGATGCCGACGGCTTTCAGGGAATGTCCGCCCAGTTCAAAAAAATTATCATCGATGCCTATGGAGGGGGATTCTACCCCCTCTACCGGGAACCCCTCCCTTAAGACCTCCGACCATATCTCCACCAATTTTTCTTCCAGCCGGTCCCGGGGAGCGGCATATTCAACCCCGGTTAATAATCCCGGCCGGGGTAACGCCTTCCTGTCTACTTTACCGTTGGGGTTCAACGGGATATTGTCTATTTCGATAAAATGCGACGGGATCATGTAATCCGGCAGGATGCCGGCCAGGTATCCCGCTAATTCTTTTGAAAGCGATCCGGTTTCGGTTTTACCCGGGGTTTCCACATGTTGGGGCACGATATAAGCGCAAAGATACGTTTCCCCCTGACCGGCATCACTGTCTATAACCACGACTTCCCTTACCCCTTCATGATCCAGGAGCCGGTTTTCGATCTCCCCGAGCTCGATCCTGAAACCCCTGATCTTTACTTGATGATCGATGCGCCCTAAAAACTCGATATTACCATCCGGCAGCCATCGGGTTAAATCGCCGGTTTTGTAAAAATTTTTAGAAATATAGGACATATAGGACCTATAGGACCTATAGAAAAATTTCTCTGAAGTTAGTTCAGGATTATTCAAGTAGCCGCAGGCAATACCGTCACCGCCAATGTACAATTCTCCCACGATATTCACCGGGGATAATTTAAAATACTTATCCAATATCAGAAGTACGGCATTGGCCACCGGCTCACCAATGGGGACACTGGATAGATCGTGGAATCTTTGATAATCGCTGCGCTGGATTTCCAAGACGGCTGAGATGATGGTGGCTTCGGTGGGCCCGTACATATTAAATACCCGGCAATTATTATTGACCGATTCAAAACTGCGATGTACCAGGTCATAGGTCAATTTTTCCGCGCCGATAAACAGGTATGTTAATGTTTCCAGTTTCCGTCCCCTCCGGAGCACCGGTGTATTGACCAGGTATTGATACTGGGTGGGGGTGGCATGCAGCACTGTAACCGTATGTTTATCCATAAAATCGATGCAGGTTTGGGGATTCAACAGAACCTCTTCCGAGACAGGATATAAGCATGCTCCTGATGTGAGGGTGATAAATATCTCCCATACCGACCAGTCAAAATAGTAGGCCAGGTTCTGGATGGTGCGGTCCTTTGCACCGAGTCCCAGGTGCTTATATCCCCAATGCAAAAGTGGAGATAAATTGGAATGACTGATGGGAACACCTTTGGGTATCCCGGTGGAACCGGAGGTAAAAATGACGTAAGCAAGGTTGGCTGCGGGCTGCAGACTGGGGATCGCGGGTTGAGTTCCCGGAGGCGAATAAAAGGATTCGCCTTTACTATCACTCAACGACGAAGGGGTGAGTAATATACTTACGCCACATTCGTCCAGGATATAGGTATTTCTTGCCGGGGGTGCTTTGGGATTTAGGGGTACATAAGCGCCGCCTGCTTTCAAAATTCCCAATATACCGATTATCATTTCTACAGAGCGTTCCATCATGATGCCCACCAGGTTGTTTGCTTTGACTCCTTCCTGGCAGAGGTGATGGGCCAGTTGGTCGGATTTTTCATTCAATTCATGGTAGGTGATATAAATGTTTCCAGTAGGCGTAACTGGCATGATAAATCGCGTTCTTATACCTTTCATTTTGCTGTCATTGATGCCTGCGGCCGGCAGCGACCGATGCCCCTGCCATGCCTCATCGTCCATGCCGGCAATGGCGATACTGTGGGGGGTTCGTATCACCTGCTCTGCAAACAGCTCATGGATGGTTTTATTGTCAAGATATTTTGCCTCTTTACCATTAAAATCATATAATACCTGCCTTTTCTCTTCTGCGGATATGATTTCTATTCTCGATAACGTTACTTCCGGGTTCTCCTGCAGGGTGGAGACGACTTTCTTAAAATAACCGATAAATCGTTCGATTGTCCCGGGTTTAAATAGTTTTGTGCAATATTGAAAGTTAAAAATCAATCCTTTTTCGATTTCAATGGCAGTAAGAGTAAGATCAAATTTTGAGGTACCTGGTAATGGCCGGTGAATATAGGATTGATCCGGGCCAATGCCGGGAACTTCATTGTTTTCGCTGTATTCCGCTTCGTTCAATAAATTAAACACCACATCAAATATGGGATTACGGCTGGTATCCCTTCGAGGTGAAACTTTCTCTACCAGCTCTTCAAAGGGGTACTCCTGGTTCTCATAAGCCTCTAAGGTACGGTTTTTTACTTCGATTAAGAACTCTTTAAATGTTTTATGTCCTATAAGGTAATTCCGCATTGCCAGGGTATTGACAAACATACCAATGATACCTTCAAGGTCTGCATGCCTCCTGGCTGCGATAGGTGTTCCTACAATAATATCTTCCTGTCCGCTCAATTTTGCCAGTAAAATCGTATATACTGAAAGAATGACCATATAAAGTGTTGCACCTGCTTTTTTCGCTGTATCCGTTAATATTTGGGCCTCCTGGTGAGTGAATACAAAATCAACGCTGCATCCTTCAAAACTCTGTATTAACGGCCTGGGGTAATCTGTGGGCAGGTTAAGGACCGGCAATTCACCGGTAAGAGAAAAGAACCGAACCCAATAGGATTCCTGCTTTTTCATTAATTCTTGCTGCTGCCGGCTGTTCAGCCACCGCGCATAATCTTTATACTGGAGCCTCAATGCCGGCAAATCTTTTCCCGGTTCCGAGGTCAAGGTGATAAATTCCTTTTGCAATATAGTTTGGGATATACCGTCGGTTACGATGTGATGCATATCCACCATGAGGATATGTTGGTTTTCACCCGGTTTTATCAATCCCACACGCAGCAGGGGCGGCTGAGAAAGGTCAAAGGGGCGTACAAATTTTCTTTCCTCTGCCTCCTCTGCGGCTGCCATCCGCCGGATTTCAAATTTTACTTCCCGGTATATCCGCTGGACCGGTTCTTCACCTAACAGGAAGAATGAGGTTCTCAGGCTTTCATGTCTTTCGATTAATTTAATGAAGACCTTTTCCATTCGTTCCCTATCCGGTTCTTCTGCCAATGGGATGGATTGCGGCATGTTGTAAGCGGTACTGTCCAGGTCCATCTGCTGTAAGATATACAATCGTTTCTGAGCTGAGGATAATTCATAATATTCTTTCTTTTCTACCGGTTTTACCGCTTCGTATTTACCCGGGGCCACTTCTTTGATGTGTCGGGCCAAACCCCTTATTGTCGGTGTTTTAAAGACCTCAGCCAGGAGAATATTTATATTTAATTGTTTATATATCTTTGCTGTCATCAGGGTTGCTTTTAACGAATGGCCGCCTAGATCGAAGAAATGATCGTTGATGCTTATGGATTCACGTAATTGAGACGCATGCCATGCGTCTCTACCTAAAACCTCTGCCCATATATCGACTAATTTCCTTTCGATTTCATGGCGAGGTGCAATGTAATTCTCGCAAGTTTGGCCGGTTTCAGGCTCCGGTAATGCGTTGCGATCGATTTTTCCATTGGGATTTAGCGGGATTTTCTCTATTTGAACAAAATACGAGGGTATCATGTAATCCGGCATAAAATGGGATAAATAATTTTTTAATTCTAACTCTAACCCTTGCTTGCTTGAGACGATGTAAGCGCATAGATATTTATCGCCGCTTTTATCTGTTTTGTACAGGACCACTGCTTCTTTGATTTCACTATGCTTTAATAATTGGCTCTCGATTTCGCCCAATTCGATGCGGAATCCCCTGATTTTAACCTGGTGGTCCCGGCGGCCCAGGAACTCGATGTTACCATCCACCAGCCATCGAGCCAGATCGCCGGTTCGGTAAAAACAGTCATTGGTCATTGGACATCGGTCATTGGATTCTTCTAATGAAAAGTTTTTGCGGGGGGTCCAGGGGGGCAGTTTTTTCAAAAAGCGCCCCCCTGGCCGCCGGAGGCATTGATAAAAAGGAGAAAGTAAATGAACATAAAGTTTCTTAAAGAGCTTTTATTGGAAATTAAAAAGATTAACTCTATCGTTTCGGTGCTGCAGTGGGACCAGGATACCTATATGCCGGAAGGCAGTGGAGATATCCGTGCAGAACACATTTCTTATTTGAGTACGATGGCACATAACATTCAAACCAGTGACAAATTCAAATCGGAATTACAAAAAGTGGTGGACATGAAAACCGGGGACCCATTGGAACAGGATGTGGACAAAGAGACCCGGCGGCTGCTTTACTTGATATGGAAGGATTACAAGGATGCCGCAGCCTTGCCGCCGGAATTTGTGAAGGAACTGTCCTTGCATTCGTCAAAGAGCCAACAGGTCTGGGCAAAGGCCAGGCAGGAGAATGACTATAAGACTTTTGCGCCGTACCTGGAGAAAATGGTTCAATTGAAAAAACAGGAGGCGGAGTATTATGGATATGAAACCACTCCATATGACAGTCTCCTGGACAAATTCGAACCCAGGATGACCTCAGAGAGAGTTACTATTCTTTTTGATGAAATGCGGGACCGGTTGATTCAACTGGTGAAGAACATCAAAAATTCCGGGATGGTTATTGATGAAGGGCCGTTGAAGCAGTCGTTTGATGTGGATAAGCAGTGGGAATTCGGTATGAAAGTGGCAGAGGCCATGGGATTTGACCTGGAATACGGCCGCCAGGATAAATCCGCGCATCCCTTTACCACGTCTTTTCATCCCACGGATGTACGTATTACCACCCGGTTGGCGGAGAACAATTTTAAATCCGCTCTTTTCGCTACTATCCATGAAACCGGTCATGCCCTGTATGAACAGGGATTACCAACAGGAGATTATGGCACGCCCTTTGGTGAACCGGTTTCCTATGGCTTTCATGAAAGCCAATCGCGGTTGTGGGAGAATTTTATAGGCCGCAGCAGGATCTTCTGGGACCATTTTTACCCCATTCTTAAAGACCTATTTAACGGGCCTTTAAAATCTGTGAGCCAGGAACAGTTTTATAAAATGGTCAATACGGTTACACCGTCGTTGATCCGGGTGGAAGCGGATGAAGTTACTTATTCGCTGCACATCATGCTGCGTTTTGAAATCGAAAAAATGTTGATTAATGAGAATCTTCCGGTAAAGGAGCTGCCGGATGTGTGGAACCAAAAAATGGAAGATTACCTGGGAATCCGACCTCCTGATTATAAGGATGGGGTATTGCAGGACGTTCACTGGTCAATGGGGGCCATTGGTTATTTCCCCAGTTACGCGTTGGGTAATTTGTATGCTGCACCGATTATGAACCAGGCGTGGAAAGACATCCCACAACTGGCGGAACAGGTCAAAGCCGGTGAATTACTGCCTTTGCGGGAATGGCTGCGGGAGAAAATTCACAACAGGGGGTACCGGATGTTTGCAGAGGAATTAATCCGGGACCTTACCGGTACGCCGTTATCGGCAAAGCCTTTCCTGGATTACCTGGAAAAGAAATACAGCGAGATATATGGGATCAGTAGGAAGTAGGAAGTAGGAAGTAGGCAATTGGCAAATGAAATCGATTACTAATGACTATTGACCAATGACCAATGACAGAGAAAAACACATTTTCAGATGACATGTTAATATTGGTAGATGGGGAGGATAATATCCTGGGGTATGAAACCAAAGAGAAATGTCATCAAGGAGAGGGGTTGCTGCATCGGGCATTTTCGATTTTTATCTTCAATAAGAAAAAAGAATTATTGATCCAGAAGCGGAGTGGGTTGAAGCCATTGTGGCCGTTGTATTGGTCTAATAGTGTATGCAGTCATCCCCGGAAGGGGGAGTCGGATGAAGAAGCGGCGCACCGGCGGTTGAAAGAGGAGATCAATATAGATGTTCCGCTTCGGTTTCTATTCAAATTCCAGTACCAGGCATCATTTAAGGAAGTAGGTTCGGAGAATGAATTATGTTCGGTTTACATCGGGATCACGGAGGCGCCGATTCGGGCCAACCCGGAAGAAATAGCGGAATGGAAGTACATTGACCTTGAGGAATTGGACCGGGACATGGAAACGCATCCGGACGTTTATACCCCCTGGTTTAAAGTCGAATGGCAGCGGATAAAAAAGAGAGGTCGCGAATTAGAGGGGATATCAGAAATTTTGCCTTGATTTTTTTAGAATTTTTAATCCGCAAACCGTGAAGTATGCAGCCCGTAACCCGTACCAGGAATAAGTTGTCTCCAAATTAAAAATTTGGAGAGCAAATTTGACTTGACAAAGTCAGCGTATTTATTTATCATACAGGGAAAGGATTTGCAAAATAAATTGAGACGAAAAATAGAGGCCCATAATGAAGTGTAAAACGTGTAATTTTGAAAACCCGGACAATGCGGTGAAATGTAAGCAATGCGGTGCAAAATTGAGCGATGAGACCAAAACCAGTCCCAATATCTCAACGGATACAGTGGTATTGGATGCCAGTACTCAATTAAATGTGGACCCCCTCAGTTTTGCGCCAGGGGAGAAATTTGGTGAACGTTATCAAATCATCGAAGAAATCGGCCAGGGGGGCATGGGAAAGGTGTTTAAAGCCAAAGACACGGAACTGGACATCGTGGTGGCTTTAAAAATGATAAAACCCCAATTAAGCTCTGATCCGGACATCGTGTCCCGGTTCAAACGAGAACTGCTGATGGCCCGGGAAGTTTTCCATGAAAACGTGATCCGAATTCATGACCTGGGGGAGGTCAGTGGTATCAAATATATTTCCATGAATTATATCGAAGGAAATAGTCTAAAAGAGGTTCTCCAGACCACGGGGAAACTGACCATCGAGAAATCCCTGGATATTGCCAAACAGGTAGGCAGCGCCCTGGAGGCTGCCCATAAAAAAGGCATTATTCACCGGGATTTGAAACCCCAGAATGTCATGATTGACAAACAGGGCAAAGCCTATGTTTTGGATTTCGGTATTGCCCGCTCCCTGAGGTGGGAACCTGATGCAGCCCAGGATGGCATTGTCCTGGGTACGCCAGACTTTATGTCACCGGAACAAATAAAAGGTGAAAAAGCAGATGCCACAACTGATATTTATTCCCTGGGTATTATTCTCTATGAGATGGTTACCGGCAAACTACCATTTACCGGCGATTCTCCCACAGAATTACTTCATAAGCACCTGAATATTGCACCGGAACCTCCTTCTAAACTAAACCCCCAGATACCGCCGCTGCTGGAAAAGATTATTCTCAAATGCCTGGAAAAAAAGAAAAAACACCGTTATCAATCAGTAAAAGAGGTTTTGCAAGACGTTGAATCAGATAAAACCATCGAAATTTCACCGATGAAAGTTAAAGAGGTAAAAGAGCCACCCCCTCCTAAAGAAAGAAAATTTTTAAAATACGGGTTAAGAACCGTTATTTTCCTGGTTTTTGTTTATGCAATTATTTCTGTTCTAAGCCTGGTGAACGATTCCCTTTACAAAGGGAAGATCGAAAAAAACCTGGCAGTTTACGAAACCCACTACAAAGACATTTTCCCCATCAGGAAAGATTGGCTCCCGGGTGTTTGGGAAATCAAAGACTGCAATGCCTGGGAAACCTACGCGCAGTTGTTTCCACCTCCACCTTCCCCAAAACCCGGAGCAGGTGAAGATGAAACAGAAACGTGGGGAATGGAATTTGATAAAATTGCCATTGGTTTTGAGTACGGGAATGTTGACGATTTAAACGATTTTATCGGCAAATATGAAAAACACTTTCAATTTGATCCACTGCGAGAGGCGGTGAAGTGTTCAAAACTAAATTCCTTCGCTGATGCGGAGCTGAAGCGGATGCCCCCCTTACATCTACCTATGGTGCGGCGATATGCGGATATGGTCGCCATAAAAGCACGGGTTGACTTTTGCGAAGGCAATTATGAAGAGGGATTGGACAAACTGCATCATTTTATGATTTTCACCATGGATTTATTTGCCGGTTCCACCCGCCTGGCAGAACAACAAATGGCGCTGTCCTGTTTTAATAAAATTTGCCAGGAATTGATCCCGCTGTTATTAAGTCGTGATATCTCCCTTAACACGCTCTCTCCCTACGAGTTGGAGTGCCTGGCTGTATTTGGCAACTTCAAACCAGGGTTGTTTCCCTTTTCCGATGATTATAATACCCCCCCTGAGCAAGAACGCATCAACCTCCCAACGCTTCACTCATTTGAAACATTGATCGTCGCAGCCCTGAATAAATTTGAGTCTGAACCGATCTTATACAGCGAAAACCTGAACCTTGTGAAGAATTATCAAAATATTTACGATACCATGGGCATGGGAAAAAACGATTACTATATTTATGGAAAATTAAAATTCTTGAAACATTGGTTTTCTATTAACCGCTATTTCTATAAAAAGGGCATTGAATTTTACCAGGGATTGTTAGAGTACATGAAGGGTATTGGCGGCATGCGCGACAGGAGTGTTACTATCGCCAATTATTACAAAGAACACAGCCCAGTCAGCAACATTCTTATCGCCGATCTCCCGCGCGCGGCATTGGAACTCAACAAATCTCGAACCCTGGGAAAACTAATTTTGATCATCAATACCATTAATCGACACGGTATAGAATCAAAAGAATTCTCAGATTTAAAAGGAACTGATCGCTTTATCAATGAACTTACGGGGAATAATTTCGAAATAATCGAGGAAGGCCCGTTTTCCTCGGTTATCCTGGACAAGGACAAGGATTTCAAATTGCCTTTAAAGAAGATCAATTACGAAGAAGACCACAAAAAAATCCTGCAATATCTCAGGCAATTTGAAAAATAACATAAAAAACCACGGAGCCAGTTGGCAGTTGGCAAGGAAGAAGGTCAGACGGGCAGAAGACAGCAGGCAGATCACTAATGACCATGACAATTGACCAATGACCATCTTGGGATAGTAATATGGAAAATGATAACCAGCAGCTTTTAGAGAATCGAGCTTTTCTACAAAAACTGTTGAAAACAAAAATGCCCTTTGGAAAATATAAAGGACGGCTCTTAATCGACCTTCCTGAATATTACCTGGTCTGGTTCTCCAGGCAGGGATTTCCCAAAGGGGAACTGGGAAAAATGCTGCAAACCGTCTACGAAATCAAAATAAATGGCCTGGAGTACCTGTTCAAACATTAATCAAACTCTTTATCCGCATCGAGACCAATACCAGGGAGCAGGTAACACTACTAAATAAGCTCTTAGATAAAAAATCTTGACAACGTCTGCGATTTGGTTTAAGGCACTTGCCTATCACCGTTTCGTCACCGTTTCTGTCCCCGTTTTTCGTATCTCCGTTTTTTCCCTGTTTCTTCTAACCGGTGTTCGGGAGTACTCCTCCGATGTTCGGGGGTGGTCCTCCGGTCTTCGGGTACAGTCCTCCAACGTTCGGAGGTGGTCCTCCGATCTTCGGGTATACTCCTCCAACGTTCGGGAGTAGTCCCCCGGTGTTGGGATAAAAATACCGGGTGTCCGGGGAAGTATGCCGTTGATCAGAAATCATTCACACAACGGAAGAAATGGCTCCCACAGCAGAAAAAATCATTCACACAAAGAAAGAAATGGCCCCCACAATGGCAGTAATCATTCCTACAGCAGTTTTATCCGTTCCAATAGGCGTACGGAGCATTTTTATGAATGGAGTAACCATTCCAATGGATTTATGGACAATCAATCCATATCCATGGTTGTGTCACCCAACACACAAGTAGGTAGTGTCAAGTATTTTGTGTAAATTTTTTTCCTGTTAAGTAATGATTATTTTTCGCATGGCCCTTTTTATTATTCCCGTATCAATCTTCTCCTTCACGATAGAACACAAATTGCCCTCCCCGACTGCCGGGAAGATGAAACCTCAGTGGTGTCTGGTTTGCTTCTTTAGGAACATAGTTTTCAAGGTACTGCTGCAGCTCGGTTGTGGTAATAACCTTATTTTTATTATAATCCGCGCCCCCTCGTAATCCCTTTAACAGGTAAAAAGTATAAACACTATGGTTATTCCATTTATCTCCCATCATCGCTTCTTCATCCATGGTACCTGCAGTCATCACCTCTCTTCCTTTATTTTTGATAAAAGTTTCAATCTCTTTTCGGGTTTCCTTCGGGTATATACTGCTCTTTTTAATGATTTGACCGATATTCCCACTGAAACACGCATCGATAATAAAAAGCACCTGTTTAGCCGGGATCCGTTCGGATAATCGGGATAAAACTTCCATTGAGATACCGGTTGAAAACAAAGAATTCTGCTTCCCATCATAGGGGATAAGGTAACTGAAGGTTTTATCCCCATCATCTGTTCTTATGATTTCCTTACCGCCGTGGCCGGAAAAGTAAACCAATACCCGGTCACCGGTTCCCACTCTGCCGGGAATGTTTTCTCCCAATTCCTTTACGATTTCCTCCCTGGTGGCCCGGGAGTCGATCAGGGTTTTAATATTATTCTTGTCGAAATCCAACCCGGTAATAAGATAGTTTTTCATTGACCGGACATCGTTTAGCGCATAAGGTAAAGGCTTCATTCCATTTCTTTGGAGCGTGTAGTCTTTAATCCCAATAAGGACCGCCCAACTGCGTTTTTTCCCAAAAATAGATTTTACCATCTGCTGCAGTGGAGATGACTTGGATGTGGTTTTTTGGTAGGCGATGACTTTTTCTTCGACCCCCTGGATATCTTTGGTGTTGAAGGCTATTATTTTGATGTGGTTCATGGAGTCGCTGAGGGCGATGGTTTGTTTTAGTTTATAGCTTTTGCCGGAGAGGATTTTCTCTGATAAGGTGATGTTGTTGACCGTAATGATTATTTTTTTAAGGCCGTATTGATTATCCAGTACGGTGGCATTTACCTCCACTTCCGGGGATTCCACCATTGGGTTTTCCTCTTCGATAAGTTTGTCTTTGCACTTAAAATAATTGATAACCACTGTTGGCGGTTGAATAGAGCCAGGGGTTTTAATTGTGGTGGGTTCGTTAGAAGATGTTATATTTATATCGATCGGCTGCGTATCAACCGGTTTAGTTTTTTCTACAGTTGTGGTTTGCACATTCGTAATTTGCAGCTTGTTAGCGATCACTTCGGCATTTTTAAATGATTGTGAATACATTTCGGGACCATATATGGTATTCCTTTTCCTGAAGGACACGTATTTTTCTCCACCGGGAGAACATATGTAGTAGTTATCCGGGGTATAGGTCACCCATTCATTGTCTTTAAAAGGCACCAGAGATATCAGCAAATATCCCGTTTTCAGGTCCCAGGTTTTTATCTCACCATCTCTGCTTCCTGAGACCATATAGTTGGAATCGACGGAGAGAGCCACTGATGTAACACCAGATGTATGCCCCTTAAAGGTGCGGATTTCTCTACCTGTATTTAAGTCCCATAACCGCACCGTCTTGTCCCAACTCCCAGAAACCAGGTATTTCCCCTCCGCACCCAGGGCCACGGAAGTAACACCTTCTGCATGCCCCTTGAAGGTGTAGATTTCTGTACCGGTCTTGACATCCCATAAACGCACGGTTTTGTCCTCATTCCCGGAGACCAGGGTTTGGCCGTCCCCACTGAGGGCCATGAAAGCAACCAATAACTCATGCCAGACAATGGTACGGATTTTTTTGCCGGTCTTGACATCCCATATACGCATGGTATATCTAATCCCGGTACTACGACTCCAGGATTCACGCCCGGTGACCAAGGTTTGGCCGTCCCCACTAAGGGCCACATCATAAGGAAAACCTTCTACATCCACCTTAAAAGTGCGGATTTCTTTACCGGTCTTGACATCCCATAATCGCACAGTTTTATCCCTAATCACGGAGACCAGGGTTTGACCGTCCCCGCTCAGGGCCACAGAAGTAACACCTTCTACAACCACCTTAAAGGTGCGGATTTGTTTTCCGGTCTTTAAATCCCATAATCGCACGGTTTTATCCTCACTCCCGGAGATAAGGTATTGCCTGTCCACACCTAAAGCTACAAAATTAATAGAAAAATTATGGCCCGAAAAGACGCGTATTTCCCTGCCGGTGTTTAACTCCCATAAACGTACGGTATTGTCCATACCGCCGGAGACCAGATATTGACCATCCGCACTCAGGGCCACAGAAGTAACACCTTCTGTATGCCCGTTAAAGGTACGTATTTCTTTACCGGTCTTTAAATCCCATAACCGTACGTAATCATAACTCCCGGATACCAGGTGTTGCCCGTCCGCACTCAAGGCCACGGAAAGAACAGCAGCAGTATGCCCTGTAAAAGTGCGGATTTTTTTGCCGCTCTTTAACCTTAATAAGTGCACCGTACAACCGAGACTCCCGGCGACCAGGTATTTTCCTTTCTTACAAAGATCTAAAGGAGGAGCAAAAATATCCCACGAAAAGGTACGTATTTCTTTGCCGGTTTTCAAATCCCATAAACGAATCGTCTTGTCCATACTTCCAGAGACCAGATATTTCCCGTCTGCACTGAGGGCCACGGAACGAACACCGTCTGCATGCCCCAAAGTGCGGATTTCTCTACCTGTATTTAAGTCCCATAACCGCACCGTCTTGTCATAACTTCCTGAAACCAGGTATTTCCCATCCCCACTGAGGGCCACAGAATTAACACCTTCTACATGCCCCTTAAAGGTGCGGATTTCTCTACCTGTATTTAAGTCCCATAACCTCACCGTCTTGTCCCAACTCCCAGAAACCAGGTATTTCCCGTCCGCAGTGAGGGCCACGGAACTAACACCTCCTGCATGCCCCTTAAAAGTGCGGATTTCTTTTCCAGTCGCAGAATCCCATAAGCACACCCTGCTGTCAGCACTCCCAGAGGCAATATACTTCCCATCCTGGGTGATGGCCACTGAAGTAATCCAACCAGAATGCCCTTTTTTTATCAAAATCTCCGGTGCATCTTGTCCGGGACCTGGGATAGAATCGTGCCAAATATGATGGGAGAAACCAAAAAGGGTTTTAAAAATTGCCATTTGTTAAAGGCGATTCGCCGTCTCTTCTTTTCGCCGATCACATCGAAAAGGTATTTGGAAGCCATGCCGACCAGCATAGAAAAAAACATCCCTATATCCTCCCACGGTAGGTTGGCCAAGACCTCCCCAACTCCCTTGGAAATAACCTGACCCTCTTCCAGCACCAAGAAATCCACTGCCAGGTACCCCAGCATACCCGCCAATAGGACTGACAAAATAAATAGTACCTGTTTAGCTTCAGACCATTCTTTTTTTACGATAATAACAGCGATCCATCCAGCTATCGTTAATATGATATAAACCATTTTTAATGCTCTCCTTCACGATAGTATATGATAAAAAATGATTCTCATATCATCATCATTTATTATACAATAAAAATAGATAGAAAAACAATATCCTCCTTTTTCATCCAGGAATTCTCAATTTGACGTACCAGGTAATGTGGGATCGGTTTTCTTTTTCAGTGGGCTTAATGGTTACATTATAAATAACTGGCATCTGGTTTTTCCTTATATATACTTTTATATCATCCGTGGGGTGATTTGTCAATATCCATCTATCATCAAATCCTCACAATCTACCCTCTTTTGCCTCCTACAGCCGGGATCATGTCAAAATATTCTTAAAAACTGCCGTTTTCCAGGAACTTATCGTGCAGGTAAATTTTCTTTTTGTGCAGTTGCATGAGGGCAAAACTTTGTCTCTCCCTTGTCTGTCACTGTTCTTTCTTTGCTTTTTTATCGCATTCAGTAGAAATCGGCTGATTTTTTCTCTTCTATTTTGTCAAATTCATGATGATCAGCGGTAACAATTAAGGCAATCAGCGCGCAGGCATCCAGTAAATATCGGCTCATAATTCCAATCTTTTTTCAGCCTGTTTTCGTGCGATAAATTCATCCACGGTGCTGAGTGAATTCTTATATTTTCCTTTTAATGATTTCCATGTGTCCTGGGTAGACTTCTTATCCTGGTGGTCTAAAACGATAACCAATAATTTACTTTGTTCTTCAGCTTCGATCTCTTCAAGGGGAACAATTTGCCCTTGCTTATAGATTGCTTCGAATGTCCTGTACATTTTACCTCCGATTACGATTAAATTATGCACCTACAATCCAGTTTTGTCAACCCGGAAATTCTCTCTAAGAAAAAGAAGAAAAAGTGCCAGTCCGGGAACATTCACCGTCTTCTTGATGAGTGGTCTATTCTTTTTTGACAGCTAACTATACAGTAATGTATAGACAGCCACTCTTTTTCAATAGACGGCTGTACATGATATATAGACCACTACTCTTTTTTAATAGAAGGCTATACTGGATGATGAGACGTCTACTCTTTGATAATAGATGACTACTCAGCGCTAGAAGACGTCTATTCTTTTTTTATAGATGAGTATACTGGATGATAAGACGACTGCTCTTTATTTAACAGGTGACGCCTTCCGGAGAGATGATAACGCTAACAAAAAAGGTGCCAGGCAAAAAAATATCATTCGCGGCTAAAATTGGTTTAAACTACTTTACATCACTGGTATATATCGCTTTATGACCTGAAAATATCAACACCACTTTGATAAGATTTGTCTTTTCTATTGTCTTCTTGAATTTTTTATCGATACTGTACGTTTTTAATTGCTCTTCCGCTGTGTTTATTAATGCCTGTACCCCGGGGTCTGAGCGTTTGCTCCCTGATTTTAGATATTTGATCTCCAGGATATAGGAATATTTTATCCCTTCATACCGGGCCAAAAAAGGCTCCATAACCAGGTCCGCGTATCCCTTGTTCAACTCTTTTTCGCTGTGAACGATGTAGAGATCGCTCAGCCCCAGGTAAACATTTAAAAAAGCCTGGATGGATTTTTCCCCGGTTACCAGGTCCCTTAAACTCATACTCTCCTGCATACTACCGGTAATATAATCCAATAAAGGTTTCCATTGGCCTTTCGCTGCCATCCCTTTCATCAAGCGGCCATACCTATATAAATCGATTGAAAAAACATCGGCTTCCTCATACCCCTCTTTGATGTAATCATAATACAAGCGGCGGATGGTTTCATTGGGGATGGTTAAAGTAAGCTCGTCCAGTTCCGAGCTTTTTACGGACAATAAACCAAAATAGAACAAAAGAGATATAAAATTATTCTCATCCACCA
>JABAOH010007931.1_pt1 | contig 65716 bp, 56 predicted proteins | sample 7062181 | NCBI WGS metagenome assembly JABAOH01 (sample SAMN14538630, study PRJNA623070) | marine sediment metagenome | biome: marine biome [ENVO:00000428]; feature: marine pelagic biome [ENVO:01000023]; material: deep marine sediment [ENVO:00002113]; isolation source: pool of 5 deep marine... | reverse complement strand
CGCTTTGCCATCCGAGAAGGCGGCAAAACCGTCGGAGCCGGCGTCATCAGCGATGTGATGGAGTAAACATATAGTCCTCGGCGGGAGGCACTGGGAGTTGCCTTGCTAAGGTCAGACCCTTCGGAGTTGAAATGAGAAACATAGTGAGTCTGGCGTGTACGGAATGTAGGAGACGAAATTATACGACAACGAAGAACAAGCGAACGACCCCGGATCGTCTGGAGTTCAAAAAGTATTGTCGGTTCTGTCGGAAGCACACGCTTCACAAGGAAACGAAATGATCGGTCAGAAGGCCGGTGGTCGATAGTCACGGGCACCTTACGTGAGGGCCCAAATCACTCCCAAGATCCCAGGTTCCTCTGATTCCGGAAGAATTGTTAAAAAACCTCTGTCCACCGCTCCATTAATGGCGCATGAAAAACCAAAACATACAGGCCAGTAGCTCCAACGGGTAGAGCGCCGGTCTCCAAAACCGGATGTTGGGGGTTCGAATCCCTCCTGGCCTGCCACTCTGTTTCATAGAGATGACAAGATGAGTCGATTCGATGTAGTCATACAGTTTCTGAGAGAGGTCAAAATCGAGTTGAAAAAGGTCACCTGGCCCTCCAGAAAGGATACCATATACGCCACTATCATCGTTTTGATCTCGATCTTTATTTTCGGTTTTTTCTTGGGGATCGTCGATGTCGGATTATCTCGTCTGATTCGATTGGTCTTATAACCCTTCTCTAGCAATCTATTCTTGAATCCTTATAGAGAGCATCATGGCAAAGAAGTGGTATGTGATCCATACGTATTCAGGGTACGAAAACAAAGCAAAAGTGAGCCTTGAGGAACGCATCAAGAACCTTGGAAAATTGGATTTCTTTGACGAGATCCTGGTCCCGACGGAGACGGTCGTCGAACTCATAAAGGGCAAGCGGAGAACTTCCCAGAGGAAGATTTTTCCGGGATACATCCTCGCGAAGATGGAGTTGAACGACGAGACCTGGCACATCGTGAAGGGTACACCAAAAGTCACTGGCTTTGCCGGGCACAGCACGCAACCAACGCCAATTTCTGAGCACGAGGTTGAAGGAGTCATTGCCCAAATCAAGGAAGGCGTCTCGAAGCCGAAACCAAAAGTTTCATTTTCTGCAGGCGACACTGTCCGGGTGATCGACGGCCCATTCGTGAACTTCGTTGGAACGGTGGAAGAAGTCAGACCAGAAAAGAGAAAAGTGAAGGTTCTGGTCTCTATATTTGGGCGGGCCACTCCTGTCGAACTCGATTTCGTTCAAATTGAGAAAGGATAGTTTTTTGGCTCCCCTCTCCTGGGGTAAGCCTTAGGAGATCTCTGAACAGGGTCGCCTGGAAAACGAATCAAGATACTCTCAGTGACTATGAGGAGCAACCAGGTCGTGTTCGCGGTTCGTCGCCCACATAACAGACTCTGCCCACTGTGGAGAAGATACTTTCACGGAGAGCGTCACGGGTTCGTCACCGAACGTTTAGGCATACGATGCGATTGACCGCCGACAACAGGCAACTGCCTTAAATGGAGAGCTCTTCCGAGGGGGGGAGCAGTCCGGACACTTAGCAGGAGATTGGTTATGGCGAAGAAAGTCTTGGGTATGATCAAATTACAAATCCCGGCAGGACAAGCAAATCCGTCCCCCCCTGTTGGACCTGCCTTGGGGCAGCATGGCGTCAACATCATGGAGTTTTGTAAAGCTTTTAACGCAAAAACACAAGGGCAAGAGGGAACAATTATTCCTGCGGTGATTACAGTCTACGCTGACCGATCATTCACCTTCATTACCAAAACCCCCCCTGCTTCTATCCTTCTCAAAAAGGCAGCCCAAATCGCTAAAGGATCAAGCGAGCCCAATCGAGAGAAAGTGGGGAAGGTAACCAAGAGCCAGGTTGAAGAAATCGCAAAGATCAAGCTGCCAGACCTAAATGCAATCGATTTGGAGGGGGCGATTCGGACTGTTGAGGGAACAGCCAGGAGTATGGGGATTGAGATTGAGTGAAAAGCCATGGGAAAAAGAGGAAAGAACTATATTGAAGCGAGGAATAAGGTAGATCGGACGAAGAAGTACGAATTGGAGGAGGCACTTCGGCTGCTGACAGAGACGAGCCATACCCGATTCGATGAAACCGTCGATATTGCCATACGGCTCGGAGTTGATCCAAAAAAAGCAGATCAGATGGTTCGAGGCTCGGTGGTCTTGCCTCATGGAACAGGAAAGACCAGTCGTGTCCTCGTATTTGCCAAAGGGGAGAAAGCGAAAGAAGCCGAAGAGGCTGGAGCCGACTATGTGGGAGCTGAAGATCTAACCGAAAAAATCGAAGGCGGATGGTTCGATTTTGACAAGGCCGTTGCTACACCCGATATGATGGGGCAAGTGGGAAAGCTGGGAAAGATTCTCGGGCCCAGAGGACTCATGCCCAATCCGAAAGTCGGAACGGTCACCTTCGATGTCGCGAGAGCTGTCAAGGAAATCAAGGGGGGAAAGGTGGAGTTCCGGGTAGAAAAGGCTGGCATCGTCCACGCACCGCTTGGGAAGGTCTCGTTTGGAGTCGAAAAACTCACCGAAAACGCCCGATCGCTTTTAGAGGTCGTCATGCGGGCGAAACCTCCGACGAGTAAGGGGATATATCTGAGGGGAATTGCCTTATCAGCCACCATGGGTCCGGGGATCAAGGTCGACCCGGTTGAGGTGCGCAATCTGGTGAAATGAACTCGTGATGGGGAGGTGCCATCTTTGCTTAGGAAAGATAAAGAGCGAATTGTCTCAGAGCTACAAGGATCAATCGAAGGGACAAAGACAGCCATCCTGACGGACTATCGAGGGCTAAATGTGGCGGAGATAAATCTTCTCCGTAATCAGCTTCGAGATGCCTCTATCACGTACCGTGTCGTAAAGAACGCATTGATTAAATTGGCGTTCAAGGAAACCAACTTGGAACCTTTGATCGAATTGATCAATGGGCCGACAGGGCTGGCCATCTCATATGATGATCCCGTGTCCCCTGCAAAGATTCTAGAGGAATTCAGTAAGAATAAACCAAACTTAGAGATCAAAGGCGGTTTGGTTGAGGGAAGGCTCATCGACAGGGAGGGCGTTAAGCAACTTGCTGGGATTCCGAGTCGCGAAGTGCTGATGGGGCGTTTGATGTCGGTCCTCGGCGCCGGACCAGCTCAATTGGTCACTGTCTTATCTGCAAACTTACAGAGACTCCTACAGGTGCTTCACGCGATTGGTAGACAACAAGGATAGGAACCCCGTGCGGTTTTGCAGGATAAGGAGACCTCGGACTACCTCTTTGAAAATCATAATCTCACATAATCTGGGAAGGAGAAGGGCATGGCACAACTGAAAAAAGAAGATGTAAAGAGCTTCATAAAAAACATGACCGTCATTGAACTCGCTGAGTTTGTCAAGGAACTTGAAGAGGAGTTCGGGGTCAGTGCAATGGCACCCGTAGCTATGGGCCCCGCCGCAGCACCTGGAGGGGCTGAGGCAGCACCTCAAGAAGAGAAAAGTGAGTTTGAGGTCGTTCTGACGTCTTACGGGGATAAGAAGATTCAGGTGATTAAGGTGGTCAGAGAGCTGACAGGCCTCGGTCTGAAGGAGGCCAAAGATCTCGTGGAGGGAGTCCCAAAGACAGTCAAAGAAGGTATCCCTAAGGAAGAAATCGATGCAGTAAAGAAAAAGCTGGAAGAGGCCGGGGGGACAGTAGAAGTCAAATGATTCCTATCAGATCCCATTTGGCAAATAGAAAAAAAACCTTTTCCAAGTAAGATGAAAGGGGTTGATTTTTAATTATGTGGACAGGTAACAGTCAAAGGCTTCGAAAAGATTTTTCAAAGATCAAAGAAGTCGCAAGTATCTCCAACTTAATCGACATTCAGATCAAGTCTTACAATAGATTTTTGCAACAAGATCGACCGCCCGACGAAAGGGAAGATGTAGGGCTCCAAGGTGTCTTTAAAAATGTGTTCCCGATCACAGATTTCTACGATACCGCTTCCCTTGAGTTTGTCAGTTACCGTTTGGGAGAGCCGAAGTACGATGTTGATGAATGCGTTCTCAAAGGAGCCACCTTTGCGGCACCCATCAAAGTAACCCTCCGCCTTGTCCTTTACGACATCGACGATGAGACAGGAAGACGAGATATCAAGGCGATGAAGGAGCAGGAGGTGTACTTCGGTGAAATTCCTCTCATGACCGCCAACGGCACCTTCATCATCAACGGCACAGAGAGGGTTATCGTCAGCCAACTCCATCGTTCTCCCGGGGTGTTCTTCGATCACGATCATGGAAAGAGTGGGGGAAAGTTACTCTACTTCGCTCGGATAATTCCCTACCGAGGGTCGTGGATCGATTTCGAATTTGATAGCAAAGACATTCTCCACGTCCGAATCGACCGGAGAAGGAAGCTGCCTGTGACGGTACTTCTGAAGGCACTGGGTTACTCGACGCAAGAGTTGCTCGATTATTTCTACCAACGAGAAAAAGTCCGCATCAAAGACGGCAGGTTTGTCAAAGAGGTCCCTTTTGACCTTCTGGAAGGGCAAAGGTCTCACGCAGACATTGTTGATCCCAAAACCAAGCAGGTGATTGTAAAGAAACTACGAAAAATCAACAAGGCGATGATCAAACGGCTTGAAGCCGCAGGCATCAACACGCTGGTCGTGACTGAGTCGGATCTCTTGGACACCTATCTTGCCGAGGAACTCGTTGACCGAGAGACGGGTGAGGTTATTGCAGAGTGTAACGAAATGATCACGGAGGACCATCTCCGCGAGGTTAAGAACCGCAAGATCCCGGAATTCGACATACTTTTCATAGATAACATCACGGTGAGCTCCTCTCTGAGGGACACCCTGGCCATGGATAAGCTCTCGCTGACCCAGGAGGAAAAGGAAAGGCTGGCACAAACTGAACCGAGCAAACTCCCCCAGCAGAAGGAGACCGAGAAGGCCATTGTTGAAATCTATCGACGTCTGCGCCCTGGGGATCCTCCAACACTGGAGACGGCAACCAATCTATTCTATAACCTGTTTTTCAACCCGGAACGGTATGATCTCTCCCCTGTCGGACGGATGAAGCTCAGCTATAAGCTAAGGTTTAAAGACGTACCAGAGGATGAAACAGTTCTAAGACGCGAGGATATAGTGGAAGTCGTCCGTTACCTCATAAATCTAAAAGACGGCCGAGGCACGGTAGACGATATAGACCATCTGGGAAATCGAAGAGTACGGACTGTAGGTGAACTCTTGGAGAATCAGTATCATATTGGCCTTGTCCGAATAGAAAGGGCTATCCGTGAACGCATGAGCCTCCAGGAGATTGAAACGCTTATGCCTCACGATCTCATTAACTCAAAACCCTTGTCAGCCGTCATCAAGGAATTCTTCGGAAGCAGCCAGCTGTCCCAGTTCATGGATCAGACCAACCCCTTGTCCGAGATTACCCATAAGAGGAGGTTGAGCGCCCTAGGGCCTGGGGGGCTCACGAGGGAACGAGCCGGATTTGAGGTCCGCGATGTCCATCCGACACATTATGGCAGAATCTGCCCTATCGAGACACCAGAGGGACCGAATATTGGGCTAATTACCTCCCTCAGCACCCATGCTAGGATAAACGATTACGGTTTTATCGAAACTCCTTACCGAGAAGTCGTCAACGGCCGGGTCACCGACCGGATCAGGTATCTCTTCGCCCTGGATGAAGAGGATGCCATCATCGCTCAGGCGAACGCCCCCTTGGACGCGAGGGGACGCTTTGTGAATAACCTTGTCTCCGCGAGACAGGGAGGAGAATTTGTCATGGTGACGCCTGAGGAGGTTCAATACATGGACGTCTCTCCGAAACAGCTCGTCAGCGTGGCGACCTCTCTGATCCCTTTTCTGGAGCACGACGACGCCAATAGAGCGCTCATGGGATCTAACATGCAGCGTCAGGCAGTGCCCCTTCTAATAACCGACGCCCCTCTGGTGGGGACGGGAATGGAAAAGATCGTGGCCAAGGATTCAGGGGTGACCGTGGTGGCCAAAAGGGATGGAATCGTTGAAGAGGTGGACGCTTCAAGGATCGTTGTCCGCTGTGATCAGGTCCAGGATGACACTGATCCAGGCGTAGACAATTACAACCTGGTGAAATATCAACGGTCAAACCAAAACACGTGCATTAATCAAAAACCGATCGTCACCAAGGGAGACCGTGTCGAGACTGGACAGATTATCGCCGACGGTCCGGCCACTCACATGGGTGAGCTGGCTCTTGGCCGCAACGTCCTTGTCGCTTTTATGCCCTGGGGGGGTTACAATTTCGAAGACTCGATTCTCATTAGCGAAAAGATCCTGAAAGCCGACGCATACACGTCGATCCACATCGAGGAACTCGAGTGTACGGCCAGGGACACTAAACTCGGTAAAGAGGAGATTACCCGAGATATCCCTAACGTCGGCGAGGAAGCGCTAAAGGACCTGGACGAAAGCGGGATCATTCGGATAGGTGCCGAGGTAGCCCCCGGTGATATTCTAGTTGGTAAGGTTACACCCAAGGGAGAGACACAGCTTTCTCCAGAGGAAAAGCTTCTCAGGGCGATTTTTGGTGAAAAGGCCGGTGACGTTAGGGATACTTCCCTCCGAGCCCCTCATGGTATCGAAGGCATCGTGATCGACGCGAAGGTGTTCTCCCGCAAGGGGGTTGAAAAGGATGAGAGAAGCAAGGCCATAGAGGATCAGGAAAAAGCCCGGTTGTTGAAGAATCAATCTGATGAAATCCGGATTATCAATGAGAGCGCCAGAAGAAAGATGGAACGGCTCCTTGTTGGCAAGAAACTGGCAGATCGGCTGGTTGACCATAAATCCAAGGCCGTCCTTTTAGAGGCTGGCAAGAAGATCAACCTGGAGGCTCTTAACGCTGTCCCCACGACGAGGTTGATCGAAGTACCGGTCAGCAACGAGATGGTTGAGCTGAGGCTCAGAGACATTCTGGAAGGCGCCGAAGCTCAGATGGATCGTGTGAGGGAGAAATTTGAAGAAAAGATCGCCAAGCTTAGGCTGGGGGATGAACTCCCACCTGGCGTCATAAAGACTGTCAAGGTTTACGTGGCAATTAAGCGCCGGCTCTCCGTAGGCGACAAGATGTCGGGGAGACATGGTAACAAAGGGATCATCTCACGGATTCTTCCAGAAGAAGACATGCCTTACACAGAAGACGGCACTCCGGTTGAGGTTGTTCTGAATCCTCTCGGCGTTCCATCCCGGATGAATGTGGGACAGATCCTGGAAACCCACCTCGGATGGGCAGCCAGGGGGCTCGGAGCGCAGATCCAGAAATTCCTGGAGAAGGATTATAGTCCTAATTCATTGAGAAAACAAATAAAATCCATTTACAAATCTAAGGAGGTCGACAAATATATTAGCCAATGCAGTGATGAGCAGATCGTGGATCTTGCGAAGAAAATAAATCAGGGCGTCTATATGGCTGTTCCAGTCTTTGATGGCGCTTCGGAAGAGGAAATCAAACAAACCCTTGAAAAAGCCAATCTCCCAATCACGGGGCAGACAACCCTTTACGATGGCAGAACCGGGGAATCTTTCGACCAGAAGGTGACAATTGGATACATGTATCTCTTGAAACTCCATCATCTTGTAGACGAAAAGATTCATGCCAGATCGATTGGCCCCTATTCCCTGGTGACTCAGCAGCCCCTCGGCGGAAAGGCGCAGTTTGGTGGGCAGCGATTGGGAGAGATGGAGGTCTGGGCTCTCGAGGCTTATGGAGCAGCTCATTCTCTTCAGGAATTTCTCACTGTTAAATCCGACGATGTCGGAGGAAGAACCAGAGCTTACGAGGCAATCGTTCGCGGTGAACATATCCTTGAACCAGGGTTGCCAGAATCATTCAACGTCCTGGTCAAGGAACTTCAAAGTCTCGGCCTCGATGTGGAACTCCTCGAAGACAAAAGTGCGAAGGATCAACAATGAACCGATCCATAACAGCCAGTTTCCGCGACATCCTCGGGGGAACACGGTAACGATGAAAATAACCTGTACGCGGCCACTGCGAGTCGCTTGAGTGGATAAACACCAACATCTCCAAGACTTTGTGAGAGGGAGGATGCCTTGGAAGACTATCTCAACTTTCTCGAAAAGCCAAAAAGCCCTTTAAGCTTCAATGCAATAAGAATCTCCATCGCCTCTCCTGAGAAAATCGAGTCGTGGTCTCACGGGGAGGTCAAGAAACCGGAGACGATCAACTACCGGACATTCAAACCCGAGAAGGACGGGCTTTTTTGTGCCAAAATCTTCGGCCCCGTAAAAGACTATGAGTGTAACTGTGGGAAGTACAAGCGCATGAAACACCGAGGCATTGTCTGTGAAAAATGCGGTGTCGAGGTTATTCAGTCCAAAGTCCGCCGTGAACGGATGGGCCATATCCGGCTGGCAACCCCAGTGGCTCATATCTGGTTTCTGAAAAGCATTCCGAGCAAAATCGGGGTTCTCCTCGACATAACCCTCAGGGACTTGGAGCGGGTTCTATACTTTGAAGCTTATGTTGTCCTTGATCCGGGGAGCTCCCCCCTCAAGAAAGGTGAGCTCCTCGCAGAGGAGAAATGCCGGGAAGCCACCAAGAAGTTCCCAGATCTTGTCGTTGGACAGGGTGCAGAGGCAGTGAGAGAACTCTTGGCCTCAACTGAGGTGGAGGAGCTTTCGGGACAGCTCCGTCTAGAGATGCGAGAAACGACGTCTGACGCCAAGAAGAAAAAACTCGCGAAGCGACTCAGAATCATTGAGGCTTTTAGAGATTCTGGGAGCAAACCAGAATGGATGATCATGGAGGTCATCCCCGTGATTCCACCAGACCTGAGACCACTGGTTCCCCTGGATGGAGGACGGTTTGCCACGTCAGACCTCAATGATCTTTACCGAAGAGTGATTAATCGTAATAACCGCCTCAAGAGGCTCCTGGAACTGAATGCACCGGACATCATTATTCGAAACGAAAAGAGAATGCTTCAGGAGGCTGTCGACGCCTTGTTTGACAACGGAAAGCGGGGGCGCACGATTCTTGGCGCCAACAAAAAACCCCTAAAGTCTCTCAGTGATATGCTCCGGGGAAAACAGGGACGGTTTCGCCAGAACCTGCTCGGCAAGCGCGTCGACTACTCGGGACGTTCGGTTATCGTTGTGGGGCCAGAACTGAAACTCCATCAATGTGGCCTTCCCAAGAAAATGGCCTTGGAGCTTTTTAAACCATTTATCTACAACAAATTAGAAACGAAAGGTCTGGTATCGACCATCAAGAGTGCAAAAAAGATGGTGGAAAAGGAAAAGCCCGAGGTTTGGGACGTCCTGGATGAGGTCATCCGGGAACATCCGGTTCTCCTTAACCGGGCTCCCACTTTGCACCGGCTTGGAATACAGGCATTTGAACCTGTCCTGATCGAAGGGAAGGCGATCCAGCTTCATCCCCTTGTTTGCTCTGCCTTCAATGCCGATTTTGATGGGGATCAGATGGCTGTTCATATCCCAATTTCTGTGGAAGCTCAGGCCGAGGCTCGGGTTCTCATGATGTCAACCAACAACATCCTTTCTCCTGCCCATGGAAAGCCGATCATCGTACCAACACAAGATATCGTGTTGGGGATCTACTATATGACGAAGCAGCGGCCTGAATCGAGAGGGGAAGGGAAGGTGTTCTCGAACCCCGAAGAAGTTCGCATTGCTTACGACGGCGGTGTCGTTGACCTCCATGCGGGAATAAAGGTTCGCATGAACGGCGAAGTGGTTGACACGACGGTGGGCCGAATCATTCTGAGTGAAATTGTTCCAGAGGAGGTTCCATTCTCGATCATCAACAAGGTGATGAACAAGGGAGAATTGGGCAACCTCATTGACTACACCTACCGAGTGGCTGGAGAGAAAGAGACTGTCATTCTTTCCGATCGTGTTAAGAATCTGGGATACCAATACGCGACACAAGCCGGAATTTCAATGTGTATTGACAACATGTTAATCCCTCCTAACAAAGAGAGGTTTCTCGACGAAGCCAACAAGGAGGTTCAGGAAGTTAGAGAACAGTACACAGACGGTCTCATTACTGATGGTGAGCGCTACAACAAGGTGATCGACCTCTGGTCACAAGTGACGGAGAAAATCGCAGACGTAATGCTCAGAGAGTTAGGCACAGAGGAGGTAGCGACGAGAAAAGGCAAGAAGGTCCGTGTTTCGAGCATGAATCCGATTTTCATGATGGCCGATTCTGGAGCTCGAGGGAGTGCCCAGCAGATAAGGCAGCTGGCAGGGATGAGGGGTCTCATGGCAAAACCTTCAGGAGAGATCATCGAGACTCCAATTACCGCGAACTTCAGAGAGGGGTTGACCGTCTTGCAGTACTTTATCTCTACCCATGGTGCCAGGAAGGGATTGGCAGATACGGCACTGAAAACGGCCAATTCTGGTTATCTCACTCGACGCTTAGTGGATGTGGCCCAGGACGTGATTATCACCGAATATGATTGTGAAACCATGGATGGCATTAACGCATCGGCCCTGATCGAGGGCGGTGAAATCATAGAACCGTTGGCCGGCCGGATTCTTGGCCGTGTGGCACTGGAAGATACCAAAGACCCCTTCACGAACGAATTGTTGGTGAAAGGCAACGAGGAGATCGATGAGGAGGTGGCGACACGCATAGTCGATTCTGGTATCGACCGCGTTAAGATCCGCTCTGTTCTGACCTGCAAGTCGAGGCGTGGTGTTTGTGCCCTGTGCTACGGAAGAGATCTCGCCAGAGGTCGGCTGGTCAACGTGGGAGAAGCCATCGGTATCATCGCTGCCCAGTCTATTGGAGAACCGGGTACACAGCTGACCATGAGGACATTCCACATTGGTGGAACTGCTAGCCGCCGCGCCGAGCAGACCGCACTAGAGTCGAGGATGGTCGGGAAGGTTAAGTTCGAAAACTTGAAAACCGTACGAAATAGAGAGGGCGATCTCATCGTCATGAATCGAAATGGGGAGATCGCCATTCTGGATGAAGAAAACCGGGAGAGACGACGTTATTCGGTCATTTACGGGGCCAAGTTGAAAGTAAAGGACGGTCAAAAAATTAAAGACGGTCAGATGCTCGCCGAGTGGGATCCCTACTCAATTCCGATCCTGACCGAGGCTTCAGGGCGTGTGAAATTCGGGGATATTATCGAAGGCGTTACCATGCAGGAAAAGGTCGATGACTTCACGGGTCTCTCGCGCAAAGTGATAACGGAGCCAAAAGACCCCCATCTCCGCCCTCGGATTTCTATCAAGGACGACAAGGGCAGAACCCTTCACCTGCCTGATTCGAACGCAGCCGCTCGGTATCTCCTCACCGTAGGGTCCAACATCCTGGTCACTGAGGGAGATATGGTCGAGGCAGGAGACGTTCTCGTTAAGATTCCCAGGGAAACGACAAAAACGAAGGACATCACAGGAGGTCTACCTCGGGTTGCTGAGCTTTTCGAAGCCCGCAAACCTAAGGAGTTTGCCGTCATCAGTGAGATTGACGGAATGGTCTCCTTCGGCAAAGATATCAAGGGCAAACGGAAGGTTATCATTACGCCGGAGGTGGGAGAACCTCGGGAATACTCGTTTCCTCGAGACAAACACATCAGCGTTCATGAAGGAGATTTTGTAAAGGCCGGTGAACCTTTGATGGATGGGCCAGCCAACCCCCATGACATTCTTCGAGTTTTGGGAGACAAAGAATTGGCCAAATACCTGGTGGATGAGATCCAGGAAGTCTATAAACTCCAGGGGGTTAGGATCAATGACAAGCATATTGAGGTCATAGTCCGTCAGATGCTGAAACGAGTGCGGGTCAAGGAGGTAGGGGACACGAGCTTTCTGGTCGACGATCAAGTGGAAAAAACCGTCTTCGAGGAGGAGAATGCCAGAGTTCTCTCCGAGGGAGGAAAGCCGGCCATCGCAGAACCCTTGTTCTTGGGTATCACCAAAGCGTCACTGATCACCGACAGCTTCATATCTGCCGCCTCCTTTCAGGAGACCACTAAGGTTCTCACGCAGGCAGCTGTCGCCGGAAAGACTGACTACCTAAGAGGCCTCAAGGAAAACGTAATTATGGGACGTCTGATCCCTGCCGGCACTGGCCTCAATGAGTATGTGGATCTTAAGATTCACATCGAGGGATATGAGGAAGAAGAACCGCATGAGATGTATGGTGAGAGTGAAGAAGTTCAATTAGCAGAAACACGGAACCTGTAGGACCGGAAGAGGGCTGAATGCTGGGAACCCCGCCATTGCTCCACGGGATGGCGGGGTTTCTTTTACTTGGGTAAGGATTTTTTCACGACTTGTTGTATACTGAGAACCATGGTCCGTCGAGATCGGGATAAAACTCAAAAACTTGAACACATTGTGGCCGACAGCACGGCCAAGTTAATAGAATCTGAGGCCAAGTATCGTCGTCTCTTCGAAGGCTCAAAGGACGGAATCTATATCTCGACCGTGGAGGGAAAGTTCCTGGATGTGAATCAGTCCGCAGTCGAACTCTTTGGATACAAGAACAAAGAAGAACTCTTGAAAATCAACATCTCCCATGACCTCTATGTCAACCCTAAAGACCGGGAAAAGATGAAAAAAGAGATTCAGAAGGAGGGCTTTGTAAAAGAATTTGAACAGAAACTGAAAAAGAAAGATGGTAGGGAAATCTTCGTACTTATTACGTCCAGTCTCATCCGCGATTCTGAAGGCAAACCGATTGGTTATGAGGGAATCGTACGGAATATTACAGAACGAAAAAGGTTGGACGCTGAACTGAAGAAGACACAAGCATACCTTATTCAGGCCGCCAAAATGAGGGCTCTTGGGGATCTTGTGGCCGGGGTTGCCCATGAATTGAACAACCCCTTGATGGCCTCAGATGCGATCCTGCATGTCATTCATGACAGCCTCCATGAAGACTCCTCGAATAGGACCCGGGTGGAGCTCGTGCAAGAATGCAATCGGCGAATGGCAAGAATCATCAACCACTTGAGAGAGTTTTCTCGTCAGGCCAGAGCTAAACTTGAGCCTTTGGATATACATCTCCCCGTTGAGAATGCCCTCGTGCTCGTAGAGCAACAACTTCTTAATTCAAACATCACCACGACGAAAAGACTGACTCCGAATCTTCCGAAGATCCTCGGGGATTCCAATCAACTAGAACAGGTCTTCCTCAACCTGATCTCAAATGCCCGCGATGCCATGGAGACCCAAGAGCGGTGCAAGAGATTGACTATTCAAACAAATCTCCTGAAAACAAGGGACCAGCAAGAAGTTGAGGTTGTCATCAGTGATACCGGGACGGGTATTCCCAAGGAAATCTTAGAGAAAATCTATGAACCCTTCTTTACGACCAGGGACGTCAAGAAGGGGATGGGACTCGGTCTCTCCATATGCTATGGAATTATTGAGAACCATGGTGGGCGCATTGAAGTCGACAGCCGGGAAGCGCAGGGGACTGCCTTCAAGGTCTTTCTGCCTGTCCCTCGAGGAGGCAAAGATGTCGAAACGAATTCTCGTAGTGGACGATGATGAACTTGTTCTTGCGGCCTTAGTTGAACTGCTCTCGCCAAGAGGATACGACGTCACAACGGCCTCGAATGGACCTGGGGCTTTAGAGACCCTTAGAAGGGACGTATTCGATCTCTTGATCCTCGACATAGTCATGCCTCAAATGGACGGATATCAGCTCTGTCAGAAGATCCGAACCATGAAAGGGTACGCAACGATTCCCATCATTATGCTCACCGCGAAAAGCGGGGAAGAAGATCAAAAGAGAGGCCTGAAGTCAGGGGCCGACCTCTTTCTTCCGAAGCCCATCGCGCCCCAGCGACTCCTCGATCTAGTTGACGCGGCGTTTGACAAGGAGCCATCCGGCGGTAGAAATTAAGAGTCAGACATAATAAATCGGAAGCCACCAGTCATGAGCGAGAATAATCCCAGGATAGGGCTGAAAAGGTCAAGTCCCATTCATTCTGACTTCTGTCTCCTGAATTTGGACGCCTGATTTTTTATTCCAACTTCTGACTCCTGTCTTCTGACTTCTGTCTTTTGTCTTTTGAGTCTCAGTGTGAATGGACAGGCTGCCGGAGGATCACATCTTGACAGGTCCTTCGGAGTTGTTTAATATGAAATACTTAAGAACAATACAGAGTTGTGTCCAGGTGGCTCCAAGGAGGGCCTAAGAGGGAAGACGGTGAGAATCCGTCGCGGACCCGCCGCTGTGATCCCGTCCCTCGGTGACGTTGCGAGGGAAAGCGAGAAAGCCTACCACTAATAAGGTTTTGAAGCCACTGTTCCGCACCATGTGGAATGGGAAGGCGATCGAAGGAATCGGGAAAGCCAGAAGACCTGCCTGGACATGGTTCACCGTTGTCTTCGAGGGGTGAGACAGCGAAGAGTCTCATACACCGCGGATCCGGTCGCCCTTTGGGGACCGGCTTTTTTATTTAGGTATAGTTCATGGTCAACTTAATCTCACGGGGGGGGCCCATCATGTATCCCCTCCTCGTATGTTCAGTTGTGTCATTGGCCATCGTCATTGAACGAGCTATCTTCTGGCTGCGAATGAGCCGTATCAGTGACAGGCCTCTGGTGTTCAAAATACTCGAACTCGCCGAGCAAGGTGCGTACGATGTGGCATACCAGGCTGGGAAAAAGTCGAGGGATTACATCGTCAGAATGCTGATCAACGGGATCGCCCATCGCAACTATTCCTTGCCGAGGGCCCTTGAAATGGGAGCGGATGAAGCCGTGAAAAGAATGAGACGGTATCTCAATATACTTGATACAATTATCACTGTAGCCCCACTACTCGGTATCTTTGGAACTGTCCTAGGGATCATCAACTCATTCGATATTCTGGGGCTCGCTGAGATTGCCCAACCTCAAGTCGTCACAAGAGGAATTGCACAGGCACTGATCACCACGGCTACAGGCTTGGCCGTGGCCATTGTTACCTTGATTCCATACAACTACTTCCTTTCTCGAATCGAGAATTTTTCAAAGGAAATGGAGAAATTCGCTAGCAGCCTAGAGATCACCTTTGAAAAGGGCCTGAATCGAGGAGTGAGTTCTAGTCCCGAGGAGAAAGCCTAGGATGAGACTCAGCGATAAGCCTCAGAAACGAGCCCGAATCGAAATCATTCCCCTCATCGACTGCATGTTCCTCCTTCTGGTTTTCTTCATCTATTCCATGCTCTCCATGACTGTTCATCGCGGAATCCAGGTGAATCTGCCTTCCTCAGAAACAGGGCGAATCGACAGGCAGGATTATCTTTCTATAAGTATCACCGGAGATGAGAAGATATTTCTCAACAAAAGAGAAATCCCTCTCCCAAATCTCTTGGATCAATTAAAGAGAGAAAAGGAGGACCATCCTGAACACCTGGTCTTCATCAATGCCGATCAAAGCGTTCGGTATCAGATGATCATCGAGGTGCTTGACAGGGTTAGGGCCGCCGGATTGACCAGAGTGTCTCTGGCGACACGAGAAAAAGCTAATGAACCGTGACATCATTCTTGGCGTCATCATCTCCTTGTTGTTCCATGGCACTATTCTGTGGGTGAGCTCCCCTATTCGACCAGACTCCACCGACCCCGGGTCTCTCCGTAGACCACTCGATCTCTCAATAATCAAGACGACCTATCGAGAGGATAGCCGCCGGAGGGCCCCGAGCCCGACGACCTCTCCCAACCTCCGTCCCGTACTCGCAGAGATGAAGCAAATGACCGCAGGACCTGTCCTCAAGGAACGGTTTGAACGGTCACCTCTGGCGGCAAAGGCTGATAAACTAATCGAAAAGAAGTCATTTCCCGAGGCTATTCCTTCACCGAGGCCGATACGGAATACCAAAGCGATTCTCGAAGAAACGAACTTCACCACCCAGTCTCCTGAAAACCATAAGGTTCCTGTGGTCAAGCCCAGTCAGTCGCTAACGTCAGTTAGTCAAATTCCGTCACCAATTGTGAGGCCAGTCGTTCAAAAAAACAAGCCTCCACCTGTCGGGAAGTACCTCATCGAACCAGCAGAGGCTTTCCACCTAGAGAAGAAAAACTCCGAAACTCCTCGACAGGCAAGTACTGATCGTGGAGCGCCTCGGATCATACAAGCCGTCCCTGACTATGCAGTCAACCCAAAACCCCGATACCCGAGGATGGCAGTTTCGAGAAGTCAAGAGGGAACGGTCATTCTATGGGTAGAGGTTCTGCCCGACGGCTCTGTTGGAGAGGTTGAAATTTTCAAATCATCTGGCCATACAATCCTCGATAGGTCAGCGCTAAGAGCCGTTCGAAAGTGGCAATTCAAACCCGGAACCAAAATGGGCAGGCCGATAGCCATGAAGGTCAAGGTGCCCGTAGTGTTTCGGCTAGAAAGGAAAAGCAGTGGCTAGGATTCTTTCTTCCATAGGGCGACGTCCCGTCAGGTTAGCAAGCCTGTACTGGGTTTTGGGACTTTCCCTGACGGTGCCGACTCCTCTCCAGGCAGAGGAACGCACTTTTCGGGACGCCATCGGAAGGGAAGTGACCGTCTCCTATCCCCCCAAGAGGATTGTGTCTCTTGCACCAGACATTACGGAGACCCTATTCGCTTTGGGCCTCGATAGAGAGATCGTCGGCGTCACCCGATTCAGCAATTTTCCCCCACCAGCCACGCAAAAGCCTAAGGTCGGTTCTTATGTGGCTATAAACTTCGAAGCCATTATCGATCTCAGACCTGATCTGATCCTCGCCACGGGCGCTGGCAACTCAAGACTCCAGGTTGAAAAACTCTCCCGCATGGGTTTTTCCGTATTTGTTGTTTATCCAAAAGATTTTGACGATATCCTGGAAACCATTCACCTCGTTGGAGGCGTCGTTGGACGAGGAAACGAGGCGGAACATATTGTCAGAAAAATGAGGAATCGAATCGAACGAGTTCATCAGCGCGTGCAGGGACGAGAAAGGCCATCCGTATTTCTCCAGATCGGCCGGGACCCTATCTTCACCGTGTCGAAGGGCAGCTTTGCCAACGACCTGATCTCTATGGCTGGGGGTGAAAACATAGCAAAAAACGAGAAGATACCCTATCCCAGCTACAGCCTGGAGGAAGTCATTCTCAAATCGCCTGAAGTGATCATTATCACTTCCATGTACACCGAAACAGACCACTCCCAATGGCGTCAAGACTGGACCAAATGGAGTGTTCTTCCTGCTGTAAAGAATCAAAGGCTCTATATTGTGGATTCGGATCTGATCGACCGCCCTTCTCCGAGAATCATCGAGGGCCTCGAACAGATGGCACGTATGATCCATCCAGAAGCTTTTGAGAAATGAGAGTCACCTGGGGATGGTTGAGTGCTCTCGTTGATCATCGTGCTGACCTATCTTATTGCAGGTTGTATTTACCACTGAGGCATAGAGGCTACGGAGTCTTCCCCTTTCTGCCTATCGGAAGAATAGGTTTGGCAAAAATACCCGATTCCTGCTGGAAATTCAGGACTCTTGCCCGATAGGGAAGATACGTTTCGGCTGCCTCCACCTCCCCGGCACACGATTCCGGGAGGGGGGACTCAGGGCTCTTCGTGGCCCTTTGGTGAATACATACTCTGGCCAAAAATCTAAATCTTGCTCTTCCAAAGGGCATATGCCGTCGCCATGCCAGAGATGGCATGGATGTGATAGAAATGATCGCTACGTTCAGACGATTTATCGTTGTCAGTTTAGTGCTTCTCCTTGTCCTCGTGGCAATCATGTTGATTTGTCTCTCTTTTGGAACAGTCCCTATCGGGGTTGCCGACGTATCAAGGGTTCTCCTTTGGGGTCTTGGAGCTAGCGACGCAGATCCAGGACCGATTTCAGCGACGATTATCCTATCCATCCGACTTCCCAGAATCCTCTTGGCAGCACTTGTCGGGGCTGCCCTTTCGCTTGCAGGCTCGATATTTCAGGCCCTTTTGAGAAATCCCTTGGCCGATCCGTACATTCTCGGCGTCTCAAGTGGTTCAGCAGTTGGGGCGGTTTTCGCTATGCTTCTAGGGCTCTCTGCAACGTCCTTTGGGCTTCCCCTCGCCTCTTTTCTGGGGGCCATCGGGACAGTGATTATTGTTTTCAACGTCGGAAGAATGGGGAGAAGAGTTCACACAAACACCCTTCTTTTGGCCGGTGTCATCATCAACGCCTTTTTTGGTGCCGTCCTCATGTTCTTGATTTCTATTTCCAGGACTGAGGCACTCCATAGCATTATCTTCTGGTTGATGGGGGATTTCAGTTTCGCCGATTATCGGGCTCTGGCATTGGTCTTTCCCTATATCCTCGCAGGGATTTTCCTAGCCGGTTTGCTCGGCCGGCGGCTAAATCTGGTCGTGGCGGGAGAGGACGAAGCCCTCCAACTCGGAGTTGACGTAGAACGGGTTAAGAAATACGCATATGCGCTGGCCTCCCTCGTCACCGCAGCCGCAGTTTCCGTATGCGGGCTCATCGGTTTCGTGGGTCTTATGATTCCCCATATGATTCGACTCGTCCTCGGGTCTGACCATAGACTTCTGCTTCCAGCAGCGTGCCTCTGGGGGGCTGCGTTTCTGGTAATTTCCGACACCCTCGCTCGTTCGATCTTGGCTCCAATCGAACTGCCCGTCGGCGTTATCACGGCAGCCTTCGGCGCACCCTTCTTTATCTATTTGTTGAAGACACGGAGTATGTGAGTTTGAAGAGGAGAAGTCAGAATTCAGGAGTCAGAAGTCAGAATGAAAGGGACTTGACCTTTTCAACGTCATCCTGGGAGTATTCTGACTTGGGACTTGTGGAGCCTGAACTCTTATCCTTGAGAACTTTTGTATGATCAAGACTAAAGACCTGTCATTCCGTTACAACGATGGTTGGATTCTGCAAGATCTCGCCTTTAGCGTCGAGAAAGGCGACTTCCTTGGGATTGTGGGCCCCAACGGGACTGGAAAGACGACCCTTTTGAAACTCCTCTACCGATTGGTTCTTCCCCAAAAAGGCCAGGTTCTTATCGGCGGGAAAGACCTCACACTGATGACTCGAAAGGAGATATCGAGAAAAATAGCCGTCGTCTCTCAGGAGACACAGATCAATTTTCCTTTCGTTGCGCTCGAGATCGTATTGATGGGAAGATCTCCTCACTTGAAAGGTCTTCAGTTTGAGAGAAAGAGGGATTTCGACATTGCCACAAATGCTATGGAGTTGACGGATACGCTGGAGGTGGCCCACCGGCCTTTCAATGAACTGAGTGGTGGTGAAAAACAGAGGATCTTTATTGCTCGTGCCGTCGCCCAGGAGACAGACCTCATACTCTTGGATGAGCCGACAGCCAATCTGGACATTCGCCACCAGGTTCAGTTCTACAATCTCATGACCACCCTTAATACCGAGAAAAGCATAACCATCGTGACTGTAAGCCATGAGATCAATCTGGCCTCAGAGTTTTGCAAGAATATCCTTCTTCTGAATGAGGGGAGCGTCTTTGCTCTGGGAAAACCAGGCGATGTGATAACGAAGAAAAATATCGAGGCAGTCTATCAGACACCTGTCCTCGTCGATCAAAATCCGGAAACCAAAGCCCCAAGGGTGACCCTTCTCAGGGGGAAAAACACTCCCTAGGTTCACATCCCAAAACTATTTTACGACAACCACACCAAAACTGATCACACCTAATGAGATGTCAGAATCTGACAGCCGAAGCACGAGGGAAGCATCCCCGTAGAGGGATCAAATCGGGATCCGAAATATCAAAACTCAAATTCTCCAATCCTCTAAATATCCTCAGGTTTACAAAGAGCCCCTCGGCCCTCGTCACAGTATGGAGGGGCCAGCAGTCCAAAGACGAAAGACCGGAAATTGGACCTGCCAAATGCTGAAGGATACTGGTTCTCAATCCACCTTGATGCTTAGCTCGTCAGATATCGAATAGCCGATCTTACCTGCAATTCAAACATCCTAAGTCAGAATTGAGTCTAACCCGATAATTCCATCGACGATGTGCACCGTCGGGAGGAATGGATTCTACTTGACTTCTATTGATTCCTATCTTTCAATCGAAAAGCAGAGACCGGGCTGGCTTTCTCACATACCCCGTATCCTCTCTCATGCTGAGTGCTCATCTTTCTGGCCTTGAATCCTGTCTCAAGGACTCAAATCTCTCTAACTTTATGGAGCGATGCACAGATTCCTCAGGCCAAACAATCGTTAGCCCGCCGAATGGATCGGCAACTCTATCATGAAAGGAGGAATCCGATGAAGCTCAGTACCCTACTGGCCATAAATGCTGTCTTAGCGGCGGCCTTCGGAATTGCATTTGTGATAGTGCCCAACCAAATTGTGTCCCTATACGGCCCGGAGCCGAACGCGCCATTAAAATACACCGAACAACTCTTTGGAGCCGCCCTCATCGCGTTTGCCGTTTTATCGTGGTCGGCCAGAAAAGCCACGGACTCAGAGGCCCGGAGAGCAATTGTCCTCGCCATCTTCATCGGTGATTGCATTAGCTTCATCGTGGCTCTCATTGGTCAGCTTGGCAATGTCGTCAACGCCCTTGGATGGTCAACGGTTGTAATCTATCTAATGCTTGCGTTGGCCTTCGGGTATTTTCAATTTGCCAAGCCAGCTTCTTGAAAACCTCCATGCGCCGCTGAGTCGGATGAGATATCACGCAGTCGATTCAATTGAATAATAGGTCAGGTATCGCCCTCGATCTTGAGCGGACCCTATGTCGACAGGAGGTAAGCTGATGGGAGCGCGAATCCTTCCAGGCACCGACGGGTAATCACCCCTATCTCGGAAGGATAGCCACAGCGAGGCTTAAATAAAGGAGCAGCGTGAATACATCCATGAGGCTGCTGATAAAGGGGCCAGACATCAGGGCGGGATCCAAGCCAATCCTCTTAAGAATGATCGGTAGAATGGCACCAGCAGAGATGGCAAGCAAGACACATCCCACCATGGCCAGCCCAACAGTCAGGCTTAGAGGGATGACAAGATTCGGTTCTGGGCTGGTGAGAATCGCACGAACAGCCGTGAGGACACCCATGGCAAGACCCACGAGAAGGGCGATCCGAATCTCCTTGGATAGAATCCTGAAAATGTCTTTCATCTCTAGTTCACCTGTAGCAAGACCGCGAATGATGACGGTCGTCGTCTGAGTCCCTGCATTTCCCCCTGTCCCCGAAAGAACTGGGATGAAAAAGACCAAAGCGATGACTGCCGTCAGCTTATCCTGAAATCTCTGCATCACCGCCCCTGCCACAAATCCTGTCAGAACGAGAATAAAAAGCCAGAGGATCCGCTCTCGTGCAATTTTGAATATCCCTGTATTGAGGTAGTCGAGAGGTTTCCCGGCGGCCGCCATGTGATAAATATCTTCTGTGGCTTCTTCCTCCACCACATCCAAAATGTCGTCCACGGTAACGATCCCGACCAGACGTTCGTCGTTGTCGATGACCGGAATGGCCAAGAAATCGTAATGGGATATTCTGTCTGCCACCTCCTTTACGTTTTCGCCAATGGAGACACTAATCACCTCCTCCTCCATGATGTTTTCTATCTTCTGGTTCGGCCGAGCGAGGAGAATATCTTTCAGGGTAACAAAGCCCTTGAGCCGTCGATCCTGGTCAACAACGTAAACATAGTAGACGGTCTCTTTGTTTGGAGCCTGCATTCTCAAACGATTCAGAGCTTCTTCTGCCATCATGCCTTTCTCGACAGATGCATACTCTGTGGTCATAATAGCCCCAGCAGTTCCCTCCTCATATGCGAGGAGACGCCTGATATCGTCCCTCTCCGCCTGGGCCAGGAGAGGCATTAAGCGGTCCGCCATCTCTGGCTCTACCTGCTTGATAAGGTCGACCCGATCATCCGAAGACATTTCCTCGATGAAAGGCAGAATTGCCTTTGGTTCTGCCTCCTCTAGGCACGCCTTCTGAACTGGCAGCTCGAGTTGCTCAAATATCTCGATAGACGTTTTGTTCCCGATCATGGCAAGAATGTCTAGAATTTCATTAGGTTCCAAACCCGAGACGAGTTCGGCTCCATCGGCTGGGTGAAGGTCTGTAAAGAACTCCCGAATCGTCTCGTGATCTCTGGTCGCCATCAATTCCCGGATTTCTGGGATGAAAAGAGCACCCTGCATGGTTCCTCCTCTGATCGTAACACGATCGATAGGGATCCAAAAACTGCTCCAATAGTTCGAATATGTGAGATTTCGACGGGATGAAAGGATTTCAGAAAGGCAGGAAAAAGAAGGGGGCCTTCTCGAGAGGTTTTTCCGAATCAATCCCCCCTTTCTTCCTGCAATCCTTGGCTACTGTCACTGTCGTCCATCTTTCCTCCAATCGACTTAGTACCTATCACAATCCACCAAAGAAAACAATCAGAAAACCATTCTTGGGGGTTCCCCAATAATTTAGACGTCAACCAGCAAGGATGTGAGCACCTTCCCGAACCGTGGGGGATTCTCTTATCCTTGAGCGACGTCAGAGGAAGCGGTGGGGTATCTATCGAAGGTGAGCAGGAAGGGGAAGGCCCCGCCTTTAGAGCAGGGAAGGGGCAGGCTTTCCCCACCTGCGAGCCGCGATAAGGTCACCGCGTGATCGTGGGAGCGAAGGGATAGGAGAATCCACTCTGTAAATCCGAGTTTTTCAACAAAATCAAAATTATACCGGAACGCTACCTCAAAACGGGGGAACTCCTGGAGAACCCCTCTCAACCTCTTTCTATTTCGCCATCAAGAAAAAGAGTTTTCCTTTCTGCTTCATGTTTCCAGCGGAAATCTCAGCCACCTCACCCTCACCCCAGAACAAATCCACTCGGGCAGGGCCGCGAATAGCCCCACCTGTATCCTGATTGACAACAAAACGAGAAAACTGACTCCATTCGGTTATCTCTCCCTTGTCATCAATTACGGGCTTTTCCGTGATAATAAAAGCAAGGGCACCCTTCGGAAAAAGCCTCGAATCCGTGGCAATGGACCGACCAGTCGTCAGGGGGATATTGATGTTTCCAAGGGGACCTTTCTCAACAACGCGGAAAAACGTGTAACTTGGGTCGTGGAAGAGAGTCTCATCCATTTTGTCGGGATTATCCTGAAGATAGGAGCGAATTCGCTGCATGGACATCTCCTTCCTGCTCACTTCCCCCCGTTCTATCAGCAGTTTCCCGATGCTTCGGTAAGATCTCCCATTGGACGCTGCGTAATTGACACGCAGGTAATTGCCATTTTGCAATTTGACAATCCCTGACCCCTGAATTTGCAGAAAATATCTGTCGATCCTGTCGGCCAGCCAGGCGATTTCATATCCTCTCCCTTCCAGCACACCGCCACCGTTGATTTCCTCTCGGCTGTAATAGGGGACGAGTTTCTGTCCCTCTTGTCTTCCCATGATCCTCTTGTTCCTAAATTCTGGACTGAACTCACTTAGCCATACATCAACCATGTCATCCGGTCTTCGGTACAGAGGAAAAGGATAGCCCTCCTGACGAATCAGACTACCTTTCACGACAGGCTCATAGTATCCAGTAAAAAGAACCTGTCGCCGCCATCCATGACCAACCGACTGATAGACATGGAAATGCCGTGCCACAAGACGCTCAAATTCCTCATGAGTCCGAGCCTCATCCAGAAGGGCCAAGAAACTCTCCAAAGAGGATGCGACATGAGAGACCGTATAGGTATCTGGTCCGAAGATAACCTGGTGCTTCTCAGGCCGGGACCTGAAGTATCCAATACTTCCTTGAATAGCCTCCTTGAGTGACAACTTGTCGAGGTCATCAAAAAATCGAGGAAATCGAGTCTCTTTTAGCCGGACAAGGGCATCTTTCGGTTCACGGACTTCCCGGAAAAAGAGGCTTTCACATCCCGATACAAGAACACCCACAACCAGGAAAAGGCTGGCAAACCTTACGAACCTGACCATCTTCCCCTCACAGTACCCGCCAAAATCCAGGAAAGGTTTGATCTTCTTCGACATGCCGTCTGTCCAAAGACTACCGTGAGTATATCACAATGTCCTACCCTAAGACAGCGATCCACAGGGGGAGTTCTCTTTTACGGTCGGGGTAAAAGAGCAGGAGGTTAACCATCTGTCAGAACCGAGCGAATGTGTCGGCGCCGGCAATTGTCAGTAATCATAAGAACCAACAGGCACGGGACTCCCCCATGGGCTCACATTTCTGTGGTGATCCTCTGAAGCCCACTATATCCTTTGTTAATTGTTCTCATCAGGCCCACATTTGACAAAATCCGTTATTTGAGTTAGAAAAGCACTGTCGGTTTTCGGGGTTTTCTTTCTAAGTCTCTGTCTTACCCTCTTCAGAGGCACGAGAGGAGAGAGATTTGAGTTCAGAAGGTTTGGGAAATTCGACGGGAGAGAGGAGACGATACCGCCGGCTGAAGATCAGGTTACCCGTCTCCTTCACAATGTCAGAGTCAAAATCCAAAGGGACGAGCCACAAAGCACCATCATCCAGAGGCCACAGTATCAGCGGCGAGACCTATGATATCGCTATGGAGGGTCTCACTATCGATACGATGCTCTCAGCCGAAGATATGGCTTATTTGATGCCCTTTATGGCGACGTCTCAGAAGGGTCCGAAGATCGACGTAACCGTCGAGTTTAAGGGCAACACAGTTTCAATGGCTGGCACCGTTATCTGGTACAATATCTTCTTCCCCGGAACTCCACCTCCTAACTTCAAGGCCGGGGTTTATTTCATTGAGCCAGATAGCAATCAATCCAAACAGCAATGGAACGATTTCATCGAGAATCTCCGAGCATAAACCGAAAGCTCAATAGCACAGCTCATAATCTGCAAGTACCGACCATCTAGTGCTCACCGTTATCCCGTCGTCCAACCTGCCAGGATTAGCCCATAGCTGCTCATTTTGCCCGTGGAAGCACACGGAGCGAGGGTAGCCATTGCACCGAAATCATGAAGTGCCCTCAGAACGCGTTCAACCGGTCCTCTGACCTCCTGGAAATCTGAGGTCGAACATTGTCTATGATGCTCTGGCCACGGCAGATTGCTGAGCCCTCCGTGCGTGCTCCATGTAACAGGACCGGTATTACTCTACCAAGACGACCGGCCAGAAGACAAAAGAAAGGGAAAGGGTAAGCATTCTGTGTTGTCAGCTTTTGCGGGATGTCTTGGTCATGAACGTTGTAATCTGCTGTTTCAGTCTTTCACTGCCACAGTGGGGACATTTGATTTTTCCATTCTCGTACTCACTCAGCGTCAGGACCATGGTGAAAAGCTTCTTGCATTTTTTGCAGAGGTAATCGTAGTTCGGCATGGCGTTCCCTCCTCTATCGCCCCCCTTCAGGCCGAGCCCTCCAGCTGGCTTGCAAAGTCCACGAAGGGGTCCTCGCCTCCACCCTCTTTGAAAAACGTTTTCTTCATGTAATGAACGGCCCCGGAATAATATTCGAATCGCCTTGCCAGTTCGAGAAACAAATATGCCGGCCGATATAGAATGATATCTCTGTCAAAAACCGCCTGATAAGCCCGTTCACCTTCTTGCAGATAGATCCCAAGAATTGACTTTCTTTGGACATACTCTCTGAAGACTCCTGACATGAAGAGAATGTAATCTCCGGTATGTTTGTAGATTTCCCGCTCCTTTTGGAGGTCTGAACCGATCTCTTCTGTTAATCGAGCCTCCAGAAGCAGTTCTACTGCAGTTTCTAGCCTCTTGCCCTGCACATCTCTGATCTTGTAAAGATTGTCGGTGCGGGCAAACTCGGCCAAAAGATCCGAGATATAGCGCGCCACTGTTGGTTCCTTGATCCTGAGATCTTGAAAACTCCTGCGCATGAGCCAGTGAAAGAAGCGATTCAGTCGAGGAACAGGAGATCGCATGACTTCCACTCCCTGCCTTTCTTGACTCACAGATATTTTAGCGGCAAAGAACCTGTCCTGTCAATTTTCCATGAATTCGAGAAGAATTCGCAAATTCCCTTTCCCATTGCACCTCGTCGGAGTGCTATGTTATGGTTTACGGAATAGCTTCAAAGGAGTCCATAACTCCTTTGGAGGATCTGGATGGCAGCGACTGCGGTGACGTTACTGGTTCATCGGGACCCCTCAGAGCTAGGGGGCATGAGAAAGGAGTGGACGGCTCTACTCGGACGGAGTGCCATCAACACCGTCTTTCAAACTTGGGAGTGGAACCATTTATGGTGGAAACATTTCGGCCACGCCGATCGGCTCTTACTCCTTACCGTTAGAGATTCCGGGAATGAAGTCCTCGGAATAGCGCCTTTTTTTTGTGATCTAGACGAAGGCAATCGAAAACGCCTCCAGTTCATTGGGAGCACGGACCTCTCCGATTATCTCGACTTCATCGTCTGCCGGGAAGAGGAACCCCCGTTCTATTCGGCATTGGTCGAATTCCTGGGCGCTCATCCAGAACTGTGGGATAAGGTTGACCTCCACTGTCTCCCAGAGAATTCACCGACTCTCAAAGGATTCAGAGACCGATGCAGCCGCAAGGGGTTCCGAGAGAACTTGACTGTGGAAGATGTCTGCCCACAGACGGCGCTCCCGTCGAGTTGGGAGGAGTTTCTTGCAGGGATGACCCAAAAAGAACGTCATGAAATCCGACGTAAAATCAACAAGATTCATAGGGAGGCAGAAGAATACAGGTATGTTACCGCCGACTCTGCGTCGTTCTCTAAAAGCATCGACGCCTTTTTGGAACTCCATCGAAAAAGTGACACAAGCAAAATGGCATTTATGGACCAGAAAAAAACGCGGTTTTTCAGGGAGATGGCCTGGACCTTCCTGCAAGCGGGATGGCTAGAGCTCTCTTTTCTGGAGGCCAATCACAGCAAGCTAGCGAGTCTCTTAAACTTCAGGTATGGAGGGACCGTATACGTCTACAATTCCGGGTATGACCCTCAGTTTGGCCACTGGAGTCCTGGGTGGGTTTTGATCAGCCACTCCATACAGGATGCTATTGAGAGGGGTTTACGGAATTACGACTTCCTAAGAGGAAACGAATCCTACAAATATCGATTTAGAGCGAAGGATTCAGAGATCTACAGATACACGATCCACAGGCAATAGGAGAAAGTTCATTGAAACGGATTGCTATGATTAGTGCCCACACATGCCCCTTGGCTGCCCTTGGCGGAAAGGAGACCGGGGGCATGAATGTCTATGTCAGAGAGGTAGCCCGGCAGCTCGGAAGTCAAGGGATCAGTGTCGATGTGTTCACGCGGTCTCAAAATCCCAAGGTGGACAGGGTGGTCCCTTTAGGCCCTCAAGCCAGGGTGATTCACATTCCAGCTGGACCTGAGGCCCCCTATGACAAAAACCATACCTGGGTTCACCTGCCTCAGTTTTGTCGGGGAATCGCCGATTTTGTCCACACAGAAAGGACGGGTTACGATATAGTTCACAGTCACTACTGGCTATCTGGATGGGCCGGACTGAAACTTATGCGAGACCTTGGAGTCCCACTTGCCCATATGTTTCACACCCTCGGCATGATGAAAAATATGGTGGCGAGAAGCGAGGGGGACAGGGAGACAGATCTGCGAGTTTTCATCGAGCGGAAACTAATGACCCTTTGTGATCTCATTGTGGCGTCTAGCGCTGCGGATAAAGCCCACATGGTGTGGTATTATGGAGCAGACCCAGAAAAGATTGAGATCATTCCCTGTGGCGTCGATCTGGGCCTTTTCAACACCCTCCCAAGAGATACCACACGGGACTACCCCACCATGCCTTCGCGCCGGGTCATTCTCTTCGTCGGGAGAATTCAACCTATCAAAGGCTTGGACTCCCTTCTTAGGGCTCTGGCTATTCTGATCGAGAAATCTAGGATTCATCTCGATGATTTTTGTCTTCTCATCATCGGGGGGGACCTGGACAACGGTGGGGATTCTGCCAACGGGGAGATGAGGAAGCTGAGAGGCCTGACCTCACAGCTGGGTCTCACCGCCATGGTCAAGTTTCTCGGAGCTCAACCGCAACACGTTCTTCCCCGCTTTTATTCCACTGCGGAGATCTGCGTATTGCCTTCTCTTTATGAGTCCTTTGGTATGGTCGCACTGGAGTCTATGGCCTGCGGGACCCCTGTGATTGCATCAAAAGTGGGAGGTTTGAACGACATCATCAAAGACGGGGAGACAGGGTATCTGGTTACCGAAGGAAACCCAACGGCCCTTGCGGAAAAGATAGATTTGCTTCTCCAGGATGATTCTCTCAGAGCCCTCATGGGCAGAAAGGGCGTTCGACACTCCTCAAAGTATTCTTGGGAGAACATCACCCATCGAGTTATTGACCTGTATGGCCGCCTCCTGTCCCGGACTGCCCGCGAGGACGCTGCACTGGATCTCTCCCTGCCCCTTGTTTCAGGAAAAACAATTCGGTCATGCCCGGGATCATCATCGTGAGAGTGAGCCGGTAAACCATCTAGCCTTCGTTCTTGTCCTTTATCCGTTTCCTCTCTATTCTAGATCCTAAGCGTCGGTGCCGGTGTCCGAGGGCCTCTCGCTCCATGGGGCTTAGGAATTCCAATCTTTCAAAGGCTTCTCCAACCCATCGTATAGCTTCCCTATAGTCTTTCACCTGGTGTTCATAAAATTTCGCAAGCTCTTTGTAGGGGAAAAGCTCACGACCTCTGTCAAGGGAAATCATTTCCAACCAGATTGAGGCCGCCTCGTCCATGTGTTTCTCTCTCTTCATGGCCAGGGAAAGGGATTTGAGGATTTCCCATTCCTGAGAGTCTCTACAGAACCTCAAGGCCTCATGGAAACGTTCGATGGCTTCTCCCCTCCTCCCGACTCGGTCGAGAAGTTTTCCGAGTGAGTATGATTCAAACCACTCACTTCTTGACGCCGTCTGGGGACGATGAACCAGCTCATGAATCCTTGCTGCTAAAGTCACCAGCGAGAGAACGTCCAAGCGATTATGATAGAAAAGGCGATGAATCTCATTGCCGTTCCCACTGCTGAGATAATCGAAATAGATGGTAGGAATCATCTCGCTCGGAACATCGTCATCTCGATAGATGCCCAAGACGCCTGACTCCAAAGTGGCAAGCCGACAGTCGTCATAGGCTCCCTTCCAAATTCTTCGAGAGGGAAACAGTAAGTCATAATTCGGCAGGCCACTCAAGGGGCATTCCATACGTGAGATGATAAACCGGGTCTCGAGCAGGGGAATGTCGAATCTTTTGCCGTTAAAGGTAGCAAGAAAACGAGACCTCCTGGCCACCTCAGCAAGCGCCCAGAGCATTGCCCTCTCCTCTGAGAAATCCCTCAGGAAAAACTGTCGGGTGACGAACCGGCTTTGCTCGAAATAACCCACACCGACCATAAATGCATATGTTCCCGTTCCACCGGCTAAACCAGTCGTCTCCACATCGAGAAACAAGGTTTGAGAGAAATCAAGGTCTCTCAGGTTCTCATCCCTTGAGAGCAATGAAACTGGATAAACAGGAATCTCCATCACACGATCGAGAAGCATCTCTCCATGACGATATCCCGAGCCATAGACCTGTTGCCTCATGAACACCGTTCCATAAGGCGTCACCACCTCCTCACCGTCGACCAACTCGGTAATGGGAATTACCTCCTTTTCGGTCCTTTTGAGTCTCCGAGGATCGACGAGTCTTTCGAGTCTTCTCTTTAGATCTGAAATCGTCTCTTCGCGAGGCCTGCTTGCTTTAGCAGAGGTCAAATGCAACCTTTCCAACCGGTCTTTGAGGTCCATGACCACCCTGAGAATATGCTATCTACAAGTTCGATATGGGATTGCGATTTCAGGTCTGCAAGTCATTCTTCCCCTATTTTCTCAGTTGATATTCCGATTCCCACACACCCTACTCATCCCACCAGATACCGCATACCAGAAAACCTGACCCTTACGGTGAAACTCGGCTGTCCTTTTTCTGCACGACCGAACCTTTCAAGATCCGCTTCAACAACGCAATGGCCACCTTCTTCGAGTTCATGCCCACCTCTTTCGTTGGACCAACGCAGGACGGACACCCATGTTGGCATGGACATTTCGAGATAAGACCCAGCGTATCGTGGAGCAAACTCTCGTTGTCATCGAAAATTTGGGGGCTAAACCCCACGCCTCCCGGATAGCTCTCGTAGAGAAAGATAGTGGGTTCAAATTTCTTGATCTCCTCTGGAGAGAGTCGATCTTCTCCGTCTCCAGATCGGTACAGGCCCTTCCCCTCTCGCGACAGCCGCACAAACCAACGAGCTCCTCGATCTCCAACGCTTCGCTGAATGTCTTGAAGATCACACATCAAGTGTAGGCAGGCAACAGCGTGCAGGGCATAAGAGATTCCAAGAATGCCGTCAATAATCTCCCACCGGGGCAGCGAGAGGCCCTCCAGAGAGGTTTTTTGAAAAACGAACCAGCAGGCAGTGGTATGCATCTCCTGATCGGGGAGGGTCACCTTCCCGTATCCCAAATTTTCGAGAGTGCGAAACCGAATCTTCTTGAAACCGGCGACCTTATTCGTGACCTTTATCTCGCCGTGTTCAATGGTATAGGAATGCTGCTCCCTCTTTTCGAAGGTCTCAAGAATGGTGATATCCGTGTACGTTAGTGCCTCTGTATAGTGTTCTCCGTGGAACTTTTTTACATAGGCCTTCCGATGGTCGTAGTCGAGTTTTTCCACCTGATAGAGTTCGGACTCACACATGTAGACTGCCTCTGGATACAGGGTGGTATGAGCTCCGACGAAATCCACCTCGGCGATTACGCGATTGGCGGGCTGTCCTTTTTCTTTTGTGGTATCAATAACGAGAAAATTCTCCTCAGAAATACTCCTGAGGCTTATTTCGTCCGCAGGATAAGCATCTTGGGTCCAGTGCCATCGTTCTCCAGACTTGTGAAGCACCCCCTTGTCACGTAAGAATTCCAGTATCTGTTTCAGATCCTCCCCACCGAATTCCTCGCCCTCTTGAAATGGAAGCTCAAAAGCAGCACATTTGATATGGCTTACGAGTATCAGAAGGTTGTCAGGATTAATGAGGCCGTGCTCGGGAGTTCCTCCGAAAAAATAGTCCGGATTCTCAATAATGAATTGGTCCAACGGAGAACTCCTGGCAATCAGGACAGCCAGAGATCTTCCCGACCGCCGCCCGGCTCTTCCGGCCTGCTGCCATGTGCTTGCGATTGTACCGGGATAGCCAGCAATAATGCATGCGTTCAGCCACCCAATGTCGACACCCAGTTCCAGCGCATTGGTAGAAACTACACCAAGGACGCTCCCCTGGCGAAGTCCCTTTTCTATCTCCCTCCTCATGTTGGGAAGGTAGCCTCCCCTATATCCCCTGATCCTCTGTCCGAGATTGCTATCCTTGGCAAATCGGTCCTTCAGATATTTCGTCAGGACCTCCACATTCAGCCTGCTGGTTGCAAAAATGATAGTCTGAATTTTTTCCTTGAGAAGAGGAAGAGAGAGTCTTTCTGCGATCTTTAAATGGTTTCCTCGAATTCCAAGTTCTTTGTTAATAATGGGGGGATTGAAAAAGATAAAGGTTTTCTCTGCCGAGGGTGCCCCATTGTCTGCAATCAGCGTCATCGGCCTTTCGACCAGCTTTTCGGCCAAATCCTTCGGATTGGCAATGGTCGCACTGCTACAGATGAACTGGGGCTTAGCGCCATAGAAGGAAGAGATTCGATGAATCCGCCGAATCACGTTGGCCATGTGGGATCCCAGTACCCCCCGGTAGAAATGGAGTTCGTCGATAACCACATATTTCAAATTCTGAAAGAATCCGGCCCATTTTGTATGATGGGGAAGTATGCCCGTGTGGAGCATATCCGGATTGGTTATTACGATGTCTCCCTGCGATCTGATCGTACGACGCGCCTCATCAGGGGTATCCCCGTCATAGGTATGAGCTTTCAGCGGCCAGGAAAGCTCTCCAAGGAGTGCATGAATTTCAACCATCTGGTCCTGGGATAAGGCCTTTGTTGGAAAGAGGTAGAGGAACCTAGACCCGGGATTGTTCACCTTGTCATTGAGGACAGGGAGGTTGTAGCACAGTGTTTTTCCTGAAGCGGTTGGCGTTACAACTACCACATCCTTGCCAGCATGGACGGTCTCAACGGCTTCTCGCTGATGAGAATAGAGTCTCGAAATGCCTCTTTTTTTTAGAACCGAAACGAGATCATTGTGGATAAAGGGCGGAAAATCTACCCATTGTCCTTTACGGCCAGGAAGATTCTCAGTCCTCATGATGCACGGTGAGATGTCCGGGGATCGCCGCCATCGTTCGAGAACCAGATCGATTGCTATGCTCTCATCGATTGGCTTTCTGTCCTGAATCATTGTTTTGTCGTTTTGTCTTCCCGATATATAACTGCCGTTGCCTCATTGCCTTTCTTGTTAAATTGCAGTTCATCCATCAGAAAGTCTACAATAAAAAGCCCCCGCTTCTCTGGGATAGATTCCTGTTCCTGCCGTATCCTTTCCAAGTAGTTCTGTCCGTCAAACCCATCACCCTCATCTTTTACAGAAACGACGAACTTCTCAGCATCAAAAATCATTTTGACTTTTATCTGTTTCTTTTCGTCCTTCCGGCTACCGTGGACGAAGGCATTACTTAGCAACTCCTCCAGGCAAATTGCAACATTTTCCAGGCGTGTTTCATCTTCGATACCTCGCCACTGACACTCCTTAACCGCAAAGAGAATGGCAGAGGGGAACAGCTTGGGTTGGCTAGGGAAAGCCATTTCTGTCCGACTATGCACCCACTCCATAAGGGCATATGTCCCAAGGGCTAGCTCCCTCAACCGCTTCCCCTTTCGAATCAGCTCCTTAACCTGAGATATCTTGAAGGGCTTGGAAATGAAATTAAAGGCTCCTCTGGTAAGGGCGAAGGTCGTGTTCTCCACGTTCCCGAATGCTGAGATCACAGCAATCGGAATGTGGGGATTGATTCGTTTTGCGTTGACAATCAGCTCCAAACCGTTCATTTTGGGCATGGAGAGATCTGTGATGATCAGATCAACTTTCTCCTTCTTGATTCTGTCTAAGGCCTCGGCACCGTTCTCAGCAGCCATAACTTGATACCCGAGGCCCCCAACCATTTCGGAGAGAGTCTCACGGACATCTGCTTCATCATCGACGACCAGGATTCTAAAATCCTCTTTCATAGAACCCTCCCCCCTACGTCGAGGTCTCTAAAAGGCCTGCCCATCGACTCGGTGAGAGACCTCTCCCATTGGTCCCATCTAATATCCCGTAAAAATAGAGCTTTTTGCGATAGTAACAGAAAGTCAGTTGGAGAGCAAGTCTCGGCCTAATTCTCGGGCTGTATTTGGGGTCGGTCTTGAAACTCTATGAACTTGTTTTTTATATTTAAGGGACTGAGGTCGGGAGGCCGGAGGTGGTCAAAAAAGACACGCTCATGAAAATCGGAGAGGTCGCCAAGAAGACCGGCGTCTCCATGCGGACGATTCGCTATTATGAAGAACTGAAAATGATTGCTCCTACCAGTAGGAGCAAAGGTGGCTTTCGCCTTTACGACAGAGAGGCCACAGACAGGGTTCATCTCATTTTGTCTCTTCAAACTCTGGACCTGAGTCTCAAAGAAATCAAGACCCTCCTGTCCTTAAGAGACAAGAAAAAAACCAGGGGTGAGGTTGCAAAGATCCTTCTCTCCAAGCTGACAACCCAATTTGTCGAAGCTGAGAGAAAGAAAGCGATTTACCAGGCTATTGTTCAAGATTTCGATGAAGGAATCAGGATCTTGATGGATTGTCAAGAATGCAAAAGCAAAACCAATATGCCTCATTGTGGAAAGCATAAGATTTTCCGGTCCGCCGATCTGCTACCTCGCATTATTCGCTCTCTTTTCTAACCCCCCCATTTTCCGGATTCTCGATTGACCTCTTCCGGGAAAAGAAATTGGTTTTCATCCCTCTGAAACCGGATTCTCCCCAACCGTACTTTTTCTTCAACCTCCCGACCCAGTCCCTGACTCGCTCATTGCCGATTGACAAGAGCCCAAGTCCTGCAATTATCAAAAGAATCCCCTGTAATATAGGAAGAAAAAGCCCAACAATTCCTAAAAGGATCAGGCAGATGCCCCCGACAGTGGTCAAGATCTTCTTTAAGAGCCCCAGCTCATTTCTCGGCAACCTTAGCGTCTCCCTTTTCCATTATGTTTTCTGTCGGAAAGATAACAGGATCTCTTTTCGCTCGCAAGGCCAGCGGCCTATTATGAGTTGGAGTTCCCCAAAGATCCGGAGTCAACCCGTATGGATGTGAACGCTTTCTCAATCCATCGGGGATGCTCCTGTCCCTGACGGCTATGAACAGAACAATCCCCGCGGCGGCGGAAAAAGGCTCACCCGGTGAGCGCGGGAGCGAAGGGATAGGAGAATTCACCCTGTGAATCCAGGTTTTCAACAGAATACGAATTGTGGGAGAACGGGACAGAGAAAACGGAGTAGATCCACCGTATCATCAACCCTTGATCACACCGAGTGGGCGAAGCTTCACCACCCTCTCACTTATCCCCGCCCCATGAACCACTCGGACCACATCGTTTACATCTTTGTAGGCTTCTGAAATCTCTTCGACAATCGTGCTCCGGCCGGCTCCTCTCACATAGATGCCCCTGTCCTCTAATTCTCGTGTTATGGCTCGCCCCCTCGCCACCTTCTTGGCTTGGTGCCGGCTCATAAGACGGCCCGCCCCATGGCACGTACTTCCATACGTCTCCTCGTAAGCCATCTCTGTCCCCACCAGAACATAAGAGTATCTCCCCATATCACCAGGGATGAGAACGGGTTGTCCTATCCCCCGGTAGTCCTCAGGTATTTCTGAGTGGCCGGGAGGAAAGGCCCGGGTGGCCCCTTTCCTGTGAACGCAAAGTTCCCGGGGTTTGCCATCGATGAGGTGGCTTTCGATCTTAGCCATGTTATGACAGACGTCATACACCAGATCCAGCCGACAGCCCTTGTCGAGCATCCGTTCGAACGTCTCTCTCACCCAGTGGGTAATCATCTGACGATTTGTAAAGGCAAAGTTTGCTGCCCCGGCCATAGCGGCGAGATAGCTTCGACCTTCCGGAGACGCGATGGGAGCACAGCAGAGCTGTCTGTCCGGAAGTTCGATATCGTAATCCCTCGCCGCCCGGAGCATCACCCGGATGTGATCATCGCACACCTGGTGGCCGAGACCTCGTGATCCTGTGTGAACGATAACAGTCACCTGGTCGTTCTCGAGACCGAGAGCTCGTGCCTTATCAGGAGAGAAGACCTCCTCAACGTATCCGACTTCGACGAAATGGTTCCCCGATCCAAGGGTCCCGAGCTGAGGCCGTCCACGGTCCATAGCCTTCCTCGAGATTTTGTCTGGATCTGCACCCGCGATGCAGCCCCTTTCCTCGATATATTTCAAATCCCGTGACGTTCCAAAACCCCGTTCAACGGCCCACCGTGCCCCCTGGGTTAGGACAGCCTTTTCCTCTGAATTGCTCAGTTTAAGATCCTTGCGGCTCGAACCAACCCCTGATGGGATGTTAACAAAGAGGCTGTCAACAAGTTCCCTGATCCTTCCTTCAATATCCTTGCGCGTCAAACCTGAGCGCATGAGCCGAACGCCTCAGTTAATGTCATAGCCAACGCCCCCTGGAGAGACAACGCCTGTCTTTGTGTCAAAGGCAGCCACACCCCCGATAGGAAAGCCGTATCCCCAATGGATGTCTGGCATCGCCATGGAGGGTCCCACAATTCCAGGAAGCCAGGCGACGTTTCTCACCTGATTTAGACTCTGATCTTTCCTTATGGAGTCCATCATCTTATCGTCAGCGTAGACGACTCCATGGGTCCGCATTTTCCCCTCCCGGGGGATGCGCCACCTGAAATCATCCATTTTTTGAATCTTTACGTCACCCATCGTAGGGACCTCCTTTTACCATCAACACCCTTCCTGTAAGCCGGCTTCATCCGACTATTAGACACATCTCCATCTCTCACAGCACACACAGGGACTTGGCGCTCTTGAGGTGAGGACGTGAGAGAAGGGTTCACTCTGATTTTCCCTTCAAAAAAGTCAGAAAAACTATTCACAGTCTGATACGTGCGCCATGCTCACGATCCTGCCATGGCGGGAGAGCTGACGAGAGACCCCATGACAGGCATCACAAGTCCAGGATCACCCGTGCCCGCCAGGTGCCTCCTTGTTTCGTGACTTCGAGTTGATGAAAGGTCACAGCCTTCACTTCTGTTCGAATAAGGTGTTTTTCTTCTTTGAAGAATTCTCCCCATGCCTTGGCCAGAAACTGTCCCGCCCCGAGATGTCCTACCTTAAAACTACCGAAGAGAAGACCCTCCACATCATGGAGGTAGAGAAGCTCGGTCAACCAATCCACCATCAGAGTCCCAAGCTCATCATAGGTGAGGTCAACCTCTCGTTCTACTTTGTCTTTAACTTCCGATGGATCCGTAATCACGGAGAAAAGTGCCTGGCCAGCGTTCTCAAAGAGATCAGTCAGGTTTTGGCCGTATACCTCCATCGCAAGATCGCCCGTATGATCGAGAAACTTAAACCGCTTCATCCATCTGACCTCTTCCTGACCCACCTGCTACCCAGTTGAATTCATAGTCTTGAGCCGAACGATGAGCTGCCCTTTGTCCAATTGATCACGGCCATCGATAGATTCTTCAATCAACACGGACACTGTCAGGAAGTGTGACAGACCGTTCTCAAGAATCTCCTTGCCGTCCGTCCGGTCCCGTTGCGCCCGGCTGTACGAGAGGCAGGTATAATGAGCACCTAACAGCTGCGATACAATCATCGGAGTAAACACCACGCGAAGATTCAATATATGTGTCCTGAATTCCTTCCCATTTCTTCATGATGACCCCTCTTCTGAATTTGACCCCTATCCTGCGCTTCACATTAAATGGTATTACAAAAAATGCCAAAATGCTATGAGCACCCGTACCGCTCATCCTAGTCTCCTTGTGGACATCGCCTTCTTGCTATGCTAATTAAAAGATGGACACGCCGAGCGAGATGCCGCTCGGCTGAAGCCTGTTTCAAGGTTTACGGCGAGGAGTCTCCGGCTTCTAGCCTCAACGTAGGCAGGGTCCCTTTTCCAATCTAAAGCTTAAGAGAAGCATGTGTGCTCTCTAGTGAGTGGCCGCTAATCTGTTGCCAATGGAAAACATCCGCTTCGCTCCCTGGTCGGAGTTTTGACCCGTGCAGGGGGCTGGTTTTATTCGAATTTCCAAACGCTCCGCCTGCGACGGACCAGACAATGGGACACACAGTGGCGCATAGCCATCAATTCGTCTCTTCGGGAACACTCCCCTCGCCGAGACGGGTACCCCAAAACTCCTTCGTGTTGGCTCCAAGAATGTTTCTCAGTGACAGCCAATTATAACACAGAGAGTGAGTTCATACGGAAAGGAGCACGAAATGTGGAAGGATGAGAGAGAGCGGGTTTTGAGAATCATCGAAGTTCTCAAGGAGAAATACCCCAACGCCAGAACGGCCCTTCGTTTCAGTAACTCCCTCGAGCTCCTCGTGGCAACTGTTCTTTCCGCCCAGTGCACCGACAAAAGGGTCAACAAGGTGACTGAAAACCTATTCCAAAAATACCGATCTGCCAGGGATTATGGCGAGGCCGAATTGAGTCAGCTTGAAGAGGACGTGCGCCCGACAGGTTTCTTCAGAAACAAGGCCAAGGCCATCAAAAACCTCTCCACCGAAATAGTCAACCGATTCAACGGTGTGGTTCCAGACCGGCTTGAGGATCTCGTCTCCCTTCCGGGGATTGGAAGAAAAACGGCAAATCTTATCCTCGGTGAAGCCTTTGGCATTCCGGGAATCGTTGTCGATACGCACGTCAAAAGGGTGTCCAATCTAATCGGCCTGACCCGACAAACCGATCCTGAAAAGATTGAGTTTGATCTGATGGACATCGTACCGAAATCGGATTGGACTCTCTTTTCGAACCTTCTTATTCTCCATGGCAGAGCCATCTGTGTGGCCCGAAAGCCGAAACACGATCAGTGTGACATTGTGGACTTCTGCGATGAAGGGACTCGGTGGAAACAGGGGCGGCAGTGAGCACCTCGTGGGAAGTCATATCTCCCCTTTAGCCAGAATCCAAAACCATCCTTTCCACGCTTTCCCTGCGAGAAGCCCCTTCCACTCATTGAGTTAAACCTCTGGTTCTTGCTGAGGCCGTTGCCCGCTCGAATTTCCAAACGCTCTGCCTGCGGCGGATCAAACAACTGGGCACGAAGTGGCCCTTAGCGTTCAATTTGACCCTTCTGGGGACGTTCCCTTTGCCGCGCCGGGACCCCAGAGATTTCGCGATGGCCGCTCAAGGATGTTGTTTCAGTCCGAACAACCCGTCTCAGGAGTCGCCCCATCCTTGGGTTTTCGATTGAACAGAAAGCTGAATCTCTGTCGCACCGTAGGGAGGTTTAGAAGCTAGGCGGTGGAATTCGGCTTAGGTGACACCTGGCAGCACCCGGACAAAACATGATAAGAATCATTACGTCCTGTCAAAACAAATCTGGTGATAACGACGCCTAGGAGGAAAATGACAAAATGATCAAGTTTAACGGTATTAACCACTTGGCAATGGCAACGGGGGATATGGACAAAACGATCCGATTCTGGAGAGATTTGCTGGGTATGCGGTTAGTCGCTGGACTCGGAAGAGAAGGCTACAGACATTACTTTTTCCAAATTTCGGAGACCGATCTGATTGCGTTTTTTGAATGGCCGGGTGTGGACCCAGTTTCCCACAAGGACCACGGACGTCCGGTCGCGGGACCCTTCGTTTTCGACCACGTCTCTTTCGGGGTTGAAACGGAGGAAGATCTCTGGAATCTCAAAGACAAGCTATCGGCGGCGGGCTTCCATGTGTCGGACGTGATCAATCATGGCTTTATCCATTCTATCTACGCCTTTGATCCTAATGGCATTCCCATCGAGTTTAGCCACAATGTAGAGGACATCGATATACGAAGACACCCCAACATGGGAGATCATGAACCCTCAGAAGTCACACGGGAGGGGCCGGAACCACAATTTGATAAATGGCCTTCTGTTAAGCAGCCCACCCCTCTGGAGGCGCGAAAGGTTTATCCTGGAGCAGGCAGTGAGATATTCCATGGGGTCAGTAAGTGACGTAAAGGCTACTGGGTGGACTTTGCTCTTTCGAGGTCACTGGGAGGTCTCTGGTCTCCACCACCCTGGGGTCCTTGTCTCTCTCGGGTATTCGATCCGGTCGATCGGAGACATCGTAGAATCTGAACTGCTCAAGCCGTGGACTCATTCTCGAAGAAGACCGAGAATTTCTTGTAGAGGTCCTTGAGCTTTTTCTGGTAGTACCTGACGTTTTGGTCCGGATGTTTTGGATCCCACTCTCTTGCGAGCCTGCAGTGGTCATAGGCCTGAACCTTTTCCGAATCCCCGGTCACATAATAGGAGATCTGATCGCCAGGTTGGTACCGCCTCTCGGACTTCAGCGCTAGTTCGTAGGCGGCGCCTCGATTCCTTTCACCCTTCTGAATCTTCTCGCTATATCTGTCAAGGGACTCCTGGAGCATCTCTGTCTTCATAAACATTTTTACGTCCCACTTGTGCTGAATAAGCTGTTCCGAGTATTCCTGAAACAGTTTGGGGATCTCTGTTTTCTTTCCGGAAAGCAATCGTGAGATCATGTCCTCGAGAAAAACACGCTGGAACTTTTCCAATCCCCGAGACCGAAGCCCAGATCCCTTGATCCTGAGATTTCCGTCGTAGTCGAGAAGGGCATAGTTCTTGATCTTATAGGAAAACATGGCCTTGTAGCGCCCGCCATACTCCACAAGGATTCCCTCCGGCATGGTGTCCGAAAGGTGGCCAACCAGTTCTTCCTCTTGACGAGCTGTTCTGATATCCGGACCCGGAACAAAGTAGATGCCATCCGTGTCGATCTCAATGACCTGACATCCCTTCTTCCGTAACCATTCAATCATCGATTGTAGGAGTTCCCTTCCCCGTGCCGTAACCTTTTCTGCTTGATCAAAATCACTGAAATGAGACTGCCCATGGCCCATGTAGCCGTAGAACGAATTGATAAGGATCTTGAAAGTCGATTGGAGAGCATTGAGAGACTGTCTTTCTTCTGACGATTTGGCTTCCTCGACCATGTCCTTTGCCTGGAGACGAAACTCCCTCAAGTCAGCAAGGAGGCGTGAGAAAATTCCCAATTCGTCTTTTCGTGGCCATATCCCCTCGACAAGCATCAACGATGGGTAGAGAGATCTCACATCGCAGTAAACAACCCCCTTCGCCACCCCCTCGTAAAAAATGTCGGTGTAACCGCCGGGAAATGAACGGGGTTCTTCCAATTTGGGAATGGCATGGCACTGCCGCAAGTATTCACGAATGAAAAGGGAGTCGATTTTGGCAGCGTTCCCACGAACAACCACGTTCTGGAATGAGAATGGAAAAATCTGGGCCTGAAAAAAATAACTCCGACTGAGTAGGTTGCTCACGGCCCCTGTTTCCCGAACGTCGTCCAGAGCATACCGGTGGAGTTTCTCCGGGTCGTTGATGTAGGTCCGGGTAATCTCGTCTCCATTCAGATACGTTCTCTCCGGAGGCGCAACTGCCAATTGCTTCGCCACCTCCTTCAGTCCGAAGCTTTCCAGTTCACGGGTTACCACATCATAGAATTGAGCCAGAATAAAGGTATCGACCACGTGACGGCCGTAAATGGCCCAACGGGAGTAATTGATAGTCCTCTCCGCAATCATTACCCGTGAGGATCGAGATCTGGCCGCCATGCCGTCCCTCCCGATTTCCAGGGGGACTTTATGCATCTTAGCCCGACGAGAGATATAGTCCAAGTCATAGTTGAAGATATTGTGCCCTTCGATGATGTCCGGATCCTTGTCCTCAATCGTCCGAACGAGTTCCTCAAGCATCTCCCTCTCTGACAGATCTTTGCCAGAGATAACCTTCTCCCACCCGGCATTGTCTGAAAAAGAGATCACAATGATCCGGTCTTCCTCACGATTCGGGTTTGGAAACTCGTAACCCTCCGGGCAGAAAGTCTCAATGTCGAGTTGCACCCTTTTGAGGCCTTCAAAAGGCATTCCCTTAAAGAGGGTCTGTCCTGTTGCAATAAGATGCTGCTGGATTGGATCGCTGAGAGCATAGACAGGTGAGTCTGGATGGCCAGCAGGAAGCCCGGCTTTTTTGGAAAGTGCCTTCCTGACCCGATCCATCTCTCGCCATGAATCGAAGTTCACCCGGAATCTGTAAGTCCCAGAGCCTTCAAGGGGCGTCACCTCTGGCGATGATTTAATGCCCCCAAGAAGTGACGTCTCTGTTAGCAGGAAAAAGGGATGGAAAGGTTGAAATTCCGACACAAGCCGCCCATCTTCCCTTCTGAAAACGCGAATCGTGTCGTTCCCTTCCACTTCCATTGCCACGATTCCGGGGGTCTCATCACACCCAAAAAGGGTATCATTCTCGGTAAAAGAGGGTTTGTCAAACGTCATGGTTTGGCCAATTTTCCTCACCCCTAATGGCAGCGTCCCTGCTGCCTAGGTTGCATTTGTAGCAAAACTCCTGAAATCAATCAGAAGGGCCCTGTTTGTGCTATGAAAACCTGTGAAAGATGGCATTGGCTGAGGACATTAGGAAAAGACTTCAGTACATCATATCGCTAGGCATCATTAAAGTTGACTCTGAGACGCTGCCGTCTCTGATTACTCGCTCCCCGTAAAGGTTTTTGATGTGACGAGGGACCATGCCCTGGACGTGATGGAGCGCTCGATACAGGCCTTTGCTACTTTCTCGCTCGACTGGACTGGCATCGTTCTGGCGGGCGAATCCCACACTAAAAGCAACATTCAATGAATACAGCCGTAAGAGACCCTGGAAGAAATGTTTCTCCCAAGCTATTCTGTCTCAGCTTAACTCTTCTTAAGTAAGTGGATCGACCGGTCGCTCCAATCCAGGGCCGCCTCCATGATGGTCTCGGATAGAGTAGGATGGCCCTTTACCACCTCGCCCAGGTCCTCGATTGCAGCCTCAAGATGCATCGCCAAGNNATGATCTTGACAAGACCATCTGGTTCTCCCATGGCCATGGCTTTACCGCTGTACTGGTAGGGGAACTTGCCAACCTTGACGTCCAAGCCCTTCTCTCGTGCCTCCCTCTCGCTGAGACCCACTGAGGCCACCTCAGGGAATGTGTAAATACAGCTCGGAATTCTTCGGTAGTCAATTTGTCGGGATTGTCCCGTGATGTTCTCTGCCGCGACAATTCCCTCTCTCGAGGCAGCATAAGCCAACATCACCTTTCCGATGACATCGCCGATCGCATAGATGCCGTCGATATTGGTTTCCATTCGCAGATTTGCCTTGATAAAGGCACCGTCCATTTCGAGGCCGATCTTTTTGATGTCAAGCCCTTCAGTGTTAGGAGCCCGACCAACCGCTATAAGAACTTTTTCTGCCGTAATTCGCTCTTGGTTTCCTGTTCTCTCCTCGACCTTGAGATTAACCTTACCCCTGGAAACAGATGCTCCCGTCACCCGGGTACCGGTGAGAATCTTGATTCCCTCTCCCTCGAGGAGCATCTTGAGTCCCTTGATGATCTCTTCGTCCTCTGTGGAAACTATCTTCGGGAGCATCTCCACAACTGTCACCCGAGTTCCGAGGGCGTTGAAGATTGTGGCGAATTCGATCCCGATAACGCCGCCACCGACAATGACCATGTCTTCGGGGATTTTCTCAATACCGAATATCTCATCACTAGAGAGAATGTTCCTACCGTCGAAGGTAACGGTCGGGATGGTTGCAACATTTGAACCTGTGGCAATGATGGTATTGTTGGCCCTATAGGTTTCTCTTTTCCCCTCTCGGATGACACAGATGGTCTTCCTAAATCTTTTCCTGGAAGAACCTGATCTCTAACATCTTTTCCAGTAAATGAAGTGCAAATTTCTTTGTCAGTCTCACATTAACCCCCCCTTGTTCGACAATAAGAGCTGTCAAAACAGGCTTATAATGGCCTCTAAGTTAATCGGTCTTACCTTGACAGTAGATCCGGGGTGACAAGTTCTCACGGCCGAAGCCAATTCGCACAAACGAGCCTTATGGAATGATTCATTGTTCTCCCTTGGTGTAGGGGATGAATAACTTTCGGGGCAGACTCAATCCCCTCTTGGAAAAGACTACCAGAAAGACCGCCTAAAGTTAATATGGAATCAGAGGTCAGAGTCAAGGCTCACGTGTGACAACCGGAAACCCAGGGCGAACCGGAAAGAGTTATGGTCCCCTTTTCAAACGCCCTTTCCAAACCTCTAACCCATTCTGTCCATCACCCCGCCAACGCGACTTTGTCTCTCATCCTAGGCTCTCAACTCCTCGAACCCGGCGAGTTGACTGGTCGAGGTTTCAAAATTGCCTACTCCCACAACACGAACGCGCCTCTGATCGGAGTTCCCCGATCTTCACGAGGTCCAAAGTAGTCTCTCTGATAACTTCTGAGGATCTTAGGGTCGTCAGCATCACTTCCCAAGGTGTTTTCGCTGCTGATGAATTTGGGCTCGTTATGAGAATCAGTCCCCGATCGATCCACTCCTCATCGGTCAATCCCTCTGAATAGTTGTTACCAAATCCAAGACACTCATCCAAGGTCGAAAAAATATGATAGTCCGATCTCGACGCCAGCGTCCATAAGTTATTTATCAGGACAACAAGGGCACACAAATTCTGGGATTCAGGATGGTCTCTGACCGACGAGGTCCTAACAGATTTCTAAGACTTGATTCCTGCCAAGTCTTCCATCAGGGTGACCAGCCCGAAAAAATCAATATCCCCTTTCCCCTTGGCCTTCATAGCTCCGAAAAACTGACGAGCCAGAGACGTAATCATCATGGGAACGCCTAGGGTTCTGCCCGTGTCAAGAGCTATGTCAAAGTCCTTGGCGATCTGATCCGCGGTGAAGGCGGGAGTGAAGTTGCGATCCTTCAAGATTTGAGCCTTATACCCAATTAGTGGGGACGCGACGACGCTGTTGGTTATGATATCGACCATTTGAGTCCACTCCATACCTCCCCGCTCGCCGAATATAAGCGCCTCGGCTGTCATCGCTGACGTGATGCCCACCATCATATTAAGAAGGAGTTTGAGGTATCGGGCCTCGTCTCCAGTGCCCACGTGGAAGAATTTTTGACCCATGACGCCAAAAATATCCACGCAGCTGTCATACGCATCTTTGGGACCGGAAGCGAAGATCGTTAGCGTTCCCGCTGCCGCAAAGGTAGTGCTTCCAGAAACCGGAGCTCGCAGGTACCTGATATCCTTACTCTCCGCCACATGAGCGACGCGGCCCGATGCCACAGGCGAAACCGTGCTCATATCAACGTATATGGCCCCCGCTTTAATCCCCTCAAACGCGCCATTCGGGCCGACCGAAACGGCTTCCAGAGCCAGGTCATCCGAAATCATTGAAATGATGACGTCCATATCAGCAGCGAGTTCCTTTGGAGAACTTGCGACTTGCGCACCCTTTGCGGCCAATTCCTTGGTTTTCTCTTTGGTTCGGTTGCAGACCTTTACAGTATAGCCTGCCTTGACGAGATTCTTTGCCATGAGAATTCCCATCTTTCCTAAACCAATCCATCCTATTTTAGGGTTGTTTGGCATTCCTCCCTCCTTTCCATCGAGAAAACCTAGGACCCCACCTACTCAGTACGGCTTGACAGAGAAAAAGCTTGTCTCGGTGACTCTAATCTCGCCTTCTTGAGAGAATCTCGAAGCCGTGTCCCTCTTGGATCGTCCCCATAATCCATTTAGTGGTGATAATTATGACGATGATTGCGGCAGATCCTATAAGGAGTATGCTAACGCTAACGTGATTACTGAAAAGCTGTCGGCGTAATCAAAAACAGAGCGCCAAAAATCGAGCCTTCAATAGGTCCAATCCCCTGATGATAGCTACTACCACCAGGCGAACCGTCCAGCCGAGGCCAAGGCCTTGCATGGCTGAATGGAGATCTGACAGGGATAAAGAAACCCGCAATCACACCAGTGACGAATGCGCCGATTATAAAGCGCTAAAGCTTTGAGCGAAATATTTCGACGCCGAGGGTTTCGGAGACCGCTTCATCATCCGGCGTAGCCATAAGGCCCACTCCGAGCCTCGATTGGAGAACAACGTATAAGGTAACAACACAGCCGATCCCCATGACAAGAGCAGCATTATTGATTTGATTCATGGATAACTTGCAAGTGGGGCCTATGAATAGTCTCCTACCGTAGCGGACATGCACCCATTTGCTGAAACTGATGCCTAGAGATTACGCAAAGATCCTCGGCACTCTCGCCTATCAGGGAGGATTCGAACGGATGGGAAAGACTCCACCAGACCTCTGTGGTTAAATCATTGGGGCGCCTGCCTCCTAACAATCACCGGCACAGGAGATCCAAGAATTACCAAGATGGCCAAGTCCACGTTTCCCTTGATTTCTAATAGGCCTTTAAAGGTTTCGCGTTTCAGAAGGGTTCCTCCCCTCTTCTTCACCAGCTAAAGGTCTCCAACATAGTCGTTGGCCAAATTGCTACGAAACAACTCGCGCCCAAGCCTGCCTGGCGTTTCTGATGCAGCGAGAACAGTCAATGATTTTTTGCTCGAGGAAGATGGTAACCGGATGCATCTCAGGGTACCCTCTTCTTTTCCCTAGATCGGTCGATGCTTGAGAACGCTTGTACCTCCCGGGAAAACTCCACAAATTTCTAAATGATATGTCAACCCCAACATGTTCCCCAGACTTGGATTCTGTTAGAACATCCAGGGTTAGTGAGGGGAAATTCTCCTATATTCTGCGAAATTCCACTGATTGCTATCGAGCCACTTCGTTGGTGGACCCTACCATTTTCACAGTTTTTTTCCCGTGAGATAATCGAAAAGGGCCATCACATTGAGTTCCTGAACTCGGGGCCCCATATATTCCTGACCGATGTCGACGGGGAAGCGGTCCAGAAAACTGATGTTTTTGACGCACTCATCCCTACTCCAACCTTTGGCGATGCCGACGGCGACCGCAGTAACCCATTCTCTAATAAAAGCGCTTTGAACTGGAATATACTCTTTTGTGCAGACAGCACCATGACCAGGAATGATAAACTCCACATCTAGGGACTCAATAAACTTAAGAGAGATGAGCCATGCATCCGGATCGGCCTCATAAAACCACGTCTGGCACTGGTTAAAAATAGTATCGCCCGTGAAGAGCACTTTTTCTTCTGGAATATAGACGGCGATCTGTCCTTTGGAATGACCCGGGGTGTTGATCAGGTAGAGGGTATGGTCACCCAAATTTAGCGTCACGTTTTCATCAAACGTGATAGTCGGCTTATTGGGATTGGCGAAATAGGTTTCTTCGTCGGGAAAAAGCGAGGCCCCTTCAGGATCATCTGTTGGGATCGCTTCTTTGGCGTACGCGTAGGGATTTAGATTAGGGGCCACCCTCATGAAGTCTTTGTATACCTCAGCATGTGAAATCACAACCCCCGCTCCCCGGAAAAAATAATTACCGAATATATGGTCCACATGATGCTCGGTGTTAATAAGGTAACGGATGGGACCATGCTTCTCCGCTTCTTGGCGCATCTTGACAGCGTGGGTCGGCAGTTGTGGTGTATCGATGACGGCGACACCGTCGGACGTGACAACATAGCCGGGGTTACATCCCCTGATTCCGGTTTCGGCAAAAACGTTTCGGGTAACTTTTTGCATGGTTGAGGCCTCCTCCTGCCAATCAGGCACGAGTGATTCACGAATTCCAAACTGCGATCGCCTCTCTGGCAATTTTCTGAGGTGTGATAGGCAAGTATTCAGACATACTGAGAGAATGAATAACTCCGATCACCGGATGATCACGCTTCGATTCACGAGTTCTTCCATTTATGCGCCACTTTTCTGACCCCGAGCAGTGTCAATTTGATTTAGGGTAAGGTGACCAAGTCCAAACCATCATTGCCTTCCTGACCCAGCAGCTTTTCATATTCAGCCGTGCTGCGTAGACCCTTGGATTGACAGAATATGCTGGTGCCCCTTTACGTTGGCAAAATCGGTTCGTATGGCTGTGTCTGCCCTTGCCAAGAAGGTAGAACCTCATCCCCGATTGAGGTTAGCAAGGAATGTCATCCGATCCGTCCAGTGCCACGGAAGGCTATGCGAGCTCAGCGATTCGCCATAAACCTTTCATTCAGGAAACGTCTTTCCAGATATCGTTGTTTCATGACCCGGGAGCACGAACTCCATGGACGGGCAGAGAGTCCGGAGGCGGTACATGCTTCTATACCACGAGTAATGATCGTAGACCAAAGAAGATGGGACAAAATGACCATAGACTTCAGGGGCGGGGGTAATTTTAATTCTCTCTCCCTCCATGGTGATTATTTCAGAGCACTGAGAAAAGATGTTTTGGTAGGTATGGGCCGTATCGCCAAGAAGGTAGTATGTTCCTTTTGCAGTTTCTACACCCAAGCACATACTGCCTGCCGTATGCCCTGGCGTCTTGTAAAGTGTAATGCCTCTCATCAACTCCAGATCGCCGTCAATTTTGCGGCATTCCATTTTTTGAAGAATCGGGATGACTTCCGGGTCAAAATCTCTACGAAGCTTCATCGAGGGCAACGGATCCATTAATTCTTGCCACTCATCCCACTGAAAAATATGGGTGGCCCGATCAAATAGGTGACAACAACCAGTGTGGTCATTATGAAGATGAGTGTAGATAACGATGTCGATATCCTTCGGATCTACTTTGGCTTTTTCAAATTCATTGAGAGCATACTCTGTTCCACCCTTTCCAGGGAATCCTCCCCAGGCTTTCCCGTCAATGATGAAGTTCTCACTGATTCCGCAGTCGACCAATATTTTGATTTTCTCGTCAAACACTAAGAAAGACAAATATGGGTACCAAACTTGCAAGTTTGGATCGATCCCGAGGGTAAGGCGATCCTTAATCACAAAATTAGCGCCTAATGGAATAGCCTGGATTCTCCAATTTGCCATGATGTCCTCCTTTATTCCTTATTTGTGACTAAGCAGTTTTTTGGCAACACTAGGATATATTTTCCAGTTTTTCGAAGTATCTCCCTCCAAATTCCAAGGTGCTATTTCAGTTAAGGAGATCTCCAACTCCCCATCAAACTAGATCCGTCCCGTCCACCATCCTGTGCCAGAATCCGATGCCGTTGAAAGAGATTTTGATCTATGTGCCAGGATTTCCAGCGCGGAGGTCTTTAAGTGAAATTTCAGTAACCTGGGACACGACGTCCTTTCTATAGGATTTCTCTTTTCTTGCTTGGGTCTGTGCAGCACCGAGAAAAGTTCATGTCGAAAGTCGTCTACGAGTTAAATACAGTAAAAACCCAACCACGATAAGAATGGAGAATACCGTCGTTACCGTCCCTAACGCGTATAGCTTGGGGGTCACCCTCACAGTAAGAGAGGCCAATAGCAGGAGGGGGAGGGTATTTTGAGGACCTCCTAAAAAGATGGTTCTGATGAATTCATCAAAAGAGAGGGTAAATCCAAAAAGGCCTGATACGGCAATTCCAGGAGCGATAATTGGAAGCGTCACCGTGCGGAAGCAGACCCATGGACTGGCGCCCAAGACGCTAGCTGCCTCTTCTACGGTTGTGTCGAACCGGCTAAACGTCATGAGCATTATCAGAAAGGTAAATGGAACCGTCCAAATAAGGTGACCGATCAATCCCGTTGTATACCAGTCGAGATCAATCCCTACTTTCTGAAAAAACATGGCCAGTCCCAAACCAACACAAACGCCCGGAGTGATAAGCCCCAGGAGAAATAAATAGAAAATAAAGCCCGAACCCCTAAAAGGTTTTCGGAATGCCATCGCCGCCAAGGCCCCGAGAATTGTTGAGATCCACATGGTCATTAATCCTAAAACGACACTCCTCAACATGGGTCCCCAATAACTCCCGAGTGCCGTTCCTTCATCAGCAGCTCTGGCAATTTCAGCAGCGCTTACGGTAATACCCAAAAGTTTTTTGTACCAGAAGAGACTCGCACCTTTCATGGGAAAAGTCGGGGCTCCTTGAGGTCCCTGGAAAGAGAGAATCAGCATAACAAAGAAAGGGGCATAGAGAATCAAGATAAAGACGTACGCCCACGCTCCAAGCAGGATCTCAGTCATTCTACCCTTCATCAGCTGCACACCTTTATCTCAATAGCTTTCGGATGTTGATAAGCCTAAACAGAATAATGACGAAGGCCAATGTCAATCCCATGAGGATTATCGAATAGGCCGAAGCGGAAGTCCATTGAAGAATCAAACTTTGCGCCATGATATTATTTCCGAGCATGGGGAATTTGTTTCCACCAATTATCGCTGGCGTTGCATATTCGCCTATGACCATAACAATGACAAAAAACGCTCCTGTCGCCACTCCTGGAAGAGACAAAGGAACGATAACATGAAAAAAGGTCTGAAAACCTCCCGCTCCTAAGTCACTGGCAGACTCAATGACCTCCTCATCGATTCGAGCCATGCTAAAATATATAGGGCCCACGCAAAACACTGAATATAAAAACACCATCACAAAGATCATAGCTGGTTCCGAGAAAAGTAGAATGCTTGCGGGCTCACTGATTATTCCCGTGGCTAGCAAGATGCCGTTTAGCAAACCCTCTCTGCCCAGCATCGGAATCCATGTGACCATCCTTGTTACATAACTTGTCCAGAAGGGAATGATACATAGCATTAAAAGAATCAGCTTTAGTCTCTGGCTCTTGATTACTCTTGCCAGGAAATAGGCAACGGGGTATGAAATGATGAGAATAATGCCAAGAATGATGAAAGTCTCTCTGATAGTGAACAGGATGGTCGAATGAAAAAGCCAGTTCGAGAAGATCTCCACGTAGTTTTTTAAAGTCCAGCTGGGAACCATGATGAAGCCTTTCATGGACCAGAAACTGACCACGAGCGTGTAGATAATGACGAGACCTAAACTCACCCCCACAAAGACCGTGCCGGGAATGGCCAAATATGGAGTTTTGGATTTCATCCTGAACTGCTCCTTTAGAAAGCACCAAAAACAACGTCCTTAGATAACCTGATTGGCCGGCCCACCATAGGGTCGCTTTTTATATCGAAAGCAATAATACTCCTCCTAACAAATGAGGCCATCAAAAATTCCTAGAATATAGCTGAAGACGTGGCCGCGATGTAGAATTCACGGCCACGTCTGAATTTCTAGATACCCCAGAACTTTATGCGGCTAGGAAATTCATCCATTTGGAAAGATAGTAATCAGCTTCCTTTGGCCAGTGGGGCCAGCAGGCGATATTCTTTGATCTTTCAATAAATGACCCGGTGTCGCGCCCTTTTCCCTCGTACCAGAAGTCATAGTCCTCTTTTGAAAGATAATCTTTGACTTTTACCGTGGCCCCATACCACCCAATGGCTGCAACCTGTGCGGCGAACCATCCTTCAAGAGACCAGTTCGCATATTCGTAAACCAAATCAGGGTTCTTACAATCCTTTGACATGGCCACACTGTGGAACCATGGTCGATTGCCCTCAACGGGATTCACATATTTTGCGTTTATTCCCGATTTCTTAGCCGCTTCTATAACAGGGTTCCAACAATCAGCAATCCATACCTCTTGACTGGCCATAAGGTTGACGATCTGGCCAAAATCGTCCCAGAAGGCACGAAACTGCCCAGCTTTTTTCTTTTCGATCAAAAACTCGATGACCGTGTCCACCGATGCCTGGTCTAAGTCGGTGACGTTATCGACGCTGACCACACCCTTGTGGTTCAAATAGGCGGCCACCCAGCTCATTGTCCAGACCTGGTCATTCCAAACAGCTGACCTCCCAGCGTACTTTGGGTCTAAAATGGCTCCGTATGAATTGGTCTCTGGAGGGATTTTATCCGTATTAAAACCAAAAGCCTCAAAATTCATAAACCGTGGCACGCCCTTGAAGTATTTTTGAGACGCGTCAGTGTAGACTTGAGAGAGAGGCCATCCTTTCCAGTTTCCAGGAGCGCTGGGATCCTTCCAGATGTCCAAAAGATACTTTGCATTTGGAATGGCGTCGACTGGTATAGGTTTCAAAAGACCCGTCTCCCATAGGACCGGCATGTAGCTCATGTTTTCGTCAATGATATCATAGACCCTATATCCCCCCGTGATGAACTTGTTCAACATTCCGAAAAGGGTTGCCGGTGTTCCTTCAGCTTCAATGCCAGTCATTTCTGAGAATTTCTTTAAGTGCGGCTCTTGAATCGCAATCCCTGCGCTAATGATTCGTAATTTTCTTTCCGCAGCATTTACTTCCATCCTCTGTGGATCCAAATGCGACATCAAAAAACTCAGAGTCGTCGCCGTGAGGCCCATCTTGAGTCCTCTTTGAATGAATTCTCTCCGAGTGATTTTTCCATGTTCAAAATCATGACATAACCTCTTGATAAGAGACATATCACACCTCCTGGTTTTTGATCTACAAAACGTCTGAACGTGTTGAATGCCGGATAGCATCCCTCCCTTCTATAGTGAGATTTCCTCACGTTAAGAGGATGGCATCTTTGGTATCCCAAACCACAGTGACTTTCTGCTCCGGTTGAAGTTGTGGTGTGGCAAGACTCATATGAGTTTGAAATTTGAATAGCTTCTCTTCTTTGAGGCGTAAGACGTAAGTGATGACAGCTCCGACGATCTCTTCACCTATCACAGATCCCTCGACTCTGTTTTCTGTCTCTTTCCCCGTGCCTAACCTCACCTTGTCATGCCGAATGACAATGCTGACTTTTTTGTCTAGGGGCGGCTTTTCTTGACGGGCAAATACTTCGAAGCGCCCCAGGTCGTTGTCAACAAAGATCCTTTCCCCCTGACTCCTTTCCACTACCCCGTCGATGATGTTACTGTTTTGAAAAAATTCCGCCACAAATCTATTTTTCGGCATGTCGAAGATTTCTCCGGGGCGCCCCAACTGTTCGATTTTCCCCTTGTTCATCAACAGGATCCTGTCTGCATTAGCCATCGCCTCCTCAGGATCGTGTGTCACATGGATGAAAGTCAGTCCCAATCGGTCGTGTATTAGTCTGATATCCATGAGGATCTTGTTTTTCAAGGTCACGTCAATGTTGCTCAGTGGTTCATCCAGAAGAAGCACTCGTGGCTCAATGATGAGGCTCTTCGCCAAGGCTACCCTCTGCCGCTCGCCCATGCTCAACTCTTCCGGCCTTTTTGTTGCCATTTTCGTTAGCCCCATCCGCTCAAGCATTCCATCGACTTTACTTCTTCTCTCAGACTTCGGAATGTGACGCATTTTGAGACCAAAAGCAACATTATCCTGGACATTGAGATGAGGAAACAAGGCGAAGCTTTGGAATACTATTGAGGTGCTCCTTTGATGGGGAGGGATATCATTGGCCAGTTCTTCATTCAGATAAATATTCCCCTGATCTGGTCTCAGGAACCCAGAGATCATACGAAGAGTGGTGGTTTTGCCACATCCGCTGGGACCGAGCATGCACAGATATTCTCCTTTAGGTACATTAAGCGAAAGCCCATCCACGGCCGTCTCACTCCCGAACCGCTTCGTCACCGAATCCAAAACAACGTCGTATTTCTCCATAAAGGCCCCTGATCTGTCAATTCTCCAAAGGCAGGAGGTGACCATGGGATGGGATCCATCCGAGGGTGAATCGGTCCCCGGGGCGGGCGCTAAGCAGTCCTGCACTCAGATGTGTCTCAACTTTCAACGATCTATCCTTCGACAGGAACTCATAAATCGCAAGGCTTCCCTGAACTGTCCTTCCTTTAAACTCAGCCTCGAAGGTGTTTGCGTCTAGTCTGCTGGGATTAATCAAAAGTCTGTCGTGTCGGACCACAAAAGTAACGTCAGCATTCAGGGGAGGATATGCTTCTCGGACAGGAACGAAAAATCGACCCATCTGTGTGTCTACGATCATAGACTCCCCCTCTTTTCCAATCACTTTTCCATCAAAGATATTGTTGCTTTCGAGAATTCCTGCCACAAAACGAGTCATGGGAGCTGAGAATATCTCAGACGGAGTCCCGACCTGCTCAATGGAACCTCGGTTCATGACGACAATCCTATCTGCAACAGCCAACGCGTCACTGTGGTTGTGCGTAACTTGCAGAAAAGTAACGCCCAGCTCTTTTTGGATTTTCTTCAATTCAAATTGCATGTTGATATGGAGATTGGCATCTAGGGCTCCCAGTGGTTCGTCCAACAAAAGGATAGCGGGATCAACCGCCAGTGCCCTTCCAAGACCAACCCTTTGTCTCTGGCCAGCACTCAGCTGGTGAGGTTTTTTCAAAGCCATGTCTGAAATATTCAGCATCTCAAGCAGGTCGTCACATTTTTTCCTTCTCTTACTTTCATCGATCCCCTTGATCTTCAAACCATACCCAATGTTCTCTCTTACGGGCAGATGGGGGAAAAGTCCAAAATTCTGGAAGACAACGGGGATATTTCTCTTGTGAGCAGGAATTTCATTTATCCGTAAATCCCGGGCATAGATTGCTCCGCTGGAGGGCATCTCAAGACCTGCGATGAGTCGCAGAAGAACACTTTTCCCACACCCACTGGGCCCTAAGATAAAGAGATATTCCCCCTTTGGCACGGAAAGGTTGAAATCGAGAATGGCACACAAATCTCCGTATCTCTTTGTAACTTTTTCAAGCCTTAGGTCGTTCATACAAATCTATGGGAATCCTGAGTAATTAAGCTAGATGAAAAGTTAAGTACGAAAGCTAAGTTTTCTCGTTCAGCTTCCAGCGATACCCTCTCTTTTAGATATTCGAGCCAGAGTAATCAATTCGCACTATTCAGAATGAGGGTGGAGTCATCGTCCAAATGAGTTCGAGTTGATTCTCTCCAACATTCCTCCAACGGTGGTGGGCAGTGCTTGGAAAATAGAGGCTATCACCTTCTTCTAGTTGGAATACTTCATCTCCCACCTGAATTTCAATCCTCCCTCGAACTACATAACAGCACTCTTCCCCTTCATGAGTAAACCACCCCTTTCCAGAGTCCTCACCCGGCTGCGCGATCATGTTCAAGATCTGCATTTTTCGGTTAAGGTCAGGAGTGACCATGCTGTATTTGATATTCGAATCAGGTATGATGATAGATTTTCGCCTATTTTTCTTGACCATCTGACACCTAGAAATATAACCTTCGATCAGGTTTGGGGAAAAGTATATATGGGGTAAATTGGTTGTCTTCTGAGATTCTTCAAGAGGACGTTGTTGGTTTTCGGAAAACAGGGACCAAAGGCTGATTTCAAGAGCGCGAACGATCTTTGTCAAAGAAGCCAATGATGGTCTCGCCTCGCCGCGTTCAATCTGGCTAATAAAACTTCTTGACAAGCCACACTTCTCAGAAAGTGTCTGCAAGGTCAGTTTCTTTCTGATTCTTGCAATCTTGAGTTTTTCCCCTATTGATTCTTCCATGAGTTAGCCGAAAGTAGTAAAGAAAATGTAAGACACCCTATTCCTCAAAGAAGGCTCATGAAGTTCTTTTGGTGGATTTTTTCCACCATTAATGGATTTTTTCCAATTCTAAGACACTAGGAACAGATATGTCAAATAGAGAACTTGGAGAAAAGTTGAGTTTTTCGTCAGATTTGTCCAATAATCAGCAAAAAGCACTCGAATACCAGAATTTTGATATCCTACCGTTAGAATTTGATATCGTGCTTACTCGACAACCGCGATGGGTTGGGTCATCATGGCAGCTTTCGCCCCGTATTCTCGGCCCTCCCCTGACCTTCTTTTTTCCACGAACCAAAACCATTGCTGGCTCACTACCGCGTATGCCTTATCACTGTGAGACACAATTACTTCGAAAATTCGAGGGTCATCCTTTTTCCGTTGCTTCCCCTAGGATTTTTTCGTTGGACTATTGCCATGAGCACAGTCGAAGAGCCGACACACGCCGCAAAGGCTGGGCCATCAGGTCGTCGAATGGTTATCTGTTTTCTTCTTGACGGCGAAACACCCGTTTCATATACTCAGCGTCGTCTAATTGTAAGCCATAGGTAATGGTAGTTCACAATGATAAGTTTCAGAGTAGAAAAGCGGTAAAGGTTTTTCGTCTCGGTGGAGTTAATTTCAAGATCAAGTCTCAAAGTACACATGCGTAAATAGAACAAATAAGTGACGGGATTTAGCACAAAAATGGATTTAGAATTTGGTACTAAGAGATTCTGGAAACATCTCAGGGAAATCCGTGAGGTTCGAAGGGGCGGGAGATTATAGGTACGTCATTATGCAAGCTTTAATGAAGTATCAGAACAAAAAGGGAGCGGTGCAAATCAGAGAAATAAATGATCCTGTTCCGTTAGATGGGTGGGTCAAGATAGGAGTCGATTCAGCTTCAATCTGTGGTTCCGACATACATATTTACGACAATACAATAAAGATAAGAACTAGACCACCCGTGGTTATTGGACATGAATTTTCAGGAGTTATAGTTGAAACCGGTAAGAACGTGAAGAGTTTCAAGGTGGGTGACAGGGTTGTCTCCGAAACTACTATCAAGACTTGCGGCTTTTGTTCTCACTGTCATTCAGGAAAGATTAACATGTGTCCAAACAGAGAGGTTTTGGGATACTATTATGATGGATCATTTGCAAAATATCTTTGCGTTCCTGAGTCCAAGCTACATATAATACCCGATAACGTGGATTTTGATTCAGCAGCTTTGGTTGAACCGTTAGCCTGCTGTGTACACGGAGTCATTGAAAGAACTCGAATTGGTTTGGAGGACCGTGTGGCAATTTCAGGTCCCGGATGTGTGGGGTTGTTGTCTTTACAACTGGCAATAAGTGTGGGCGCGAGAGTCTCCATCCTCGGGACTGAATCTGATAAGACGCGGCTGGAAATGGCCGAATACCTGGGTGCGGACCATATTATTTGCGTCGATAGGAATGATCCATTAGATTCTCTCAATCGGATTACTTCAGGAGAGGGGGTTGACGTTTTTCTCGACTGTTCAGGAGCCGGTGATGCCATCGACCTTGGACTAAGGGCATTGAGACCTCATGGATATTACACGCAGATTGGTTTTCTTGGGAGACCTGTTACCGTTGATTACGAATTGATTGCTTACAAAGAGTTGAATGTTACGGGTGCGATTTCACAATTGCGATCAAGCTGGGCCCTTTCTTTGGAGTTACTTGAAAGGGGAAAAGTGAAGACTTTGCCGTTGATTACAGAACGTATGAGTTTAAAAGAATGGAAATCAGGATTCGAGAAAGTGCGACGCAAAGATGGTCTGAAAATTATTTTGAAGCCATGATAGGCCATTGAAAAGATCGGAACCTACGTCCTCTGAGGAGATTAAAAGTTTCTAGTTACGCTAAAGGCTTCTGCGTATCACTGGCTTTTATGCCACTGAATCGAGTAAGTCCTTCTTGGTTTATGATCTGGGCCATGCCAACTGCCTCCTCTGTGCTATGATGGTCAACACTGCCCTTCTCTCAAAGGTAACCCTTCGGCTGTATGTCTCTCCAGCTCATAGTAACCGGAAGGACACCCAAGAGAGTTGGAAAAAGGGCGGAGGGAGTTATTGATCCCTTTCAATATTACCGTCAAACACATCAAGCGAATGGATAATTGGGTGAGCTCAGATCTTTTTGGTATAGATTCCATTCTTCGTCAGATATCATTCCCTTCTTCCTATAATACTGCCTTGCTTCCTTTAGAATGTCTTCAAGGGCCTGTTCCTGCGCTGAAGATAGTGGTGTCGGTTCGTGGGAGGAGAGGATTTCCTCCATCCTTTCTTTTCCATGATCAATGATTTTCTTCTTCCCAGCCTTTACCCACTCAGGGTATGGGAGTCCGTCAGCAACTCTGGGTATGAATTGCTCATTCTTCCACCACTTCCTGGTGTGCGCTTCTTTTAAAAACATCCCTGGAATGGGTCCAACCTTATTGATTATGTCGACAGCCAGAGTCTCGTCACTTACCTCAACCCCTTGCAGGAGGCGCCCGGCCATTCCAGCAACGTCGTCATCCAATATGGCCTTAACGGGGTGGGTCACGAGTTGATGGGTGAAACCACACTGAAATATTACACAGCTAGCTCCTGCCAAAGCGGAGAGAATGGCACCGATTGCCTGCTCATAGCCGCTTTGGAAATCTATTTCCTTCGAGCTCGTCCACGCGCAAGAACTGCTCCATGTAGGAATCCCATACTTCCGTGCCATTTGATTAAAAACCAACTCATGCAGGGAATTTCCTATAGCACCAAATGCCGGGGATCCTGTTCTCATATTCTGCATGTTCGCATAGTTTCCGAGCCAAACTCTTGTCCCCGGTTTCAGAAGTTGTGCTAACACGACCCCCGCTATACTCTCAACGTTGGGAGTTATAACCCCGCCGGCAATAGTGGCCGGTGCCGTCGCTCCCATAACTGGACCTGATGCAAGATGAAAGGGCATCTCCTCCTCGGTGTATCTGTAAATGCAGGCTGTTGTGTTGTCATAGTATGATAGAGGTGCCGCAGGATTGACAAGGCTTAACAGGTCCATCCCTGCTGCCTTAGCCATTCTTATATTCCATATATTGTTATCCTCTATAGAACCTTCCATTTGAGTCTTAGAGGAATTCCTGATCTTAGCAGCATTGCTTTCCAGCAAACACATACATTGAGGAACTTTTTCAAATCCAAAATATGGAAAAGCGGTTATCGTATGTACATTGGGCAAGGCATCCAAAACCTTTATGAAGTCATAAAACTCCTTTCTTGTTGGTGAGCGAGGCTCCCATGTGTCGAGGTCCACGGTCCTATATCCAGATGAACTGCCAAAATATGTCGCCCCCCCACTACTTAGTATGATATCTTTCTTAGCATCCCTCGCCCTGACGCGAAAGGTGCTAGGACACTTAGCAATACACTCTTCTAAAAGCCATTCTGGGAATCTCACCCTTTCCGTATCAAAGTCCACTTTGCATCCATGATCGGCGAGGATTTGCAGAGCTTTCTTGTCATGAAATGCCACTCCCGTCTCCCAAAGAACCTGTAGCGTTCCCTTATGGATAGCCTCTACCTGTCCTTCTGACAAAATTTCAAGCGGCCTAAAACTGCGTTGAAATCCTTTCATGGTCATTTCCTTCTCCTCCTCTACGGCTATTTATCAAGCTAGATTGCCATAGCTACTCTTCCTACTTCCCGAGCAAGGATCTCGCCAATCGCACTGCACCAGGCGCTGTCGGATCATAACCATCTGCCCCAATGTCTCTCGCAAACTCCTCGGTTATGGCACCCCCGCCTATCATTACTTTAACTTTTTCCCTGATACCTGCCTCCTTGAGCAGATCAATCACCTTCTTCCCCTCCGGTGCGGTCGTCGTCAGAAGGGCTGACATCGCTAGAATATCAGCATCGTACTCCTTCACTGCTTCCACAAACTTCTCAGTTTTCACACTTATGCCCAAATCATGTATCTCAAACCCATCGGCTGTGAGTAAGGAGGATACCATCGACTTGCCGATGTTATGTATGTCTTGATAGACTGATCCTATAACCACCGTCCCCACTGTTTGCCGTTTCGTTCCCATTTCCCTAATCTTCTCCTCGATGATTGGCATCGCACGTTCCAGCGCGTCTGCTGCACCAACCAATTCTGGCAGCCAGCATTCCTCTCTAGCAAAACTATCTCCGACCTGCCTAATAGCCTCTATCAACCAGTCCAAGGCCCTTAGAGGATCAACGTTTTCCTCCACTGCTTTCCTGGCCCATCGTGCAGCCCCTTCTGGATCATACTCCAGTACTGCTTTCTTCAGATTTGCAATGATTTCAGTCTCCATTTGAACACCTCTTCGGTCATATCAATTGCCTTATGGTTCTGTTGTGAATCAGGTTTTTCTGCCCATTCACCTTGTTTCAAGAACTAGCTTGCACCTTTCGAGTTATCTAAACAGAATTCTCTAAAGTATCGCATACACTGCCATAGATCGAGCAGGTGTGAGAGCCGGTCTGCTAAAGGCAAAGCCTTGCGCTTCTTTGTAGCCGAGTTTAAGGAGATCTTGAGCGCCGAAGTTTTTATTTTCAGTCCCCAGAGTAAAACTGAAGGTGTCAGCGCTACTCGAATACCTCTGCAATTTAGTTGACGGAATCCCTGATCGTCGGCGTCTCAAAATGACGTCCAGCCCCCGTCTACATAAATTACCTCGCCAGTGATAAAATCCGATGCGCTTGAGGCAAGAAAAAGCACCGGACCGAATAAATCCCAAATCTCCCCAATCCTTCCCATGGGAATTCGACTCAGAATCCATTCCTTTATGGTTTTATCATCCAACAGGGTGGCATTGATGCTGGTACTTATAAAGGTTGGGGCGAGAGCATTTACCGTTATGTTGTTCTTAGCCCATTCGATTGCCAACGACTTGGTTAGCATGTTGACGGCTCCTTTGCTGGAAGGATAGGCTGGATCATTAGCCCGTCCTTGTAAACCTCGCACGGAAGAGATATTGATGATTTTTCCCCTCCCTTGATTTAACATCGCTTTACCGACATGCTTGCAACAGAGAAAGACTCCCCTAAGATTAACGTCTATGACCCTTTGCCAATCATCAACCGGAAATTCGATAGTTGGCCGTATGGAAACGGTCCCGGCAGAATTGATGAGAATGTCGATTCTCTTCAATTCTTTAAGAGCGTGCTGAACCATCCGTTCAACTTGGTTCTCATCTCTCACGTCAGCACAAATTGGGATGCCTCGTCTGCCCAGTTCTCGGATTTCTTCGGCGACGACATTCAGATCCGAGTGGGTTCGACTAACCACAGCCACGTCAACTCCTGCAGCTGCCAGAGCCAGTGCCATTCCTCTTCCTAAGCCGCGGCTGCCTCCGGTGATTACTGCAGTTCGGTCCGTCAAATCAAACAGTGAGCGGACTCCCTTTATCTTGCTTTTAGGAATTTTCTCCATGGCTCCTTCCCCCATCTTCCCTCGCGGAAGAGGAAGCTCAGGAAAGATCGTCTATCAACAACGGCCTTCATCAGTAACTAAACCGTCTTTCTATTCTGTCTTTTTCCAGGCAACACATTGGGAAATACCCAAATTCGAATTCTAAACTGTGTCCCGCCCTGCCACTAGCCTATGGAATCTGCAAACCGCCGCTGACATTTATAACCGCTCCGGTGATGTAGGATGAGTCCTCAGATGCTAAGAAAACAGTCACCCTAGCCACATCCTCCGGCACACCAGTCCGCCCGAGAGGAATTAGACGTCTTATCGTCGCTTCATCTTCCTCTGTGCTTATCGTAATCCCGGGTGTATCGATGCGTCCAGGCGCGATGGCATTTACAAGAACCCCGTAAGGCGCCAGCGTCCGTGCCATCGACCGAGTGAGTCCTATTATTGCCGCCTTGGACGTTGTGTAATGAGTCCCAGCAAGAAGACCGCCGCTTATTGCTGCAGAGGAACTAATATTTATGATCCTCCCGGTACGCCGTTCTTTCATATTTCCGACAACCGCCTGTGAAAAGAAAAAAGCTCCTTTCACGTTGACTCCCATAACGGAATCCCATTCTTCCTCGCTGATCTGTTCTAAGGGCGTTAGTTTATAGATACCTGCATTGTTCACCAAGGTATCAATTTTCTTAAAGGTCGCAAGAACGATCTCGACTGCTGAAAGAACGTCATCTTTCACTGATATATCGGCCTTCACAGCCAGGGCTCGTCCTCCCAGTGACTCGATCGTTGCGGCAGTCTCCTCGGCTGCCTCGACTCGAACATCGCAAACCGCCACCGCACAACCAGCCCTAGCCAATTCCACCGCTATGGCCCGGCCAATACCCCTGCCACTGCCCGTCACCAAAGCCGATTTACCTTCAAGTTTCATTTCTTTTTCTTTTACCCCAATTAATCATTTCAGTAGGTTATCTTCCCAATTTTCCTCTGGAATAACCCGATCGTCTGTTATCCCCAGTGACCAGGCCGCAGCTAATTGTTTGCGAGTGATCCCCTAGAATTAGACATCCGAGTCCGCTGGCGATCTCCCCTTGCCATAAACCTATCTCGAATTTGTATCTTTTAGAAAGCTCCTTCTTGCTTGCCTATGTTATTGGCAGGCTGTCACTCCTCCATCGACAAAAAGAATCTGGCCAGTTATGAAATCCGACGCTGGAGAGGCCAAAAAAATGGTTGCTCCCACTAAGTCCATTGGTTCTCCCACTCTGCCCATCGGTATCCGGTTGATCAAACTCTCATAGAATTCTTTTCGGTTCAGGTAGTGGGAAACCAACTCAGTTCGAATGAAAGTAGGAGCAATGGCATTTATGTTGATATTATACTGGGCCCATTCGCTGGCCAACTGCTTGGTAAGCATATTCAGCCCTCCCTTGCTCGAACAGTAAGCCACATACCCACTTCGAATGCCTAACACACTTCGCACGGAAGAGATATTGATTATTTTTCCCCTCTTTTGTTTTATCATGACCCTTCCTACAGCCTGGGCGACAAGAAAGGCCCCCTTCAAATTCAGATCAACCACTCGGTCCCAGTCCTTTTCTTCGTATTTTTCCGCGGGGCGATCGGCGTGGGTTCCTGCACAGTTGATCATAATGTCGATTCGCCCGAAGTGATCCATCACTGTTTGAACAAGACGCGCAACATCATCTGGATGGCAAATATCTCCTGTTAACCCCAGAGCCTCCCCTCCCGTTCTATCGATCACCCTAGCCAGAGCTTTCGCTTTCTTTTCACTCCTTCCCACAACCGCAACTCTAGCTCCATAGTATGCCAATCCTTTACATAACTCTGATCCAATGCCCCCGTAGCCTCCAACAACCATGGCGACGGAGTCCTCCAGTCGGAAAAGACTCGCAAAATCCACGAAGCACCTCCTAGGAAAATGGCTCGATTTATAACCCCCTTGTGAGTAAAATTCTTCGCGGAAATCCTCGCCAGTTTTTGGATAGCCGTCATTGGTCGCAAAGCGCTTGCAAAGTGGTCTCCTCCTGAGTCCAATAATCTGAGGCTCTCACCACCATTCTGTCGGATAGTTCAACGGAATATAGCGAAGAGCTCCAAAGGTCTCCACTGGGTGGATTTTTTTCACCTATAATGGATTTTTTCCGATGATAACATTCCCCCGGGATATGTCAAATGAAAAATGTCAAAAGAAATGTGGAAAGGGCCTCAATATCTGATCAAATAGCAGAAAGTCCCGCGTTTTCTCACCGACATGGCGGCTTTTTGCGAGGCCCCATCCTCTCCTGATTTGAGCTTAGGTGCGGAGCATTGCGGTACTTGAGGGATTCTCCGTCTTTGCCTACAACCTCGAGTTGTTTGCCTTCTCCTGGTGGTCTCTCCCAGTGCTGGCAGGGTTATATTGTCCAAACGAACAGGATTTCAATCGCTGCACTCTTCCTGGCTAGTTCAATGGCCCTGCTGAGCACAATTGAAATCAATTATATGTGGTGACGGTCTCTTAGAACTGAAACAAGTTATGCGAAGCCCAGAGGCGGACCACTTATCCCCAGACTGGGATAAGAAAAACCCGAGGGTGGACTAACCATTGAAAGACAGCGAGGGGGAGGGAGAGGTAATGATAACCACCATGAGGAGACAAGACGAGCACTCTATTGATGGATCATAATATCGAGAGCACCGGCAACAGGACACACAGAGAAACAACCGCCACATCCGACGCAGTTGTCCTCCTGAACCCAGACTTTTTCCCCATCCTCTTGCATTCCATCATAGAAACAGGCCTTCAGACAACGCCTGCAGTAGTTGCAAACTTCCGGGTTGACCCGAACAGATTCTCGCGGCATGTCAGAATAAGACAGTGCAGAGTCGGCGGCAATACCCCACATCTCAGACACGGTCTCGTAACCCTTGTCGTCCATGAACCTTTCCAACCCCTCAACTTGCTTTCCCAGCCATGAATATCCATAGACCATGACCGCCGAACAGATCTCGACAATATGAGCCCCGCTCATAATGAACATGACCACATCTCGCCAGTCATAGGCGCCATTGGTCCCAGCGATAAAAAGATCGCTCCCATACTGGCAGTGGACCTGACTGATCCACCTCAGTGTCAGCGGCTTTACCCAGGGACCACCCGCACCGGCCCAGCCATAGATGAGGGGTTGTCCGGTCTCGATATCAGGAACAAAACCGAGAAACCGGTTTGTGAGCGTCACAGCCGCCGCCCCTGCCTCTCTCAACCGTCCTGAGAACGAGACGAGATCCGTGACCTGCGGCGTTACTTTGATCATGATGGGAATTTCGACCGCGTCAGCCACAGCCCGAGTAATGTCACATGCGTAATTGAAATCCTGCCCCACATTCATCCCTGTCCGCACTCCGGTCATCATCTTCGGGTGGGGACAGCCAAAATTCAGTTCAATCAAAAACACCCCCACGTCTTCCATCTGGCGAGCTAAGTCGACCCACCCTGAAACCTCTGTAGACCCAATACTTCCAACCACCACTGCGTCGTGGTCTTTGGCAATTTCAAGCGCTTTCTCGACCTCAGGTAAAAACCTCTCCGGCTCCTCCAAGGCCAAACCGCTCCGTCCATAGAGGGTAAAGGCCCGTGGAACCTTCCCGCGACACACTTCATGTTGTTCATTCAAAAACCGCCACTTAGATCGTGTGGTCAACTCCCGCATCGCCTCTGAATCAGTCATGGTTTTGGTGATCACCCCGCCCGCTCCAACATCGATGCATTTCTTCATATTGTTCGCATTGAGTGTCGGTTCAGCCGACGCTGCCACCACAGGATTCTTGAATCGGATTCCACAGAAATCGACTTCAAGATTTGCCACGATATCCCTCTCAACAGGATGTAGACAAGGGAGCCTACCAAGACTCTATTTTGTATCTGGTTTCGGCTCCGGATTCAGCCAATCCTGACGATCCGCCAAAGCCGGGAATTCATCTCGAGCCTCCCGTACCTTGCGCAGGTCAAATTCTGCCTGAAGGGTGGTCTCCTCATCCCCCCCGCTGGTCATGATGACACCCCATGGGTCTACCATCATGCTGTGACCAACAAACACGCTCCTTTGGTTTGGACCAACCGAGTTGGCAGAGACCAGAAAGCTCTGGTTCTCAAGGGCCCGGACTCGATTGAGCATTATCCAGTGCTCCAGCCGGGGATAAGGCCAGGCCGAACAAACCAGAAACAACTCCGCGCCCCTATCCATCATAGAACGAAACATCTCGGGAAAACGGAGATCGTAACATGTTGCCATTCCCAGCTTACCCAAGGGCGTATCGGCAACCACAATTCTGTTCCCGCGGGTCAAAATCTGGGTTTCCTGAGACTGGTACCCGAACAAGTGGATTTTTCGGTAATTGGCCAGAATCTCTCCCTTGGGGGAGAGCAAATAGCTTGAGTTATAGTGCTGGCCATCGTCTCTCTCCACAAAACTTCCGGTATGAACGTAGGCCCCGATCTCTCTGGCCGCTTCCTGAAGTCCGCTCAAGGTGGGCCCGTTCTTATCCTCAGCCTCAGGGACATACCGATCAAAGCTCATGAACCCGATGTTCCAGAGCTCTGGGAGAATAACAAGGTCTGCGGACCCTAATTTGAGAACATTCTCTACCGCTCGCTCGGTGGTCTTGTCCTTGTCTCCCTCCACCACAGCCATCTGAATCGATGCCACCCGCATGTTTTCCTTCCTTTCAGTGACTCGTTAGAAAGATGGGCCCTAAAGAGCACCTCGCGTGAGTCTGAGACCACGTATGAGGCTCTTTTCCACTGACTCATACTCCGAAAGGCGCTTCCTATTCAAAAGGCCAAGCAATAGTCCTGAGGACGAGCTATTTTTTGTGGTACCGGATTTCAAAAGTCACGCAGCCATTGGGAATACGATAAGGCCCGTGTTTCATTCCCGGTGGACGACAGGCATAGAAACCCGCCAGGTAGGTCTCCTTTTTCGCAATGTCGTATAGACTGCCTGAAACGATCCAAACCTCTTCCCAGAAATCATGGACTAGCGTCTCTCTCGTTTCAATACCCGGTGGAAACTTCAATAACCGGGTATAGTCGCCGGTTTCCGGCTCCCGGCTGAGAATCTTCTCCTTTATTCCTAGCGTATCTCCCTCCACCGGGCTCCACTCATACGACGTATCACAATCGATAAACTCGATTTCAGGCTTTACCATCATAAACCTCCTTAGCACGCCCTGCCAGACCTGGTCTCTCAAGTCATGCAATAAAAACGATTGAGTCATTTTCACGGGGCTCAACCTGGGCAACACCGGATTGCCCAGTGAACAAAGAACTTCCAGCTATATCCCATGATACTGTTCAGAGAGGTGCCTCTCCGGCAATTGGTGGAACCCAGAAACAACAAAAGAACCGACTCTTACTGAGTATCGCTCCGGTTCCTTTGAAGCGGATTTCATTGGTGAATAAAGAAAAAGCGTGGTAAAGGCTTACTCACGTGGATTCAAACTTCTCGCTCTCGCAGTAAAAGAATCTACACCGATCGCGACATTCATAACCAGCCTTTCCCCTGGTCAACCCGCTACCACCGAATGCGCATTTTACAGCCCCTCTCCGATGAGGGCAGTCAACCCAACGGGGGAGCTCGACATCATGCCCCCCGCATCGCGTACACGTTATCCCGTGGCGCGTGAATTCTAACTCAGAGGCGTAGCGTATGGTTT
>JABAOH010041683.1_pt1 | contig 65735 bp, 73 predicted proteins | sample 7062181 | NCBI WGS metagenome assembly JABAOH01 (sample SAMN14538630, study PRJNA623070) | marine sediment metagenome | biome: marine biome [ENVO:00000428]; feature: marine pelagic biome [ENVO:01000023]; material: deep marine sediment [ENVO:00002113]; isolation source: pool of 5 deep marine... | reverse complement strand
CCATACCACTACAGGCACTTTCCTAGAAAATCCTTTCATTTTAGACCCAACGTCCTCAACCGGAACTTATTGCCCCCACATCCCACGGAAACTCTGCCTCAATCATAGGCAGTTCAAAAACGTGCTGCTCCGAAGAGACCCAAACACCCCTACCCAGGATTCAAGCCTTGTTGTTGATGAGCTGTACGAACTCGTTCCGCGTCCCAGGGTTCGACTGGAAAACCCCCAACATGGCGCTCGTGACCGCTTTGGAGTTCTGCTGCTCCACCCCCCGCATCATCATGCAAAAATGATAAGCTTCGATCACGACCCCCACCCCCCGTGGCTGTACGGCCTGCTTGAGGGTTTGAGCAATCTGTTGTGTCAGTCGCTCTTGGACCTGAAGGCGCCTGCTATACATCTCGACCAATCGGACGATTTTGCTCAGACCAAGGATCTTCCTCTTCGGGATGTACGCCACATGACACTTCCCAAAGAACGGAAGGAGATGATGTTCACACAAACTGAAGACGTCGATGTCTTTTACCAAGACCATTTCGTCGTACGCCTCGGTAAAAATGGCGCTGTTGAGCACCTCTGACAGATCCTTTCCGTAGCCGCTGGTGAGATATCGGAAGGCCTTCGCCATGCGCTCCGGAGTCTGCCAAAGCCCCTCACGATGCGGGTCTTCACCCAACTCCTTCAGCAGGTCCCGGATGAGGCCCTGCACGAAGGTGTCTCCGCATGCCTCTGACGGAATCTTTCGCCGCCGCTGGTGCACGCCTCTCCTCCTGAGAGGTCAAAAAGAAATGGGGAGCCCCTGCTCACCCGAAATATACATCGGCGAATCTGCCACGCACACAAAAACATTCTCCCCCAGAAGCCGGACCGTGTCAACACCCGAGTCGGTGCAATGAAATCACCAAGACGCGGCGAACGGTAGGCCATACGATGTCTCGGGGTTGAGGCCCGTCACAAGGGTGGATTGGGGAAAGCCAAGGAAGTTGATAAACCGGCAGGATTCGGGCTGTTCAGGTGGAGCGGGAGACGGGAATCGAACCCGCGACGTCCAGCTTGGGAAGCTGGCATTCTACCGCTGAATTACTCCCGCTCAGGGGAATTTACCTATAGCAAAGAGCACGCCGGCTGTCAACGGGCAAGTGGCCACATGGCTCAGCGATCTTCCTCCTGATAATTGGTCACTCGCCAACCCTCCTTTACACGGGAGGTCGAGATGTAGGCCCGCTTCTTCATCACCCGGCGATCCACCGAGATAGCAAGATCGTAGACANNCTGTTCCTCCTTATCGATCTTGTGGCGGGCCAGGCCGTGCGCCAAGGCCTTTGCCCTGGAAAGATCAGGGTGAACGTAATACCGCTCGACGAAGCTTTGGGCGATCGACTCAGGGCCCTCAGCCGGAGAGCAAGCGGCAAAGGCCAAGGATGTCGCCATGAAAAGTCCAATCGCCCTGCACGCGTTTGTCACACCAATTACCCTCCGGGTAAAGAACACCACGAGATAAGGAAAAGAAGGATGAGGAGAACCAGGAATCCCAAGACCATGTGCCGAGTTCCCACCCTCCGTGCTTCCTCTGGCAGGACCTCTCTCCCTTGGCCCTCACTATTCTCATCCATGCGTCGCATCATTCGGAGGCACTCATATCACCCTTTCCGTGAGAGATCAAGGCGCTTCACCCTTTGTGAACTCGTCCATCAGCGTGTTCAAGTGTCGTTTGAGGAACTGTAAGGCCTCTTCCTTAGTCGTGACAGAGCCGATACTGACCTCCTCCCGAAGCCGCTCCAATAGAAATCCAACAAAAGGTCCGGGAGGCAGGTCCATCTGGGCCATCAGCTCATGACCATCCAATAGGCTAGTTGGCTCGCCAGCGTCTACGCTTGCTTGCATCCTTTCACGGTAGAAAGTGAACATGTCTCGCACGAATCGGAGGTGCCCTCGAAAGGCTCTTCCCTCTCCCCCCTCGGTTGCTCGCAAATCGGCCAGGGAGAGGAGAAGGAGATCAGCAGCTAAAGAACCGAGGTCTCGCCAAAATCGATAACGAGCCCGGGAGGTGATGGTCTTGGCCTGCCGCAGCAAGAGGGGACGGAGATGTTGCCGGACCAGGGTCACCGTCATCGCGGAGGCCCGGGACCCCAGGCGCAGCCGGTGATTGACCTCGTGAACGATGTCTGCCCCTCGCTCGGCATGTCCCAAGAACCGGATCTGCCCGTCTACCGTCGACCGCGTCTGTGGCTTTCCCGCGTCATGCAGGAGGGCCGTAAAGCGGAGAAGGGCCTGTTTACTGATCCCCCCTTCTACCTCCCCTTGGATGGGCCCAATGAGCGATACAACCTCATGGGGCAACAGTTTCGAAAGCGAAATGAGGATACGGTCCAGGGACCGGACGGTCTCCAGGGAATGGGTGAAGACATCAAAACGATGCGGGGGCCCCTGCAGGCATCCTCGCATCGCTCGGGTCTCCGGGAGCAAAACCTCGAGCAGACCGTGCTCATCCAATACAGCAAGCCAGTGGCCGGCTTCCGCACAATGCAGGATCTCAAAGAATTCCTCTCGGACCCGCTCCGGAGCCACTTGGGACAGAAGCGAAGCCTGACGACGGATCGCCCGGGTCGTGGTCGCGTCGATCTCAAATCCAAGATGAGCAGCCAAACGAACACTCCGCAAAAGCCGCAGGGGGTCTTCGGTCAGCACCTGCGGATCGCCCATGCGGATTCGCTTCTGTTGAAGGTCCTGCAGGCCACCTACAGGATCGATAATGGAGGGTGACATTTCCCCTAAAGAGATCGCCAATGCATTGATCGTGAAGTCTCGGCGCCCGAGGTCCTCGAGAATATTGCTGCCGCGCAAAGGAGAGATATCCACCTGCACTTCCTCCCCTCTGTGGGAGAAAACCACGCGACAGACCCCCTCGCCGAGGGAGATTACTTTGCCACCGAAGCGTTGCTGGAGGGCCAGCCCCAGGGAAAGGGGATCGGCAGACACCAGGTCGATGTCGGGCGACTGTGGACGATTCAGGAAGGCATCGCGGATGAAGCCTCCAACCAGGTAAACCGGCAGCAAACCTTGTTCTGACGCCACCAAACCCATCTGGCGCAACAGGGCGTAATCCTGAACAGTCCTGAGGATGGCTGCAATACTGCGGTTCACCTCCTCACCCTAAGAGAGGCTGGAAAGAATGTCAACAGGCCTTCCGGACCCCCGAGAGGAGTCTCCCACTCCCCAGGAAAGACCGAGGCGGCTCGAAAATTCCTTGACTGGTGGCATCTCCCGGATTTACCCTCAATGTAAGTTCAGGCCGTGGATGGTAAAGGGCCATCAGGAGGAAAAGGGGGATGCATATCGATAAGAAGATGAAGATCGAAGATGTCATCCAGACTTACCCAGAAACCATCTCGGTCTTTACCCAGTACGGGGTGGCATGTCTCGGCTGTTCTGGGGCTAGTTACGACAATATCGAGGTCGGGGCGAAAATCCACGGCATCGATGTCGACCAGCTCCTGGCCGACCTGAATGCCACGATCGCTTCACGAAATTGATCGGTCCAACCTTCGCTTGGTGATCGCTTGTGGACCATGCGGGGCTGTTTCACTTTCGGGAGAGGAATCGCGATGTTCGAAGTGCTCCGACGGGATATCCAGGCTGCGCGAGATCGTGACCCCGCTGCTCGAAGCTCTCTGGAGATCCTCTTTTGCTACCCCGGGCTTCACGCGGTGTGGCTACACCGCATCGCCCACTGGTTCTGGAAGCAAGGGTTCCTGTTCATTGGTCGGTTTATCTCTCACCTGAACCGCTTCCTAACCGGGATCGAGATCCACCCCGCTGCCCGTCTTGGTCCGGGTCTCTTCATCGACCATGGCATGGGGGTGGTGATCGGCGAAACGACCGAAGTCGGAGAGGATGTGACTATCTATCAGGGGGTGACGTTGGGCGGCACCAGCCTCGAACGCAAAAAACGGCACCCCACGGTGGGCAACAACGTCGTCATCGGAACGGGGGCCAAAATCCTGGGACCCTTCAGGGTCGGGGATAATAGCAAGATTGGCTCCGGCTCGGTGGTGGTCAATGAGGTTCCAGCCAACTCGGTGGTGGTCGGCGTCCCAGGACGGGTGATCTACCGCGACGGGAAGAAGGTCACCGGCATGGACTTCGACTGGACAAACCTCCCAGATCCGGTAGCTCAAGGACTGCAATGTCTCCTCGATCGGATGGTCGAACTCGAGAGGGAACTCGAACAGTTGAAAGGCCGTCTCCCGCAAGACGCTCTGGTCGATATTTCATCATCGGTCCGCCGCGACGACTGATCCTTTCCCCCCCTCCTCCAACGCCAGGGCACGGTGAAACTCCGAAATAGGCACCAGGCGGTACCCCTGTGCGCGGAGGCCGTCGACAATAGCCGGTAGTTCACCATGGATCCGATCCTGTCTCCGCCGTGTCCCGAGATGCAGGAGGATGATTCCTCCGTTTGCCTGAGCCGTGCTTCCCTTCCCAAAGTTGAGAATTCGGTCCCGCACCTCCTCCGCCCGATGATAAAGAGGTGAGTGAGGGTCCGCCACCCAATCTCGGCTATCCAAATTCTCGCCTGCTGCCAAGTCTCGAGTCCATTCCACATGAAGGTACCCGATCTCTGCGGCCCATCGCCGGATCTCCGGATTATGCTCTCCGTATGGAGCCCGCCAGTAAGGGCTCATTGGAACCCCGGTGATCTCTTCAAAGGTGCGGGCCGCTTGGTGGAGTTCGCTTTGGACAAATCCCTTTGTGATGCCCGCAAGGGTATCCTGCCGGCGGTCCAGAGCGTAGGTCGTGAGATGCGGATGGCTGAAGGTATGATTGCCAATTTCGTGACCCTCGCGCACCATGCGGCGGACCAGATCCGGATATCGGACGATATACCCCCCCGTCAGAAACATCGTCGCCTTGACCCCCAGGGACTTGAGGGCATCTAGGATCTCTTCGGTGGTATTCGCCTCGGCGCCCCCGTCGAAGGTTAAGGCGATCATCCGATCCCGCATCGGACCCCGGGCGAGATTTGTCTCTGGAGGAAGAGGGGGAAGCTCCGGGATCTTCGGTGGGATGAGGTCAGCCAGCTCAGGAAGAATGACCGGGACAGGGGGCACCACCGGCTGGATGGCGAGGAGGGAAATCGTCGGCCTCCCGGGCAGCCGCGATGCTGGAGAAAGAGAGGGGAGGAGAGCGGCATAGTACAACAAGAACAAGAGTAGTGGAGCCAGAAAGAGCGGAACCCACCTGGGACGGGGCGTCAGTCGCCACGATGCGCGGATGGAAGGAGACCCTCGCGTCCGCAGAGCCTTCCGCTGAGCCTCCAGGGCGCGGCGACGACGACCGAGGCGCCGTCGTAACCGACGGGGGACAGGTGCCTCTCGAATGATCCTCCCGTGTACCCACAACTCGGCCTCCACGTTCTGTTGCATTGCGTGGATGACGCTACACCCCATGTCGCAGAAGGATCTAAACCCAGTCCGGATACAGCAGTCCTGACAGATCCAGCTCCCACAGCGGAAGCATCGCCGGTCTGCTCGACGGGCAGGATGACTAGGACAGAACGCTCTCTTCATGGTCACCTAAAGAAACTCCTCCGGCATATCGAGGACTTCATCCGGGTCTACCTTGAAGCACACCAAACCAGAGCCGAGCTTTGGATAAAAGTAGGTCGCTTTCGTCGGAAGCCGCTCACCGGCGATCGCCACCTTGACGACTTGGCTAACAGGAGTGGGATTCACAAAAAAAGCGCCTGCGTAACGACCGGCCTGGACCTGCTCGAGGGCAAACTCTTGATCAGGGGTATAACCAATCATCGCCTCATCGTGGAGGCCGAGTAGCCTTTGGAAGACCAGACGATGGAGAATAACCAGATCCAGCCCTTGAAAGGCTTGCGACCGCCCTGGCTCTAGAAGCTCTGTGCTCAGACGCTTATCCTTCAAGGTAAGGAGGTAAAATTCAGCTCCTCCAACATAGAGGCCGAAGACATGATCTTCTTTCCCCCAATCCTCCATTTCCTCCAGATATTTTTGGATTCCGGCCTCTGTTGAAGCAATTATCCGCCGTTGAACGTGAAAATAGGGCTCGAGGGCTTGAAGGATCTCGATCGCCTGCTGATGGCGTGGTGGGGTGACGAGCCGATGGGTAGGCAGAACTGTGAGCCCTTCATCCTCGACGCTCACCAGGGTCATCATCACATAGTCATACGCGTGGGTCGGCCTCCGACTGGAATCGACCTCCAGCATTTCCTTCCGGAAGGTGAGAGCGGTCTCATACCGATGATGACCGTCGGCAATAATAATCTGACGGTCTCTGAACGCGTCATGGACCTCAGCCAGGGTCCTCGGATCCTTCAACGCCCAAAGCCGGTGCCGAACCGCTTCACGCTCCCAGAAGTCACACAGGGGTCGGCCCTGAAGCGCGCGCTCGAGCAGACCGCGAATCGGTTGCGAGGGACCTGGGTAAAAGCAGAAGACCTGTTCCAAATTCACCGGGAGGGCGTGCATGAGCCGCAGGCGATCCGCTTTGGGACCGGGCATGGTCCCCTCATGGGGAAAGACGACGCCCGCGTTGTACTCTTCCAGGCCTACAATCCCGATGAGACCTCTCCGGACCTGCCGTTCTCCCTGCCCCCACGGAAAATCCTGCTCATAAACGTAAAAGGCAGGATCTGGCTCTTGGAGAAGAACCCCAGTTGCCTCCCACTCCTGAAAATGCCTCCGGGCCCGCACATACCGATTCTCCACCGCACCATCCCCCACCCGGTCTTCCCCGAGAATCAAACGAACAAAATTATAGGGATGGCGAAGGTGAAGCTCGCGTCGGAGTTCGTCGGAGATCACGTCATAGGGAGGAGTAACGACCGCCGCCAGATCTCCAATTTTCTCCAGATTGTAGCGATAACCCCGAAAGGGAAGGACCCGGGCCACGCTCAATCCTCCTCATAAAGGCCATAACCGATTGATGGTTCGTAGTTCGTGGTTCACGGTTCATGGTAAAGACGTGGTCCTTGAGGTCTTATCTCTAAACCATCAACCCTGACCGCTGAACCGTCTCTGAACCCTCAACTCTGAACCGTGAACTATCCGCTGTGAACCGTAAACCGCTCGATGAAGCATAGACAAACACCGGGGGAAAGGCAAGGACCAACCACCGAAGTGCAATTCACTCCTGTCCCTCCTGGATGCGGGACGGGCAAAAAATTCCCTTCCGCCCAGCCAGGGTGGATACGGGAAGCAGTTGCTCCTCCATCAGTGCCTCGTTCATCCTGAGGGTAGCTGATCGGTCCAGATAGGCCGGCGGAAGCCAGACGAGCTTCCCCTCTCTGTGCCACTCCGAAAAGGCTCGCACAATCCCCCGCCCTTGAGGGAGTATGGCGGCAAGCTCCTCTAAAAGGGAAGGGGAAACTTCGGGGGCGGGAGGGAAGGCACAAGATCGAATCCCACTCCTGCAGGCTCCTCAGCAGCCGTCCTCCATGNNTCTCTTCATACATCGCCGGGGGAGCCCGACCCGTCCCAGAGAAGAGACCGTATGCAAGAATGAGGGGCACCTGCCGGAGATCGGTGGCGTGAAGGAAAGTCACGGGAGACATCCCCTCAGTACGAAAGCCGAAATCTGGCGGATCGTCTCCCCTGCCCCTCGAGGGCAATCCGTCCTCCCATAGGAAGGACCACGTTCTCGCGTCCATGCCCGCTTGGGAAAGTCGCAAAGCAGGGGATATTCGTCTCCTGAGCGAATCGGGCCAGGACGTCCGTAAGCGACAAGCTGCCCCGAGGCTTGCGGGGATTACAGGCCACCATATCCCCAAAGACGATCCCTTTCAGTCCTTCCAGCTTTCCTGCCAACCTCAACTGGGTGAGCATCCGGTCAATTCGATATGGTTCTTCGTTCACCTCTTCCAGAAAAAGGACTTTCCCCATTGTCTCGACGGCATAGGGGGTCCCGAGAGAGAAGGTAACCAGGCTGAGGTTCCCACCGGTCAGCTCCCCTGTGATTCTTTTCCGTCCGGAGAGGAAACGGCCTGGAATCGTTCCCGCAAAGGCCGTGCCATGAAAAACCAGCGTTCGTAGACTCTGACGGGTCAGAGGATTATTCCGGCGGCTGAAGTCCGGTTCCACCATCGGACCGTGAAACGTCACGAGTCCTGCCCGCTGAGTGAGGGCCAAATGGAGTATGGTCACATCGCTCGATCCGAGGAAGACCTTCGGATGGCGGCGGATGAGTTTGAGATCGAGATGGGGCAGGATCCGCCCCGCACCATATCCGCCGCGGGCGCAAAAGATCCCCTTGACCTCATCCCGGAGAAACATCTCTTGAAAAGCTGCCGCCCGGTTCTCATCCCGACCGGCGAGGAATCCCCAACGGTCGTAGAGATGCGGGGCCTCCAGGACTTGAAGCCCCATTCGGTGCAAGGCCCGGAGACCACGCTTGAGGCGATTCAGATCCACCGGGCTCGAGGGGGCCACGACCGCGACAACATCACCCTGGCGGAGAGGTTTTGGCCGTTTCCTCAGCATCTCATTGAGATCGTGTTTCCCTCACCCAGCCATCCCGTACGCCGGAATCACCGGTTGGGCTTGATTTTTTCCATCAGCCGATCGTTTCAAGACCAGTCCGAATGGTAGTCACGTGGATCGCCACAGTGTCGTCGGTCCTCCGGGCGTAGCCCCCTGCCAACACTACAACCACCGGAATCCTCCTCCGCTTTGCCTCTTGGAAGACAATCGAATCACGTTGCCCAAGTCCTTTAAACGTGAGCCTGAGTCCCCCTTCCTGATCATCCTGATACGGGTCTGCCCCCGCGACATAGACCAGGAGTTGAGGTCGAAATACTTCGAGGGCCGGCAGGAAATACCGCGAAAGCTCTTCCACGTAACGATCATCCCCCACCCCAGCCGGGAGGCCAATGTCCAGGTCACTTCTCTGCTTGACCTCAGGATAGAGATCCTCCTGATGAATGGAACACGTAAAGACGGTAGGGTCCTCTCGGAAAATGAAGGCCGTTCCGTCTCCCTGGTGTACATCGCAATCGATCACCATTGCCTTGACGATTCGTCCCTCCTGTTTCAGTTTGCGGATGGCAATGGCCCCGTCATTAAGGAGACAGTAGCCCGCGCCGTAATCCGGATACGCATGGTGGCCACCGCCGCCGATATGGATACCCAAGCCACTCTCCAAAGCATATCGTGCGGCGCGGATCGTTCCCTCCACGCCGATCCAGGCGGCCTCTACCAACTCCTGTGAAAAGGGAAGATCCAAAACCTCCAACTCGTCGGGGGTCAGCCCTCCCCGTCTCAATTTCTCGAGATAGGTCGACGTGTGAACTAACAGGACGTCCTCATCGTGAGCCGGGGACGGCTCCTCGAAATCCTGAGCCCGGGCAGCGCCAATCTCGATGAGCCTCTCTTTGATCAACCGAAACTTGACCGTTGGAAGGATATGCTCTCCCAAGTCCACTTCATACTTTGCGGAATAAAAGAGCTTCATGATCGATGCATCGTCCCTATGGAATGCACATCGCAGGTGATGATAGTCTCTTTCGACCGGGATTTCCAGGCAGAATCTGCTTTCTCATCGGGGACATCGAACAAAATCATTGACCCCGCCTGGTATTTCTACTAGTTTTTCATGCGGCAGGGACGAAGCATGATGAGACCTTTCAGAAGACTGTGGAAACATTGCCAGGTTCTTTCGGTAATCGTCCTGGTCACGATGGCTCTCTTTGGGGGTTGCAGCAGCCCTGGTCCGATCCCCGTGGAGGGTGTGGTCACTGGTAAACATCAGACCCGTCCAAAAGGAAACCCGTCAGAGGGCTCGGAGCAGCATGAGGCTCACTATTTCCTCTGGGTGAAAACCAAAGACGGGATGGCCCTAGTCGAGGTGCCGGAAGATGTCTTTCAGAGCGTGGCAGAAGGTGAGCAGGTCTGCATCAATTGCGGGCCTGAAAAACCATGATACCGCATCGGGGCCCAGCGACTCCCCCCAGGATTACAGCCACCAGGCATCCCGTCGATCCGAGCCTTACCGCGCCTCGGCCGCTTTCACAACCAAACGTCGTAGATCGTCCGAGCCGAGCCCCCCAACTCCCTCAGGCGAAGGGTAGATGGTGAGCATGCGGTCCCTCTCATTGATCAGGTCCGCATCCACCAGATCAAGCTCCCGAAGCATGCGGACCGCGCGAGAACGAGCGGTCTGCTCAAGGGCTATGATAGGAAGAATGACCATCTCGCGGGATCCTTCTTCGCGGAACTGCAGGCGCCCCTCCGCAGGAGGGCGTTTGAGAAAATCGAGAAGGACTCGGGAATTCTCAGCGTCCCACGCGGAGCGGTAGGCAGTGGTGGGGGGCCGTTCCGCCTTGAGTTTGATTGGTCCCTCCCACCACCCTTCGGAATAGTAATAATCCTTCCAGCCTCCCCGGAAACCGTGCATGAAGAGGAGATAGCCCTCATCGGTCACCTGAACCGGATAGTGGAGCTCCTGAATCTGCTTCAGGGTTTTCCAGCCGTAGGCAAGATACATCATGGCGCTCCACGCATCCTCGATGGTCTCGCACACCGCACCTATAATCCTCTGCTGCAGTTCACTGCCCTGTAAGGGAACTCGCCTTGACTCGAACCCCGCGGCGCTCGCGACGACCATATCCAATATGCCCCGTTCGATCTCTGCCCGGCCTCCCGGGATCTTCGTGCGACCGTAGAGTCCTTCGACTACCGGACGGTCCGATCTCTCCCCGCCGGTACCCCTCAGAAACAAGACAAACTCTGCCTGGCCGACAAACCGACCGGGCCACGCGTCAACTTCCAGCGTAAACTCCTCGACGCACCGTTCCCGCAACTTGAGCAGCGAATGCTCCGGGTGTAGATTTTCTTTGGCCATGCTTTCGAGGTTACGCAGTCAGGGGAGGACTTGGCAAGGCAAAACGGGGGAAACCCGCCACGGAGGCATGAGACCTATAGGTCGCCCAACTATTAAGGGAGCTGCAAAAGCACTGCGCATTCTGGCTGTCTATCTCGTACGGCTCCGGCTCCCGTATGATGAAAATCTGCTGGATTATCCGTCACACAGCGAGACGTTGTCAAGCTGGTCCTCTCCGAAAAAGACTGCCACGCTGGCGGCCTATTGCCCTACTGGCCCGCAGCCTATTTCTGCCCAAACCACCATCAACGTCCGCCCAACCCCGGCCTATCAGCAGGGCTGCAGACACCCCGTCCACCTCGGTTCAAGACGTACGCATAGATCATGGTGGTGCTCACATCCTTATGGTCGAGCAGTTCCTGGACCGTCCGAATGTCATAGCCATTGTCAAGCAATTGCGTGGCAAGCGAATGCCTTAGGATATGGCGACCCGATCTGCTGCATGCTTAAAGGCTCGCAGACGATATGGCCGTCCGGTATCAGTAGCAAGCTGCAAGAATCGTCGGAATGTGCTTGTGAAGCAGGACAAATATGAAAGGTTAGCGGGCGAAGATGGCGATGATCAGGACGCCGTCGCGATAGGCCGGACCGCCGACGACGAAGGGTGATCCCCTCCGATGAACGCGCACGCGGGTCTTTACCCCTTCTGTCGTGACTTGGAGTTCCACGCTCTTCTGATCCGCCCCGACCAAGGCGATGTTGAGCTCCCGACCTCCGGGAATGGCAGCCCTGAAAGGACGCTGCTTGTCCACCTGCCCTGTTTCCTTCTGGAGCAATTCGAAACTCGTGTAGGCAAAGTCGCGCTTCAGCTCCTGGACGAGTGACTTGATTTCCGGATCAATGCGCCCAGCAGGCTTACGGGAGGCTCCAATAACCCAGACCTCGATTGGTACCGCTTGGGCATACACTGAAGAAAGAGGAAACAACAGGAACAAGAAAGCCGCCACTAGAATTCGGTTCATGTCTGCCCCCAAGGAACCACCCATATCACCTTTAGGCCTCGCTCAGATGTGGTAAGCACCATCGCCCGAAACCCAGGCTCAGGCTCCACAGCCTCTACCACCACCCCATTCTGTCCTAGCCCCACCGAGGGGGTTGGTCCCGGTGGTCCTCCGAGGGGTGCTTGCCAATTGAGATACGCAACCGACAGGACCAATAAAGCCATGAGCGTAGCACCGGCGAGAGAGAGGCGGGGGCGTTCCCAACCTGTCTCCCAAATCCGGCGCACCCATGGCTTGACAAGCCCGGGTGGACGACCCCCTTCGATTCGGGCCCGAACCCCAGGCCACATGACGGGCGGAACCTCTGGTCTAGCGTCCTCGAAGTAGTGATGCACAAGCCCGTGTAACTTTTGAAGATTCTCGAGTTCCGCGCGGCAGTCACCACACGCAGCCAGATGATCTTCCAGTCGCCGGACCTCGGCAACTCTCAGCTCCCCGTCAACGTAGGCGCTCAGAGAGCGTTGATGTCGGTTGTGCCTAGTCACGCGGGTTCCTCTCCTCCCAGTACTGGGCCAAGCTCTGTTGCAGTCGGCGTCGCGCGTGGAAGAGACGCGACATCACCGTCCCCGCCGGCCGGCGGATCACCCGGCCAATCTCTGTGTAGGAAAGTCCCTCGAGTTCCCTAAGCAGGACCACGGCCTTGAGATCCGCGGGAAGTGCCTCGATGGCCTTTCCGATACTCTGTCTGAGCTCCCGTCGATCTAAGTTCTTCTCCGGATTGTCTCCGGTGATGATTGACTGGAACGCCGCCTCCTCCTCAGAAGCTTGCGGTTTTCGGCGCCGGAGTAGATCCGTCGCCAGATTCACCAGGATCCGGTAGAGCCAGGTTCGAAACTGTGCGGCCCCACGAAACTCAGCGAGGCGAAAATAGACGCGGGCAAACGCCTCTTGTGCGACCTCCTGGGCATCCTCTCTGTTACCCAATAGGCGGTACGCAACCGCATAAGCCCGACCCTGGTGACGCTTGACCAGCTCTTCGAAAGCGGCCATATCTCCCGCGCGGGAGCGCTCCACCAGCTGGTGGTCCTCCATGAGGCCGACTCCCATGAGTTAGACGAGATAGCGGGAACATTTATTTTCCTGACAGGATACCTCACAAGGGGATCCGCGCCAATAAGAGGCGTGGCGTCGTTACCCCCTGGTAGCTATCGGGATCCCTGCTTGTGTGGGATAGGGGCACAATTGATTTACACTACAGGCCGAACAGTTCGGCTTCCGCGCCAGGCAGATCTTCCGACCGTGGGCCTGCAGCAGATGGCAGAACTGGACCTTTACCTTGTCGGGAACCAGTGGATTCAAGTCAAACTCGATTTTGTCCGGATCCGTTCCAGCACTGAAACCCAGCCGCTGGGCGAGACGAGCCACGTGAGTATCGACCCCGATGGCGGGTCGGCCAAAGGCGTTGCCCCTCAGGATATTCGCAGTCTTTCGGCCTACGCCTGGCAGGGTTACCAGCTCCTCGAGTCGTCGGGGGACCTGACCCCCGAACTGAGCTACAATTTTTTGACAACACTCCTGGATTGCCTTGGCCTTGTTGCGGAAAAAGCCGGTCGGACGGATCTCCGCTTCCAGCGTGGGTCGGTTCGCGCCCGCCCAGTCTTGCGGGGTCCGGTATTTCTTGAAAAGGCTGGCGGTAACCTGGTTTACCCGCTCATCGGTACACTGAGCCGCCAGGATCAACGCGATCAGAAGCTCGAGGGGGGTCTTGAAGTTCAGGGCCAGCGTGGTATCCGGATATGTCCGATCCAGTTTGCGGATGATATCCTGGACCCGTCGCCTCCTCTCTTCCGGGGTCTCTCGTAGCGCAAACTTGTGCAGTGGCTGGGCCATACTCCGGTCCGTGCAGCCCTTCGAAAACGATCCCGCCTCCCAGTTCCACTCTCTCCCTGAGGGAGTTAGTCTTCTTTCAGGATTTTTTTCAGGACATCGTTTCCCGCCTGGGGCGCCTCTCCTTTCAGGTACAACATCACCCCTCCCTTGACGGGACGGATCTCGATGATCCCTTTCGCCGCCAGCTCTTGCGTGACCGGTCTCGGGTCCCCGCCAAAGTACTGACGGAAGGCCTCGTTAAAGCCTGAAAAAACGCTATGAATTCCCCGGTACTTCCCCCTCAGATTTTTGATGGCCCGGACTACGAACTCCTCCTTCTCGAGTCTTCCTTCGCTCCCCATCCTACCCTCCCGTGTATTGACGACCGACCATGGCTCGACTGAGGACATTCGACCGAGCTCAGTCGAGGGCCTCGCCAAAGTCCGATGACCGACAACCCGCGACCGCTGTTAGCTTTTGGTTGTTACGTGTCTCGACTTTCAACTCTGAACCATGAACTATCGAGGGCTGCCTGGCGCTCAACTGCGCAGGGCTTTTGCGGCGCGGTTGACGTCGCGCTGCTTCACCCAGAATATTGCGCCGTAACGACCCCTTCCCGCCGAAACAGCTTCGACGGCCGTCACGTTGATCTTGGCCTTGGCCAGCTTACTCAGGAAATCGGCACAGGCACCAACCCGGTCCCTGCCCTGGACGAGGAACCCGGTCTTTTTCGGACTGAGCTTCCACTTCGCTTTGCGGGCGGCTTTGAGAAAGGCCGCCGGGTTCCTCGGGATGAAATCGAGTTGCGCTCGTCCCCCTCTGGGAAACCCCGAGAAGGCCAGCAGATTGATCCTTGCCTTCTTGAGCACGTCCAAAACCCGTGCCCCCTCCCCAGGTTTGTCAGGAACACGGATGTAGTAGTACTCGACGCGCCGAATGGTATCCGCCATCTCCCCCTCCTTTGATCCACTGCCGGATCGTCCCTGCTCTTCACAGGGATACCCCTCCGTGACGAAGTATCACCCCCGAAGTCTCCAACCGACTTATCCAGTTATCTTGTCACCTCCCTTCCCAACTCCAGACGTTGGAACGACTTTCTCGGTACTACGAGGCTTGAGCTTCACCGTGACCGTAAGTTATCACACTTGGGGGCAAATAGTCGCGCAAAATAGTGCGGTCTGCCGTCCCTTTCTGCCATTCTGACACACACAGTCAGCCAGGAAAATTTGGGCCCCCCAGCGAACGGCTATCGGTCAGCGGCACCGCTCCCGTTTCGAAACGGGAGGGTGAAGTCGATTCAGGCCGTGGAAAGAGAACCTGTACGATGGAAAGGTCGTGCTGAAAGAGGTTCCGATCCAGGTGTAGGGAAGTAGTGGGCGAGGGGGGTCTATTTCGATTCAGATATTGTCTTCTTTATCCCTCTCGCGAGATTTTCTGAATCCTGCGCGATCCCCCGAGCAGTTGCGCATCCTGCCAAAACAACCACGAGCAGCAGCCCGAGAATGCAGATCAATTTTTTTCTCATGGTGTGTCTCCCAGCCGCAGCGCTACTTCCTGCAAAGCTTTCCCTTTGGAGGTGGTTACCGCCATAGGTCCGACTTTGTCATCCACCGGGGATTTTTCTTCACGTCGCAAGCTTTCCTTCTTCGCTGGCTTACCTCCCTCCTCACCCTTCCTGATCATGTAGCCACCCGCCCCGCCCGCACCTACCAAGAGAAGGGCACAGCCGGACGAAAAGAGAAGGGAGACGACCACGAAAGCCGTCAACATGCCGCGCCAAGGATTCCTGATACCACCACTCATCATGAGCCTCCTGCCCGGATCGGGGCACATCCACTGTCGGTCCTTCGCCATGTTTGAGCAAGAATCGTGCCGGGCAGAGGCCCCACTGAGACCAAACCTCGCCTCTACCCAGCATATCCTGCGCCGCCAAGATCTGGATTTAAAGCCATGGAGGCGATACCAGGATTTACACATCAAAAGACGCGTCGACCTGTCCCTGGAGGATCCTCCCGGGAAAATACAGCAGGAATTCGAGTGACTGGAGGGGCATTGGTTGCCGTCCCCATGATGAGGGAAGGCGTGAAGGCCGGTTTCCGAACAATTGGGAGGAGAGAGGAGCCGAAAAACTGAGACAATACGGGGGGCTAGGACGAACCTGGGTTGGATGCCTCTGCTCAGTGGCGATCAACGAGACTGCCGATCACGGCAGCCTCATAAGGTTTGAGATAAAGGAACTGCACTCCCATCCCCGTAATGGCACTTGCGTCCGTCTTGTCCCCGGAGATCCAAACGACGCGCGCAGGCACCGAGAGAGAATCAAACACGTTCGGCAGTGTGAAGCGGATGATAACCTCCGTCCCTGGTGCTGCTGGGCCTTCGGTCGTAATAAACATCCCTCCCTGGCTCACGTTGTGACATGTTCCTTGAGCCTTCATCCCTGCTTGCGTGTACTCGACATCGAATTTGACCGGAACCCGGATGTTTGATCGCCGTTCGCCGTATCGCACCCATTCACGGACCCGGGCCGAGTCAACAGGTTGCTCGAAAGCCACTCCATGGGCAATCGTGGTCCCGAGCAGCGTCCGCGTACGTTGGTCCGTCCAGACGATGTGTCCGCGCACGGGTTCTTCCTCACATATCTTGACCCATACCCCACTCCCCAGTGGAAGTGCCTCGTCCAGCAAAAGGGCGACTCCGCCGGCACCGACGTTTAGCGTCTCGCCCGCAAGCCATCTCTTATGGTGTTCCCCGCCGTCGAAGGGGGTGCACTGGACGGGAAGGTAAGCGACAAAGCGCGGCCAGCGACGGACTGTTGTATAGAGAGGCATTCGTTCCCCCACGTGTTAACTGGCTGATAAGAGGGAGGCAAGAAGCATGCCAGGCAAGCAACTAACTACCCATCAACAGCAAGGACTCCAACTAGCTCCTGCGTCGGGTATCAGCCGCCTCCACCGCGGCACTTCACCCTTGACCTCCATCGTCTTTTCCCGCATCCTACCCCTGCCATGACCAACCATCCATCTTACTCTCGGCAGTCAACAGACGACTCAAGTCGCTTCAAAACTCTTGGGCTATGCTGTAGCATCCACTTTCTTCACGACGGCTGCTCCAACGCGCTCTATGTCCTCTTTCCTCTGATCGCCGTTGATCTACACCTCTCGTTCGCTCAGGTGGGATTTCTGAAGACCGCCTACTCCTGGACGTTGAGTGCTACGCAGATTCCAGCTTCTCTGATGGCGGAACGGGCAGGCGAGATTTTGATCCTCGGCGGCGGAACAGCCCTCCTCGGACTGGGCTTCGTCGCTGCCGCTTTTGTCGTGGCCTATCCTTTCCTCCTTGGCTTGCTTGCCGTCTCAGGTGGTGCTTCGGGCGTTCAACACCCCCTGGCCTCCTCCATCGTCTCAAAAGCTTACGAGGTTACCCATCGTCGAACTGCCTTGGGGACGTATAACTTTTCCGGGGATCTCGGAAAGGTGGTCATTCCTGTGATGATCGGGATGCTGGCCGCCGCTTTAGGATGGCGATGGGGCCTCGTGGCGCTGGGCCTTGTCAGCCTGATGGCCGGAGGACTCCTGGGACTTCAGCCCAGGATGCAGCGGGTAACATCCGCGGTCGAACGAACGACGAAGACGGGAACGTCCCGGCCAAAGGGGTGGGGCATTCTGGACCATCGCCGATTTCGCCGACTGATGATCATCGGAATGCTGGACGATTCCACCCGGACCTCTCTGCTCACCTTCCTCCCATTCCTTCTCGTTCAGAAAGGGATGGGACCGGAAAAGATCGGGCTTGTCCTCACCCTTCTCTTTGCCGGGGGAGCCGCCGGCAAGTTTGTCTGTGGCGTCTTGGCCGAACGGGGAGGAATTGTTCCTATGATTTTCGGGACAGAGGTGCTGACTGGTCTTTTGATCCTCGCTGTCCTCCCGATTTCCTCGTCCGCAATCTACGCAATCGTCCCCTTCCTTGGGCTGGTTCTCAACGGGACCTCTTCCGTCCTCTACGGCACCGTGCCGGAACTGGTCATGCCTGAGGGGCGCTCCCGCGGCTACGCCCTGTATTATACCGTCGTCATGGCAACCGGGGCGCTGTCCCCTTTCCTCTATGGTCTCTTGAGCGATGCCACGGGGCTGGCCACGACCCTTATGGCCATCGCAGCGATGGCCATGGGGGCTGCCCTCCTCTCACTCCTTCTCCGGGAATCCAAATCTGCCTCGCCTTACGGGGTCGCTCGGTAAGCCCATACACGCCGGTATCTGAAGCCCTACCCGATGGCTCTTACAGCTCCCGTCATCTTTTTCTGCTTCCTTTGCGGTTTCTCCGACGTCTAAGCAACTGGGTTCTCCCGTGCCAGGTAGCGCAGGTTTTGGACGACGAACCCAGTGGTGAATCTTGGTTAACCCAAACCGTTAGGAGGTGCGGGGGATCAAGCGGGGGTGGCCCACGGAGCATGGATCGGCGTGAAGCCGTGGAATCGCGACATTTTGTCTTGACACGCGCTCCCACCGAGCCCTAATAGTGGTAGTTGGGTTCCCGAGGGCACTTCGCGCCTTCTCCGGACCAATTATGACGCACTCCGGGGCTTCCAGGGGAATTTCCCCCTCTGGGTTGATCCTTTTTCTTTCCTTTGGACGACGTTCAAGTTCTTCGCAGCCGTACTTTGGCATATACCCGATCCTCGGCACATCGGTTGAGGGATCTTCGGGAGGCTTCCGATGGCCGTTGAATTGAAAAGAAAAGCAAGGGTGCCAAAGCAGAGACAGCAAACAACGAAGGAAAGGTTGGCACCCACCGACCCGGCCCAGCCGTCTGTTCAAGACGAGCGATTACTCGTCCAACGGGTCAAAGCCGGAGACCAGCAGGCGCTTGAAATCCTGTACCGTCGCTTCGGCTCCCGGGTCTACCGACAGGCGATCGCACTGGTCGGCAATGAGGCGGAAGCAGAAGAAATCATGCAAGACGTTTTCCTAACGCTCTACGAAAAAGCAAACACGTTTCGTGGGGACGCGGCGTTCTCCACGTGGTTTTTCCGACTCACCGTGAACGCTGCACTGACGAGGCTCCGACGCCGGAGACGAAACAGAGAGGTCCCTTTTGACGACTATCTCCCCAAGTATCAACCGGATGGCCATCATCTTGTCCAGCCGGTAGTGGATTGGTCCAACGATCTCGAAAAACGCCTGGGCACCAAAGAGCTTCGCCGGATTCTCCACCAGGCGCTCGATCAGCTCAGCCCAGTGGATAAGTCCGTCGTGGTGTTGAGTGATCTGGAAGGAATCTCAAATCGGGAAATTGGCGAAGCCCTTGGACTAACCGTCCCTGCGGTCAAGACGCGCCTCCATCGGGCCCGGCTCTTCTTGCGGGGGAAGTTAGCCGTCACTTTAGGTCACTCACCGTATTAGGGAGAGTTCCATGGCCAAACGCAGGATAGTCGGGCGAGAACGGTCCGCGATTTGTGAAGAGATTACGGACCTGATTCTCGACTATATGACGGGGGAACTCGATCCTGAGACCATCTCGGCCTTTGAAGAGCATCTGCGCCTGTGCCCGGACTGTGACGGCTTTTTGAATACGTATACGAAGACGATCCAGGCGACGCGATCCCTGCGTTATGAAAACATCCCCCCGGAGATGGAAAAGCGGGTGCGTCGGTTCCTTCAGGAGCGGACCCCAAAAGGCCGCCGGCGCCGTTGAGCCTTCGTCATGATCCGCGCCATCCCGCTTCCTAATCACCCCATTAACAGTCGATTTCCTGCACCTCTTTTGTTCATACGGCGTCTAACTCCTAAGCAAGACAGGAAGCTTAGAAAGAAGCTGTGTTGCTAACAAGAATGGTAAACCCTGGGTTAGTCCAAGCGCAATGGTTCGTCAGTCGTCGCATAGTAAAAGGAGGGCTACTGTGAAAGCGGTTGCTGTTATCCCTGGGAAAGCCGGAAGCATTCATCTTGCGGAAGTGCCAAAACCCTCGGTCCAAGACATCCCGAATGGACGTGGTGTCCTCGTGAAAGTGCTGCGCGTGGGCGTGGATGGGACGGACAAGGAAATTAACGCCGCAGAATACGGCCAGGCCCCTCCGGGCTCCGATTTTCTGATCATCGGCCACGAAAGTTTTGGTCGCGTCGAGGCCATTGGACCCAACGTCACCGAGCTGAAACCCGGAGACTACGTCGCGGCCACCGTACGGCGACCGGGCTCGAGTATCTACGACCAGATCGGCACCTACGACATGACCACCAACGATACATACTTTGAGCGCGGCATCAATCTGCGTCACGGCTTCCTCACCGAGTACTACGTGGACGAACCGGAATACATCATCCGGGTGCCTGAGGGACTGAAGCACGTCGGCGTGCTGATGGAGCCGACCAGTGTGGTCGAAAAAGGGATCGTGCAGGCCTATGAGATTCAGCAACGCCTGCGTGTCTGGCAGCCCCGCCGGGCGGCCGTCTTGGGAGCGAGCACGCTAGGCCTGCTGGCCACTCTCGTGCTTCGGTTGCGCGGGCTAGACGTCGTGGCGATGGCCCGCACGCGTCCTCCCTTCATGAACGCAGAGTTAATTGAGGAAATCGGGGCCCGCTATGTGAGCACACAGGATCTCACACTTGAGCGAGCATCCGCAGAGTATGGCCCCTTCGATCTTATCCTTGAAGGAACAGGTTTTTCACCTCTGGTCTTTGAAGCCATGGAAGTGCTGGCGAAAAATGGCGTGCTGGTATTGGTCAGCGTTACGGGTGGCGACCGAAAGATCGAGGTTCCGGCGGACAAGATCAACCTCGGGTTCGTCCTCGGGAACAAGGTGGCCGTCGGCAGCGTGAATGCCAACCGCGAGTATTTCGAGCTCGGGGCCAAAGACCTTTCGCAGGCAGAGCTGCAATACCCTGGATGGCTTTCGAAGTTGTTGACACATCCTGTCCAAGGCCTCGACAATTACCAGAAGATGATGCAGCTCCTCACGGAAGAGAAGAACGCCATCAAAGTCTTCGTTAACGTGGCCAAGGAGTAGCGTTATGGCATATCAACCGATTGAAAACTACGGGATCATCGGCGATCTGCACACCGTGGCCTTGGTGGGGATGAACGGTTCCATCGACTGGCTCTGTTGTCCGAATTTTGACTCGCCCAGTGTCTTTGCCGCCATTCTTGATGACAAGAAGGGCGGACATTTCAAGATCGCCCCCACCGTCGAGGGCGTGACGCATAAGCAATTCTACTGGCCCGAGACGAATGTGCTGATCACACGTTTTCTTTCAGCTGACGGCGTCGGCGAGATCACCGACTACATGCCGATCGCCGGGACGCCAAAGGGGATCGGACAACACCAGCTCATCCGGCGTGTCAGCGTGGTTCGCGGAACGATGGCCTTCCGGACGGAATGCTATCCGGCCTTCAACTATGCCCGGGATGACCATCAGATGAAAATCACCCCCGAGGGGGTGTGCTTTTATTCTCCAGCGCTCAGCCTGGGACTCGCTACGCGTGTCCCTTTGAAGCAGGACGGCACGGGGGTCAGCGGTGAGTTTCGGCTCGAGGAAGGACAAACGGCGATCTTCTTGCTTCAATGCATTCCCCATGGAAGCGGGTGCGGCATTTCCCTTTCTGAGCAGGAAGCGATGGAAAGCTTCAAGCAGACCGTGGAGTACTGGCGCCGCTGGATATCCAAGTGCACTTACACGGGTCGGTGGCGTGAGGTGGTCCACCGCTCGGCATTGGCGTTGAAGCTCCTCACGTATGCCCCCACGGGAGCGATCGTCGCGGCTCCGACGTGCAGCCTCCCTGAAGGAGTAGGCGGCGAGCGCAATTGGGACTATCGGTTTACCTGGATCCGGGATGCGGCGTTCACGCTCTACGGTCTGATGCGCATCGGATTCACGCAAGAGGCCGCCCAGTTCATGCATTGGATCGAGGCCCGCTGCCAGGAGCTGAATCCGGACGGGTCCTTGCAGATCATGTACGGGATCGACGGACGCCACACCCTGACCGAGGAAATCTTGGACCACCTGGAGGGCTACAAGGGCTCCCGCCCGGTCCGGGTCGGCAACGGGGCGTACAACCAGCTTCAGTTGGACATCTACGGGGAACTGATGGACTCGGTGTACCTCTACAACAAGTACGGGAGTCCCATCTCGTATGACCTCTGGATCAACCTGAGACAGCTTATCAACTGGGTCTGTGACAACTGGCAGCGGAAAGACGAGGGGGTGTGGGAAGTCCGGGGCGGACAACAACACTTCATCTACTCAAAGCTCATGTGTTGGGTTGCCGTCGACCGCGGCTTGCGTTTGGCTGACAAGCGGTCGTTCCCCGCGGACCGCGACCGCTGGCTGAAGGTCCGCGACCAAATCTACGAAGAGATCATGACCAAAGGATGGAATCCCAAACGCGAGGCGTTTGTGCAGCATTATGGTAGTGATTCCCTGGATGCGGCAAACCTGATGATGCCGCTGGTGTTTTTCCTCTCCCCGACCGACCCAAGAATGCTCAGTACCCTGAATGCCACAAACGCTGCTCCAGAGAAGGGGGGCTTGGTCTCTAACAGCTTGGTCTACCGCTACAACGTCGAAGAGACGGCCGACGGGCTCCAGGGGGAAGAGGGGACGTTTAACATCTGCACCTTTTGGCTGGTCGAGGCTCTGACGCGGGCGGGGCGGGACAATCCGGCTAAGCTGGAGGAAGCGCGACTGATGTTTGAGCAGATGCTCGGGTACGCGAACCACCTGGGACTCTATGCCGAGGAGACGGGGAGCCGGGGTGAGGGATTAGGCAATTTTCCCCAGGCGTTCACGCATCTGGCCCTCATCAGTGCTGCCTTCAATCTCGATAGGGCCCTCGGCGCCAGGGGCTAGCCCAGTGACGTCCGCCAAGGTAACGCTCAGTCAGACAAAACATAAGGGGTGGAATGCCTGGTATATCCAACGCGGTCCGCTGGAACTAGTCCTCGTCCCACAGGTGGGTGGGCGGATCATGGGCATGAACTGGCGGGGTCATGATCTCTCCTTTACTCAGCCAGAGGGTGAGGGTCGGATAGAAGATCTTTCTGAAGTTCGGGATGTGCATGCCAAGAAACAGGAGATGGGGTTTCCGCTCTGGGGTGGCGACAAGACATGGCTGGCACCGCAGACTCGGTGGACCGACGGGGTCCCATTTCTCGATCTGGACAGCGGCCCTTATGAACTCGCCATCGAGCAAGACGGACCTGAAGTTGCGGTCGTCCGCATGACAAGCCCTGTGTGCCGAGAAACCGGCATCCAAATCACGCGGACAGTGCGGATGTTATGGGGGAGTCAAGAATGGATCCTCACACATCAACTCCGCAATTGCTCATCAACGAAAATCCACTGGGGTGTGTGGGATGTCACTATGGTGCTCAAACCCGGAAGGGTCTATTTGCCGCGAGGTGTGTCTTCTCGACACCCCAAAGGTGTGAAAGCCTTCGACGATGAAGGCGACTCGATTCAAGTCCGAGACAAGGTTGTTGACGAGCTCGGAAACCTAGCCGTGATTCACTGTTCTGACGCTGCGGCGTTCAAGTTTGGGGTGGACGCACAGGAAGGATGGATGCTCGGGGTCCTCGATGTAGCCGGGCTGGGCCTGGTTGGTTACCGGAAACAGGTACCGGTCTATGCCGATAAGTCTTACGGTCATGGCTGCATCGCCGAGGTCTACAACTCTGATCGGTATCCCTACTTCGAGATGGAGATACACGGCCCGGTCGTCACTCTGAAACCGGGCGAGAGCTTCGAAATCGAAGAGCGGCAGGCACTTTTTGACTTGTCCCGCTGGCCACAGACCGAAGACGAGGTCCGGCGGCATCTCGATCTTAACTCCTGAGGAGCCAGTTCAAAACCGACTATGCTCAATGCGGTCAGACGCCACTCCCTCGAATAACTGATGGAAGCTGCCGGGCTCGGCATCTTCATGATCTCGGCCTGCGTTTTTGCCACCCTACTGGAATACGCCGGCTCGCCCGTTCGTCAGGCCATCTCAGATCCGCTCGTGCGCCGCATCTTAATGGGAATCGCAATGGGCCTCACCGCCATTGCGATCATTTTTTCGCCGTGGGGGAAGCAATCAGGTGCGCATATCAACCCAGCGATCACGGTGACATTCTTCCGACTCGGAAAAATCGCCCCGTGGGATGCGTTCTTTTATGCCGTCGCACAGTTTGTGGGTGCAGTGGTCGGGGTGCTTCTGGTGGCGGCAATCCTTGGGACCCTATTGGCCCACCCCTCTGTTAATTACGTTGTCACGGTGCCAGGCAGCCGTGGACCCGCCATCGCATTCATCGCAGAAGTCATCATTTCTTCTGTTCTCATGTCCATGGTTCTCATCGTGTCGAACACGGAGAAAATGGCGCGCTATACAGGCTTGTTCGCCGGTGCGCTGGTCACGACATACATCAGCATAGAAGCCCCGCTCTCAGGCATGAGTATGAATCCGGCGCGATCATTCGGCTCAGCCGTCCCACCGCAATTCTGGAAGTTCTTGTGGATCTACTTCACGGGACCGCCCTTGGGCATGTTGTTGGCGGCTGAGGCATATCTGCGGTTTCGTGGAGCCCACAGAGTCATTTGTGCGAAGCTGCACCATCACAATAGCAAACGCTGCATCTTCCATTGCGGCTATAAGAAGCAGCACGATTCCTAGGACGAGCCAGCCTCCATGCGCACCCTTTTACCTTTCCGGGCGTCTAATCAAGACAGAAGGGATATGCCACAAAGAACTACCAAGATAGCTCTAGGAGAGATCCCTCATGCGACGCCACACACTGGTCATCACACTGGGATTTGTAATTCTCAGTATTGCGTGGTATCTGTTCCGCCCCGAGCTACTCTTGATTGACAAGCCTGTTAACGAACAGTTCCCTGGAGGGACCCAGACGCAAATAACTTCCCAAGACACATCGCCGGTAATGCTCCTGGAGGGTCGCTTCCATGGCGTGGCCCACGAAGGCGAGGGAGTGGCAACAGTCTACCAGCTTCAAAGCAGCCAGCGCATACTCCGCCTTACCGATTTCAAGACCGTGAACGGGCCAGCGCTCTATGCTATTTGTTTGCCGCCGATGATGCCAACGGCAATGCAACCGTGGAGCGAGCCGGCTTTGTTTCGCTTGGCCGGCTTAAAGGCAATGTGGGTGATCAGAACTACAATCTCCCCGAGGATGTCGACCTTACCAAATACCGGTCCGTCTCAATCTGGTGCCGCCGGTTCGGCCTCAACTTCCCCACCGCACCATTAAAACCGCCACAAAAGTAGGGGGACCCCATGGCACAAGCAACGCATTATGACGTGATCATCATCGGAACAGGCGCGGGTGGCGGGACGCTCGCGTACAAGCTCGCGGCTTCCGGGAAGGGTATCCTGCTGCTGGAACGCGGTGACTACGTTCCACGCGAGAAAGACAACTGGGACACCAAAGCCGTCAACCTCAAGGGCAAATACCAGACCAAAGAAGTATGGTGGGATAAGGACGGCAAGCCACTCCATCCGCACACCAACTACTACGTCGGTGGTAATACCAAGTTCTACGGCGCCGCGCTCTTCCGCTTGCGTAAGGAAGATTTCGGTGAGATCAAGCACTACGGTGGCATCTCCCCGGCTTGGCCCATCTCCTACGAAGACATGGAACCCTACTACACCCAGGCCGAACACCTCTACCAAGTGCACGGCTTGCGCGGCGAGGATCCCACCGACCCGCCGGCCAGCGCGCCGTGTCCGTATCCGCCGATCAGCCATGAGCCGCGCATCCAACAGTTAAGCGACGACTTCGCTCGCCTTGGATTGAAGCCATTTCATGTCCCACTCGGCGTCATGCTGGACGAGACGAACCAGCAAAAGAGCCGTTGTATCCGCTGCGACACTTGCGACGGCCATCCCTGTCTCGTCGACGCGAAGTCGGACGCCCAGGTGGTGTGCGTGGATCCGGCGCTGGAGCATCCGAACGTCACCCTCCTGACCAATGCCTACGTCTCGCGCCTAGAGACCAGCACCTCGGGCCGCGAGGTCACGAAACTCATCGTACAGCGCAACGGCGGGACTGAGGAGTATTCCGCAAATATCGTCGTCGTTTCGTGCGGCGCAATCAACTCCGCGGCGTTGCTGCTGCGCTCGTCCAATGAAAAGCACCCACGCGGCCTGGCTACAGGCTCCGACGTCGTCGGTCGCCACTACATGGGCCATGTCAATGCGGTCATGCTGGCTCTTTCCCGGTGCGACAACCCAACCGTGTTTCAGAAGACGCTCGGGGTAAACGACTTTTACTTCGGGACCAAGGATTGGCCATACCCGATGGGACACTTCTCGTTTGTCGGGAAGACCGATGCGAACACGCTGGCCTCAGGCGCACCGGCCATCGTGCCGAACTGGACGCTAGATCTCATGGCCAAGCATTCGCTCGATTTTTGGCTCACCTCTGAGGATCTGCCGGAGCCGAACAACCGGGTTACGCTGAACCGGAACGGCGAGATCGTGCTGAGCTACGAGCCGAACAATCTGGAAGGGCACCTGCGCCTCACGGAAAAGCTCAAGAGCCTGCTGAAGCATGCGGACTGCCACGAGGGCCTGATCCCCATGAATTTCTTTGTCGGCCAAGGCATCCCGCTCGCGGGCGTCGCACACCAGAACGGCACGATCCGCTTCGGACGCGACCCGAAGAGCTCGGCGCTGGATGTAAATTGCAAGGCCTACGAATTGGACAATCTCTACGTCGTGGGTGGCAGCTTTTTTCCCTCGAGCGGTGCAGTCAACCCCGCTCTCACCATCATCGCCAATGCTCTGCGCGTCGGCGATCACCTGCTGGAGCGCCTAGGGTAAGTTAGTGCCCAATGGAAGGACCGAAAAATGGGGATGACCATACGTAAGTCGGCAAACTGCTTCGTTACCGACTCGGGGATTAAGGTTCCAGCAGTCACGACCGACCAGATGCGGGAAATAGACCGAATTGCTGTGGAAGAGACCGGTCCCAACCTCTTCCAGATGATGGAAAACGCGGGGCGGAACCTCGCTCTGTTGGCGATGGAGATCCTCGAAAAGGACTGGGCGCAGGCAAAGATTGTGGTCCTTGCAGGAAGTGGGGGGAACGGAGGCGGCGGCATTTGTGCTGCCCGCCATCTTGCCAACCACCGTGCAAATGTCGCCTTGTGTCTCGCAGCGCCCGATCGCCTTGGAGAAGTGCCAGCGTTCCAACGCAAGATTTTCCAAGGAACCTCCGGGAGAGAAGTAGAGCCGACAGACCTGGCACACGATGTTCCTGATCTCATTCTGGATGCCCTGATTGGTTACAGCCTGCGCTCTGCCCCCCGAGGCGTGGCCGCCGAATTGATCCGATGGGCTAACGGAACCAAGGCCCCTATTCTATCCCTCGACGTTCCCTCCGGAGTGGATTCCACGACCGGGGAGAGCCCGGGAGAATTCATCACGCCGCGGTGGACGATGACCCTCGCGCTTCCCAAGACCGGACTTGTGCCGGAAAAAACCGGCGGACTGTATCTCGCTGACATCGGCATTCCTGAAGAAACGTATCACCGGATGCAGTTGAGCTACGCCTGTCCATTCGGAAATCGCTTCTGGGTTCCATTGACTTTCCTCTGAGGAACAGAATTCGCTAGGTTGGGAAGGGAGCCCCGAATATGATCAGAGTGAAACGCGTCTACGACCCGCCGAGTTCACGGGATGGCCGTCGCTTCTTGGTGGACCGCCTCTGGCCGCGCGAAATGAAACGGAACGATCTCTCGCTGGATGGCTGGCTGAAGGATATCGCCCCTAGTGACGCCCTTCGCCGATGGTTCGCCCACGACGCGTCTCGTTGGAACGCATTCCAGTGCCGCTACGCGGCTGAACTTAACCGTCACCCGGAGGTCTGGCGGCCCCTGTTGGAGGCCGCTTGCCGGGGCAACATTGCGCTAATCTATAGCGCTCGCGATCCTGAACATAACAACGCAGTGGCGTTAAAGAGCTATTTGAAGTCTAAGCTGAAGAAGAAAGGCTCTTAGATACAAGGAGGTGTCAGGCCATGGCAGCGGCAACACAAAGAGCAGATCAGTACGACGCGATCATTATCGGCACCGGACAGGGGGGGAAACCGCTCTCTCTCGCCCTGGCCGAGGCGGGTTGGAAGACGGCAATAATCGAGCGGAAGCACGTCGGCGGCACCTGCATCAATGTGGGGTGCACGCCGACGAAAACCATGGTGGCCAGTGCTCGGGTGGCCTATCTCGCACGCCGCGGTGGAGACTACGGCGTCCACCCCAACGGGGTCAGGGTCGATATGAACGAAGTCCGTCAGAGGAAACAGGCCATCGTGGAGAGCTTTCGCGGTGGTAGCCAGCGGCGGCTCGAGAACACCAAAAATATCGATCTGCTCTTCGGGGAAGCGAGTTTTACGGGCCCGAAATCGGTCGCCGTAAGTATGCACAGCGGCGAAACCCGCCACCTCACCGCCGAAAAAATCTTCATCAACACCGGCGGCCGTCCAGAAACGCCCTCCGTCACCGGCCTCGACAGGTGCTCTACCCTCGACTCGACATCGATCATGGAACTGGACGTCTTGCCGGCACACCTGCTCGTGCTGGGAGGTGGCTACATCGGCCTCGAGTTTGGCCAAATGTTTCGGCGCTTTGGGAGCCACGTCTCGGTCGTTCAGCGAGGCAAGCAGTTGCTTGCCCGGGAAGATTCCGACGTCGCGGAAGAAGTCGCGAAGATTCTGCGGGAAGACGGAGTGGAGGTTCTGCTGGAAACCCAGGCCTTGCGGGCCGAACAGGTTGACGGCACGATCCGACTAACGGTAGGGACGCCAAAGGAAGAACGTGTGCTCAGCGGAACACACCTGCTCGTGGCAGCGGGCCGGGCCCCCAACACAGAGGGATTGAACCTGGAGGCAGCCGGTGTGGAGACAGACAAACGGGGGTTTGTGCGAGTGAATGAACGGCTTGAGACCAATGTCCCCGGCATCTTTGCCCTGGGCGACGTGAAGGGAGGCCCAGCCTTCACCCACATCTCCTATGACGACTTCCGCATCATCCGCACCAACCTTCTGGATGGGGGAAACGCCACGACAACCGGCCGGCTGGTACCGTACACCGTTTACATCGACCCGCAGTTGGGCCGCGTGGGGCTCAGCGAGACAGAAGCGCGCGCACAGGGTCGTTCCATCCGTGTAGCCAAAATACCCATGACCTACGTCGCCCGGGCCCTCGAGATGGACGAGTCGCGAGGCTTCATGAAGGCCATCGTCGACGCCGAGACCAAACAGGTTCTGGGATACACCGCTTTGGGGGTCGAAGGCGGGGAATTGATGTCAATGGTAGAGATCGCCATGATGGGCAAAGTGCCTTATACCGCTCTCCGAGATGGCATCTTCGCCCACCCCACATTGGCGGAGTCGCTGAACACGCTGTTTATGACGATGGACGCATAAGGAGCGGGCCTCAGGAACCCATGCGTCGCCGTCCCCTTTCCTTGGAGGCCCCAAAACCCTCTATGGCACTGAATTTGCATCACTTTTGGCATCACAGTACAAACAAGGCATCTCCCAAAATTACCTCTAAAGCGAAGAGTTGGACCCCCGCTCCAGCTCTACATCTCGAGGGGGCGAAGATGGCCCAGGTGGATTCAGGGTCGCTCAAGATAACTCCCTAAACCGGTAGCTCACGAGGAGGCCCATGCCCAACCGGCCAATCCTGGTCATCGACGACGATCCTCGGTTTTGCGACCTGGTAACAGGGATTCTCGCGCACGCAGATTTCGAGGTTGTCTCGGCCCACGACGGATGGTCAGGGATCGAGGCCGCTCGCTCGGCGCAACCAGCCGTCATCCTCCTGGACATGGTCATGCGCGGACTTGACGGGATTACCACCTGCCAGCGCCTGAAACAGGATCCCGTCCTCAGAGATATTCCTGTAATCGGCATGACCAGTTCCGACGACCTGAAGTTTACCGAGAGGGCCTTTCGTGCCGGAGCCGAGCTCTTCCTGCCGAAACCCTTCCAAGTAGTAAGCCTGGTCCGTCTGGTGGAGTTGGCCGTGCAATTAGCTTATCGTGACTTCTCCATCCACCGTCGCCGCCGCCACCCCCGTATCGAGGCTTCGGTCCATGCCCGGTGTCTCGTCGGGGGGATTGTAGCATCACCCCGAGAAGTGGTGGGTCGAACGGCCAACGTGAGCCTCGGCGGCCTTCTGCTCCACTTACCCGAAATGCTCATGTCCGGTACGCTGTTGCGTCTCGGGCTGAATCTCCCCGAAGGGATAATCACTGCACATGGGGCGGTGACCTGGATAAGCCACCAGCCAAGGGGCGACCAGAACTGCCGCCACGGCGTCCGGCTCCTCGGCTTTGTCGAAGATTCCGGACTCATCCGCTACCGGCGTTTCCTGAGCCAGGTCGCTGTAGGCCAAGGAACAGAACTATTCTCCTGACACCGAACGTCGCTCCCTGCAGGCCTGATTCAAGACAGGAAGGAAATGATATCAATGTGGGGTTCACCCTCGAAACGCCCAGAGCATACGCGGGTCTCGGAGGCGCTGCTCGAAAACGCCGGGGTTGCCAATGCCCTCCTGGAAGGCGCAATGGTGGCCATCGTGGTCACCGACAGGGATGGGCGCATCGTCTTCGTCAACGTTAAAACCGAGAAGCTCTTCGGATACCACCGGGAAGAACTGCTTGGACAAACCGTCGAGATTTTGGTGCCGGAGCGCTTGCGCAAGGCCCACCTTGAACACCGTGTAGCCTATCTCTCCCAACCCCACATGCGGCCGATGGGCCTCGCCGTCGATCTCGTCGGCCGACGCAAGGATGGCACCGAGTTCCCCGCCGAGATTGGTCTCAGTTTCATGGAAACAGAGGACGGCATCCTCGTCCTGAGCTTCATCGCCGACATCAGCGAGCGCAAGAGGCGGGCGGATGATGCGCTCCGGGAAAGCGAAGCACGATTCCGCTCACTGGTCGAAACGACCAGCGATTGGGTATGGGAAGTCGACCGAAACGGCGTCTACACGTACGCCAGCCCAAAAGTCAGGGACCTCTTAGGCTACGAACCAGAGGAGGTCATCGGCAGAACGCCATTCGACCTCATGGTCCTGGATGAAGCAGATCGGGTAGCCCGCTTTTTTCACGACGTCGTAAAGTCCCGGAAGCCCTTCACAAACTTTGAAAATACCAACCTGCACAAGGATGGACGACCTGTCATCCTTGAAACAAGTGGCGTACCAATCCTTGATGCGCGTGGAAACCTCGTAGGATATCGGGGGATCGACCGCGATATTACCGAGCGCAAGCGGGTGGAGGAGGCGTTCCAACAGGCTCACCGTGCTCTTCACGCGCTGATTCAAGCCTCCCCAGTAGGTATCATTGCCCTCAACCTCGATGGGAACGTCACGATGTGGAACCTGGCCGCGGAGCACATCTTCGGCTGGAGCGAATCAGAGGTCCTTCACCACCCTCCGCCATTTGTCCCCGAGGACAAACAAGAAGAATTTCGTGCGCTGCACAACCGGGTGCTCCAGGGCGAATCCTTGACGGGAGTCGAGATCCGTCGCCAGACGAGGGACGGTTCTACGATCAATTTAAGTCTCTCAACTGCACCGCTCCGCGACGCCAGAGACGACATTATCGGCGTCATGGGGGTTGTTGCGGACATAACCGAGCGCAAGCGGGTAGGCGAACAACTTCGCCTGCAAGCTTCCGCACTCGAATCCGCCGCGAACGCCATCACCATCACGGATCGCGATGGCACCATTCTCTGGGTGAACCCCGCCTTTACCAGCTTGACGGGCTACACACCCGAGGAGGCCATTGGTAAAACTCCTCGTATCCTCAAATCCGGGAGGCACGCGGAGTCATTTTACCACGATCTGTGGGAGACGATCTTGTCAGGGCGGGTTTGGACCGGTGAGATGATCAATCGGCGGAAGGACGGAAGGTTGTATACCGAGGAGCAAACCATCACCCCAGTTCGGGACGAGCGCGGCCAGATCTCCCACTTCATCGCCATCAAGCTAGACGTCAGCGAGCGGAAACGGCTGGAGGAGGAAGCACACCAAAGAGAGCGCCTGGAAGACATCGTCCGCTTCAAATCGGAGTTCATCGCCAATGTGTCCCATGAACTCAGAACGCCACTCAACTCCATCATCGGCTTCTCCGAACTCCTCCTCCATGGAGTCCCTGGAGAGCTGAACGAGAAGCAAGCGAAGTACGTCAACCATATCCTGGTGAGCGGCCAACACCTCTTGGCGCTCATCATTGACATACTGGACCTTTCGAAGGTTGACGCGAGAAAGATCGAACTGGAGGTGGAGACCCTTGACATCACCGACGCCCTGGAAACCACGCTCACAATGGTAAGACCGCAGGCCTCGAAGAAGCAGATCTCGCTGACGAGTGAGATTGCATCGAGCATTTCGACGATCACTGTTGATCCTCTGCGCTTCAAGCAGATCATGTACAATCTGTTGAGCAACGCCGTCAAATTTACCTGTGACGGAGGGCAGGTACACGTCACTGCGCGAGTGGTTCACAGTGAGCCTGTCTCTGGCCGTGAACCGTTAGCCGTGAACCGTGAACCACACGGCGATTGGATGGAAATCGCGGTGCAGGATACGGGGATCGGCATCAGCCCGGATGACCAGGACAAGCTTTTTCAGGCGTTCAGTCAGGTGGGGAGAAAGCACGGAAGTCGGCAATTCGGGACCGGCCTTGGTCTGGCTCTCTCCAAAAAGCTCGTCGAGCTCCACGGCGGGCGCATCTGGGCTGAGTCAGGGGGAGAGGGGAAGGGAAGCACCTTTTTCTTCGCGTTGCCGGTAAATCGTCCACCATCATCAGCCGAAACCCACATCCCTCCTGGGTGAGGCACCATGCAAACGGCACATCATTCTGACGCACGGGTACTTCTGCGGTGCATCTGATTTCCGTTAAAGATCTCGACTATTTGTCTCAGTGATCCAAGAAGGCCCTGCGCGTCAGGCACCGCAACATTTTTTGTATTTCCTGCCGCTGCCGCACGGGCATGGCTCGTTGCGTCCAATCTTCCCGCCGGCCTTGACAGCAGTCGCAGGAGCCGGGGCCGGGGAAGGCTTGAGGGACTGCTTCGGGGCAGGACGAACAGGTTGCCTGCGAACCTGGGGAGCGGTTCGGCCATCACCGGAAGGAACCTCCGCCTCGGTAGAGACCTCGGCGGCAAGGTCCGAGATGGTCGGTTGAAGGCGGAACAGATACTGAACCGTTTGTTCCTTGATCCGCTCGACCATAGCGTCAAAAAGTTCGAATCCTTCTCGCTTATACTCCACTAGCGGGTCCCGCTGACCATATCCCCTGAGACCGATCCCTTCCTTCAGATGGTCCATGGCCAGCAGATGGTCCTTCCACTGGGCATCCACCACTTGGAGCATGATGACCCGCTCGAGATAGCGGTAAAGTTCTGCTCCGAGCTCCCGCTCCTTTCGATCGTAGACGGCCTGCACCTTCTCCCAGAGGTCCCCCGTCAGGGTGCCGAGCGTTATCTCCTGAATGCCGTCGGTCGGGACCGCGAACTCCACACCGAACTGGCGGTACATCGCCTCCGACAGGCCCCTGAAATCCCACTCCTCTGGGTATGTATCCTCCTGAGCGTAAAGGCTCACCAGGGATTCCAAGACTTCCTCGGCCATCTCGAGCATGGTCTCCTTGAGATTCTCACCTTCTAAGATCTTCCACCGTTCGCCATAGATAATCTGGCGCTGGCGATTCATCACGTCATCGTATTCCAGGAGGTGCTTGCGGATCTCGAAGTTGTGTGCCTCGACCCGTTTCTGGGCCGTCTCGATAGCCTTGGTCACCATGCCGTGCTCAATGACTTCCCCCTCCTCCATCCCAAGCTTCCCCATGATCCGTTGGAGGCGTTCGCCGCCAAAGATGCGAAGGAGATCGTCTTCCAGGGAAAGGTAAAAGCGGGAAGAGCCAGGGTCGCCCTGCCGCCCCGACCGGCCCCGCAGCTGGTTATCGATCCGCCGGGCCTCATGGCGTTCGGTGCCCAGGATGTGCAGCCCACCGAGCTCCACCACCCGTTCGTGTTCGGCGTCGCAGAGACGGCGGACCTTGGCCAAGGATCTGGCATAGGCCTCCGGGTTGATGGCGTGTTCTAAGAGTCCGTACTGCTGCATCCGTTTGGCTTCTTCGGACGCCGTTTCCGCGGAGTCCCCGTCCTCTGGAATCTCTCCCCGCCTGGTCATCTCTCTCGCCAGCGAATGGGCATGCCCGCCCAAGAGGATGTCTGTCCCCCGACCCGCCATATTGGTCGCAATGGTCACCGATTTATATCGACCAGCCTGAGCGACGATCTCGGCCTCCCGCTCATGGTATTTCGCGTTCAGCACCTGATGCGGAACACCACGCCGCTTCAAGAGCATCGAGATCTTCTCCGACTTCTCAATGGAAGTGGTCCCGACCAAAACCGGCCTCCCATTCTCGTAAAGCTCAGAAATTTCCTCGACGACGGCATCGTATTTCTCCCGCTCGGTCCGATAGATGACATCGGGGTAGTTGGTCCGGACAAGTGTCTTGTTGGTCGGGATGATGACCACGTCCAAGTTATAGATCTGGGCAAACTCCGCCGCCTCGGTGTCGGCGGTTCCTGTCATCCCGGCCAGTTTTTCGTACATGCGGAAATAGTTCTGGAAGGTGATGGTCGCCAGGGTTTGGTTTTCCCGCTCTATCTTGACCTTTTCCCTGGCCTCCACTGCCTGGTGAAGCCCGTCAGACCATCGGCGACCGGGCATGAGGCGGCCCGTAAACTCATCCACGATGATCACCTGACCATCTTTGACGACGTAGTCGACGTCCCGCTGGAAAAGGTTGTGGGCCCTCAGGGCCTGCTGGACGTGATGCAGGGTGTCGATGTTGCTGGGGTCGTACAGATTCGAAATCCCCAACAGATGCTCGACTCTCGCCACTCCCTGTTCGGTAATGGCCACGGTCTTGGCTTTTTCATCGACGATGTAATCCCCTTCCCGCACCGCCTCGATCTCCGCCAGCTTGCCCTCCGTGATGGTGGCCGCGCGCTTAAGGCGGGGGATGATCCGGTCAACTTGGTAATAGAGGTCCGTCGATTCCTCGGTGGGCCCGGAGATGATCAGGGGGGTGCGGGCCTCATCGATGAGGATCGAGTCGACCTCGTCCACGATGGCGTAGTGCAGCTCTGATTGCACCATCTCCTCTCGGGAAAACTTCATGTTGTCCCGGAGATAGTCGAAGCCGAATTCGTTGTTGGTTCCATACGTAATGTCGGCCGCGTAAGCCCGCTGCCGGTCTCCATCGTTCATATCGTGTTGGATCAGACCGACGTTCAGCCCCAGGAACTGAAAGACCCCTCCCATCCACTGGCTATCCCGCTTCGCCAGGTAATCGTTTACAGTCACAATATGGACACCGCGGCCCTGCAGGGCATTTAGATAGGCGGGCAACGTTGCCACCAGGGTTTTTCCTTCACCAGTGGCCATCTCGGCGATCTTTCCCTGATGCAGGACCGCCCCACCGACAAGCTGCACGTCAAAATGGCGCATGTTGAGCACACGGCGGGCCACCTCCCGGACGGTCGCGAACGCCTCGGGAAGGATCTCGTCCAGTGGCGCTCCACGCCCTAGCTTTTCCTTGAATTCGGCCGTCTTGGCTCTCAGGGCCGCATCCGGCAGTTTCTCAAGCCCCGGTTCCAGCTCGTTGACCCGAACCACAAGCGGCTGGAGTCTTTTGAGCTCCCGCTGATTCTTGGTCCCGATTACCTTGCCGACAAGGGTGTTCCAGAGTTGCATATACCTTTCCTTTCCATCAAAAACACTCGGAAGTGCCTTGTTTTAAGGTAGCATACTCCCCCCACCCCATCAAATGCAAAGGATTGGCCAAAAAAAATCCCCCGAAGCCTCGGGGGATTTTCCGGGAAATTCGAAGGGGTGCGTGCGCCTATCGGCCGCGAATCACTTCAACCCGCCGGTCTTCATCGAGGATGTACTTCAGGGGGTTGACAGGTCTCTCTTTTACAAGCACTTCGTAATGCAGATGGGAACCCGTGCTATAGCCAGAGCTTCCGACCGTCCCAATCACCTGACCGCGCTTCACCCGCTGTCCCTTTCTCACCTTGTTTTCGTGATTGTGACCGTAAAAGGTTTTGAAGCCAAAGCCGTGGGTGACGACGATGACCCGCCCGTAGCCAGCCATCTTGCCTGAATACGTCACCACCCCGTCGGCCGCCGCCAGGATCGGCGTCCCGCGCGCGGTTGCGATGTCGATCCCCGTGTGCCGCTGCCGCCGCCCGGTGAAGGGGGAGGTGCGAGGGCCAAACTTGGAACTCACGTAGCCCTTGGCCGGCCAGATAGACGGTGTGGCGGCCAATCGGTCCCTCTGCTCGCCGAGGTAGGTGGTGAGGGCCTCGAGGCTCTCGGCCCGAAGGGCCACCTCGCGCTCAAGGCGTTCCAGATCCTCATAGAGCCGTTCAATGAGCCGCTGTCGCTTTGCCTGCTCCTCCGCGGTGAGGGCCTGCTGGATCTGTAGCGTTCCACCCCCCATCCCCAAGGTGTTCTCTGCCGCCGGACCGGCCTCCATCCCTGCCAGGCGGCGGATCTGGTGGTCCACGGAGCGCAAGCGTGTAACTTCCTCAGTCAGCGTCTCGAGCCGGGAGGCCAACCCTTGCTGCGCCTTGACAGTCTGCCGCAGTCGCTCGAGCTCACCATAGTCTACTTGAAAGGCGATGTAATGAACGACGAGGAAGGCGATCGTGAAGAGGACAAGGGTCCCGCCAAAGAGGATTCCAGCCACCATCCGCTGGCTGACTCGAAGCTGGCGAGCACGGTCGGTGTGGTCCGTCAGGATGAGGATGGTAAAGAACCTGGACACCATAAGCTCCTCCTGGCCAAGAGGGTGAAGGACCGGTGACGCGTTCAGCTTGCTGTCTATCTCCTGGGGCCCGCTCGCTTCCGAGCGGTGCCCGGAACGGAAATGTCCGCCACAAGGAAGGACGCTACGGGGTCTAGGTACGAAAAGGTCGCAGGAAAGTAGCATAGAAGAAGCAAGGATGTCAAGTTTTTTTTAGGCTTTAATCCCGATCCATCAAGATAATTGTGAAGCCATGAGCGGCCACCTGCCTGGCAGCGCGTCTCGCCTGCTCCCGGTTGTCAAAGGATCCAACGCGAACCCGATAGAAGGTCTCGCCGTTCACAGTGATCTCGCTGATGTATGTCCCACGCGTCAGCGCGTCGAGGCGGGTCTTCAGGAGAAGCGCGTTCCGCGCGTCCGAAAAGGACCCCACTTGGAGTGTATACGTCCCGGGCCCTCGGGCGAGTTGTGGGGGCGCCCCGCCGAGAGGCCGAATATGCACCCGGGCAACCCCTTGCCTCACCATGCCAATGGCCCGGGCTGCCGCATAAGACAGGTCGATAATTCTCCCCCTCACGAAAGGGCCCCGGTCATTCACCCGGACCTGGATCGATCGGCCGTTCTGCAAGTTGGTGACGTGCACCCACGTACCGAGGGGAAGCGCCCGGTGCGCAGCGGTGAGTTGGTGCATGTTAAAGACCTCCCCGCTCGCTGTTCGGCGCCCGTGAAACTTCGGTCCATACCAGGAGGCGATTCCTACCTGTCCCCCCGGCCCTGGCAGTTGGACCCGGGGACCCGCGCAAGACGCGAGAAGGAGGAAAGCGATCACACCCCATCCACGACGGAGAGAGGCCGGTCTCCAAGTGCTGTAACTTACGAAATCTCCCACTGTTTCGCCCCCCACGATTTCAAAATCGCCCCACTCTACCGATCCCACCACTCTCTGTCAAGGTGAGGGAAAGGGATTTGGATTATCTTTTGCATTGTAGATGCCAAAGCAAAAAGATACTGACATGTTTAACTTTTTCCCTCCTCCGCCGTCTAAATGGACAGGGGAGGAGGTGAAAAGGCGATCGGAGGGACCAGAGGTGACGGAAGCGGATCTTGCTTTGGTTAGCCGACTCCGGCATGGTGACCAATCCGCCTTTGATACCCTGGTCCGCCAGCACCAGAAGGACCTTTTCCGGTTGGCCTACCGGATGACGCGGAACGCTGAAGATGCAAAGGATCTGTCCCAGGAAGCCTTTCTCCGCGCCTACCGAGGTCTCGGGAGCTTCGATGGGCGGTCGAGCCTTTCCACCTGGCTCTACCGGATCACGGTGAATCTCTGCCTGAGCCACTTAAGGCAACAGCGGTCCACTGACGAAGGAAACCTTCCCGCGGCTTACCAGGACGCGTCTCCGAAGCCCTTGGATGAGCTAGAGGAGCGGGAGCTACACCAGGCCGTGGCGGAGGCCGTCACGGAGCTCCCACCGCAACAACGCGCCACCCTGCTGCTGAGGGTTCACCATGACCTCCCCTACCGGGAGATCGCCGAGATCATGGAGAGCTCCGAGGGGACGGTGCGGGCGAACTATTTCCACGCCGTGGCGAAGTTGAAATCGCAGCTCAAAGGTCTCCGCGAGAGCACGTGAGGACTTCAATGGAGTGTGAGGCTTACCGAAGCAAGCTTTTCGAATACCTGGATGGCGAACTGGCCGGCGCCGCACAGGCGGAACTCGAGGCCCATGTGAACCAGTGTCCTGGGTGTCGAGAAGAATTACACGAACTGCATGAGACATTGGCGCTCATTGCCAGGATGCCGACCCCGGAGCCGCCTGAGGCCTTCTGGCAGCAGTATCTTCGCGAGCTTCGCCAGAAAGTCGCACCGGTCCCCCGCATATCTCGTTTGCAGAACTGGTTTGCGTCTCTTCCGCTTCGCCCAATTCCAGCGCTGGCGGTGGGGATTGTTCTGATTCTGGCGGTTTTCCTTACCGGGAAGGAGAGACCCGAGCAGCCGCCAGTGCCAGAGCTTACGACGCTCAACTTGACCCAGCAACTGGCCGTGAGCCAAGACCTCGACCTCCTCCGGGAGATCGATTTGCTGGAGGAGATCGAACTGCTCGAAGACTGGGACCTGATCCGCTCCAGGGACATTCAGGGTCCTCCGAGGGCCACGTGAGATGTCTTGGAGGTGGAAGCTTCTGTTTCTCCTGGGTGTCCTGGAAGCAGTAACAGGGGGGGCTGGATGGAGCGAACAATCGACACCGGTTCCCCAGAAGAACCAGCAAGAAGACGAAGCAATTTTGAAGGACTTAGAGATCGTAAAGGACTTGGAGATGCTGCAGATGCTCGAAATACTGCAAGAAATGGAGGTCCTGAGAGAGCTGGATCCATCCCTGCCTCCCGGATCCCAGAGTGAGGAGGGAGCGCGATGAGAAGAATCGCGGCCTCGTTACTGGGTTGTCTGCTCCTCCTGCCGTCTGTGTCCTCGGCATGGGCCCAACAGCCCGGTCCCCAGGGACCGCCGGTGAAGTCCCCCGCCCAATCGCGGCGCCTTTCACAGCAGGGGGCTCGGAAAGAGGAGCTCCGACGGTGGTGGCGCAGCCTCTCGCGCGAGGAAAAGCAGCACCTGGGAAAACTCCATCAAAGGTGGCAGGCCTTGACTCCGGACCAGCGACAGGCGATACAAGAGCGGCTTAATACCTTCCGACGGCTTCCGCCAGAGGAGCAGGAGCGGATCCGCAAGAAATACGACCGCTGGCAGCAGCTTCCACCGGAGCAGCGGGAGCGCATCAGGGAGCGGTTCAAGCACTGGAAGGAGCTTCCGCCGGAAAAGCGGCAGGCCCTGCGGGAGCGGTTCCAGTATTTCCGCAATCTCCCCCGGGAGGAGCGGCAACGAATTCGGGAGAAGTGGCGGCGGTTCCGACAGCTCCCCCCTGACGAGCGTCAACGCCTCCGACGGGAGTGGCAGGAACGGCGCCGGCACCTCAAGCAGCTTTCCCCTGAAGAACGCCGGCACTTCCGACGGGAACGGAAGGAGCGGCGGCGGCGTCTCGAGAATCTCCCACCCGAGGAGCGTCAGCGGTTGCGCCAAAAGTGGGAGAAACAACGTCGGCGTGACCTACAGCATCGGTCGCCGCAGGGCCGTCAACACTTCCCTTCCAAGCAAAGGGTGTCTCGGGGTCGCTAAGACACCACGAGTTTTTTCCGACCGACGATTCCCTACCCTTTCGTCGCCGACACGCCGCGGTCAACCCTGTCCAAGGCGGTGGATCACGTGGGGGATGATGAGGGTGGCGAGATCGGTCCGGGAGCCTCCCCCGAGCACCGTGAGGAGCTTGCCCGCTGAAGCCTCCCGGGCCGCTTGAACCATGAAATCCGCGAGACCCACGAATGTGCGAAGAGAAAGCCCCATATCCCCGTAATCCCCCTGGTGGCCATCGAAGCCGAAATACCAGATGGTGAGATCAGGACGATACCCCCGGACTCTCTGGGCAAAAGCCGATTCCGCGGTTTCTAGATATGCCTCGTCCGGGTCACGACCCCCCCAGGGGGCCGGAACATCCACCTTGGTCCCGTCCGGAGAGACATAGCGCGTACCGCAGATGCAGACGTGGAGGACATCGGGGTCCTCTTGAAAAATGTCTCGTGTCCCATCGCCGTGGTGGGCGTCGGTATCGAGAATGGCAAAGCGTCGAACCCCAAATCTTTCCCGCAGCTGGGCAATGGCAATCGCCACATCGTTGAAGCAGCAGTAACCGCCGAAGAAGTCCCGCCCGGCATGGTGCCCCCCCGCTCCGATGAAGGCGAAGGCTCGGTCAACTTCCCCGACACATATTTTTTCCGCTGCCGCCACCACACCTCCCACGGAGGCCCTGGCGGTGCTTCAAAGGGGATCTGCCTCGACTTCCGGGATGAGTTCGGCCGTGTGGACCTTAAGGATGAGATCGTCCGAGACCTCCGGACACCGGTAGAGGCGGAACCGGTCGTCTTCTTCCAAAAGCTCATCGAGGGCGGCGGGGAAATCGGCGAGCCGGCGGCCAATGGTGAGATAGCTGCGACGGCTGAAGCTTTCATGATAAAAGATGCCAACGCGTACCGTGGGTTCGTTCATGGTTCAGAGTTCCTCTATGATGGTTCAGCGTTCATAGTTGACGGTTCAGGGTTAGGAGCTTAGCTACCACGTTTTCACCATTTCACCACGAACTATGAACCATGGACGGTCAGCCAGGTCATTGGTTAAGGGTTCGATGGAGAGAGCTTAACTTGAGATCAAAACTTAATCCTTTTAATGAATCATTAACTGTAAGCTGTTATTTTGTAACGACTTTTTATGTGTCATCCCACTGCCTACTTCTGTTCTTGCAGACGCTTGACTCCGGCCTGAAAACGCTCTGATTCCATCGAGGCAAAGCGACTGGGATAGCTGACGGCGTCCCTCAGCATCTCAACAATCCGGACTTGAAAATCTAAAGCATACCCATCGATCTGTGGAATCTGAGATCGTGTCGCCGCATCGATTGCCCCGGCCTCGACTTCAGCCTCAACGATTGACCGCATGGTGTGCGCATCCGGAATCAGATCCTGCCGGTCCAGGAGAAAGGCCAGGGCTGCGGCGACTCCACAAGCACCCCAATCGGAAGTGCCACCGACCACGGTGATGTTAGCCGCCACCCCTGAGACGTGTCCCTCGCCGCAAGGACACCGACACATCCTCCCATATTGCGTTTCGGAGAGCGCGGCCTCGGCCACTGCTCCCATTCCTAATTCGTTCCCCTGATCGCCAACCGCAATTGTCGGTATGCCTGCCCGCTCCGAACCCCGGAAAAGTTCCTCAAGATAGGCTGTAGCCTCCCCGATATTAAACCCACCCAACGAATGCGGGACCCCCACCCGATTCACTCCCGCTTTCTCGACAGCCATGACGAGCCTCGGCTGACGCTTGAGCAGCCGGACCGAACACTCGTAGCCGGGCTCAGGTCCAGGAGCACAGCCGACGACTCGAGCCGACCCCGCCGGTACGTGTCCGGCTCCGAGTCCATTCACATAGTTCATCCCAGCCGCTTGCAAGGCGGCCGCCAGGAAGGGGACGATCGCCTCCTCACTGACCAGGACGGGACGTGCCTGTAGACCGATCCCCAGGACAGAGGCGAGAACGACTGCCCCGCAGATTCCGTCCGTTTCCCCCACAAATAGAGGGTAAATCGGAAATCCCACGCATATTATGACCTCATCTCCCGGACCCACCCGATCCCGAAGAAGCTGGGCGGCAAGGATGCTTAACGGGGCACCAGTCCCCCTGGCTGCCCGGTACAGAGCTCGGATAACTCCGTGGTGGCGAAAATCAAGGGTTGTGAGAGCGTCGATGCCTTCACCCACCCATCGGGCCAAGAGGTCACGGTCCATCAGAGAGTCTCCCGCGGTGACTCGCAGTTTTCAGTGAGTTTCGACTTGTTGTGCCCGGTGTCAAGCCCAATTTCCGCCTACCGTAAAGAAAAGCAATCACAGGAGTAGATCGGCATGCGCTTGCAACGCCTTATGCTGAACTTCACCCCGAATGATGCTCAAATAGCAAATGGCAAGCCTGACCCGCTCCCGCTACCTGATCTCGTCGCGCTCCCGACCGCGGATCGACAGGTTCCTACACACCCAGGAAGGCTTTCCTGACGATCGCCGACTCGAAGAGATCCCTGCCTCGCCCCGAGTGGATGGTTCGGCCGGTCTGCAGCACGTATCCCCGTTCCGCCAGCTCCAGTGCTTCCTGCACATTTTGCTCGACCAGGAGGATAGTCTGCCCCTCTTCTTTCAACAAGGCGATTGCTCTGAACACTTCAGAAACAAGTTTTGGCATCAATCCCAGCGAGGGTTCATCCAGCATCAGCAGCTTCGGCCGACTCATGAGCCCTCGGCCGAGGGCCAGCATTTGCTGCTCCCCACCACTCAACGTCTCCCCTTTTTGTCTGTAGCGCTCCTTAAGGGTCGGGAAGAGCCCGTAGACGTACTCGAGACCCTTTTCGACCTCCTCCTTGGACCTCGTCGTAAAGGCCCCCAGAAACAGGTTCTCCTCGACGGTCAAGGGCCCGAAAATTTGCCGGCCTTCAGGCACATAGGTAATCCCTAACCGGACGATCTCAGCGCAATTCTTTCCGGTGATGTCGATCCCGTTAAACTCGATGCTTCCTGAAACCGGCCGGACGGCTCCCACAACTGTTTTCAACGCTGTGGTTTTCCCTGCACCATTGGCGCCGATCACTGCCACCAGCTCCCCTTTTCCGACGTCAAAGCTGACCTCATGGAGTGCAGGGACCCCTCCATACTCAACCTTGATCTTATTGACCTTTAGCATATTTCTCCCCGAGGTATGCCTCAATCACCGTTTTTTCCCGCGCCACGTTTTCAGGGACCCCTTCCGCGATTTTCCTACCAGCGGCCATGACTATGATCCGCTCGGAGATCGTCATGACAAACTCCATGACATGCTCGGTCAGCAAGAGGGTCATGTCCTTCTCCCGTTTTATGCGCTGTAACGTTTGAGTCATCTCCCTGGTCTCCAACGGGTTGAGACCGGCGGCCACCTCGTCAAGCATCAACAGCTTCGGCTTCGTGGCCAGCGCTCGAGCCAGCTCAATCCTTTTCTGGGCTGCTACTGGAAGCTCCGCGGGCCAGACCTGTGCCTCCGCCTCCAAATCCACCAATTCCAAAATCTCCCGGGCCTCCCTCCTGACCACCTCCCGATCGTTCGTCCGGCAGAACGCTCCAACCATCACGTTCTCTTCTACCGTCAGGTTTGGCATCGTCTGCATGAGTTGAAACGTCCGCCCGATTCCCATCTTGGCCACACGGTGCGTCGGCCAACCCGTAATATCCTCGCCCTCGAAATAGATCTTTCCGCCGGTCGGCTTGTAATACCCCGCAATGCAGTTGAAGAGCGTCGTCTTCCCGGCTCCGTTTGGGCCAATGAGCCCCACAATGCCACCGCGCTCCACCCCCAAAGAGATATCGGCGCACGCCGTAAGGCCCCCGAACTTCTTGACCAGACCTGTCACCTCTAACAGTTTGGGCTCTTTCATCGACGTCTCGTTATCCGTTCCACGATACCCCAGATCCCTTTGGGCTCCCGAGCTGCAATAACCATTATGATGAAGGCGTACACCATGAAATCGATGCCATACCGCCCCCCTGCCAGAGCCAGCCACGCCCCGAGGTACATATCCAGGGGAATCAAGATTGCCGCACCGATGATCGGCCCCCATAGCGAGCCGGCTCCCCCAACCATCACCGTCATCGCAATCAAGATCGAGAGATCCAACGGCATCACCAGATCCGGGTCAATGTATAGATAGTAGACCGCCAGAAAACTGCCACCGACCGCCCCAAGGCCCCCCGTAATGGTATATGCCGTGACCTTTGTCCTGGTGACATGGATTCCTACACTGGCTGCCGCCTCCTCATTATCCCGCACAGCTTGGAGCTCGTACCCGAGCTTCGACTTTCTGAACCAGTTCATGTAGAGGAGCTCGATCATCAGAAGCCCGAACACAAAGTAGTGATAGTACACAGGAGAAGGAAACTGCATGTACGTGAAGTCCGCCGCCGGTATCACGGGAAGCTCGACCCCCCGCGCCCCGCCTGTCCAGTCCCAAAAACCGAACAGCTCCTTCCAGGCCAAGGCCACGCAGAGAGTGGCGATCGCAAAATAATGCCCCTTGAGGCGAAACATGGCATAGGCGACGCCAAAGGACTCCGCCGCCGCAAGGCTCATCCCGATGGGAAGGGTGAGCCAAAACGGCGTCTTCCACCACAGCATCATCAGTGCCGTCGTATAGGCCCCAAATCCCACATTCTTCGCCTGTCCCAGGTCCACCTGCCCCCCGTAGCCACCAATGAGGTTCCAGCCCAAGCCAAACAGCGCGAAGAGGAGAAACTTGATCATGACGGCTCTGGCATAGGCCTGTTCGACAATCCAGGGGAAGGCGAGGACGATGACCACAAAGGCGGCAAGACCGATCCGTTCGAAGCGGCGCCGGTCCCCAAATGAAAACATGTCCCTTACCAGCCGACCCATCTCACCAACCGAACAGCCCTCGAGGTCTGAGCACCACAGCCAGGAAGTAGGCGAGGTAGACGAACGTGATCTTCAGCTCGCTCAGATAATGCCCCCCCACGACCTGGATCAGGCCGATGATCAGACCGGCCACGAATGCACCCGACACGCTTCCAAAGCCACCGAGAGCCACGGTTGCGAAGGCGATCAGCACGAACAGCATCCCCACCGTCGGGGTGATGTAGTAGAAATGCGCCATGAGCGCTCCGGCGATTCCGACCGTCGCTCCCCCAATGCCCCACGCTAGGGCGTTCATCTTCTCGGTATCCACCCCCATATACCGAGCCGCCTCGGCGTTAATGGACGTGGCCTTCAAGGCCAGGCCGAATCTTGTCCAGGTTATGACCCAGTAGACCAGGGCAAAAAGAACCAGGCAGAGCCCAGCCGCCACCACCTTGCTTAGATCCAGATTCACCCAGCCAAGCGACAGTCTCCTTCCAACTAGGATTCCTTCCGAAATGGAGCGCACATCCGGGCCAAAGATAAACATCGCCATGTACCGGAGAAATAACATCAACCCAAACGTTCCAAAGAGCTGTGCCACCATTGGGCCACGAAGAATATGCTGAATGAGAAACCGATAGCTGAGGATGCCCAGCACAAATCCTATGGCCGCCGCCACGGGCAAGGAGATCAGCGGATCCACCGCTAGATACGACGAGAACAATAGCGCCACATACATCCCCACCATCAGGAACTCACCGTGGGCGAAATTCACAATGTTCATAACTCCAAAAATCAGAGAGAGGCCCAGCGAGATGAAGGCGAAGATGAACCCCATCAGGATGCCGAATATCAGCAAATGGATAGCGAGCTCCATGCTCCCCCTGATGCTCGGAATCGAACGTTACGCCCCTGCGGGTTCACCGGTGCCGTTCCAACTTAACAAGCCGAATTTGATGAGCGGGACTTCCTCCAGCAGTCGTCAGCGTATGCAACGGAAAATTCGCAGGAATAGTTGGAACGGTACCAGGTGGATTGACCAGGGCCATAACGCTTCCGGTGCGAACCGGCACAAATGTAGACGTCTCTGCGATCGTTGGCATTTGCGAGTGAGGCGGCGAAGGGGGATCGCGGGGGAAATGCGAGCATCTTCATGGCTCAGGTAAAGTTCGAGCGAGCAACACGGCCAGCGTCCGCTCCCCGCGCTGCTCGCTCGACCATTGCCCGCGACACCGTCACCCGTTTTACTTCCAGCCCCGGAACGGGAAGATCAGGTCGGCAGTGGCAACCTCAAACGGATAGACGATATGTAGCTTTCCGCCGGGATAACCCTGATACTGATTGATGATCCCGCTTCCGAGCATATTCTGCTGGGTGTCACCCGGGAACGGAGAGCCAAACTTCACACCCTTCCAGGGCATGACCAGCTGCTCCGGCGGGATGTACAGTTCGTTCAGCGCTTTCCTGATCGCCTCCGGGGCGGTGGACCGGGCGTTGTCCAAGACATGGGCCCACACCTGGACACCCACGAAGTCTCTCGCAGAACTCCCGGAAAAGTCAAAACCTGTCCGGTCCCGGTACATCTTGTTCAGTTGCCCGGCGACCGGCTTCACCTTGCCCAGCTCGGGCGAGAACAGGTCACGGGTCAGGATCCCGTTCACATCCGCTCCCAGTGTCTTGTAAAAGTCCGCTTCGATGAACCCGGCATCCTGCCCCCAAATCAGGATCGGCGCGGCACGCATCTCCTTCATCGTCCTCACGAAAAGGATCGCGTCCGCGATGTAAGGGGCAAAGAGATAGACAGAAGCCTTCGAGGTGATCAGTCTTCGCGTCTCGCTGGTCAAGTCTGCGGCCTTATGCGGATACTTGAACGACTCGACAACCCGGTATCCCCGATCACTAGCGAACTTCTGGATCTCCGCGAGCGCCGCAGAGCCCCATTCGGTGTTCTCCGCGGCCACCGCCAGCATGTTGATCTTCTCTTTGGGGACAGCCTTGACGCCACGCGCCTTTCCCTGGACCAAGCCATCCAGGAAGTCAAAGAGATCAGCGGTGAACCAGGTTTCATGTGGAGTCACTCTCCAGAACCACTTGAAACCCCTCTTACTGAGGGCCGGAGAAGTTGAGTCCGGGTTAATGAAAGGGATCCCCGCCCGTTCGGCTTCCACAGAGGCCGTCTTGGTGACGGAGCTCTGATAGGCGCCCAAAAGGCCGATCACCTTCTCGTCCTGAATGAGCCTCTTTGCCTGGTCGGCTGCCCATCCCGGGTCCCCCCTGGAGTCGGCAAAAACCAGCTTGATCTTGGCACCGCCCAAGCTGGGGATGCCTTCCCACTTCGCGATCAGGATATCGAGCTTGGGGTGCTTCTTGTTCACGATATCGGCGGCGAGTTCCGCTCCTTCCTTCAAGCTCTTCCCGATGGGAGCAAGACCGCCAGACAGTGGGAGAATTACCCCGATCTTGACCTCCTTCTGAGCGGCGAAAAGTGGCGAGGCGACAATCAAAGCTGACAAAATTACCAGGGGAAAAAATAGGACCATTTTCTTGCTCGTCATCTTCATTCCCTCCTCATTCTTGGTGGGATCGGTACGCTGTCCAAATTGGCCCTCACGTTTGCCAGGGCGTTCCGCTGACGACGGTCGAAATGGGAGATCTATCCCCTCCAAAGACTCAAGGAATTCTTTCCCCGTGGGTGGCGACCGGGCGCCCCTCCGCCCCGGCCGCCTTGCCCGCCTTCGGGCTTGGCGCGGCGTTCGCGCCGGTGCTCCATACGCGCTGTTACGCCCCACTTCCGCTGGCTCCGCCCGTGCCGTGGTAGTTTTCGTAAGTACTCCGACCACAATGCTCTCTAAAAAGAGACACTTCCAGCGAAAAGGGGACAGGCACCAAAAGGTGCGCTAAGATATTGCTCGATCCGTTCCCGTGTTGGCAGTGAAGAGTTTTGTTGGAGGAGCCCCGGAATTAACAACCCGCCTCCGAGGTCTCACCCCACCCCCCGGTCAGAGGATTGTCAAGAATAAGACCCCCTCCCAAGTCGCACTGCCCTGCACAAGGCGTCGGGCTTTTTGGCGCGCATTGGATGGTATCTGTAGTAGACTGGGGATGACCCCGGTTCCATCCCTGCATCTCCTGAAGGGGTCTTCAGTATCCCGCTCCCTGCAATCGGTGTCAAGCGCCAACGCGGCTCCGACTCGGACCTAGTCCCGGGCGTGATGTCACTTCGGCCGATCCACCACCCACGGCTCAAACGGAGGGAACTTCCCCTCCGTGACAAACTGTCCAGTCCAGAATGAGGTAGCGCCATGATGACAGATATTTGCCCCCCCTGAATAGCCGTATCGCGGTTCCTTGAAGAAACTACGGCTCAATCAACCTGAAATAATTCAAAAGCTTGCCATCACATCTCACCGTACTCCTGCGTTCCTGGCACACTTGTCGCACCTTCCTCTTGCAACGATGTCACCCCTTTTAGGGAGGAAATCATCATGAGGTTGAGGCGACCACGGCAAAAAACGCTCGGCGGCTTGATCGTGGCAGGACTGCTCTTCGGGCTTCATCCGGTCGCGGCAACAGCAGGGTCGGTGTCGCTCGCGTGGGACCCGAATAACGAAGCGGACCTATCCGGGTACAAAGTCCATGTCGGAAACTCGTCTCGAATGTATTCTCAGACGATCGACGTCGGTCATGTCACCAGCTATACGGTTTCCGATTTGTCAGATGGGCAAACCTACTACGCCGCCGTCACCGCCTACGACATCTTTGGGAACGAGAGCGCCTTCTCCAACGAGGTCAGTACGACCATTCCCGAAGTGGTCGAGCCCGAGCCTGTTCCGGTGACGGAACCCGAGCCGGTACCCGTTGCTGAGCCGGCACCGGAGCCCGAGCCTGGCGGTTCCATCACGCTCTCTGCCATCGGGTACAAAGTAAAGGGTCGCCAAAAGGCAAAACTGAGTTGGAATGGTTCCACGGCGATCAACGTCGATATCTACCGCAACGGCTCTCAGATCGAAACAAGTGCCAACGACGGCTCGTACACGGATCATATTAATAAGCGCGGGAAGGGAACCTACACGTACCAGGTCTGTGAGGAAGGCACTACCACTTGCTCGAACGAGGTCATAGTCAAGAAATTTAATTGAACGTACCCCTCAACATGCCCGTCCAAGTCGGACAACCGAAGACCAAAGCATGCTAGGGTTCAGGGTCCACAGTTCCGGGTTTGACGCCCCAAAGCAGCACTACGATTTGTTTTTTCCATGAACTATGAACCAGGCCTACCGGTTCCCTCGACAGTCACGAGACCTGGCTCTCCCACACTCCCCTCGACCTGCACACGGCCGGGAAGAAAATGCTCCACTACCCATCGATTGCTGAGCAGGTGCTCGGTCACTTTCGTTGTGGTAAGCGATGAAGATCCTGAGGCAAGCACCATCGGGAGTAAGAGCTGGTCGGCCAGATAAGGATCAGCTACCCCTGGCCTTTCAAGATAGGCAAAGAGCTGATCGCAGGCCTCATCTGCCACCCGCTCGGCCGGCTTCCCCCTCTCCCCCAGGCTGCTAAAGCCCGCCCGTCCTCCTTCACACCTCGCCAGCAAAAAGACGACCGTCCCGGGGTTTCGTGCTTCCACCGACGTAAGTTCAATCTGACTGGGAACACCGACTCGCTTGAGGCGTGCAAGGGTGCGGTCCCGTTGTCGCTCAGCCACGCTCAAAGGAAGCCCCGCCGCCGCCGAGAGGCCCACGACTTCTCCAAGGGGCCCCCGCTCGGTCAGCGTCAAGGCGTGCAGGACAGAGGGATCGATTGTTCCCTCCACGAGACCTCCCCCCTTCGGGTAGAATCCCCACCGCCTCAGGGTAAGCGACGCCCGAAGCCCCATGCCTTCAAGGATAGGAAGAAGAACCTGCTCGAGATAAGGAAAGGGCGGGCTCCAGGGGACGTGGCTCCCGCCTGCGATGGAGATGCGAGAACGAGATGACGCAAGGGCGAGAGGAACGAGGATCGTCTGCAGGACTAACGAGATGGCCCCGGCCGTGCCCACGTCCCACTGGTACTCGCCGTGAGCTATGCGCCTAGGAGCGAACCGGAGGGAGATCGATCCGACCGTCGCGCCTTCAACCTCAGCCGTGGCGATCTCGGCTAACGCGCTGACGCCCGCCAGGTGTTGCGCCTGAAGTCCCGGATTCTTCCGTCCAGCCCGGATTTTTTCGACCAGCACCGGCCGGTCGAGCACCGCACTCAAGGCCAGGGCAGTCCGGAGAATCTGCCCTCCTCCCTCCCCGTAAGAGCCGTCGATGGTGACCATCTTTCCACAAACGAAAATTTATCCTCACCGCTTGGCTTGCCGATCCGTGCCGTGGGCCCGACGCATAGACGCGAGCTCCTCGCTACCCTTCCGCCTTCGCGGCGATCTTCTCAAAGAAGCGTTCCTCGTTGACAATGAAGCGTTCATGAGTGCACTCGCTGATCTTTTCTTTCTCGTCATAGCCCTCGATGAAAAAGACCAGTTTCCGTCCATCGATCTCTTTGAGGGTGGCCGTCACCTTCACCATCATCCCAATGGGCGTTGCGGCGAGATGTTTCAAATCGATGCGCGTCCCGACGGTGATCATCCCCGGGTCAAGCTGTTTGGTCACCGCAAAAACCGCCGCCTCCTCGCTCCATTCGCAAAGAACGGGGGTGGTAAAGACATCGACCCCGGGATTTCCATGTTTGTCGGCAGAATGTTCCGGCCCGACCCGCCGCTCGACGGTGTAGCTCGCTCCAATTTCCGGTCCCATGTTGCCCTCCTGTTGTGCAGAGAAAACTTCTCCGCCACGCGGCCCGGTTCTACCATCCCCCCTCATACCTGTCAATGGGGAAGGCGGCAGGATGCACCTCAAACTCCTTGACAAGAGCCAGGTCAGCACTTAGATTGTGGCCGACTTTGTTCTCGAAATCGTTTTTTACCATCCGAAAAAGGAGGAAAGCCCGTGAAACCGAAGGTGCTGGTCACGCGACAGATTTTTCCCGAAGCCGTCGAACTGGTGAGTAAACATTGTCAGGTCGAATCGAATCAGCGAGATGTTCCCTTTCCCCCTCCTCAGCTTCTCAAAAAGCTCCGGGGCAAAGACGGACTCGTTTGCCTTCTGACCGACATCATCGACGACAAGGTCATGGCCAAAAACCCCCATTTAAAGGTCGTCAGCAACGTGGCCGTAGGCTACAACAACATCGACGTCACCGCTGCGACGAAGCGGGGGGTGATGGTCACTAATACTCCAGGGGTCCTGGACGACACGACCGCCGATTTTACCTGGTGCCTCATCCTCGCCACCGCGCGGGGGCTCGTAGACGCCGACAAATATTTCCGGTCCGGCAAGTGGAAGTATTGGGGCGTCATGCAGTTTCTGGGTCACGACGTCCACCATAAAACCTTAGGAATCTGCGGCCTGGGTCGCATCGGCAAGGGAGTGGCTAAGCGGGCCCGGGGCTTTGATATGCGAATTCTCTATACGGATGTCCAGAGGGCCAATCCGGTCGTCGAACAAGAGCTTGGGGCGACGTTTGTCGATAAGAAGACCCTCTTGAAGGAGTCGGACATCGTCACCCTGCACGTCCCCCTCTTCCCGGAAACCACCCACTACATTTCCGCCTCCGAACTCAAGTTAATGAAGAGGACCGCCATCCTGATTAATGCCGCTCGAGGTCCAGTGGTGGACGAGAAGGCGCTGGTCAGGGCCTTAAAGGAGCGGTGGATTGCGGCGGCGGGTCTCGATGTGTACGAGAAAGAGCCAAAGCCGGCCCCGGGCCTGACGAACCTGAGGAACGTCATCACCGCCCCCCACGCGGCAAGCGCATCCGTTGATACACGGCTCAAGATGTCTATGATGGCCGCAGAAAATTGTGTGGCAGGGGTAACCGGGAACCGGCCGCCCAATCTGGTTAATCCCGAGGTCCTCGGCAGGACCCGTTAAGCGTCCACCGTTAACCGACGACCTGGCTGAGCGTTCATGGTTCATAGTCCATTGTTCATGGCGAAAACGGGGTACTTGAAGTCTTGACCCTGAACCCTCGACTACGAACGCTGAACCGTCATGGGTGAACCGTGAACGAGCCCGAAGAACTGGACCTTGAACTATGAACCCTGAACCATGCACCGTGAACTGCGAACGGTGAGCCGGGGGGATGTCATGGCGCAACAGATTGGTTTTATCGGACTCGGAATCATGGGAAAGCCCATGGCCCGGAATCTCCTGAAGGCAGGGTATGCCCTAACCGTTTATAACCGCTCCAGACCACCGATGGACGAGCTGAAACGTGATGGCGCTACTCCAGGCTCGTCACCCAAGGAGGTCGCTCAAACCTCTGAGGTTCTCATCACGATGCTTCCAAACTCACCTGATGTGGAGGAGGTTGTTCTTGGGGCGAATGGCGTCCTGGAGGGGGCCAAATCCGGCATGATCCTGGTTGACATGAGCACGATCTCTCCCCTGGTTTCTCAGAAGATTTACGAGGCGGCGAAGAGGAAAGGCGTCAAGGCGCTCGACGCGCCGGTCAGCGGGGGGGAGAAGGGGGCCATCGAGGGGATCCTTTCTATCATGGTCGGCGGAGATCAGGAGGTCTTCGAGGCAGTCCAGCCCATCTTCCAGGCCATGGGAAAGACGATCACTCACATGGGGTCGGCCGGAGCGGGCGGGTTTACGAAGCTCGCCAATCAGGTGATCGTGGCCATAAACCTCGTCGCCATCGGGGAGGCCTTGACGCTCGGGGCCAAGGCCGGCCTTGACCCTGAACGTCTCATCCAAGCGCTCAGTGGCGGCATGGCGGGGAGTCGATGCTTGGATATGAAAAGCCCCCTGATCGTCAAGGGAAATTTCCAACCGGGATTCAAGGTCGACCTGCATTACAAGGACCTGGGCCTTATCACAGAGGCGTCCCGAGCCTTACAGGTCCCGCTGCCGACCACCGCCGTCGTCCAAGAACTCTTCTCGGCCCTCCGGGTCAAAGGCCGGGGCTCTCTGGACCACTCGGCCGTTATCACTCTGCTGGAGGATCTTGCCGCGGTCCAAGTACGCACCAAAAGCTAAAAACCGATGACCGACCCCCGATGACAGATAACCGAATCAAGACGGTCATCGGTGTACGGTGATCGCTTTTACAGCTGTGGGCTCCCCAGCGGTTAACGGTCGCCGGTGATCGTTTACTAGTTGAGGGGAACGCGGACGGTGATGCTCATGGATTTGCCATCGTCCCGCCGACCCAAGAAAGTCAAAGTCTGGACACCTGTGAGGCTCGCGAGATCATTGGGATCTGACGAGGCGAGGCGCGCGTGGACCGAAACCTCTGCCTCGCCCCCCCTCTCTATCTTGAGTTTCAAGGGTTGATCCCCAGGCCAACTCCTCCCCCACAGGTTTTGGACCGTGAGACGCAACCGGTCCAAGCTCACCCCCATATCGCTCGGATTGGCGATCTTGACCCGGAATTCCCAGCGGAAGCCATCCCGCATTTGGACGGTGAGTTCCTCAGCGGTCAAGCGGCGCTTCTCCAGCTCGGTCACTTTGACGGTTAACGGGCTCGCCCCTTCCACCTCTACGACACGTGGCTTCTCGACGGTAGGGGCTTCTCTCGGCGCGGCGCACCGAAGAGTCGGAAGCGCAACTAACAGGGCCAATCCTAATACCTTTACCTTCCAGCTTGGGTATCGCATGCTTACCCTCCGTCGGATCCAGTCCTCCCCTACCCATTATACAGCGTACGCATCGCCGGATCCAAGTCCGCCTGACCTTTAGAAGTGTGATATATAGCAGGCCCGTGCTGTGAAGCATCCTCCATAGAGTAATGTTGCGGATTCTGACGTCAGTCGCGGGATTGACCCGTCTCATGTCCCGGGCAGGCATCATTCCTAAAAGCAAGATCCGTTCCAGGGCCATTCGTCATCGATCAATGACATGCACGGGGATGCCACTCGAGGCAGACCGTTGGCATGCATCGACCACCGCCAGGGCCTTGATCCCATCGGTCAAGGAGACCGGCGGTGGCATGTCGTGCGTCACCCATGTGATAAAAGCTTTCAGACACTCGCGGACCGTAGGCACTGGCGGCGGGAGCGGCAGGGTGCGTCTGTTGCGCCCCTGAATCACGTCGAGACAGTGGTGCACATGATCCCCGACCAAGATTCCTTTTTCCCCAATCACCTCGATCCGACCGATCCTTCCCAACGTTGTCCGAAGTTGGGCAACGACAGCCCGCAGCGAGCCGGGTTCCGCCTGAAGAATGGCGGTGAACCCATCCTCCGTCCGCTCGGTTAGGCGGCTGACTGACTCGCAATACACCCGAACGACTTCTCGCCCCGTCAAAAAACGCAGGAGGTCAAAACTGTGCACACCGGTGTGAAGGATGATGCCTCCCCGACCCGCATCGTCCAGCCAGGGAAGGGGCGAGGGCTCAAAATGCTGCTGAAGGAAGACTGCATGTGGCGGCCCGAGCATAGGCAAGTGTGCTTTGACGGTCTGAACCAGACTATCAAAGCGAAGGGTCTGGGCCACCAGTCCTTTGCTACCCCCGCTTTGGGCCTCCTGCACGATCCTCTGAGCGTCGGCGAGGGTATGGGCCAAGGGCTTCTCCACCAGAAAGTGCAATCCCCGTCGCGCCGCAGCCGTGCAGATTTCCGCATTGAGGTCGGGAGGAACCACAACCGCCACCGCATCCAGTCGTTTATCCGACAGGAGCTCACGATAATCGGCATAAAAGGTCATCCCCTTCATTTTGGCGAACTCCTCCCCCGCCCCCCCATCCCGCCGACAAATCGCCACCAGCTCCGCCTCGGGCAGATCCTCGAGAAGATGACGGGCGTACCGAGACCCATGTCGGCCGACCCCGATCAATCCGAACCGGATCCGCTTCTCCACCATTGTTCCTCCAAGAGAGGAAGGCGATAGCCTAAGCCGCTCCGCTCGGGTACAATCGGCTGACCCTCAATAAGACGGGAGGCCGAGATGCGACTTCGAGAACAGGTCCTCAAGCGACGGGTGGTGTATGCGGGGAACTACCTCAGCACACACCAATATCTGGTCCGCCTACCGAACGGGAGGAGGGCCACACGGGACATCGTTCGACCGCCCGACGCGGCGGCGGTGGTCCCCCTCGATGACGCGGGCAACATCTATCTGGTACGCCAGTACCGACCCGCAGTCGGCCGGATCCTCTACGAGCTTCCCGCCGGGATTATCGGCGATGGCGAGCCCCCCGTGCAGACCGCCCGGCGGGAATGCGAGGAGGAGATCGGGATGCGCCCGAAGCGCCTCAAGAAGCTCTGCGTCACCTACCATGCCACTGGCTTCTCCACCGGATGCGTCCATATCTTCCTGGCTACGGGGCTTATTCGGGTGAAGCGCAAGACGACCAATGGCGCCGAATTTGTCAAGCCGGTCCGCTTTCCTTTCCACCATGCGTACCGGATGGCCCTGCGAAACCAGATCGTGGACGCTCAAAGTCTCATCGGCCTCTTGTGGACAAAGCGCCTTGTTGAGAAAGGGTGCCGCTGATCTCGCCCGCGCCAAGACTTCGTCTTTTGATCCTCTCATGTGGAGAGGAGGGTTGTGGCAGGCCCCGTCGGGTCCCTCGGTACTCTACGCAGAGGTGAGTTGAAGCAGGACTAGTGCCGTCCCACCTTTTCTCACCCAATGTAGAGGTGTGTGATGCGAAGACCCGGCTTACCGGCTTTCTGGTACGTGTTCGGGGCAATAAGTTGGAACGGTACTAATACAAACGCATTTCATCTTGTGACAATCGAACAATAGAACATTAGACCGCCCCTCGATCTTCCTCGGGATGGTGAGCGTGTCGAACCACGATGGGGGATTTTCTCTCCAAGATCACTCTATTGTTCCACCCTTCGACAGGACTTCGGCGAGCTCAGTCGAGCCGCTCACGGCGGTGAGCATGGTCGAACCGCCCCTCGATCTTCCTCGGGGTGGTGAGCCTGTCGAACCACTGGTCCATTGCTCCAAAGTAAACGCACCTTGTGCGTTTGCTTTAGCGCCCTGGCTCGCCCACCCGATGCTCCGTCCCGTCCAGCAGGCGCCTAATATTCCCTCGGTGGCGAACGAAGATAAAGAGAGCGGCCACGACCGAGAAACCGAAATACGGACCGGCCCCGGTGGAGATGAGGATGACGGGAGGGATGCAGACGCTCGAGACCATGGCGGCCAGCGAGGTATAACGGAAGAACAGGAGAACGCCAAGCCAAACCACCAGTCCCAGCAGGGCAGGACCCGGCGTCATGACCAGGAGTGCTCCAAAGCTGGTTGCCACCCCCTTTCCACCGGCAAACCCGAGGAAGACAGACCAGTTGTGCCCTAGCACTGCCGCCATGGCCACCGCGGCCACCAAGAGAGCTGATCCCCCTATACCAATAGCTGCCCACGTGGGGATTAACCCCTTGAGAAGGTCGCCCAGCAGGGTCAGGGCCGCCGCCCGCTTCCCCACGATTCGCAAGACATTGGCGGTTCCAATATTGCCGCTTCCATGCCGCCGGATGTCGACCTGCCCGAGCGCCTGGGAGACCAGCAGGCCAACGGGGATGGATCCAATCAAGTACGCGATAAAGATAAGGCTCAGATCCTGAACGTCGGGCATCTTAACCCTTCCTCGAGGCGAGATGCGGCAGCGGCCGCTTTACATGCCCCGCGTCCGCATACCAGGCCACGGTCCGGACCACCATCTCGCGCAAGGGGGTAAATGAAATCTTAAGCTCTCGCTCTGCCTTGGAACTGTCGTACCTTCCCCCGTGAAGAATGGTGCGGACGAGTTCCCGGCAGATCCTTGGCCGCCGCCCACTGAGGCGATCGCCCCATTCCATCCCCGTGCCGAGGGCCAAAGCAACCGTGGAACCTAACTGCCACGGTCGTCCCTGAGATCCCGTCACCTCCTTCAGCGTTCCGAGGAGTTCGCCGGTCGTCACTGATGGGCCGCTCAGCAGGTATCGTTCCCCGATCCGCCCACTCTCCCGCGCGCTGAGATGAGCCTCGACACAATCTTCGATATAGCAGAAGCTGAACCGGTCCCCACAGAGGAAAGGCAACCGCCCGTTCAGGTAATCCAGAAAGATCCGGGCGGTACCGTGCAGGCGACCCGGTCCTTGGACAGAGGAAGGATTGAGGATTACGACGGGGAGTCCCTGCCGCGCAAGATCCAGGGCCACCTGTTCGGCCTCGTATTTTGACCGCTCGTAGTGGGAGAGAAAGTAACCGCGGTGTGGCGTCTGCTCCTCTGCCACATCGTCGCGCTCCTCACCGATCGTCACGGCAGAGCTCGTGTAGACAATTCGCCTGACGCCCACGTCTCCCGCCGCCTGGAGGAGGGCACGAGTCCCCCCAACGTTGATCCGATACAGAGGTTGGGGGTCAGCCAGGCAAAAGGCATTGAGCCCGGCCGTGTGGATGACGAGATCAGATTCCCGCAGGGCGTCTTGATAGGTGGCAGGGCTCAGGAGGTCTCCGAGGACCGGTCGCACTCCCTTGGCCGCCATGTGACGCGCCGCCTCGTCCCGGCGAACCAGGGTCAGCACCTGCCCCTCTTCCTGGAGCAGCCGATCGAGAACTGCACTGCCAATAAATCCCGTGACACCCGTGACAAAAGTGACCATCGTGATTCCTCGACGTGGAGCACTTTACCAGAGCGTACGCCCCCAGGCAACGTGAAAGCCCGCCATATGAGGACCACAGGAAGTGGCCTTCGGGCCGGCGGTGGCAACGGAGGCGTGGAATCGTGGATGGGGGGGGTTAGGCGAGACCGTCTGCCTGAAGCATCTGAAGGGCTTTCTCAAAGGCCTGAACCGTAAACGCAATGTCCTCTTCGCTGTGGATAGCCGAGACCCACCCGTGAAACGGAGGGATGTCCACCCCGTTGAGGATCATGGCTGCGCGCAGACTATGGTGGAGCCTCACGTTATGTGCTTGGAGGATCCGATGATCCGTCCGAGACGAGAGTTCGGCCTCGGTCAAGCCAAGCCGGGCTGGACCGACAAGATAGTTGAAGACTGACGCCTCCCCGTAGACCAGAAGATCTGCACCGGTCCTGGTAACTGCTTCCTTCATACCCTGGCGTAACAGCTCCCCCATCCGGCTGGCCCGCCGCTGCGCCTCTCCATCCTTGATTCGCTCCAAGGTGGCAATCCCTGCGGCCGCCGCCAGCGGGTTCGCGTTAAAGGTCCCCGCATGGGCCACCCGTTGGTGTCGGTCCCAATCCCGGTCCCCCCGGAACGCGATCAGGTCCATGATCTCGGCCCGGCCCGCCACTCCGCCTCCCGGCATCCCCCCGGCCAGGATCTTTGCCAGCGCCGTTATATCTGGCGTCACCCCGAAGTATTCTTGAGCGCCGCCTGGCGCATAGCGGAAACCGGAGATGACCTCATCAAAGATGAGGACGACACCCTTTTTTCGGGTCAGCTCCCGGATCTCATGGAGAAACGTCCGATCGGTGGGAATGGTGCCCGAGCTCCCCCCCGCCGGCTCGAGGATGACCGATCCGATCCCATCATCCAGCGCTTTCTCTAGCGCACCAATATCGTTGGGGGGGCAAAGGAGGATCTGCCCCAGGGCTTCCTCCGGAACTCCACGAGACACCGGCGCCTGGTATGGAGGCTTGACCCCGACCGTCGCAAAGTCGTGCCAGCCGTGGAAGTGCCCTTCGAACTTCAAGACCTTATTTTTTCGCGCATACGCGCGCGCAAGCCGAAGGGCCAGCTGGGTCGCCTCAGTCCCGGAACCGGTGAATCGGACCCGCTCGGCCGACGGGACCATCTGGTGCACGAGTTCGGCCCACCGCACCTCTACCGTATGGCTTGCCCCCAGATGGGTTCCCTTCTCTAGCTGGGCCCTCATGGCTCGCACCACCTCGGGATGCAGATGCCCGAGCAAGAGCGCCCCGTGCCCCATCCAGTAGTCGATCAGCTCCTGGCCGTCGACCGTCCACTTCCGGGTCCCCTTGGCCCGCTCGATGTACACCGGGAAGGGAGTGAAGTACCGGATGTCATGGGTGATGCCGCCGGGGATGAGCTGGCGTGCCCGCTCGAAGAGCTTATGGGACGTGGGATGGGCACCCAGATACTGGGCCTCGATTTTCGAAGACTGGGACTCCACTCGACACCCTCACCCTGATGGCGGATGACCGATGGTTTCCTTTCTTAACAGAACCTGCTCCAACCGCTTTCGAAGCTCTGCCTCCGTGGTTCGATACTTGAAGGCCTTCCGGCCTTCGATGAGAAGAACCGGAACCTCTTGATCAAATCGCCCTTTGAGGCCCGGATCCTGATCAATATCCACTTCGACAAGAGCCACAGGATACGCGCGGCTCACCTCGAGAAGCACTTCCTTCATCTCCTCACAGAGGCAGCAACCGCGTCGTGAATAAAGCGTGATCTCGATCCGGTCCATTGAATGTGAGGGATCCATGTCGGAAAACCGTAACACACGAGGTGGGACCTGTCAACGAACGCGCGGTAACCCCTCTTGAGCCTCGCCGGTCAGCGGCCTCTCCCACGAAACCGTCCCGAGCCCCACCCCACCCACCACCAGCGCGATCGACACACCCTGGACTGCTCCAAACTGCTCCCAAGAGACAGTCTTTCGAAATGATCCGCTACCCGAGATTCATAATGTTGGTTTGGAGAGAAAAATGCGTAACTTGGCATGAACGTTGCACTCATATCCCCTCAAAAACTCACCGCATGAACAAGGAGATGAAGATGGCCCAATATAAACCATTACCCTTCTGGCGCCGAAAGTTCTACGTGCACCCGATCCAGCGGAAGTATTTCTTCCTCTCCCTGGTTCCGCTGACCATCTGTGCGTTCCTCGTGATCTTCCTGCTTTTCATTCCCCTGAACGTGAGCCTCCGGGGACCGGCCCCCGATTTAGAAAAGGCGGCCATCCTGGAGCAGATGTATGGCTTGGGCGTCGGCATCTGGCCTGCTTTTCTCATCAGTATGCTCGCCTGTAGCATCCTGAGCTTTTTCATCACGCATAAGTTCGCCGGCCCCCTGTACCGGATCGAGCAGATCCTCCGGAAGACCAAGGATGGCGATATCCCCATCTCCGTGCGGATTCGACGGAGTGACGACCTCCAGGAGTTTGTGCAGCTTCTCGATGCTACCTTCAAAACAATCGCCTCGACCCTGCTAGCGATCAAGGAGCAACAGGCTCTGGCCGCCAAAGAGATCGCGACTCTCCAATTGAAGATCAGAGCGGGGTCGAATGGGGAAATCCTGCAGGCCTTAGAGGGAATCGGGCGGAACCACCGGGAGGTCGAGAATATCCTGGCGAACTTCAAACTTCCAACATTCCAGCCAGCCAATCCGGAAGCAACGGCATAGCCAGAAGAAGTCTGCCTGTCTCCAACGCTGAATCTACCCTCTAACCTCACGATCTTACTTCGGTCCCCCCACGCCGAGTCGGTGGAGGATCAGACGCTCAACAACCTTTCCAGGATGTCGGGGTCCGACCGGAACTCTCCAGCACTCGCGTGATGGCGGATGCGCCCCTTCTCGATGACGTAGCCCCGCTGGGCGTGCTTGAGGGCAAACCGAATGTTCTGCTCGGTAAATAGGATGGTGGTCGTCTTGGCCAGTCCGTCGATCAGCCTTCCGATCTGCTCGACGATCACTGGTGCCAGCCCCTCGCACGGCTCGTCGAGCAGCAACAGCTCGGGCTCACCGACGAGGGCACGGGCGATCGCCAACATCTGTTGCTCTCCACCACTCAGATAGTCCCCGGGCCGGTCGCGGATCTCGGAGAGCATGGGAAACTCGTCGTAGACCTTCTCGAGCGGCCAGCGGCGCTCACGGTCGACCTTGCGCTTTTGGGCCACCTCCAGGTTTTCGTGCACGGTGAGGCCTGGAAAGACGCGGCGATCCTCGGGTACAAAGCCGATACCCATACGGGCGATCCGGTCGGCCGCATGTCCCTCGATCGGTTCGCCCTTGAACAGAACCCTCCCCTCACGGGGTGGGGTCAGGCCGATAATCGAGCGTAGAGTCGTAGTCTTGCCAGCGCCGTTCCGTCCCAACAGGCACACCACCTCGCCGGCACTAACCTCCAAGCTGATCCCCTGAAGCACGTGACTTTCACCGTAGTAGCTGTGCACATCCGCGAGCTGGAGCATCAGACCAGTTCCTCCCCCAGGTAGGCTGCCCGAACTTTCGCATCGTTCCTGATCTCCTCGGGTGTCCCCTCGGCCAAGAGCTCACCCCGATGCATAACAAAGATCTTCTCGGCCAGCCCAAAGACCACGTCCATGTCGTGCTCCGTGAGGAAGAAGGTGTAAGGGCCGGAGTCCGCGAGGCTTTTAATGAGGCCCATGACCGCGTGGGTCTCTTCGGGCGTCATCCCTGCGGTCGGCTCGTCCAGCAGGACCAGTTGAGGCTCGGTGGTCAACACGATCGCCAGTTCCACCCGCCGCTTGTCACCGTGGCTCAGCGTGCCGGCCCGAGCCCGGGCGACCGACTCGAGCCCGAGCCGGGTGAGGAGATCAAGCCCTTCCTGTTCCAATTTCTTATCGCGAGCGCTGACCTGCCACAGATTGAGCCCCATGTTGTGGTGGGCAACGACGGCTACCTGGATGTTCTCGAGCACGGTGAGCTCGTCGAAAATGTTCGTAATCTGGAACGACCGTGAAATCCCCAGCCGTGAGATGCGGTCTGGAGGGAGGCCGGTAATGTTGTTCCCACGAAACCAAACCGTGCCCTTGGTTGGCTTCAGCCGTCCCGACACCATGTTGTACAAGGTCGTCTTGCCCGCGCCGTTCGGCCCGATGAGCGCGGTGATCTCACCCTCCGGAATCGCCAGCGAAACATCGTTGACTGCCACGAAGTGGCCGAATGCCTTCGTGAGGTGCTGCACTTCCAGGAGCGGTGCCGTCATCACCGCTCCCCGAGCCACCGGTCGAAAAGGCCCAGAGCCCCCCGCGGCATGACGATGACCATGAACGCGAGGATGATGCCAAGGTAGATCATCCATTCCTCCGAGTACGTGGTGATCCATTGCCTCAGGATCAGGAACACGGCTGAGCCGAACAGGGGGCCGAAGAAGTACTGAGCACCGCCAAGGATGGTCATCAGCACGGGTGCCGCGGACTGGGTCCAGTGCACCATGCCGGGGACGGCAATGCGGCTGAAGGGGGAGAACAGCGCTCCCGCGAGGCCCGAGAAGAACCCCGATAGCGCGAAGGCGTAGAGCCGGTAGCGGTAAACGGGAATCCCGGCGAAGGCCACGCGCTCGGTATTTTCACGCATCGCCCGAAGGATGAGACCAAAGGGCGAGACCGTTATCCGGTATAGAAGGAACATGCTGACCGCGGCCACAACCAGGGTCAGGTAGTAATAGTGGACCGGGTTTGCCAATTGAGTGTGGAAGCCCAGGCCGAGGTCGGTAATGCGGAAGCCAGCGACGCCATCGCTGCCTTCGGTGAGACTCCGCCACTCGTGGGAGACGGCGAACACCATCATGCCAAAGGCCAGCGTGAGCATGGCGAAATAGACCTCGTCCAACCGTACGCAGAGGTAGCCGATCAGTAGAGCCAGGAGGCCCCCCCCAACCGGGCCTGCTACCAGGACCCAGATGAAATCCGGCTGAACGTCCCGCAGCAGCAGGGCGGCCACGTAGGCCCCGGTCCCGAAGTAAGCGGCGTGGCCGAACGACAACAACCCCGTGTAACCAAAGAGCAGGTTGAAGCTCGTGGCGAACAGCCCCATGATCAGAATCTCGGTCGCCACGAACACCATGAAATACGACCCGTACACCGGCAGTACCACCAGGCCCACCAGGAGCACCCCCATTAACAACAGCCCGATCCTCACGCGCATTATTTCGACCTTCCCAGCAGGCCCTGGGGCCTGAGTAGCAACACCAGCGCCATGCCCACGTAAGGCAGGACGATGTCGAGCTCAGGCAGCCAGCGCCCGCCGAAGCCATGGAGGAAACCGAGAATCAGCGCTCCAGCCAGTGCGCCTGGAAAGCTCCCGAGGCCCCCAATGACCACGACGATGAAGGACTCGATGATGATCCGGTCTCCCATCGAGGGACCGAGCGCTCGCATGGGTGCCGCGAGGACCCCGGCCAGGCCCGCCAGCAAGGCGCCGAACGCAAATACGATAGTAAACACACGTGCCACGTCGATACCGATGGCCGCGGCCATTTCGCGGTCGATGGCCGCCGCCCGCACCGCCTTTCCGATGAGGGTGCGGGTGAACAGCAGCCACACAAGGAGACCGATGGTGGTGCCAGAGAAGATGACAAACAGGCTGTAGACGGGATAGGTAGCGCCGAGGAGGGTGAAGGCGCCTCGGAGGGCCTCCGGCGGATCGACGATCTGGTAACCTGCCCCCCAGATCAATCGGACCGCATCGTCCAGGATCAGCAGCAGGGCAAAGGTGAGCAGGAGCCCAAAAGTGGGGTGTCGATCGTAAATCCATTGCACTACGAGTCGCTCGAGCAGGATCGCAAGGGCGGCGACCACGAGCGGCGCCACGAGCATGCTGATCCAGAACGGTAGGCTGAGATACCGCACTGCGGTAAACGCCAAGTACGCCCCTACCATGTAGAGCGCTCCATGCGCGAAATTGAGAATACCCAGTACACCAAAGATGATCGTCAATCCTGAGGCGATAATGAAGAGCAGCAGGCCGATATCGAGGCTGTTGAGGAGGGCAGAGACGAAAGATGTCATCGGCGTGTCATACTGGCGGCGAGAACACGGGGTTCGCCCTCCGGGAGCACAGTGTCCCCCGGAGGGCAAACGTGTGCCAATCGTCTGCGGATAATCCTATAGCGTGCAGCCAGTCTCGGCCGGCGCTGGGGTGATCTCGCCTCCCGGAAACACCCGGACCGGCTTGAGAATGCGGATCGGGTACTCGGGATCGGCCTTCGTCATCCCCCAGTAGCCATCGACCGTGGCCTGATGGTCCTCGGCCCGAATGGTGAACTCGCCGGTCGGCGCGTTGACCGTCAGGTTGCCCAGCGCCGCCGCGATCTTCTCAGGCTCGGTGCTGCCGGCCTTCTCGATGGCGGCCTTATAGACGTAGACGCCGGTGTAAGCGTTCTGGGCGTTATAGCTGGGATACCTGTCAAAGCGGTCCTTGTACGCCTTGACGAATTTCTTGTTGATGTCGGTGTCCTTGGCCAGGAACCAGTAGCGGGTGCCCACCCACAGGCCCTCTGGCATCTGGTCGCCCAAGGCGGAGAGCACCTCCGTCGCCCCGCCAAGCGTCATCAGGACCTTAAATTCCTGGTTGAAGAACCCCAAGTTGTTTGCCTGGCGCACGAAGTTTACCAATTGCCCGCCCCACAGCGAGATGATGACGCCATCCGGCTTGGCTGCGATGACCTTGTTGATGAATGGTGTGTGATCCTCGGCACCGAATTTGGGGAAGGCAGGATCCACGAACTCCGCATCTGGATTCAGCTCTTTCAGGTACTTCTGGAAGAATTCCCAGGACTGGTGACCGAAGGCGTAGTCCGGCCCGATGGTCGTCCAGCGCTTGGCTCCGGTGTCCTTGGCCAACAGGGCCGCGGCCTTGAGGTTCTGGTTGATGTTGACGCTGTCGCGAAAGACCCATTTGTTACACAGTTTCCCAGTCACATCCGGTGTCGCAGCATGGGTGATCAACAATGGCCGCTTCAATTCCGGAATCGTGGGAGCCACGCCGCGAGCCACGCCGCTGCTGTCGATACCCAGCAGTACATCCACCTTGTCCTGGAAGACCAGCTTGCGGGCGGCTTGGATCGCCACGTCGGCCTTGCCCGTGGAATCCTCGATCCGAAATTCGAGCTGACGGCCCAGCACCCCGCCGGCGGCGTTGATCTCATCCACCGCCAGCTGGATCCCGTCGCGGGCGAACTCACCATACGTTGCGAAGGGACCGGACATGATGTAGATGGCGCCGATCTTGATCGTCTCTGCTGGCTGGCAGCCGAACGCAGCGAAGACCAACCCGAATGTAATGCCCAGTGCGGACAAAGTCCGTCTATCGATTCTTTTCATGATTTCTCCTCCCCTGAATCAATGAAATGAATATACATCAAACGGCGCCGCCGTCTGAGTAACCGGGAATCCCGGACTCAAAATGAAGAGGCCCGCAAAGCCGTGGATTGCCTGAGAAGGCGCCTGCTGTTGCCGTGCGCCAACGATTGTGTCGGCGGGGAGTGAGGATTCCAACTCTGACCCCGGTTCCATTCGTATCGCTCCTGCAGGGGACTTCAGTATTCCTCAATGTGGGAGCCGTGTCAAGCGCCTGCAGACACGGCCATCCAAACCAGCCCGGTATGCTCTTTGCACACCCCTCCCTCTTTAGTCGGGAGCAGGCAGCTTTCCCATCTCTGCTCCTCAGAGGGTTCGGTGAAGCGGCCTTTTATTTCAGATATGTTGGAACAAAAATCAAGACACCCCCCGGGGTGTATACACCCCCGGGGGGCCTCGATCCTCCTGACATTCCATTCCCTTTGCAGGAGGCAGGCCAGGAATGGTTCCTACCCCGGTTCCATCGTTGCCTCCGCCAAATACAATGAAAAGTTACGTTGCATCATGAATGCATGCAATGATACGCGTCAATTATCACTATGACCGAGACCGTTTAATTGACTGATTTAACTTTACCGAGGTCAAGACAAAGACGCCACGCGGGCTTGACCTTGCCCGAGAGGGCGTCTGAATGCTTGATGCGACCCGATCCTCGTTGGAATCGGCGGGCAGGAAGAAGCCAGGCTAGACGTTGCTGGTCATGATAAAAAGGGGCTGACGGATGAACGGTTCGTACTTGGGCCGGAGCCGGTCGGGGTTATAGTACTTGTGAACATCGACGACCTTTTTCCGACCCGTCACGGCATCGATGGGAACGCTGTCGTAGACTCCGTTGCGCACGCTGACGAGACGTCCCGAAGTGCGCGACATCACCAGGTCGAGCGCGAGATTGCCGAACGCCATCGGGACGATGGAATCGAGCGCATCGGGATCGCCGCATCGAACCATATAGCCGAGTCGCTGGCTGACCACGTTAATGCGGCGTCCGTTGTTGAACTTCGGAGAGAGTTCCTTGAGGTATGCCGCCACCTTGTCGCCAACTCCCCCCAGCTTGCGGTGGCCAAACTGATCCGCTTCACCCCCCTCAAAAGACATCTCGTCCTCGTGCG
>JABAOH010005646.1_pt2 | contig 65742 bp, 53 predicted proteins | sample 7062181 | NCBI WGS metagenome assembly JABAOH01 (sample SAMN14538630, study PRJNA623070) | marine sediment metagenome | biome: marine biome [ENVO:00000428]; feature: marine pelagic biome [ENVO:01000023]; material: deep marine sediment [ENVO:00002113]; isolation source: pool of 5 deep marine... | reverse complement strand
CAAAAGAGGTAACATATACTCTCCTTAGAGAAATGTTACCTATGTTACTTGACAATACATATTGGAAAAGTATTTGTTTATGTTTATTATACTAGTTTGTAGGAAAGAGGATGGGCGACCAAGAAAAAAAAACACAAACAGAGCTTGGTATAAAATGCATTTATCAATATCTTATACTTACAATTATCATTAATCTAGTTATTACTATTTATGCAGCCCTTCTTTTTATACAAGGTATTAATTTAGTTGATTTTTCTAGTTCAAATATTTCATTACTTTTTATTTTAATTTTTATTATTTTATTTACAATAATATGGCTTATAAGAGGTCTTATATATTTTTTTAATGGAAGAGTGGAATTTGATGATGAACATGAGTCAAATGTAATATTTGCTTCTATTTTGATTATTGTTTATATTACAATTCTATTAATCAACCTAGTATATTCTAAAGGTTTTACTGGAGGAATAGCACTAATTAACGCATTATCAACAGGATTTTCCTCATCTAATACTATTCCATTCATTGTAAATATTGCCCTATCAACAGTTACCTTTGTTATTTTTGGTCTTGCACTTGTTTATATAATTTATCAACTGGTGCATCCTGTTAAAAAAAATAAATTATGGATTTTGCTTTACTTTTTAATAGCTGGTACTTTTACCTTTAATCTAACTTATTTTATTGGATTAATTTTCATTTTTAAAACATATAAAGAAACTTATTATCGGATTCATAAAGGATGGATTAAAATTGCAAAAACTGCCCCTTGTCCCAAGTGTAGAAGAGAAATTCCTTTTGATTCAAGTTCTTGTCCTTACTGTAGTATTCAATTTAAGTATGATCCTTCATTAGAAATTGATTCTAGATTTATAGTAAATACTCCAAAATTAATGTATGTCGCTCCAAAAGGTTATACACCTACTCAAGGATTAAGTGAAAAAGAAAAAAGACGATTTAAAACACTTATTGCAGGAGTTGTTGCTGTAATTTTGGTAGTTGCAGTAATTATTATAGTTTTATAAAATAATTTTTAACTTTACCAAATTTTTATAACGAATCTATGTCAAAATTTAATTTAATCTAGAAAATAAGTTTTTTTTCAGGCAATTCAACTCCTTTTCCTTTCTTTATTTTTCCAACGATTTTAACATTTAATTTTGAATGTTTTTTAAGAATTTTTATTGATTCTTCAACATAATCTTCAGGGATAATAATTGCCATTCCCATCCCCATGTTAAAGGTTTGATACATCTCTTTATCATCAATATTTCCATATTCTTGAATAAAATTAAAAATTGGTAGTGGTTCTATTGGACTGTCAATTACAAATTTTACGTTTTTATTTAACCTTGGAAGATTAAGCAAACCTCCACCTGTAATATGAGCAATTCCATGAATTTTTTTATATTTTAAAAGATCTAATATTTCCTTTACATAAATTTGGGTTGGTGTAAGAAGAATTTCACCAATTGTTTTTCCAGGATACTCTTTATTTGGAAACCTATCATTTAAAGAAAAATTTGAATTTTTTATAACCTTTCTTACAAGGGTATATCCATTTGAGTGTATACCACTACTTGAAAGGCCAATTATTACATCCTTAGGTGTAATTTTTTCTCCAATTACAATATCCTTCTTTTTCACATATGCAAGACATGTTCCTGCGAGATCGAAACCATTGATAATTTCAGGAAGTGATGCTGTTTCTCCACCAATAATTGAAATATTTGCAATTTTAGCTCCTTTTGCAAGGCCTTTACCAATTTCCTTAGTTATTTCTGGTTTTGGGTCATCTATTGCTAAGTAATCTACAAAAGCAAGCGGTTCTGCTCCGACACAAATTGCATCATTTACATTCATTGCAATACAATCAATTCCTATTGTATCCCATATTTTAAGTTCTGAGGCAATTTTTACCTTACTTCCAACACCGTCAGTGCAAAGTACAAGAGCATATTTGCCAAAATCAATCATTCCAGCAAAATGACCTCCAAGGGGTTTCCCAAATCCGTTTCTTTGTGTTTTTATATTTGAAATCAATTCTTTTATTGCTTTTTCTTCTTTAAAAATGTCAACTCCACTTTCAGCATATGTCATTTTCTTCAAATTATCGCCTCGTTTGATAATTAGTGAAAATAAAACTATTGTGATAAACTTTTTGAAATGAGATATAAATTAATAAAACGAAATTATAAAGATAATAATTGTTAAATAAAGGTTTTATATAATAAAATACTAAATTATTTATAGATAAAAAAAATGAGCAGAAATATAATCATAGCGATGTTGCTGGTAATTATAGTAATTATTGGTCTAAGTTTTAATTATTTAAGAGAAGAAAAAGAAAAAATAAATATAAAACCTAATATCGAAATCATCTATCCTGAGGATGGTTCTACGGTTTCAAAAATAGTAACAATAAGTGGAACTGCTTCTGATCCAGATGGTGATGATAAATTATTAGAAGTTGAAATCAAGATAGATGGTAAATGGATTCTAGTTGAAGGTAATACCAAATGGAGTTATGAATGGCGAACTTATGAAATTGATGATGGATCATATTCCATTCAAGTTCGCTCTTGGGATGGAACAGATTATTCTGTTGTAAAAGAAATATTTATTATACTTGATAATCCAGAAGTAGTTGAAACTGATTCCCATAAATGGGCAGTATTTATTGCTGCGTCTAATTTTCCATTAGATAATGAAAGCAAACTTGGTAATGGTGCATTAAATCTTGCTGAATATATGGTTGATTATTTTGTAAAGGAACTAAAATACTCTACATCTAATATTTTTATTTTATTTGATGATGGATGGATAAGAACTGACAATGGTTATGGTCAACCTATCGAAACCCTAGAACAAAGAAAACATAAGTATGATATCACCTATGGAGGGGCAACAAAAAATACAGTATATTCAACCCTTGCTTTTATTGTTGACGCGGCAAATAAATTTGACGATAGTGAGGTATTTATTTGGATATCTAGTCATGGTTGTGGAGATAGTGATATTCCCGCTGGTGGAAAAATTTTTGAAAGAAGTGCTGTATTTTTATGGGATGATACACTTAGTGATTTACAATTAGGTAATTTATTAAATATATTGAAATCAAAAAAGACATGTATAATTGTTGATGCTTGTTATAGTGGAGGATTTGCTGATAAAACAATTTTAAATTTCCCTGAGCTCTTCTTATTCAAATCAAAAATCCCAAAAAATGGAAGGGTAGTTATTACTGCCACAAGTAAATTTAGAGTTGGATTTGCAAGTACTACACAGGGTCCACTTTTCACTCAGCTTTGGCTAAATGGTATTATTACCGGTGATGCTGATGGGTATCGACCAGGTTTATTCAAAATAGGAAGACCAACTATTTTTAGAATTTTTAAAGATGGAAAAGTATCTGTTGAAGAATCATTTTATTACGCAAGATATATTTTAAGAAAGAGTGAGAGTCTTAAGGATTATAATAAAATGGAGCCTCAAATAAACGATAGATATCCTAAAATTGGTATTTTAAGAAGCATGAGGGGTTTGGTGCTTGGTGAATAAAATTTAATACACTTCTTTGTATTTAAAATAAAATGTAAATGAAAAAAGAAGCCAGTTTTTGGAATAAAATTGATCTGGATAAAGTTCAATGTAAATTATGCCCACATAACTGTAAAATATCTGAGGGGAAGGTTGGTATATGTGGGGTTAGAAAAAATGAAAATGGCATATTATATTCTTTGATATATGGTTCGGCTTCATCGTGTGCAGCAGATCCAATAGAAAAAAAACCATTGTATCATTTTTTTCCTGGAACATATGCATTTTCAATGGGAACTGTTGGATGTAATTTTAAATGCATTCACTGCCAAAATTATAGTATTTCAACAGCTGATCCTTCTTTTGCTTATATGAGGGATTTTACACTTGAGGCAGTTGTTCGTAGTGTTAGGCAATATAGTTGTCAGGGTGTATCTTATACTTATAACGAACCTACAATTTGGCATGAGTTTGCTCTTGACTCCGCAAAAGTTGTTAAAAAAGAAGGGATGTATACGTGTTATGTTACTAATGGTTATATCAATGAAGATCCATTAAAAGAGATTTCAAAATATTTAGATGCAATGAATATTGATGTCAAAAGTTTTTCTGATGATTTTTATAAAAAGATATGTAAGGCAAAGCTTCAACCTGTAATTGAAACATGTGAACTTGCAAAAGAACTTGGAATTCATATTGAACTTACTTATCTTGTAATTCCTACATATAATGATTCAATTAGTGAAATTGAAAAATTTTGTAATTGGATTTTAGAAAAACTTGGAGATTCTACACCAGTCCATTTTTCTAGATTTCATCCTGATTATAATCTACAAAATATTCCAAGAACACCTATGGAAACATTATTAAATATTTATGAAACAGCAAAAAAATTAGGAATTTTATATCCTTATTTGGGAAATGTTACACATGGAGATTATGAAAATACTTATTGCCCTAAATGTGGTAATTTAATAATTGAAAGAATAGGTTTTTCTTTAAATTTTAAAGGTTTAGATAAAAATAAATGTAATGGATGTGGGTATTCCATTAACATTGTAGATGATAAATATAAAAAACAAAAGATTTAATAATGCTTGCTCTATTAAGCAAATTAAAAAAAGAAAATTTAATATATAAGTAATTATACTTATTATATTAAAAAATAAAAATAATTATATATAAAGGTGAATAAATGATCCTAAAAAGTAGCGATAAGCTAATAGCAATAATTGGAGTTATTATATTAATCATTGCAGGTATCGGAATTTTTATATATATTAGTAATGAGGATGACTCAGAGGAAGATCAAGTAGTTAAATCTATAAAGAAATTTAAAGTAGAATGGATTCAAGAAGTCTCTCTACCTGAAAAAATATCAAATACAAGGGCAGTAAGAGATAAACCCTATAATAAACCTATTGAAATAACTGTTAACAAAGAGCCTTTAAGCGTTTTAACATTTGTTGATATTAATTTAAAATGGAAAGACTCATGCACTGGTTTAATTCTTAGAAATGGCATTCTTAAACTTGCAAGTGATAAATTAAAAGCTGAATTTACGTTTAATGGTAAATCAGAAAAAATTCCACAGCACACAGGTCAGGGTGATAGAAAAATAAGTTTTTCATTATTTAATGAACCAACAGAAGAAATAATTGAAGATCCAGAAGTTATGGATGAAAATGACGCACTTTTATATATACAAGAAAAGTATAGTGCTATGGACAGCGTGTTAATTGAAACAAAAGTACAAATAACAACTGGGCTTTTTGAAAGAATAAGAATTTTCCGTGATAAAGGTGAAAATTTCAATCTTCAAATAACTTATACTTATTATTATCCTGTTATAAGTGAAATTGCTGAAAATGAACCACCAACTGATATAACTCCATCAGGGTATCAACCACCTGCCTATTCAATGATGTGTTTACCTGGAATGCTTTAGATTTTAAAACGAAGTAGCGCTCCAATTCCACCTATTCCATCCATTTTTTTCCCCGCTTCATGCATTGTATTTATTATTGTAAACTCACTTTTATTTTGCTTTGCAAGCATTAATAACTCTTCACCTACCTCTTTTCTGATAAGCGTGTCTGTTATAAGAAGTCTATCTACTGCCCCATTTAGTAGGGCGTTTTTTACCTCGTCATGACCATAGGTTGCAAGGCCATCTTTTTTAATTTCTGAAAATAACTTTTCAATTAAGTTGGTTTCATAAACAACTCTGTTTTCTTTTGTAATTTGCTCAATAATTCCAGTTTTTATTGCTTCATTAATTCCATTCATCCCAGGTTGACCTGTTCCATGTACAAGACATTTTTCAAAGATTTGAAAATCTTTTTCCTTTCCAAATTTTAAGAAATGATCCTTTGTAAAACCAGGACCAACGATTATAAGTGTTGAATCCTTCGTTTTATTAGTTTTTACAACAGACAATATTTCCCCAAAAAATTCAGGATTTGTGTCTTTACTTTCAAACATTTTACCAGATCTTTTTGAAGAAATTTCTGTAATAAATTGAACACCACTTTGTCTTAAAACAGCAATTGTTGCATCATCCTCATCAAGAGAAACAAAAGTGATGATTTCTTGATTTCGAAGTTTAACTGCTTCATTGATACGCTCGAGTTCATAATCTTTCCATTCTTCTTTTATTATGGTAAATGATTCCATTTTATCTGCATCAATATTTAATGTATGAAATGATCCCAAATCTTGAGGTCCTTCTTCAATTGTTCCATGTACTCTTAATCTATCTGAAAACTCATGGAATTTTACTTCTGACACTCTAACACCTAACTTCATTTTTTTCTTTTCAGATTTTTTTGAGCGAATTTTATCATCTTTTTGCTCTTCGGTTCTATAAGTTAAGGCTCTAACAAGGTCTCCTTTATTAATAATATTATAAAGATGCCAAATATCATCAAGATTTTCTGGAACAAGTTTTAATTCACCATGTTTTAAATCTTTAAATATAACTTTCATAGATTCACTCCTACAGCTTTCACAACAGTTACTCCACCTGGAGGAAGAACCTTTTCTACTGTATCAACATTGGCATTTAACGATTTTGAAATACTTCTTGCAATATCACTTTTTTTAATACCACCTGGTTCAAGAACAATATATTTTGATGCCATATGTTTTACTGAATCAATGGGGCCTGCCATTATCTTTTCTTGGTCTTCAATTATAACTTTACCTACAGCAATTTCCAGCTTACATTTAAAATAGTTCCTTTTACCCCTTATTATAAAGGCTCCTTTTGGAACAAACTCACCACTTTGTGCTGTTTTACTAACTTGTTCCGGAAGAACCCAATAAGCTTGAGCTTCTGCAAATTGTTTCCATGCTTTTGAGTAAGATGATGCAAAAATACATGCTTCTTCTAATGTTTTTTCTGAAATCTCAAGCTGTTCATTTGTAAGTCCTCTACTTTTAATAATAATACTAGGTGCTCCCTGAATATCGGCATGAGCATATCGATCCCCTTCTTTCATATATTTTTTTACTACAAGCTCATTTGATTTAGCATCTTTTCCGCCAACTACAATGTTTCCCTCACTTGAAATAAACCATCTGAATTTTTCAAACCAAAATATTTTCTCTTTCTTTTCAATCTTTTTTTCTTCTAATTTTTTTTCTTCTAATAGTTTTTTCTTTTTAGCGAGTTCTATTTGTTTATTTGTATTATCAATTGATTTTTCAGCTCCTTTAAGCTTATTTCTTAATTTCTTAGTATCATTATATGCTTTTTCAGCATTTTCAGAAACAGTTTTTCTAAAGTTGATTTTTATTTCGAAAGTATTATTACTAGTATCTTTTAATTTAACAATGAGTAAATTTTCAGTTGGATTAAATCGTTTTACAAGTTTTTTTTGATTAATTTCAGAAATTTTTTCAACTTTGTCTTTTTGATCTAAAAGGTTTTTTATTTCATTTAAGAGATCGTCTAATTCTTGATAATTTAAATATATAAGGTCTCCATTTAATTTTTTTAATTCAATGTCTTTTTTAAGTTTATTAACAGCTTCTTTTTGTTGCAATAGTTGTCTATTAAGTTTACCAATGAGTTTATCAAGTTCTGTATCTTTTTTAATTTCCTTTACTTGTGTGTCTATAAAATTTTCTAAACCTTTAGTAAAATTATCAACTTTTTCAAATTTGATATTATTATAGCTTTCAAATATAACAGGGAGAATATCAACAATTTTTCCATCTTTTTTAACAAGAACTGGTTCAAATTTTTTTTCTCTAAATTGACTTAAAAATTCGATAAGTGAATCAAAGATTATTGAGATTTCAGTATCCTTAATATCCTTAATTTTAATTTCTTTTTTTATACTTGCTTTTTTACATATTTCTTCAGCAATAGGTCCACTTAAATTAATATTAACAGCAAGAGTTCGTACAATATCGGTATTACTCTTATTTATTAATTCTTTAAATTTATCTCTGGTTAAATCAAATGGATTTATCTGCGAAGGTGGAGGAATATATGATTCTCGTCCTCGAATAGATCTTGAAGCCCAGGTTTGTCGAATTAATGGTAGAATAATTTTCCCTTCAGGATCAACCAGAACTATATTTCCATTTGAAAATAATTCAATTACTAAGGTAAAATTTCCTTCTTTTTGACTTATTTTTATTTTTATTATTCTGTCAAATTCATGTTGGGATATTTCGGTAATACGTCCATTTTGTAGGTATTTTCGCAAAGTCATTGCAAAAGTAGTTGGTTTTTTTGGAGTTTCAAAATCTTTTTGAGTAATACAAAAAAGAACACCATTTCTAATAAAAATTGTATCTTTTTGTTTTGATTTTATATTTTTAATTCTAATTATGATCTCGTTACGAGATAGTTGATATATTTTTTCTATGTAACATCCTAATAAATCCTGTAATTCAGAAACAATTACATAGATATCAAAGGATGATAGTTGTCTTTGCATTTTACAAGACATATAATTTATATTATTAAAAACTGACATTAGTTAAGACAAAAAGGGAGATGGGATGGGAAGGAATGGGAAGAATCTAAATATATGGCAGAAATGCCAGCGTTAGGGGCTGGCATGTCCCCCGTATCTTACGTCAATCTAATACTACGAAAGTTGTTTTTGCTTTATATATGTAAAAATGAGGTCGTTGAAAGTATTAAAAACCTTTTTATCAAAGCTCACTGTAGGTCAGGCAATACTTTAATTGATCTCCATATAAGTATTATTAAAAATAAACTATATTTTTATTTTTAAAATGAAGAGAACAGGAATTGCAAATCTACCACTTCATGGAGGAAAAGCACCGAAATGGTTATTTAAAAAAATGGTAAAACTATCAAAAAGTATAACTGAAGTAATAATTTATGAATATGGTAAAAAGGAATTCTTACGAAGACTTTCAGATCCGTTCTGGTTTCAAGCACTATCATGTGTTCTAGCTTGGGATTGGCACTCAAGTGGAGCAACTACTGTTACATGTGGGGCATTAAAAGAAGCTTTAAATCCTGAAGAATATGGCTTGGCAATATGTGGCGGGAAAGGAAGAGCATCAAGAAAAACACTTCAAGAAATCAAAAAAATCGGCGAATTGTATAATCTTTCAACAGCAAATATTGAAAAATTAAAATATTCCAGTAGAATGGCCGCAAAAATTGATAATGCCGCTATACAAGATGGTCATAATTTGTATCATCATGTTTTATTATTTACTGAAGATTGTAACTGGGCTGTTATCCAACAGGGGATGTGCTCAGATACAAATTATGCGCGTCGTTATCATTGGCTTTCTGATAATGTTAAGAGTTTCGTTTGTGAACCACATACTTCTATTATTGCAGATATCAAACAGGAAAAAATTTTAGATATGACTTCAAAAAAGAGTTTAGCTGCACAGGAAACATCTGTGGATCTTGTAAATGATAATCTAGGAAACCTTAAACGAGATTGGGCACTACTAACAAAACACCAAAACCAAAGAACCTTGGATAATTGGATGTGTCCTAAAAAGAAAAACAAGCCTATTATGTATTTAGATATGCCCAGAAGTCTCAATTGGGTGAAATTAAGAGAAATTTATGATTTTCAACCAAAAAATTACGAGGAATTTATTGGAATGAAAGGAGTTGGACCAAATATTGTTAGGGCACTTGCATTGATATCTGATCTTATTTATGGTGAAAAACCATCGTGGCATGATCCTGTCTATAAATACACATTTGCACATGGTGGTAAAGATGGTATACCTCATCCAGTAGACTTACCAACTTATTCAAATTCTATTAATTTTTTAGATGAGGCCATTAATAATGCAAAAATTGACAATAGAGAAAAACTTGCCCTTCTTAAAAGATTACATAAAATACCTGAATTAATAAATATTTAAGTATTAATAATTTTCACAACTTTTTTAATAAATCTGCTTTTGAAATAATCCCGGTTGGTTTACCCTGCTTTGTTATTATTACCGCATTATATGTTTTTAGTATATTTCTTATTAATGAGATGTGTGTATTTTCTGATATTGTCGGAAATGGTTCGTCCATTATTTTTTCTACTTTAATATTTGCATTAGTGATTTTATCATAATTGTTAATTATTGTCTCTTCAGAAATACTTCCAACTATAAAATTATCTTTTATTACAGGTATTTGAGATATTGCTAATTTTTTCATCAATTTTATCACTTGATCTATTGTGCCGTCAGGCTTAATTGAAGCAATTCCCTTTGTACAGATATTTTTAGCAATAATTTCTTTTTGTTTTTTTGCTAATTCTTCTTCAAGTAATGTAAATATTTTTTTTGCAATTGAATAAGAGGGTTCAACTTTTCCTCTCTCAATCTTTGTTATTAAAGATTGACTTACACCTGCTAATCGTGCAAGCTGAGTTTGTGTTAATCCAAGTTTATGTCTCATCTGCTTTATTCTTTCTAACTCGTAAAACATGATTATCGGTAAAAACAAAATATTATATATTCTTATCGGAATAATTTTTTTAAAAAAAATGATTTTAATAATTTATAATTTTTGTTTACCATCTTTAATGATTTTTTAAATTTTTTTTAGAAAATTATGAAATAAAATAAAAAATAATTTAGAATATCTATTAGTAATATTTAGGCCAAGTAAATCAATACTTTTATAGAAATAAAATTAATAGAATAATTCTTGGTAATCCCACATTTAAAATTTTTAATTTTCATTTACAAAATTTTACTATTAACATACTTTTTTTGTATATTATTAGATAAAATGTTATATTATTACACTTATATTTGTATATATCAAAAAATTTATATTTGTATAATAAATTATATATTAAACCAGGAGGTTAGATGGTAAATGAAAGTAAACAATCCACATGAATTAGTTGGAAAAGAAGTTTGCGACACAAATGGAAAACCTATCGGTTGGGTTGATAAAACATGGAATAGCTGGAATCAAAGCTATCCAGGATATTTCTTTGGTCTTAAACCAAATGAAAATACACGATGCTCTTTTTTTAGAGGAACATATAAACTAATACCTTTCTACAGTGACTACATCCGAGAAGTTGGAGATTGCGTTATACTGAACAGAACAGTAGAGGAGTTCTCTCATTTTTGGAACAAAACTATTACTTGCGGACAAACACTATGCCCAACAGACAAATTAATAGATATGCCAGTTTTTGATAAAAATTATTCAAGAATTGGAACACTATACGGTTGGGTAGACTCAGATAGCACACATTTAAATTATGGATGCTTCGTAGATCCATATCTCTGTCAAACTTGGAACCTACCATATAACACATTAATGCCTATACCAACCCAGTATATATATCAGGTTTCAGAAACAGTTACTATTGATAAAACATTAAATGAATTAAAAGAATACTGGAAGCAACACCACCAATTCTAAAAAATATCAAAATACTGAAAAGATCAAAAAAATCTTTTCAGTAACTCTTTTTTTCTTTACATTTGTTCTTGTTAAAAATTATTAATAATTGTAAATCTATAAAATAACTTAAAAATGAGCAAAAAAGTCAATATTTTAAACTATATTTTTGAATGTTACAGATTTCTTTTAGGATTTTTTTGATTTTTTCTTTTTAATTACTAAAATACCAATTACGATAAGAATTATTATTAACGCAATAATAACAACATCAGATATGGTTATCTTAATTTTATCTCCAATTTTTATTGATAAAAAATCTATATCTTGATTATTGTTATTTTTAATTTTTAGAGGCGTATCTATTAATAGTCGTACGGTAGCTTCAAAATTGAAAAATTTATTTTCTTCTTCTTTAAATACAATCCATGTTTCCCAATGTTTTTTTAGATTTTCTTCTTTTTTTGGTATATCAAGGTATATATCAAATTTTGCGCTATCTTTTGGAGGGATTATCTGATATTTTGGTTTTACATTAATCCACATTAATTTAGGAATTAACGTCCTATTAGGTCTAATCCATGAAATAGGATTGGGATGGTCAAGATACCAGGTTATATTAACACTATTATCATCTAAATTTTGAATTAATATACTTCTTGAAGTATTTCCGAAAATAAATTCATCATCCATTGTTATAGTCAGTTCTCTAGGATAAACATCAAAGCCTCCATGACAAATAGTTGTTGATGTTAAAATAAGTAAGGAAAATAATGTTAAGACAAGAGTTTTTATTATTTTCATTATCTAATCCTGTGCTTCAGCCTCATCATTTTTTAAATGTACGATTCTATTTACTTTTCCATTTTATTTTTTCAGTAGCATTTAGTTCTACTACTTCAGGATGTTTATTTTTTACCTTTTCTTTAAATTTTTCTTTTTTTGATTCGAGGATTTTATCCACTTTTTTTTCAATTTCTTGTGATTCATCTATTATTTCTGGTTCTTCCTCTTCTTCAGTAACAACACTTTCTTCTTCTGGTATCTTTTCTTTTTTTAAGTCAAAGATTTTATCTAATGTTATCTCGGTTTTTTGGAGTTCGCCTAGCATACTTGGTTCTTTTTCTTCTTCAGTAACAACACTTACTTCTTCTGGTATCTTTTCTGTTTCTTTAATCTCTTCTTTTTTTGATTCGAGGATTTTATCTATTTTTATCTCAGTTTTTTGAGATTCATCTGTTATTTCTGGTTCTTCCTCTTCTTCAGTAATAATTCTTTCTTCCTCTGATATTTCCTCGGTTTCTATAAATTGTTCTTCTATTTCACGAAGTTTTTCCATGTACACTTCAACATCTCTTTGTATGTATTGCAGAAGTTCCTTCGTTTCACTAATCATATCTACTGTCTCTCTCTTTTCTCTAACAGGTATTTTTAATGGTTCCCTTTCTAATGGTTTTTTAATGATTTTTTCTTGTTCTTTTAAAATTTGATATTTTATTGCTTTCTTTCTTAAATAATAGAAGAAGATAATTGGCAATAGTATTGGTATTATTATTAACCAGATTGGGATTGTTAGTTCTGATTCATCTTTATATGCAGATATTGATCCATCGTTATACCTATAGATATAATCCCATGATCCATCTCTGTTTACATCAATAAGATAATCCTCATTATGCTTTTCAACCCCTGTTTTTGTACCACTTGTCGGTTCATATAATATGTCATAAAAGCCATTTTGAGATAAATCAACAAGATAGTATTGTTTACCTATGATATATAGAATAGTTGTATCTGAACTGTCTTTTGGGTTAGATCCGATAAGTGTTTCAACTGAGTCTTTTAGACCATCATTATCGTCATCTTCATCCCCTGGATATTTTTTATCTAAGGAACTGTCATCTGGTATACCATCACTGTCTGAATCAGTTGGAAAATCATTTATATTTAATGAATCTGTTTTATAGGAACCTTCCATATCATCGCTGTAACCATCGTTATCGTCATCTTTGTCATCTGAATTAGGTATATGGTCACCATCTGTATCTAATGGATAATTAATTGGATTATTTGGATCTGATCCATATAATTGCTCTTCTTGATCAGACCATCCATCATTATCTGTATCTATAAATAAAGAATCTATTGAAAATATAATACTTGAAGTGTTGCTTGATTTATTATCAATTGCTTCAGCTCTAACATAAAACCTATGTGCCCCATCTGAAACAATATCTGATGAGGTCCAGATGGTTGTGTTACCAATAAAGATTTCAGGACTGTTGTCTATTTTTACATAATATCCTTTTATGTTTTTATTATATCTTGATGGATCCCAAGTAAAAGTAGGTGTGGAATCTGATTTAACTGATACATGTTTTAAGTTAGTCGGATTTATTACAATATCTGGAAGAATCATTTCAATAAATGGATATTTATCATCAATTCCTTCAGATATTGTATATGGGATGTCTCCGATTCCATCACCATTTGCGTCTTCTCCTCTGTATCTTTGCCAGTAATTACCATAAGTACCATTATCATAGGAATTATTTCCTTTATCGATAACATCTATATCATTTTTCCAGAAGTTATTGAGATAGATAATATTGTAATTTGAGTCTTGTGAGATTTTAATTCCTTGCAGATTTGAATAGATATTACAATTTGTTATAATATTATTATTAGAGTTAATCCTAAAGTCAATAGCATTCTCGTTGTTTAATATATTACAATTTAAGATTTGGTTATTGTTTGAATTTATTAACGCTAAAACACCGTTAGCGAAATTTTGCATTTCACAATTTTTAATAATATTATAAGAACCTTGTATCTTAACTCCCTGTTTGCTTGTATCAAATCCAATTAATTTACAATCAGAGATAAAGTTGTAGGAAGATCTGATGTCAATTGCTACACCCTTATAGTTTGTATTTATTATACAATTTGAAATAGTACAATCAGAACTACCCGGATTAATGATTATAGCAAATTCTTGGGTATTAATCATCTGAAGATTTCTTATATCTACAAAAGGACTGTCGAATATGAATGCAATATTTTCAAGACAATTGATTATTGTATTGCTTGGATCTTCTCCAATTATTACTATTTTCTTATTTACTACTAGGTTATTTTCATAATAAATTCCTTTTCGTATAAAAATTGTATCTGTAACATTAGCATAATTGATAGCATCTTGAATACTTGTATAATCACCATTTCCTGTAATATCAACAATTAATGTTTCCTCAGTTACAGGAGGTATTGAATGAATTGTGTGTGAAAAAGCTGTAAATATGAAGAGGAATGATAATAGGAATATTATAAATTTAAACCATTTATCCCTATTCATTTTTTCCCTCCCCCCTGCTTTTTCTTGAATTTTAATAAATATCCTTTTTCAGTAAGATATATAAGAACAATATTTTTGACAACTTCAGACTCAGAGTTTCCAAGTATACCGACCTGCTGTTTTATAATTTCCCTAATTGCCGGTGGAAAACCAACTGGAAACCTCTGACTCTTTCCCATACTTGAATCATATATGATTCATTAATTTATAATATTTATGATTTATATATGAATCATTTTTATAACATTTTAAAATCATAAATAATTCATATTTGATTCGTATATGAATCATATATGAATCATTAAAGATAAGATTAATTTATAAAAAATAACTCTAAAATTAACAAATAAAATCTAAGATATATAAATAAAAACCCTACTTTTCATTAAGAATCATGAATAAAAATTTTAATAAACAAAATTTTTCATAATCCTCTTTTATATAAATTTAAAGAAATATAATTTTTTATTCAAGATTTTTTATTTCCAAAGCTGAATCCTTTTTTCTTTTTGACATAAAAAAAAGCAATGGATACAATACTAATCGAAACAATAATGAACAATAGTATAGTTATATATTGAATTTGTGCAAATTCCATTTCAGGTGTTTTAATAAAAAGTTTCACTGCAATTTCTGGTTGGAAATTTATACCTCCTCCAATTTTGATAGGCGGACAAATAACAACTAATGTTTCCCATTTTTCGTTATAATGAGTTGATTGTTCACTTTCTGGAACCTCAATAAATATTTCGAGTTCTCCAGATGATCCTGCAGGTACATACAGCACTTCTGGAACCACCTTTACCCAAGATAAATCAGGTGTTAATGAGTAACCTTCAGTTAAGCTCTCAGTTGAAGGATTATTAACTCTAATAGTTACATTGATATCATACGATTCTGTATTAGTAACTTGAATTGTTGGGTTTTCGATTTTTTCTTCTTTGGTAGGCCATCGTTTTATTTCGATATCATACTTTGCAGGCCATACCTTTATGCCACATGTAATCATAGAAAAGCATGTAGAAAAAGCTAGAAATACCAGAAATATAAATATTATCTTCCTCACAAATCTCTCCATATCTATATAATAAAGAGTATAATTAATCTTTCCTATATTTTGTAACTGCTGTTTATATAGATTAAGATAATTAAAGGTTAAAGTCTAACCTTGAGTTTTACTAGTTTTCCTCCATTTTTCTAATCTTAATATTGGGTTCCTTGGAAAGATATAGTCGTTGTCTGCCAAGAGTAATTCGCAGATAGTGATGATCCTAATAATAGACCAACATCAAAGGTTTTTGAAGCAGATGGAGCTAGATTCACATCAAAATCTAAGCCATAAGCTGTTGTTACATAATTTTCTAAATCAAGGCCTATAATATAAATTGCATATTCATTATTTCCAGGTGGTACACCTGATGCGTTTAAAGACAAGTCTCCTTCATCAGTTGTAGCATTAGACTTAATTTGAGTATCCATGGCAACTGTTCCATTATTATAAAGTGTAAAAGTACCACCTGTTGTGTTTGACCATTGATTTACTACTATTGAGCTTAAGTTATATGTTGTTAAATTGACATCAATATCAATGTCTCCATCAGGATTAAAGGTAATAATTAAATCATCTTCAGTTGCTGCTATTACCAATGGTGTAGATACTGCTAATAATATTATAGTAATTAAAAATACAAATATCTTCTTATTCTCCATTCTGCATCCCATCCTATTATATCTATAATCATTATTATAGCGAGTAGTGTTAATAAATTACTTGTTCTTAAAACTTTTGATTTCGAGTTTTTTTTTAAGATTTAATTTAAATATTTGAAATCCAAAAAATGTAAAATTATGTTAATAAATGCAGATAATAATAAACTAATATTTCTGATTAAACAGCCAGAATTTAGTAATTGTTGATATTAATATATACATTTTATAATTATTATACATATTTTTATTATACATAGACATATTTTAAGCAATAACAGATCTGAAGGTAACAGATAGAGATAATGGGTCACTCTTTGTTGATGTGGTGGCCATAAATATATTTAAATCAAATGTCTGCCAATCATCAACAGCCAAGTTCGTTACAAAAGTGTCATAGGTAAGGTTAATGTAGGTCCATGTTCCACCGCCACTCTTATTGTATTGTAAACTATAATTATTAAATCCTGGTGTTGAGTTTAGTTCCCATTGTGCACTAGTTGTGGTATTGGTAGCATTACTTGCTTTTATTTGTATATTTAATGTGATTGTTCCGTTGTTTGAAAGATTGAAGTAAAAATCAGATGTAGAGTAATTATAGTTACCAACTGTTGTGGTTCCTATATCCCACTGATTAGGAATAATATCTATTAATGTGCTATGTTCTGTTGTAAAATGAAATATATCACTTGTGTTGATATTAAATCCATCAGTGACATTAACATACCACCAAAAAGTTGTAAGATACAGACTAAAGTTAGAATTATTCTGATGGTATGTTCCATTATAGACCGATGTATTAGTTCCAAAGGCTTGCCAAGATCCTGAGGAATTACTGTACCAGGTAATGGTCATTGTTTCTTCATCTATGTCATTTACAGTTATATTTAACTGTGGATAAACAGGTATATCTATGCTTTCATTGGCTGGTCCTTCATTTGTTATCGTCGGAGGTCTAGTGTACACACATCTTGCATCAGCACTACTTGGTGCAGTCTCATTTTGAGAACCAGATTTATTTCCAATACTATAAAATTCATAAAAACCACTGTTATTTGGGAAATCATAGTTCCAACTCCAAGGGCTTTCTGTATCAGGATTAGTAGCATTACTCCATTCAGTCCAATTTATACCATTTTCCGTTGTACTTGAAGGTACCCATGTGGCAACAACTTGGCTCATTCGATTAGAAGGTCCACTTAAATTCGTGTGCATGATATAGCTACCAGTCCCACTTGGAATTCTATAACTACCAGCACCTTCAAATGTACTTCCTGCAACATTATAAATCTGTGTTTGGTCACTTCCATAACTATATACTAGTGTCCCAGTTCCATCTGTTGCCACAGCTATTATTAATGAATTAGATATATCTGTTGTTATACTCGTTGCTAGATTAGAAGGGGAACCAGTATCTGTACTTGTATTTGTGTAATCTGGTGTTGATTGATTAATATTTGAAAAACTAGCTGATCCACCTAATGCGTTGTTTACTGCTATTGAAAAATTTACTGTTACAGTATGACTGCCTGGATCTGGATTAAGTAAGTACCATATTTCACTTATAGCTGTAAATCCTTCATCTGCTGCTGCTCTATCAGCAAGAGTGAGTGCATCGCCATTAAAATCAGCACTTGCGACATAATAATTATCTCCTTCGTCCTCATCTTCTACATTTGTACAAACAATCAATATACTATTGTTTAGTCCACTACTAACCGTATGTGTCCAACTCATTGAACTTGTGCCTGTATTTTCTGTTTCGGAAGCTGTATTATCAATTGTTATTGTATCGTAAGATGGACCCCAGGTAATATTATCCTTACACCATCGGTAATATAAAGTTACATTCTCTGCTGGTGTAAAATTAGTTGCAGTAATAGTTAATGGGGATGTATTAACCACATAAGGTGTAATTGTATCAACTGATGTATTGATTGGTTCTGTAATAAAATAATACAAAAAGGTTGTATTATCAATACTATCGTTGATAGCAACCCTCCACCAATAAGTAGTACCGTATGCGTTAGCTTGAGTAAATGTCCAGTTTAATGTTGAGTTTGCTTCAACACTGTTATTGGTTTGTCTTAGCACCCATGATCCTGTTGTATTTTCATACCAACATACTTTGAGTATATCACCATCTGTATCATTTGCCCAAATTTCACAGGTAGGTTGCAGATTTACATCTGTTGATGCATTTATAGGATTAATAACTGTACATTTCGGTCTGTTATTTGTGGTGTTACTAGCACTTGCATTATTATCCGACCATTGGAAAAGTGTGGAAATTTCAGTCCAGGTTGAATAACTCCATGCTTGGTAGTAGTAAGTGGTACCCTGACTAATTCCAGAATCTTCATAAAGAGCAGCTGAACCATTATAGATTTCTGTTCCTTCTCCTAATGCCCAACCACTAGATGTATTTCGTTCAATATATGTGGTGTTTGCAGCTGTTCCAATAACCCATGTAAGAAAGATAATAGAGCTATTGTTTGCCTGTGCAGCAAGACTTGTTGGAGGCTGAGGTTTTGTTAAAAATGTTATGTCATTTCCTGTATCTGAGCCATAGGTATTATTGACATAGGCTCGGTAGTGATAAAGCTGTCCAGGTGTAAGACTATCTATTCCTGCAGAGAATTCTTCGCCTTCTGATATCGTTTGATTTGTTGTGTTGGTGCCATAACTTGTAGTTGTTCCATATTCAAATCTTCCGGTACAAGATTCTCCTCCCTCATCGTAAAGATAACCCCATAATGTTGCATTGGTTTCTTCGATACCGGTAGATGCATTGCTATTTACTTGTGGTGGTGCAGTCTCAGTAGTTGTGAAATGGAAGATTGCGCTTGTATTTATATCAAGTCCATCATCAACTGTTACATACCACCAATAGGTTTTTCCAGTTGATGTAAAGTTTGCATTAGTCTGATTATAAGTTCCATTTCCAACACTTGAATTAGTTCCAAATAATTGCCAGGAACCACTGCTATTGCTGTACCAAATGATGGTCATAGATTCTCCATCCACATCGTTTACTGTTATATTCATCTGTGGAGTAAGTGGCATCCCAGTACTTTCATTACTTGGACCTTCATTGGTGATCGTTGGTTGTCTGTTGTATTTACATAAAGCATCAGCATAATCTGGTTTTGTTTCGTTTGACCATCCTGATTTATTTCCAACTGTATAAAATTCATAATAACCAGTTCCATTTGGGAAGTTAAATTCCCAACTCCAGGGATACGCTGAATCTGTTCCAAACTCAGCCCAGTCATCTTCAATTCCTACTGTTATTGAAAAGTTTTCTGCCGAACCAGAATCCCAATAATTCGGACCTGTTGGATCGTATTCCCAACAATGAAATCTAATCTGCACTTTTCGTGCTCCTACAGGTATTGTGTAATTTGTAATCCCATATTGAGTCCAAGAGTTAAGGTTATTTCCACTGCCTTGAGATACAGGATTAGTCCCACCAGATTCATACCAACAACCACTCATATTTTCATCAGATGCATTAAAAAACCTGACATTCATGAATGATTCATCATAAGGGGGCGGACCTGCGTTATATTCATCAGAAACAAACCAACCAGTAACATTAATTTTTGCCAGCCCTGCATCAATATATGTCGCGTAACTATCCAAACTTACATTCTGGTAGACGTGGGAATTTAAACCCCAATTATCTTGTAACCAGTATGCGTAATAAGTCCCATCAGGACCTTGTGAACCATATGGACAATCTGTTCCAACTGTCATTGTACCTCCACCTCCATTCGTCCATCCAGTTGTATCTCCTGTTTCGAAGCCTGGATTGGTCAGAAGTTCAGAAGACCAATTTATTTTTCCTGAACCTATCTCCCAAGTAATATTGTCTTGACTCCATCTATAATACAATGTAACATTATCAAAGTCACTATTTCCACTTGCTGTTATTGTTATAGGTGATGTTGTTCGATTGTAGGGGGTAATTGGATCAACCATAGTAGTGGGGTTATTGTAACATCGTGCATCAGCACTTGTTGGGGGAATTTCATCAGTTTCATTTGATTTCTTCCCAATACTGTAGAACTCATAATAACCTGTTTGATTTGGAAAGTCAAAGTTCCAGTTCCATGGACTTTCTGCGTCGGGATTATTCGCATTATTCCATACAGTCCAGTTTATACCCTCACCACCTATTGTAAAATTAATGTAGATGTCATCCCAAGCGCGACCATCGCTAGTTAACTGATAATTATCATATTGCTGAAATGCTATGGCGAAACTGCTATTTGGAGGTGATGAAAAATCTGGATCAGCACTAATATTATATTGAAAATTGGTAAATGTTTCTATATTTAAACTTGCTTCGGGAACTATCTCATACCAAGTATTTCCATCGTTTGTAAATGCTACAACATCATAATTTCCCCAACCTGTCCAACTATCTGGTGCATCTTCTGGTTCATCCTCCCATTCACGCTCCCAGAAATCAATATTGATATTAGATGCCCCTGTAAAGTTATAATTAGTATATATTACATTAAGAGAATAATCCCCAGAAACTGTATCAGCATCATCCATTGCACATGAATAACTACCACTTCTTGCAGTAGCGTAGTTCCATTGTATTCGTGCGTCTCCACCAGCAGTTTGATATGTACTCCATAAACTTGTATTTTGAGTACCAGATTCAAATCCTTCGAAAATAGAAATTTCTTGATAATCTACATCCCAACTTCTATTGTCTTCGCTCCATCTATAATACAAGGTAACATTATCTAAATCTGAATTTCCTGTAGAATTAATAATTAATGAAAAAGTTGATTGATTATATGGATCAATGTTATCAACTGATGTAAGGATTGGTTTGGTTGTAAAATAAAACCATGAAGAGATGTTATCAATGCTGTCATTGATAGCTACTTTCCACCAGAATGTAGTGGAATAATTGCTGAATTGTGTAAAGTTGTAGCTCACAATAGTACCTGCGCTGACACTATTATTTGTATTTCTTAAAACCCAGCTTCCGCTAGTGTTTTCATACCAATAAACTGTAAGCGTATCACCATCACTGTCATTTGCCCATACTTGACACGTTGGTAATCGACTTACATCTGTTGTGCCATTTGGTTGTGGATTTATAATATCTATTTCTGGTAGAGTATTAAGACTTTCATTAAAATAACAAATTGCATCAGCACTACTTGGTGCTGATTCATCAGGGAAACCAGATTTATTTCCAATACTATAAAACTCATAATAGCCTGTGCCATTAGAGAAATTAAAGCTCCACTCCCATGGTGATTCAGTATCAGGATTGCTGTTATTATCCCAAGAGACATTGGTACCCCAACTGGAGTTATCTGTTGAATAGCGATAGTAGAGGGTGACATTATCTAGACCACTAGCACCTGTTACAGTAATTGTATATGGTGAATATGTTACAGTATAAGGAGAAATCGTATCAACCGTGGTGTCGGTAACATTCTGTTTACTATCGACGCTAATAAATGTTGACTGGTTAATCTGATTGTTGTAACATGTGGTTATCCAGTCTCCAGACCTTACATTATGGGAAAATCGATATTCATCTATATACATTGTCCCAGATTGATAACTAGAACCTTTAGCGGTTGTTGCAGTAGGATTAATTGCAGTAGTATCGTCCCAAGAAGACTCAGAAACAGTTTGAGATGAGCCATTTATATAAATTTTATTATTTCCTGCAGAACTGGCAACAAATGTAATGTGATACCAGGTGTTAAGAGATGGTGTCCATGTACAACGAAAATAACCTATTTCTCCCCAAGTACTGCTTGCAACCATACCTCTCAAATAATGAGTACCAGTTTCTTGATTCCATCCAAACCGATATTTATTATACCCGCTACCATAGCCGCCTTGGTCACCAGTAAAAAAAGAAGCATAGTAACCATCGTTTGTTGGAAATGCTGTCGGATATATCCAAAGAGAAAATGTCCTGCTATCAGTAACAGGAGTAAATGTCCAAACAGCATTATCAGCCCAAGTTATAATTTCAGATATGGTATCAAAATCTTGTGCTTTATATATCATTCCATTACACTCATCTGGATTATTAGCGCTTCCTTTTGTTCCTGTAATACCAGTTGATGTGCTATCTTCGACAGTGCTAGTAGTTGCATTTTGCATGTGCTGAACCATTTTATAATTGCTATCCCAAACACCAGTCGGATTCTGTTGGCTACTACAATCACTGTTGTTATAGTACATCCAAATCTTTGTATCATCAGTACTACTGAGGCTAGTAATATTTACCCATGCATAAAGCTCACCCGTAGTACCATTATAACGCTCTATTTCATGATTCAATTGCTTAGTATTATCACTATAAAGAACAAACGCAATGTCATCACCATCATTCTGTGCATAATCACGTAAATCAGTATCTGTAATATTAATAAGAATTGGAAAGTTAGTAAGATCAGCATCAACCTGTGAAGAATTTATTGTAACAAGCTTTCGGTACCCCCAATTAGAATTCCACCAGGTACTACTTTCAAAATCAAAATTATCACCTCCATTATTAGCAAATGTAAGATAGCTTATTTTACCGGAAGAAGACTTGCTTCCCGATTTTAGTTCCTCCCAACCTGGTGCCTTGAACCACATACGAACAATAATAGGACTTTGTAATCTTAACGGTTGAGAATAGGCAATATTATTTAACTGTTTTATATCAGAAGGCAGCTTTTCTCTAAAACTTTCAATTCTAGCTTCCAATTGAGATGAAGGTCTTCCAGGAGAAAAAACTCGAGGCTTATTTGAATCAATTCTATCATAACCAATATTTGCTCCTAAATTATCTTTTTCACCAACAATTTCGATTTTTTCAATAGTTAAACCATCAGAAAACAAAGGAGCAAATATAACTTCTGTATCATGTGTCCCATCAACAGTTCTCTCCACATAGAAACTAGTTCCAGGTAATGCATAAATTTGTTCATCTCCAGGGTCAACAATAGAAATACTTAATTCATTAGAAACTACTGTTTGATTCGATAAATTATTTACATCAACAGATTCTTGAATTGATGTTATATTTAATTGATCATTCTCAACATCGATTATTTCATTTAATTCATTATCTTCTGAAATAACTCTCATTTCAGCATCTGCATTATAGGTTGTATTTTCATTATCCACTGCTATAATTTTTACAATATGATTTCCAATATCTATATCATGACATTCCCAAATACCTGTCCAATAAGGATAAAAAGAAGAATTATCAAACAATAAATCTATTGAATCAATACCAGAAATATCGGCTTTTATGTAACTGATATTATGATCAATGGGTACTGTTACATTGATAAACAAAATATCACCTATATAAACTCCCTTGGGTTCTAAAGAAACAGATATGATTACAGATTCAGAACCTTCTGATTGGGTAAAAATTGAAGCAGATGCAATGGCAACAAAAACTAATAGAATAGATAATAAAACAGAAAAAAACTTTTTAATTGGTAACTTTCTAACCTGAAGAATTTTAATTATTTCATACAGTCTGAAGAATCTACTTGAAAAAAAATTATTTTTATTATATTTACTTGATAAAGAAATATTCTTTTTTATAAATAGGATATCAACAAGATTATTGATATCGTTAAAAAAATTAGAATTTTTTATATCGAAACGATTATAATCCATATCTTTAGGAGGTGCCCTATTTTTATTGTCTTTTTCAAGTTCTTGTTTCAATGTTACTCTCTTTGAAAATTTAGAAGTGAAGCCCATCCATACCTCCGAATAGAAGAAGTAATAAATTTCCAGTTTTTAAATGTTGTCTTATCAATTTTTCTGTTTAAAAAAGATTATAAATAAAACTGGAAAAAACACCTAAGATGAAATAATTTTTAGGTTTATTCCCAGATAAATGTTTTCATAGCAACTTTGATTTTAGCAGGTAATTCTTTTTGTTTTTTACCACTATAAAGATCAATTGCTCCTTGAACATAGGCATTTACCGTTTCATTGAAAAACCATCGCCCATAATCTGCATCTGCTCTGGATGGACTGCCAATGTATCCATCTTTTAAACCCAATTGCTTGAATGATTTACCAATAACTCTTGGAGAACTCATATCACGATGAATACTTTGCAATTGCTTATAAGATTCATCAACTAAATAGGGATATTGATATTTCATTAGAGATGTTTCTCTAAATCCTCCATGTAATTCCTTTTGTGTATCAAAACCAAGCTTTGGCTCACGCATGCTAATTTCGTCACTATAAAAAATCGGCCCCCATGGTTCAGCAGTTTTTATATTATATTTTGATTCTAATTTTGCCATAGCTGAATAGATTCCTCTAAGATGACCAAGAGCCATATGATAAGTACAAATAAGTAAATATTTAAATCCATTAAGACCAAGAGACGAACCTACTCCATATATAATATCTCTTACAACCTTTCCATTAACAGATATACTTCCTGGAAAATCAACATTTGCCTTGCAAGGGCCAAGCGGAATAATTGGGAAAAGGACATAATTAAGATCAGGTTTTTTTTGGCTTAATATCTTAATTGCTTCAACTACTGCATCTTTTGTTGTCAAAAAGTCTGTTCCAACAGGTAAATGTGGCCCATGCTCTTCAAGAGGACTAATTGGTAAAAAGATAATTGTTTTAGATCTATCAAGACTGTCTACTTGTTTCCAATTAAGTTCCTCGAGTTTAATGATATTTGAGTTTTTCTTTTCAATACTAGAATTCATCCTGTTATCACCTCACATCCATCTTCTGTTAAAATAACAGTATGTTCTTTTTGAGAAACAATTCCTCGTTTAGCATCAATTAATTGTGGATATTGTTTAATTAGACCTGAAAAGGACATCTTTTTTAATATTATTTCACTGTTTGAAAATGATTCTTCAAACCATCTTTGTGCAAATGGAAGTGTTTTAAATTTATTTTTTAATTTATCAAAAATGACTCGTGATTTTTTGTTTCTTAAAAGTCTTAAGTTTACAGAGTCTTTGCATATATAAATATTACTTCCATTTCCAGTATTAACATGCCCTGCACCATTTGTGGCAAATGGCTCAATTGCAAGAACATCTCCTATATTTAGTTTTGCTTTATAAGATTTATTTGGCACATTAGGAATTGATAAACCAGTATGAAGAATGTACCTTTTCATACTATGACCTGTAAGATTATCTATAGGTTTATAATTATATGAAGAAATTGTCTCTTCTACTATCTTTCCAATTTCAAAAAGGGCTATTCCAGGTTTTATAAAATCGATGATATTATCTAATGCATCACTTGATGCCTTTATCAAATCAATGTATTTATTTGTTCCAACTTCAATTGTTACAGCAGTATCAGCAATATATCCATCTATATGAGCACCGACATCTAGTTTAACTACATCACCTTTTTTAAAAACCAATGTATCATTATGTTTTGGACTATAATGAGCAGCAATTTCATTTATTGAAATATTAACTGGAAATGCAAGTCCTGCACCTCTGTCAATTATTTTTGATTCGACCTTACTTGCTACATCTAAAAAACCAACTTCTGATTTAATTAGATTTTTACCATAATTTCTTGCTTCTGTTGCAATTTTCCCTGCAATTATGTATTTTTCAAAAGTTTCATTATCCATTTTTTACAGCATCCAGTATATCTTTACTGCTAATTGCTCCTTCTCGTACTATTTTGACTTTGCTATTAGATACATCAACAATTGTTGATGGCTGACCTGCAAGTTTACCATCATCAAGATAAACACTAATATCATCTTTCTTGAACTGCATAATAATATCACTTATAATATATGGGGTTTTTTTCCCATGAATATTTGCACTAGTTGAAGTAAGAGGTCCAAATTTTGATAAAATTTCTAAGGCAATTTTATTATCAGGTACTCTTATAGCAACTTTTTCAAGACCTGCAGTAATTAAATCAGATACCAAAGTTTTTTTCCTTAATATTAAGGTCAATTTACCTGGTAAAAAAGAATTAATTAGGTTTTTAGCAATGTTATTAACAAATGCATTTTTTTTTACTTCTTCATAGTTATAAACCGCAATAGATAAAGGCATATTTTCTGGTCTTTTTTTAATATCAAAAACCTTTCTTACAGCAGCTTCATTATAAATATCGGCACCAAGACCATATAAAGTATCAGTGGGATATATTATGACTTTGCCTTCTTTTAATGCTTTAATAGCTGCAGAAACATCAGCTTTTATCATAATCATTTTTCTTCTTTTTTAATAAAATCCCCAAGAGTTAAAGTGGTTTTAGATTTGGTACTAATAAGGCTTGCAGGAATGTCAGCTACTTCTTCAATAAGTTTTATGTTTAATTCTTTTTCAAGCTTTTCAACAACTTTATCAGAAGGACGTAAATCACCGTTTTCAATTTTTGATATAGTTACAGTTCTCTCTCCAATTTTAAACCCTAATTGTTCCCTTGTTAAACCCTTTTTTTCACGTGCAGATTTAATTAAAATATTCCAATCAGAGACAAGCTCTTTATTCATGTCCTTGTAAACATCCTTTACTTTTGGTTTTTTGATTCTTTCAGAAATAGGTTTATGGCTCGTAAGTTTGGGTTTCTCACTATATTCAATGACTTGTCCATGTTTTATACAATTAGGACAAAGCATCATTTTTACCCCATCTACATTTGCAGGTTTACAAAAACATTCCATACCACAAAGTTCGCACTGCATATTTCATTATTCCTCCTCAAAATAATTGTATTAGATTAAACCAGCTTTTTGTAAGGTCATTAAATCCTCAGTACTTAGTTTTTCACCACGTTTAAACTTTTCAAATATTTCACTTGCCTCTTTTTGAGCAATTGTTGCTTCTTTAGCCTTTTTTGTTTTTCTTTTTTCCTCTTGAGTTGCTGTAATTTTTCTTTCTAAATCATGTATTTTATCAACACAATCAATGAACTCTTTATGTACTGTGTCTGCTTCAATTTTAGTCATAACAATTAGTTCTTGTATTTCATTAACCCTTTTTGTTGTATTTTCTAGTTGTTTAATTAGTTTTATCATATGTTCATGTTCCTCTTGGGCTCTTGTTGCCAATTTTTCAACTATGTCATGTTGTTTTTCTGCTTTTTGTCTTAATATTTTTTCTTCATCAAGGGCTTTTTTAAGTTTCGGATCTTTATTTAAAATATCTTCTTGCTCTTTGATTTTACCATGAATATCAGAAATAATTTCTATCAATTTTTTTTCTTTTTTAGGTGACATAGGCTGAGTCATCTGCTCATTTTCAAGTGCTCTAAGTTGCTTTCTAAGATTATTTAAATTTGCTCCCGTTGTTGAAGATCGCTTTCTTTCTAAGTCTTCGATTTTCTTTTTAACTTCACTGTAACTTTTATTGAGTTTATTTCTTTGCTCTTTAGTATGTTTAACTCTTTCGTTAAGTTCATCTCTTTTTCTTTTATGATCTGATATTTTATTTCTTATATCTCGAATAGAAGAATTTAATGAATCTCTTTCGTCTGCAAGCTTTTTTGATTTTAAATGCAATTGATTTCTTTTTTCTTTTAAATCATTTGCTCGTACCTGTAATTTGTCTTTATCTTTGATTAAATCTTCAGCAGTATCACTCATAATAAACCTCGAAAGAGATCATTCTGGTATATTACGTAAAATATTAGGTCCTTTTTAAGTATTTTGAAAGTAAACGTCAAAAAACAGGTAAAAATTATGAAATTCCTTCTTTTTTTCTTTGACGAAACATGATAAGACCATCAAAAATTACAGCAATGATTCCTGTAAAAAATATCATATCAAAAACATCTGCACCGCCAATAATGGCATTTCCTTCTTCAGTGATAGGTATATTTAAAAGTTCCCAAAGATGAAGAAAATCAGCACCTATTAACACTCCAATAGTTCCAGTTATGTATGCTAAGGGAGCAGCTTTTTTAAACTCCTTCCAATATAGAATCATTGATAATATACTTGCAAAAATAGCTGGAAAAAATGCATATGGAATAGTTGCAATAATTCCTTTGTTTTCAACAGGTCGTGTCACAATAAAAGCAATAAACGTAACAACAATTATTCCAATAATTATTTTTTTCAGGCGTATCTTTTTTTTCAAGGTTAAGTAAATACTTAATAAAATAGGTATAACTGCTCCACCTATATTTATCCATAAATTCCAATTTCTATAAGATAGAAGATAGATATTTGAAATATTAAAACCAAATACAATAATATCAAATCCAAAAAGAAACGATATAAAAACAATTACTAATGCTTCTATTGATGAAAATCCCATATAATTAAATGCTTTTGTAATAAACAGATAAGCAAAAAATAAAACAAGGATTGGTAAACTTATATAGATAACCCATCTAATAATATAGGTTAAATCTACTATAGCATACATTTTGAATTATCAGATATTAATACTATTTATAAACCTTCTTTATATTTCGGTTGACATTAGTGATAAAAAATGGATACATTTCTTCAAAAAGAATGTAATTTAAAATATTTTCATAATAATGGATTTGTAAGAAAAAAATGTGCATCTTGTGGTGCAAATTATTGGACTTTAGATAAAAATTCAACTCTCTGTGGAGATAAACCCTGTGTAGAATTTAGTTTTATCGGAAAGAACATAGGTAATAAATCCTTTTCATTGGCAGAAATTAGACAGAGTTTTTTAAGTTTTTTTGAAAAAAATGGACATTTACGACTCAAATACCCCGAGACAGGCGAAAGATGTCCTGTTGTTGCGCGATGGCGAACAGATATTTATCTCACCATTGCATCTATTGCAGATTTTCAACCTCATGTAACTTCTGGTGAGGTTCCACCTCCTGCAAATCCATTGGTAATATCTCAACCATGTATTAGACTAAACGATTTAGAACAAGTTGGGGTAAGTGGACGACATTTAACCATGTTTGAAATGATGGGTCATCATGCTTTTAATAAAAATATTAATGAAATATACTTCAAAGAAGAAACAGTAAGATTATGTGATGAGTATTTTGTAAATATCATTGGTATACCAAGAGAAGCGATCAATTATAAGGAACAGTTATGGTATGGTGGCGGAAATGCAGGACCATGCCTTGAAGTAATTGTATATGGTCTAGAGGTAGCAACTCTTGTTTTTATGAATATGAAGGAAGATGAAGATGGTAAATTTGTAATTGAGGGAAAATCATATTCACCTAATCCCTTAAATATAGTTGATACGGGATATGGTCTTGAAAGAATAGCATGGCTTACACAAGGAACAAAAACTGTTTATGATACAGCTTTTCCTGAGATAATAAGTTATATTATTGAAAATGCAGAAAATAAAAAAGACCTTGTAAGTATATATTCTCTTGGAGATCATTCAAAATGTTTGGCATTTATGCTTGGAGATGGAATAGTTCCATCAAATGTTAAAGCAGGTTATCTTGCAAGACTTATTATAAGAAGATCCCTACGGTTTTTAGAAAAAATTGGTTCGGATATACCATTAAAAAATTTAGTATTAATGCAGATTAACTTATTAAAAGAGGATTTCCCATCATTAAAAGAAAGGGAAGATCAAATTATTGAAATTTTGGATTTAGAAACAAAAAAATTTTCAGAAACCCTTTCTAAAGGAAAAAATCTTATAAAGAGGATTTTAAGTGAAAAAAAAACAATTGACATCTCTGAATTAATCCCTTTATATGATACACATGGTTTGCCGCCAGATATTGTTAAAAACATTGCAAAAAGCCAAGGTGTAGAGGTAAAAATTCCAGACAATTTTGAATCCATGGTTGCAGAGCTTCATTCACATGAGCAAAAAGAAGAAAAAATTGAAGAAGAGAAATTAAATCTTCCAAAAACCGAGCAGCTTTACTATAAAGATCATTATACAAAAGAGTTTGATGCACATGTTGTTTGGGTAAACGACTCAGAAATAATTCTTGATAGAACTGCTTTTTATCCTGAAGGAGGTGGTCAACCTGGCGATATCGGATATTTATCAAACAATGGGAAAAAAATATATGTTACAAATGTTATAAAAAAAGGAGATACCTTAGTCCATATAATTGATGGTATTTTAAAGGTTGGTGAAAAAGTTCATGGAGAAATTGACTGGGATCGCCGGTATACTATAATGAAACATCATACAGGTACTCATCTAGTAAATGGCGCACTTCGAACTCTTTTAGGGGAGCATATCTGGCAGGCAGGTTCACAACTTGAGGTAAATGATGCACGTTTTGATTTTTCACATTACAAATCAATAACATATTCAGAAAAAAAAGAAATTGAAAAGCTGGTAAATAAATACATTGAACAAGCAGTTCCCGTAGAGAAAAAGATAATGGACAGAAATTCAGCTGAAAAAATATTTGGTTTTAGATTATATCAGGGGGGCGTTCCTCCAGGTAATTCAATGCGTGTTTTAAATATCCCTGGCATTGATGTTGAGGCTTGTGGAGGAACCCATCTTAATAACACACGAGAAGTAGAAAAAATACGTATAATTAAAACAGAACGAATACAAGATGGTGTAAATAGAATTATTTTTGCTGCAGGTAAAATGGCTGATGCTCATATTGAAGAAGTAAAGGATCAATATAATAAAATTGTAAAGGAGTTAAGTTCCCTTTATAAAATCAAAGAAGAGAAAGATATTTCTGCGCAACTACAAGAGGCATCAAAGATATTTTGTGTTCCAATAAATCAAATTAATAAAACAATAAAGCGTTTTAAAAAGGATGTTGATATAAAAACAAAAAAAGAGGTAAAAGATCTTAAAGAAGCAAGTATGGATCTTTTTAGTGAATGGAAATCAAAACAAAAAAGTAAAAAACAGGTTTCAAGAAATGAAATTGATAGGTTAATATCTAATGCTGAAAAAATATCAGGTACTGACATAAAAATTGTTACAGGAATTTCAGAGTTTGAAGCAACTGCTGTTGCCGGAGCTATAACAAAAGAAAATAATTATATTACACATATTTTTGATGGAAATAGACTTGTCTCAATGGCTTCTAAAAATATTGATATTGATTTAAGACAAATTGCTCCTGAAATTGGAAAAATTTTAGGTGGAAGTGGCGGTGGAACACCAAAAATGACACAATGTGGTGGTCCAAATAAAGAAAGAATTGATGAAGCTTTAGAATTAGCAAAAAAGCTAACAATTTTAAAATTAAAAGAGAATTAAAGCTATTGATTTAAACTTTAAAAATAATATGAACTGCTGTTACAACTACTGCAGTTACTACACACATTCCTATAACAAACCAAGGTGGTATTCTAAGAGATGATTTTTCTTCTGCATCAAAATATCTAATTAAACCTGCTGCTGAATGAAAGCCTTCACCTTTTTTTTGTTTTGCCATAATTATTACCTTCTTGTTTTTATTTTTATCAAATAAGTAGATGAAATTATTATATTTTAGTTTTACTATTGATTCTCGATAAATGAGCAAACATCTTTATATAGAATTATTATACCTAGTTTGAAAGGGTGGATTTATATGAAGGAAATAGACGTGCTTATAAAAAAAGCACTTAAGTATAAAGAGAGCGGTTTAACTGAACTTGAAATTGCTGATGAGCTAAATGTATCTAAAGAAACTGCTGTATGGCTTTTAAGTAAAAGAAAAGAGAAAAAACCAATCGGCGATGTTAAAATTGGTTGGCGCTCTATAGGAGTTTATCCGTCAAGAATTAGTTTTATATCTGATGCTTTGTCTGATATTATCCTTGAAGAATGTGAAGAAGTTAATACAATTGTTGGTATTGCATTAAATGGTATTCCTTATGCAACTTATATTGCTGATAAATTAGGTTTGGAGATGTCGATTTTCAGGCCACATCATACTAAATCTGGTGCTTTTTCATCAAATTTTGCTAGTGTTAAAGAAAAAAATGTAGTTATAATTGATGATGTTGTTGGAACTGGTCATACCTTCAGAAGTGCTTTAAAAGCAGTTAAAGCTGAAAAAGGGAAACCTGTTCTTTGTCTTGCATTATTAAACAAAAGAGCTCAAAATAATATAGATGGTACAAAGCTTAGAGCACTCATTAGAGCTAGAGTCATCTAACATTTTATTTTATTGGGGAATTAATAATGCATTGGGCAGATGTTTTAGCTGATAAATTACTAAAAGAAAAGAAGAAACATGTACTTGCAACAGGTATCACCCCATCTGGACCTATTCATATCGGAAACATGCGTGAAATTCTAACAACAGATGCTGTTTATAGAAGATTAATTGCAAAAGGTGGGGATGCTGAACTTATCTATATCGCTGATGATTTTGACCATTTAAGAAAGGTTTATCCATATCTTCCTAAAACCTATGAAAAATATGTTGGAATGCCAATTTCAGATATTCCTTGCCCTTGTAAAAAACATAAATCATATGCTGATCATTATTTAATTCCCTTATTAAATTCTTTAAAAGAGATTGGTGTTAGGCCACGAATCTATAGGGCAAATGAGATGTATAGAAATGGTTTCTACAACGAGGCAATTCAGATAGCTCTAGATAGTACTGAAAAAATAAAAGAAATAATTCAAAAAATTTCAAAAAGACAACTACCAAATGGTTGGATTCCTTTTAATATCAGATGTGAAAAATGTAAGAAACTTACAACTGCAAAAGCAACTCTTTATAATTATCCTATAATTGAATACAAATGTGATTGTGGTTATGAAGATGAAGTCGATATTAGAAAGGGCGGCATTGGTAAATTACCTTGGCGTGTTGATTGGCCAGCAAGATGGAAAATGCTAGGTATCACTTTTGAACCCTTTGGTAAAGATCTCGGAACTGTTGGTGGAGCAAGAGATACTGGTGAAAAAATTGTTGAAGAGATATACAACTATCCTGCACCTAAATATATCATGTATGAATTTATCTTGTTAAAGGGAAAAGGGGCTATGCATAGCTCAAAGGGAACTGCTCTTAGTGCTGAAGAAATGCTTAATATGACCCCACCTGAGGTTTTAAGGTTTTTAATTATTAATAATCAGCCCAACAAACACATTGTTTTTGATACAGGTCTTGGTCTTTTAAATTTAGTAGATGAATTTGACAAAGAAGAAAGAGTTTTTTTTGGAAAAGAAGAAGAAATTAAAGGGATGAAAGATTTAAAAGTAACCTATGAACTAGCTCAACCCTACGACCTTCCCAGTAAAATTCCCTATCAACTCCCCTATAGACACTTAGTAACTGTAATTCAATTAGGTGAAAGTTGGAATGAAGTAAAAAAAATTCTATTGCGAACCAAGCAAATTCCAAAAGATTTAGATAAAAAAGATGAAAACCATCTAAAACAAAGGGTTGAGCATGCTAGATATTGGCTTGAAAATTTTGCTCCAGATATGATAAAATTCGAAGTTAAAAAGAAAATGCCAAAAATTAGTTTAACAGAAGAACAAAAGCAATTTTTATCTTCAGTTAGCAATGCTCTTTCTCAAATAAGATGGGAGGCAGAAGAGATACATAGAACGATTTATTCAGTTATTGGGGAATGGCAAAAAGAAGGAAAAAAGAATGCAAAAAGTGAAGGGTTTAAAATCATTTATCAATTAATCCTTGATAAGGAAAAAGGTCCCAGAGCTGGTTATTTCTTATCAAATTTAGACAGGGATTTTGTATTAAAACGAATTGAGCAAGCAATTAAATAGACATATTATTTCTTTTTATTAATTTATGAAGGCATACATAGAAATCTATGGTTGTACAGCAAATAAAAGTGATGCAAGTTTAGTTAAGGGAGTTTTAAAGGAGAATAATTACGAAATAGTAGAAAATATTAATCATGCTGATTTAATAATAATTCACACTTGTACTGTTATTGGTACAACTGAACAAAGGATGCTATCACGACTGAAAAATTTTAAAAAATTAGAGAAAAAAGTTGTTGTTTCTGGTTGTATGGCATCTGTTCAAAAAGATTTGGTTAAAAGTATTTTACCAGATGCACTTTTTTTACCACCTCAATATTCTCATCATATCGTTGATTTATTAGACAATAAAAAAGTAAAATTTGTTGAAAAAAATAAAACGTTATTTTCAAAATATTATGAAGACATTACTACTCCTATATCCATTGCAGAAGGTTGCAATTTTTCTTGTTCTTATTGCATTACTTCAGTTGCTAGAGGTAAACTTAAAAGTTATCCAATCGACGAAATAACTCAAGATATTAAGTCAGCAATTGATAAGGGATGCAAGGAAATTCAACTTACAGCACAAGATACAAGTTCATATGGGCTTGATAACAAAAATAATCTTGGTATACTTTTAAAAAATATTAGTAAAATATCAGGTGACTATCGGATGCGAGTGGGAATGATGAATCCTTTTACATGTTTACAAAATATTGATGAAATAATAGATGGTTTTAATGATACTAGAATCTACAAGTTTTTACATTTACCTGTTCAATCTGGAGACAATATTATTTTAAAAAAAATGAATAGAAAATATTCGGTTGAAGATTTTTTACATATCATTAGTAAATTTAGAAAAAAATATCCTGATATAACACTTTCAACAGATATTATCGTTGGCTTTCCCTCTGAATCTGATAAAAATTTTCAAAATACAATTGAATTATTGCAAAATGTAAAACCAGATATAACAAATATTACAAGATATTCTGCACGACCATTAACTAATGCAAAAAAAATGCAGGGTAGATTAAGATCAGAAGTTTTAAAAAATAGATCAAAAATTTTATCAGAAATTTGTAGTAAAATTTCAAACGAAAAAAATAAAATTCATATTGGAAAAAAATATAATATTTTAATTACTGAAATTGGAAAAGAAAGTACTTTTGTTGGAAGATCAGAAAATTACAAGCCGGTAGTAATTAAAGAAAAAGTAAGATTAGGTGAATTTATTTCTGTTCAAATAATTGATGCAGCCTCGACCTATTTAGTCGGAAGTATTATATAGATAATTAATATTTGTATTCAATGTGGAAGGGATGATCAGAGTAGCTATTAATGGATTTGGAAGAATAGGTCGTAATATACTTAGAGCAGCATTTGGGCACTCTCAATATCAAAAAAAATTTGATATTGTTGCAGTAAACGATCTTGGAAACACTGAAACACTTGCTCATCTTTTTAAATATGATTCAATTTATGGAAAATATCAGGGTTCAGTTGAAGTTAAAAATGATGGAATTGAAATAGATGGGAAATACATTAAATTCGTTTCTCAGGTAAATCCTTCAAAATTACCGTGGAATGATCTTGATATCAATGTTGTAATTGAATCCACGGGAATATTCCGCACCAGAGAAGGTGCGCAACATCACATTGAGGCAGGAGCAAAAAAGGTAATTATTACAGCGCCTGCAAAAGATCCAGACATAACTGTAGTTCTTGGTGTAAATGAACATCAATATAATTCTGAAAAACATAACATAATTTCAAATGCTTCATGTACAACAAATAGCCTAGCACCTCCTGTTAAAGTATTAAATGATAACTTTGGGATTGAACAAGGATTCATGACCACAATTCACTCTTATACTGGTGATCAAAGAATTCTTGATTTCCCTCATAAAGATTTGAGAAGAGCAAGGGCAGCAGCTGTATCAATCATCCCTACCACAACTGGAGCTGCAAAGGCTGTAACACTTGTAATTCCGGAGTTAAAGGGTAAAATTGATGGGCTGGCTGTAAGGGTGCCTACCCCTGATGGTTCACTTACAGATTTTACATGTGTTTTAAAAAGAGAGGTTACAAAGGAAGAGGTAAATAATTCCTTTAAAAACGCAGCAGAAGGACAATTAAAGGGAATATTACAATATACTGAAGAGCCACTTGTTTCAGTCGACATTGTTGGAAATCCACATTCGGCAATAATCGATGGTTTAAGTACTAAAGTCATGGATGAACCTGGTAATCTTTTAAAGATATTATCATGGTACGATAATGAATGGGGCTACTCATGCAGGGTAGTTGATTTAATAAATTATATCTATGTAAATAATTCAAAACCAATAAGTGAATTGGAAGTCACAAGGACCATTTAAAGTGTGTAAAATTTTTTTAAAAAATCGACTTTGATCTTACAGTCCATTTTAATTAAAAGTCAAAAATCTAACCTAAGCATCTTATATTATAATATCTAACAATCTCTAGGTATTGTAGTTATATCTATAAATCTCATATATCATATGATCTGAATGCTGGTCGCCAGTCAATATTAATCCATGGGATATATATATTACAAATTTTTAACTCACCAAATATAAATTTTGGTAACAGCCTTGGTCTACCCCAATAATTTTGATACCATTTTGCACTACAATAATAACCCCAGAAATTAGCATGTTTCTCATTATCAATGAAATTATTTTTTAGAATTCTATTTGATTTAGAATATGACTTATTATCAAGGATTTTCCAAAACGATAGATATAATCCACAATTAGAGTTATTTGAAATCAAGTTACGCTCAATGGTATTTTCAAAGGAATCTTTAATACTAATGCCCGAAAAGTGATTTGAAACAATATTTCCTAAGACTGTATTACCAACGGACTCTGAGAGGATAATCCCAGTTCCATTGTTAGAGATAATTGAGTTATCTATGATAATATTGTTAAAGGATTTTTTGAGGCTTATACACGTGCTTTGGATGATTGAAATAGAGTTGTCAATAATTTTGTTATTAGATGTATTATGGAGAAGTATTCCAAAGTCTGTGTTTGTAATTTTATTGTCAATTATTGTATTATAGGATGAACTATAAAGATCTATTCCACAATTAAGACAGTTTAAAATAGAATTGTTAGAGATGGTATTATTATCAGAATATAATAGTATTATACCAAAATAAGAATGATTTAAAATATAGTTTCCACTAATATTATTATAATTTGAATGTTGAAATTGAATACCAGAATTCTTGTTATTAATGATAATATTATCTGATAGAACATAATTAGATCCCAAGTGAATGAAAATACCATCAGCCAAATTATTAGATATTTTATTGCGACTGATAGTAACAGAATGAGAATTCAAGAGAAGAATACCAAAATTGTTATTTGTTATAATATTATCAGAGATTGAATTGTGATTTGAATCTATTTTGATTCCAGCAACTATCTTATACTCATGACTGTTTTGAATTGTAAATCCACTAATGTTCACCCAGTTAGCATTTACAAATATAACATTATCAATATTACCACCATCGATAACTGTTGTAGCTTTATCCTCACCAAATAAACTGATTGATTTATCCACAACAATATTTTCATAATATGGTGAATTATCATCATAAACAAAAACAGTATCGCTATCAACAGCATCATCTATAGCCTCCTGTATCTTAGTATAATTCTCAGGTCCACTACCACCCACATAAAGTGTCTTACCTCCACTTATTATAGATGATTGCTCAATAATTAAATCCTTAACATTAAATCCAACTGATATTGGTATGAATACAGTGCAAATCACCAGAAAGCATAATCCAAATGCAAGAGATTTTTTATTCAGCTTTCTAACCTCCCCAATAATTTAAATCAGATGTTGAGTATTTAAAACTTTTAGATATAACTCTCATATATTAACTAAAAAAATATATTTAAACGATTGAAACCAAAATCTGGCTTTAAAAAAAAAAATTTAAAACAAAGCCAGATTAATCTGGTTTTTTAGATGATCTGATATGTAATTCATTGACTTCTCTATCAGAAATTATTGCTTTATTTACTAATTTCATCATAAGAAGATTATTATGATTCAAAAGATAGCTTACATTTTTATTGATTTGTGAAATTACTTCATCTTGTTTTTCTATATCTTTTTCCCGACTTGATATATATTTTATTGATTTTTCGATTTCTTTTATCTTACTTTTTATTAATGCATCAATTTCATCAGAAATGTTTTTAGAGATATTTTTTATCTCATTTTTAAGAAGTTCTTGATTTTCTTTTTTAATTTGTTTTTGCATATCTACTTTAAAGTTATCGATATCTCGTAACTTTTTAATAAGGTCTTTAAATCCTCCTACTCTTTGCTCCAATAGTTCAATTCTTTTTTTCTCCATAGCTATCATTTGTTCTATTAGTTTGCATTTATCATTAATTTCTGCGATTTTTAATTGTAGATATCCTTCTTTCATGCATAATCTCCAAATTTTAGTTAATTAAATTAGTAATTATATTAAAAAGATAACCCTTATTTTTTACTATTGATTACAATACATTTTTTGATTATAAGTTAGAGTATAATATTTAAATTTGTAAAAGTCTCAATTTTATCCAATTGTATGAACCCTAAAGATTAAAGATAATGTTTTATGTTATTCATCTACTCAATAAATTTTACAAAATTCATAAATGCTATTTTAAAAATCAAATATTCTGAAATGCAAAATTTTTCTTATTTTCAGTATTTTTTATTAGATCTATTGGCAAATAGTCTTTATTCCAAGAAGTATGTTCTGGATTGATGCTTCTTCCCTTTTTATATGATCTATCTTTTTTTGTATTTCTTTTTGGAGTTTCAAATCTCCCTTCTCAACAGCGTCTTCATATACATTTTCAGCAATTTTTAAAGCATCTTCAAACTCAGATAATATTTTCTCTATTCGTTTTATTGCATCGCTTTTTTCTTTGTTTTTAATCTTATCTGTCATTCCTCAAAACCTTGGATTCAATTTTATTGGTGATGTTTAAAAAGTTTTGTTGTACAACTATTTCCCATTAGCTTTACAATTATTATCAAGTTTTATAATATGAGCTAAACTTTTTTTCTTATTTTTTTTCTACAATTATTAAAAATCTAATATTTAAATAAAAAGATTTATATATTTAATTTTTATGATAAATATGGGTAAAGGAGATAAGAAAGAGGTATCATCAGAATCCCCTTTTTCTTCTAAGTCTCCCATCCTTCTTAGCCCATCCCTCCTTTACCCAATTTAAAAATGTTATATAATTGATAAATTTTTGATTTATTTTAAATTTTGTATATGGTTGTACAACAAATTTTTTAAATACATAACTCAAAGAACTTAATATAAAGCAGTTGAGTAGGGAAAAAAATTATTTTTCTTTATTTTCTTCATGCTACCTCTCTCCTTTAATATTCCCTGCTCAACTAATTTTTTCTTATTATTGTGTTTTAATAGTGTAGTTGCTTTACATTGTTAAAATGTTTACAAGTAATTATAATAAATCTCTCTCTTTACTTTTTATATAATTATTTTTTTCCATAAAAAAATAGAAAAATATAAATATTTAACTCTATATTATAATAGTTTAACCTTGATCACATTAAATATTTTATTTGGGGAGGTGAAGAGGTGTGAATAGGGGTGATATGTATGAAAGCATTCACCCCTTTCTAACTTCTTGTAAAAATTTTAACTACCTATTTAGATTATTTCTATGATAGATGTTAAAGCTGCAAAGGCCTTATCACTATTTTTAAAAGAAATATTTTTAATAATAATTGATAAATCAAATTTATTTATCTTTTAGCTAATACAGATTCTTCTTTTTGTTTAAGAACTAATATTAATCCTGCTTTAAAAATTCTAAAATTATGATATACAAAAATAGAACGTATAAATTGATTAAATATGTATCTTGGAGTGAAATAATAAGTTATTAATGCTCTATGTATTTGATATCTTAACTCTTCTGGAGTAAAATTACATAGTCCTCTCCTTGAGTCACACGGCACAGACATTTCATTTTCTTGAATTTTTCCTGCCTTATAGGCCTCTTCCCATATTTCACTACCCTTAAGAAAGAAAAAATTATAAAAAAATGCAAAATCTAGATTTAATTTCTTGGCAAATGAAATAGTATCAGTAATATGTTTTTTAGTCTCAATTGGTGAGCCAAGAATAAAATTTCCAACAGTAAAAAAACCAATCTTTTTACTAAGACTTACTGCTTTTTCTATTTGTTCTAGAGTAATTTTTTTATTATAATAATCAAGAACACCCTGATTTCCTGATTCGATTCCGAATTCAAGTGATTTAACACCTGCTTTCTTCATTTTTTTAAACAATTTTTCATCTGCATCAGTAACTCTTGTTCCAGATACCCAAATATCTAAATCCAAGTCTTTCTCAATTATTAGATCCATAATTTTATGAGCCCGTTTTTTATCCATTAAAAAATTATCATCGACAGCAAACACTGTGTCATAATCCTTTGAGACTTCCTCTAATTCTTTTACCACATTTTCAGCAGACCTGAGTCTACATTTTTTAAAAATTGATTTACTAACACAGAATCTACAATTAAAAGGACAACCACGAGTTGTTATTATTGTAGTAATTTTTCCTCTAGAAAAATATGTAACACCTGTGATAGAAGTTTTACCATAAATATAATGAGATATTAAATGACGAGCTGGAAAATCTAATAGATCTAAATCTTCAATTTCTAATGGAGGTAAACCTTTCTTAATTTTATCTTTATCTCGATAAAAAATGCCGTGAATCTCTGATAATTTCTTTTTTTTATTTAACGCATCAACAATTTCAAGTATTACCTGTTCACCATCCCCAATAACAGTTATATCGGCACAAATCTCATTTAATGATTGTTCTCCCTGAATCGTGCAATGTGGGCCACCAATTATTATAGTTTTATTTGGATTATGCTGTTTGATTATTGATGAAATTTTTTGAACTGAAGTTATCACATGACTTGTAACAGTTATACCTATTACATCAAATTCTGAGACTTCTTTTTTTAACTTTTCTTTTGTAAATGGTTCTGCTACAAAATCGATTACTTTTACAAAATGTCCTTGTTTTAGAAGTTGTGTTGCTAAATAGAGTAATCCTAAAGGAGGCATATACGCTTCAAACGAATACTCTCTGTTTATTACATCATAGGCCATTGGTGGATTAATTAACAGGAATTTCATGTTGTTAAATCTATTATACATTTAGTATAAAAAATTATAGGTAAAGAATCTAATTTTCCCTTTTATATCTTGGACCAGGATACCTCAGAACCTTCTCTATCAGCTTTTCCCAATGTGCTTATAGGATTCACAGTTAAAAATTTATTAATCTTTTCCTTTTATTAGAGCTTATAAAAATCTATATATTAATTTTTTAATTAATCTAGATCTAAATCCAGTTTTTTGTTCTATTACTTCCAGCATTTTTAAATCTTCTTGGTCAACACTTTTAGTAAATAAAATTGCTGCAATATAAATAAAATAATAGATACCAAATAAGATAGGTAATATCCAGATATCAACAGTAAAATAATTATTTAAAACAAAATAAAGACCAATTATTACTATTAAAGATAGAAGGGTTGGTTTTATAAGATTTTTACTTAAAGGATGAACTTCTGCTTTTGAATATAATTTGTAACCTTTAATAAGATTTAAAGAAATTAAGGCAATTGCGGATGCAAGAGCAGCTCCAATAATTCCATAATACGGAATTAAAATGACATTTAATACAATATTTAATGCTGCTGTTGTTAGTGTTGCAAACATAATAAAGAGGGTTTTCCCCATAACCATTAATGTTGCACCATTTGGTCCTAGAAAATTATTGATAATAAAACCAATAGCCAATATTCTGAGAGCATTTGCTGCAACAATATAAGATGATCCAAATAGAAAATTTAATAATTGTTCCGGATAGAAAAATAAAATAAGAAAAATAGGGAGAGTTGCCAGACAAAGCCATTTAGTTACAATCGAAAAATTCCTTTTTATTTCGTTTAATAAGTTCTTTGCATATAATCCTGAGAAAATTGGCATAAAGATAGTTATTAATGCTGTTAAGGGAAATGTAATAAATATTGCTAGAGGAAGAGCTCCATTATATAAACCAACATCAAAACTGCCTTTAATTCCACCAAGCATAAGTGTATCTGTCCATGTTATCAACAAATTCAAAACAGCTGTTCCAAATAACGGAAGAGAAAAAATTAGAAGTTCTTTGCTGAATTTACTTTTAAGAAATCTTTTTGGAGTATAATAAATTGTATGAATAAATCTAAAACTATAAAAGATAAGAATAATACAAGTAATAATAATTGATGCAAGATAAGCATAAAAAATATTTATAAAATTTTTATTAAAATAAATAACAGCAATTAAAAAAACAGGAAAAAAGGAATTCCACATTATTTGATGAAAAATAACTGTCGGTTTCACTTCATCAAATCCACGAAATATTGCAACAATAACATTAATCAGTGTTAAAAATGGAATTGCAATCGAAAATATTTTTAATGGAATTGTAAGAATTGATTCATGGAAAATATATTCTGCAATTATCTCTGACAATAAAAATGTTATAAAACCAAAGGATATACTTACAATAAGACAGATCAAGATTGATGTGAAGATTAAATCTGGAATTTTTTTATACTCTTTTCTTCCCCTAACATATGCAATTCTTAAACTAACACCAAAACCTAAACCTAAAGTACTTAAGGTTGAAATTATGATTAAAATTGTAAAGGCTAGAGAAAAAATTCCATACTCATTTTCTGTCCAATATCTAATAACTATAAGTTTACCAATAAAAATAGGAACTAAACTTACCAAAAGACCAATGAAAACAATACTTGCCCCTTTTGCAATTTTTTGTAGTGAGTCATAGTAAATAAGAGAATCATCTGTTTTATCATCTGTAGACATTTCTCAAACCTTGGAAATATATGAGAGATTTGATTACTAAGCTGTTTATATTATTATCTTTTTATTATGCATAGCTAATAAGAGATAGTGAAAATTTATTTTAATCCATAAAAAATATTAAATATCTGTTGATTATCTAATATTACTTGAAAAAAATGAAAATTCTGTTAGTATTTCCACTAGTTGAACATGGCCAAACCACAGTAAAAGATAAAGGATCATGGAATGCTTTTTTATTCGGAAATCCAATTATTACCCTTCCACATATTGCTTCAATTACGCCAAGACAACATAGTGTTAAAATTGTTAACGAAAATTATTCAGATATCAATTTTAATGATGATGTTGATATTGTTGGTATTACCTGTTACACTATGACTGCGCCACGAGTTTATGAAATAGCAGATGAGTTTAGAAGTAGAGGTAAAAAGGTTGTTTTAGGTGGTTATCATCCTACTGCAATGCCAGAGGAAGCCATACAGCATGCCGATTGTGTTGTTCTTGGAGAAGCTGAAGCATCATGGCCTAAGCTTCTAAATGATGCAGAAAAGGGAAAATTAAAGCGCTTCTATGGGCCAGACAATAATTTTGATATGGCTGATATACCCCCTATTAGACGAGACCTAATTTTTCTTAATCCACTGTTAGGAGCTATTCAGTCTACAAGAGGATGTACTAATAGATGTGAATTTTGTGCAATTAGCAGCTTCTGTGGACTTGAGGTAAGGAAACGACCTGTAAAAAATGTAGTTGAAGAAATTAAACAAATGCCAAATAAAATATTTATTTTTCATGATCCACATTTAACATCAAATCCAAGATATGCCAGAGAAATTTTCAAAGAAATGATACGTCAAAAAATTAAGAAGAAATGGTTGGCAAATGGTACTACAAATGTTTTAAGTAAAATTGATGATGAGTTTTTGAACCTTGCATCTAAAGCTGGGTGCCTTGAGTGGTTTATAGGTTTTGAATCAGTTAGTCAAGAAGCACTTAATAGCATTAAAAAAACTCATAATAAAGTTGAAAACTTTAAGAGACTTATTAAACGATTACACAACCACGGCATGATTATCCAAGGTGGAATTATTTTTGGTTTTGACGAGGATACTCCTGATATTTTTGATTTAACTCTTGAAAAAATGAATGAATTTGATATAGATATTGTTGAAATAAATATCTTAACTCCATATCCTGGAACCCCTCTATATGATAGATTTGAAAGAGAAGGTAGAATTCTTACAAGAGATTGGTCCCGCTATAATCAAGTTGATGTTGTATATAAACCAAAAAAAATGACTGAAAAGGAGCTTTATGAAGGAGCAAGAAAGGTGGCAAAGGCGTTTTATAATTATCCTGAAATTATTATGAGAACATCCAAGATTTTAGCAATTACAAAAAGTCTAATGGGATTCTTTCCAGCAGGAGGTAACCTTTCCTATAGACGATATTACAAAAGAGATTTCAACTTTTAAGGCATTTTTAAATCAATTACCAAATCTTTATATTTAATATCTTAAATAACACCCAGTAGATATGACATTCAAAGAACCGAAAGAAACTCTATGGACAAATGATGATGAAAAAGAACACTATCCAAGTTTAATTGAATGGTGGTGTATAGAAGCTTTTTTTAAAACAGTTGAAAATCAGAAAAAATGGAGTTTAAAGACTACATTTTCTGAATATTATATAGAACCTCATGAAAAAAAAAATGAAGGTTCAATTTTTTTTATTACATTATTTGATCAAAAAACTGGTAAACCTACTCTTTACTACACCAGAAATGATTTAAAAAAATTAACTAGCGCTTCAGATCGCCTTTATATTCAATATGAGGACTCATATATCCAAGGTAGATACCCTAAATATACAATAAAATTGAATGATAAAACAAACAATATTTTTTATGATTTAACCTACCAGGCAATATCAAATCCAAGATGGATAGCTCAGGATATTACAGATGGATGGTTGCCAATGGGTTTTGGATTCTATCGTTATGGATTCATACCAAAATGTAATATTTCTGGAACAATGAAAATAAACGATAAAAATTACACAGTTGATGGCTTAGGTTATTTTGAACATGTCTGGGGAGATTTCGTGTACGATAATCCGATTTCTCAATTTAAAGAACTTTCAAGAACTCTAAGAATATATTCAAAACTAACCGGATGGCGATTAAAACAACTTACTCCGAAAATTCCCACATCAATAAAATTAAGTACGGAAAACAATCCCTTTGGCTACGATTGGGCATGGGCATTGTTAGATAATGGATGGACAATTTTCTATGGAAATATCTTATTTTGGTTAATGAATGGACCTGCATTTGGTACACTTATTGTTTCAAGTGATGGGAAAACATATGATGAATATGGAGATATCAAATTTAATTATAACAAAATAAGATATGCAAGAAATTTTGATTTTTATTATCCTTCAGATTTCGAAATAAAAGCAAGAAAAGGAAAAAAAACAATAATATTAAGGTTCAGAATGACAAGTGAAAGTCATGAATTTAAAGTTAGATACCCTGAAACAAAATATTGGCTTGGATATATTATATGTGAAGCAACAGGGATTGTAAATGGAACATATTCTGATGAACATGGAACTATTAATCTTTCAGGAATAAGTAAAATTGAACCTCAACGTCAAATAAGCATTCTTGGACATAATGCTTTAAGTTTTCAAATAAATAAACCACCAAAAGGATTTGGAATTAAGGTAGATTTTGAATCTCATTATCTTAAAAAAAGACTTTCTGCAAATTTTCAGTTACTCCCAAAATTTCAACTTAAATGTATATTAAAGCACTTAAATGACAATATAAAAAACACTCTTGAGCAAGATAATAAAAAATAAAATAAACGAATGATAAATATTTACTCTTAACATCTATTGCAAAAATTATAAATTTATATCGGAGTATCTTTAAATATACAAAGAAAATAATCAATTGATTAAAAGGAGTTTTAATTGCAATGAATCCTTATATAAATCCAATATTTCTTTCACGCCTTTTAAAAAGCTATATAGTTGATATTAACAGAATGTGGAATTTATCTACAGAGAAAATGAAATTATATCAAGACAAGGCCGTTAGAAAAGTAATAAAATATGCCTATAATTTCCCACTTTATCATAAAAAATATAAAAAATTAGGTATAAACTATTATGACATTAGAGGAATTAAAGACATTAAAAAACTACCATTAATTACTAAAAACGATTTAAGGGATAATTATCCTGAAGGTATCATGCCTAAAAATTTTGACAAAGAAAATTGCTTTATTTTATCAACTTCCGGGTCATCTGGTAAACCTCTATTTTTTTATTATGATATTTTCTCTGCAATTAAATATGTTGAAGGATATATGAGAATATTAAGAGCATATGGTGGAAGTTGGAATAAATCAAAAATTGGCTTGGTAATTGATATTAAACCAGGGTCAGTTGAGCATGCCTCCTTTCAGATTAGTGTATTGCCATTTATAAAAAAATTCATGAAATTAGACAACATAAAATACATATATGTTGGAGAAAAAATTAATAATATTATCAAAGAACTTAATGATTTTCAACCAGAGTATCTTGGGTCAGATCCGCATACATTCCGGGAATTTGCCTATTTTAAAAGCATTGGAAAATGTGAAAACATTAATCCAAAATATCTTTTTTCAAGTGGTGCCATACTTGATTCTTATACAAGACAATACGTTGAAAAAGCATTTAATACAAAGATACTGGATAATTATGGCTCAACAGAGGGTGGACCTATGGCCTTTGAATGCATAAAATGTAGTGGTTATCATGTTAATCCCGATTATTGTTATCTTGAATTTTTAGATGAAAATGACAATGATGTACCATATGAAAATCCTGGACGACTTGTTGTTACTAGATTATATGGTTATGGAACGCCAATTATTCGATATACTGGTCTTGAAGATATTGCCACACCAACTTATCCTAATGATGATTGTGAACTAACTTCAATTCAGAGAATAAAAAACATAGGAGGCAGATCAATGGAATTAATACGATTACCAAATGGTAAAACGATTCTTCCATTTCATATTACAACTATCCCTGCCTCAGTTATGGATGACTATAACACCTATAAAATCAAACAATTCCAGATTATTCAACATAGAATAGACAAGATAGAAGTTATGGTAGTTATTGATGAAAATCTAAGGAATAAAGGTCCATCTGTTAAGGTTATTTTAGATGAATTGAATAATAGATTTAAAAAGATATTAGGTTCAGAAGTAAATTTAATAATAAGAGAAGTAAAAGAAATTCCTAAAGACAAAGATATTAATTTTGTAAAAATTATTGTTTCAAAACTTAAAAAGTCATAATTTTATTTTTATTTTTTCTTCATTAAAAGATAGGAGTCAGATGTATAAATTTTTTCTGAGCTTATACAATCTTTTATTTCAAACCATTTAGATAAAAACTCAGTTCCTCCAACAATCTGATCAAGTGAATCCTGCGAGGTTCGAAAAATTACCCGTGTGTTATTTTCAATTTTTTTTGAAAGATGAACCAATAAGTCTTTTTGTTTTTTAATCCCATATAGAATAAAGATTACATCAAAACCCTTAATTGGATATGAATGTCCATCTGCATATACTGTTTTTACATTTAATTTAGGATTAATTTTTTTTAAAAATTTAAAAGCATTTTGAACTGCTTTTTTGTCATAATCGATAGAAACAATATTTGCATTTGTTTTGGAACTAATAAGAGCAGTTGTTGCAGGTAATGATCCACAACCAATTACTAAAACATTAGAATTTTTAGAAATATCTGCCATTTTAATTTCTTTTTCAATAAGTTCATCATAAAACATTAAATAATTGGTTGATAAAATCTCAAATGAAATGGCAATTTTTTCAAAAAAAACATATGCAAAGTCCATGAAATTTTTAAAATATGCAGCATTAAACTTTGGAGTAATTATTTCAAAAAAGATATACCTTGCAAACGACAAGAACCCTTCAATAACTCCTTTTGCCATAATATACAACTGCCGTTATTTAAATATATGATTCCAACATAATTTAAAACTTTGGTAAATTTCAATAAAAACTAAATTAACTAAAGAAATCATGCAAAAAAATAAAAATATAATAATTGAATAAACACATCTATAAAAATAAGATTAAAGGATAGTAAAAAGTAATCGAAACCTTTCCTTCCCACAATTACACCTACTTTACCCATATCTTCTTTTTTGGTTTTTAAAAGTCTATATGAGTGATACATGATATTAATCCAGATGCATAGAAATGGTATAAGAAAAATAAGAGATAAAAATGTTTTAAGGAAAAGAATTACACCTAATATTCCAGATATAAAAAACCAAGCAAAAGAGATCCTTGCAGCATTTTTTTCACCAAAAGAAGTTGCATATGTTTTAACTCCATGTAATTCATCGCCTTTATAATCAACTATACCTTCCACTAAATCATGAGCATTATCTGCAAAATATGTAAATAATACAAGAATTAACATTTGCTGGATTGCCTGCATATTTGTTGAAATAGTTCCGAAGTATGGAAAGTAGAAAACAAAATCTGATGCTTGCGGTATTGCAGTCCAGATTGCAAGGAAACCAAAAATTGAAACAACCACCCACTGAACAGGTGTAAATATTTCCGAATAAGCAGGAAATTTCACCTTTCTCTTAAGATATTTATCATGAAATGTAACAAATAATGCTGTACAACCAACCAGTACTAGACATAATAAACTTATAAGAAATGCAAAAATAAAAGTCAATATTGAAAAAATAAGTGCTATTCCAAAGAAATTTTCTTGGCTGATTCTACCTGATGGAATCGGTCGATCAGGGTGTGACATAACATCTATATCAACATCTGTTATGTCATTCCATATAAGTGCTGCAAAAAAACCACAATATAATGCTATAATTGTAAAAATTATTATTTTGATAATTTCAATATTATATGATTGAAGACCATATGCAAGCATTGGAATACTTGCATACATTAAAAAGTAACTAAACAGTTCATAAGGCGGAAGGGAACGCCAATGAGATAAAAAAGCAATTGGACGTTTTAGAATTGTAATTAGTTGTTTACACACTTCTTTTCACCAATTATAACTTATCATTCTCAACTTATAAGTTAAGCAAGATTTTAAATATTTTTCATTTGATTAATAAGAGTTCCATCCCAGAAAATGTTTTGATCAATAAGATCTCTTGCCTTTTCATTAATTTCTCCTTTTTCAATTGGTGGAAGCTCATTATCAGGTATTTTTGCTGCCCAAGCAGTAAACCTTCTAACTATCCACCAGGTATAGGTTAATTCATCTCTAACTGTTTCGCTTAGAGGAGTTATATCTTTCCATTTATGAAAACCAGTTGCAAGACAATTATTTTCATCTTCTTTCATTTCTTCAATATGGCCATTCCACCATATCATATACTCTGGATGTGCAGTACAAAGTAAAATCCTTGCTTTATTTTCATTAGGAAAAATCTCAGCAGAAATAGCTGGTTTATTAGAAAAATTTAGTTCTAAAATGTTATTGCTTTGTTTCCAAGGTTTTGCAAGTAGATATGTATACAACAAGACATTTGTCAATTTTTCATTATTTTCTCTTAACATTGATAATCCTTTTAAAAATGACCTAAAAAGTCCTATCATGCCACCAATATAGCTCCATGCATATATCCTGGTTGAAGTATTTCCTGATATTGCGTTTGCTGGATAGTAAGCAAGTATTTTCACATCCCGATCTGTTTCTTTTGGAACAATAAGACTTGGACCTCCCCACCATCGAATCCTAATTGTATCTTTTGTATAATCCTTAAAAATAGGATTGTCCTTTAAAATTGTAAAATCAACAGGTACTCCACCTGTATGAACTTTCTTTCCATCTCTTGTTTCACCTGGAGCAAAAGAAAAAACATAAGCTGTTGCACCGATTTTTTCAGGATGTTTTTTTTGATAAGGATAAAACAAAGGGAATGCAAGATCTTTATAATAGTGCTTTACAATTGATATTCCTGGAGCACTTTTATCATATTGTTTTTCAAGAAAAGAAGTTGGTTTCTTATTAGGACCCATATCTAGATTTGTGATAAGAGCTGTTCCACCACAAATACCAACAAACCCTCCTCCTTCTTCAATAAATCTTCTGATTCGTTTTTTCCATATACGGACTTTTCTAAGATTTTTAAATCCTTTTACTACTGCTTCTCCATCTCCAACTCCGCCACCTGGCACTAATAAAACATCATAATTTGTTGCACTTAGTTTTCCCCTAATAATATCTTTATCAAAAATATATGTGGTTTCAAAATTGTATGTAACTCCAGCCGAGATCCATGAATAATCATTTAAAATGACTGGGAAAAAATGTTTACCAGATCCCCAGCCAAGTGGTTCTTCTGCTAGTATTGCGACTTTAATTATTTTTTTCTTTTTTTCTGACATATGGTCTTTATGGATTATAAGTTAATACTATTATTAATGTTTATATGAAAATAAATTTTTTTTGAATTTAAATTGCTATACTAATCAACTAAACCGGAGGGTTTTTAGTATAATTTTGTTTTCATGTCCAATATATTATTAAAAAAATTAACAAAAAATTGAGGAAAGTTTATTTGGTAAATAAAAGAGGAAAATATATATTTGATTTAGATTTTAAAGAGACATCTGCAGTTTCACCTGATATTAAGATATCTGTAGTTTCTTCTTTAAAGGACTTTAAAGACTTTGTTAAGGTTCCTTGGATTGTTTATGAAAATGATGATGCGTGGGTTGCACCTCTTTGGGAGGAAATGAGAGATTTTTTTAAAAGTAAGAATCCTTTTTGGAGACATGCTGATGCCCGACTTTTTAATGCTTATAAAAATGGTAAACCTTGTGGTAGAATTGCAGCAATAATTGATAATTTATTTATTGATGAGGAAAAGAAAAATATTGGTTATTTTGGTTTTTTTGAAGCTATCAACGATTATAAGGTTGCATCTGCTCTTTTCGAATCTGCAAAAAAATGGTTAAAAGAAAAAAAAATGATTAAAATGCGTGGTCCCATTGATGGTAGGGTGGATGTTCGATGTGGATTTTTATTAAATGGTTTTGGAGAACAACCCTACATTTTTGCATCCTATAATCCGGAATATTATGTAGATTTTGTCAAAAGATATGGTATGAAGAAATGTAGAGATCAACTTATTTACTACCTTGATTTAAAACCTCCGATCCCTAAATACTTAAAGGATGCTGCAAAAAAAGTTGATAAAATGGGTATAAAAATACGTGGTTTTAACCGTTGGAATGCAAATAGTGAGATAGATTGGTGGATTCCCATGATGATGAAGACTTTTTCTTTTCATTGGGGATATGTTAAAGTTCCTGAAGAAGAAGTTAGAACACGTTTTGGTGTTAAACAAATTAGATGGATTGCTGATTCAGGCCTTTTTTTAATTGCAGAGGATCCCAGTGGGAAACCAATTGCTTTTAAGTGGACGACACCGGATTATAATCAATCAATTAAAAAGCTTAATGGTAAACTTGGCATTTTTGGTTATTTAAAATTTTTTCTTTATGTTCGTAATATTAATCGAGGTCGTTTAAATTTTGTTGGTATTGAAAAAAAGTGGCAGAATAAGAGCATTGGATCTGCAATGAACTATCATACAATGGTTGAAATGAAAAGACGTGGTTATTCTGGTGCAGAATGTGGATGGATTGATGAAAAAAATATTGCATCTCAAAGAACAATTGAAAAAACAGGTGCAAAACAAGTTAAACGATATAGGGTATTTGAAATAAATATCTAAAAATTTTAAATTTTTCTAATAATTTTTGGTTATAAACTATATTCATTTTTTAAAAATATTTATGTAATGTTTAGCAAAATTTGTAATATTAATGCATTAATTTAAAAACTAAAATGTGATATACATTTGAAAATATTGCTTATAATATTTTCGAAGACGGTGGGAAGATGAAAAAAATAATGGTCGTAGATAATGAACCAGATATTGTTGATCTTACTAGAACTGTTCTAGAACTAGGTGGATATAATGTTATTGCTGCACATAGTGGTGAGGAATGTTTAAGACTACTCGAAAAAGAAAAAGTTGACCTTGTTTTACTTGACATTATGATGCCAGGTATGAGCGGTTGGGATGTTTTTAATAGAATTAATAAAAAGTCGACAAGCGTTAAAGTTGCATTTATGAGTGTACTTGAAATATCTGATAAAAGGAAACAAGTTCTAATTGAAGAGGGACTTGCTGATTATATAATGAAACCATTTGATAAAGATTCACTTTTGAATAGAGTAGATAAAATACTTGAAGAAAAGGATGAAAATGTCTAAAAAAATAATGGTTATTGATGATGAGCCAGATATCCTATTTACTGTAGGACAAATGCTTGAAATTAGTGGATATGAAATAATAAAGGCAAAAAATGGAGATGAAGCAATAAAAACTCTATCTGATTTGAATATTAATCCTGATTTAATTCTACTTGATATTATGATGCCTGAAGTTAGTGGATGGGATGTGGCGGCAAAGATTAAGGAAAATCCAAAATGGAAGGATATACCTATTGTATTTCTAACAGCAAAAGGCGATACAATGAGTGTTGGTATGGGCGGACTTGCTGCAGATGATTATATTGTAAAACCTTTTAATATTGAAGATTTAAGAAATAGGGTAAATAAGATACTAAATAAGAATCAAAAATCCATATATTAAAAAACATCAATTATCAAAATACTCCAATATTCTGATAAAATTTTATAAAAACATTTAAATTATTGAATTAGTTATATACTTTTCAAATATGTGAGGAGAGTGATGTACTCATATGAAGATTGAAAAACCAAATGAGTTAATTGGAAAACAAGTTTGTGATGCAAAAGGAAACTTTATTGGATGGGTTGATAAAACCTGGAATAGTTGGAATCAAGAATCACCCGGATATTTTTTCGGTATAAAGACAAATGATGATGTAAGAGCCGTGCATTTTGGAGGAACAACAAAACTCATACCAATCTATAGCAATTACATTTCAGATGTCGGTGAAAAGATAACATTGAATAAAACAATAGATGAATTAAACAGTTACTGGCACAAAATGATACCTTGTGGTCAGGTTACTTGTCAAACATTTGATCTTTTTGAAAAGCCAGTCTATGATAAGGAATACTCTAGAGTTGGTACATTTTGTACATGGTTTGAAACTGAAGGTACACACAAACATTATGGAGTTTTTGTAGATCCGTATCTATGTAAGTTTTGGAACATACCCTCTGATACAGTAATGCCCATACCTTACGATTTTATTACCTATGTAAAAGATACAGTCACACTTAACAAAACCTTAGACGACCTTAAAAACTATTGGCAACAACATCAAAAACAAACGCCAACTCAACAACATTCATACCAACAGACTCCATCTGGACAACATCAATACCAGGAAACTACACAGCCATCAAATCATCAATATCAGCAACCCCAACAAGAAGAAGATAGATATTAATTGTATTCGGAACATGGTTCTCCAATAAATTAGGAGAACTTCCTCTCTCTTTTCTTTTATTTTTAACATAATTTTATAAGTTTAAAAAACAATATATATATCTATCAAATTTAAAATAAATTATTAATTACCTTTTTATTTATTTTAAAAAGTGAAAAAATTAGATTCACTCTCGACAATTAATACATCACATTTTTTTAAAAACTAAGGAAAAATAAGGGAAAGGTTTGTGAAAAGATAAAAACTAGTCTTATTATTTACTATATTAAAATATAGTTTATTCAAATAAACTTTTAAGATTTATAATAGAAAAGTGGGCCCGGCAGGATTTGAACCTGCGACCATCTGGTTATGAGCCAGACGCTCCGCCAGACTAAGCTACGAGCCCCTGAAATAACAGAGGCATAATACAAATACTAATACTTAAAATTTTGATATATGTATTGTCAAGTAACATAGGTAACATTTCTCTAAGGAGAGTACATGTTAACTTTTTTGGATAATTATAGATATTCATTAATGTTTTTCGACAAATCACACATATACAACTAATGTTACCGATCTCAGTTGACATTACAATATAATTAAAAGTTAGTAAATTAAAATTTATAGCAATAATATTTATAAAATCTACTCAGACATTGATTTCCAAAAAGAGAGTAGTTCCTTATTTAATTCTGCTTTCCATAAAATAAATTTTAATTCATCATCTTGAATTTCATCATTTTTTTCAAAACTATTTCTCTTGTTTTTCAAATTATTCAACTCTCCATTCTTATTCATTTTTACCACCTATCAATACAAACCCATGATAACATTTATCAATATTACTTTAAATACTTATCGCGAAAAAATATCAAAATGAAAAAATGTCATATTTTTATAAGTAAAATTCATTAATGGATCACTATTAAGTAAAATGACAGCAAATGGTAGAGTTAACAACATTATCTAAATATCCGTTTTTACATGATTCAAAGGAGTATATAAAAAAAAATGGGCTTTCTATTGAAGAATTATTAAATGATCCTTTATATGAAAGAGCACGTTTAACAGGGATTGATCGACTTGATAATGCCTTTAAGAATAGAGATATTGGAGATCGAAAATTAATTACAGAATCTGATTGCATAATGGAGCTTCTCTCTTATCCAATAGCAAGGATGATAGCTGTATGTATAAATGATTTATTTTTTGAGAGAAGATATGCCTTAGGAGAAGCAAGACATGTTTATAGAAATTTATTAAATGAAAGAACTTCTTTTTTAATTAAAATTGCAAAAGAGTTTAATATAAATGTTGAGTATTTTTTAGATTCTAATAAAATCAGGATATATTTTATTGATTATCTTCATTATGCTCCAACTAGATATAAAGAATGGAAGATGATCAATCGTCCAATGAACAGAGGAAGAATTGATATCTCTCATAAAGACCTTGCAAGAATTATTCAAGAGGCATTAAGAACAAGAATTAATAAGGAACTTGATAGTAGGAGTTGTAGCAAACAAGTATTTGAAAAATTTTCATCTGACATTAAGAGAATACAAAATACAGTTATGCTACATAAAAAAAATCTAAAGGAGGCTCCCATTGGAAAATTGGATAATAAAAAATTACCACCGTGTATGAAAAACCTTTTAGCATCTATTCAAGCTGGAGAAAACGTACCACACATGGGCAGATTTGCCCTAGTTGCATTTTTAAATTCACTTAAATTATCAACAAATGATATTCTTAAATTATTTAGTACCGCTCCTGACTATGAAGAAGATAAAAGCAGATACCAGGTTGAACATATCACAGGTGTTTTTTCATCCACATCATATAAAGCTCCAGGGTGTGAAAAGATGCGAACGTATGGAATATGTCCTATAGAGGAAATCGATGAAATCTGTAAAAGAAAGAGGCATCCTTTGAGTTATTATAGAGCTAAGTGGGCTGAGGAGAAAGAAAAAAAATGAAGCATTTTATTACATTTGAGGGAATTGATGGTTCAGGTAAATCAACTGTTTCTGAACTTGTTTTTAAAAAATTAAAGAAAAATGGTTATGATGTTGTGTTAACATTCGAACCTACAGATACTTGGATTGGAAAACAAGTACAACGGTGTATTAAAAAAAAATCCGATCCTTTTGTAACAGCATTTACTTTTATTGCTGATAGAATTGAACATTGTAAAAAAATTCAACAATGGTTAGATTCTGGAAAAATTGTCCTCTGTGATAGATACGCTGAATCAACCTATGCTTATCAAGGTGCGCAAATGGATGGTTTAATTGTAAAACCTATTAAATGGTTAAAAGATATTTCAAAAAATAGGATAATTAAACCTGATAGGACATTTCTTTTTGTAATTAATCCAAAAGATTCTCTTGCACGAATTCAAAATAGGAAAAAGTTAATACCTTTTGAAAAAATTAATTTTCTGGAAAAAGTTGAAAATAACTATTTAAAACTTGCAGTAGATAAACATGTTCTAAAAATAGATGCAACAAAGACAATTGATGAATTAGTTGAAATTTGTTATAATGATATTATTTCTAAAAAAAGTTAGTTATTCCAAGTGTAAGTAAACTTTTATAATTTATTTTTTTTAGAATATTTAAATTTTTTTCAATAAGATTTTAAAAAACCAATAAAAGGACGTATTTGTCAGTTTATTTTTTGTTCAATTAAACAAGAAATTAGCCTAAATTATTAAAAAACAAATTATTTATAGGTATAAATCATTAACATGTGTTAATTAAGGGAGGCATAATGATGAGACGGAAGTTTGTATTAATAATTGGAGTGGCAATTTTTTTGTTGTTTGTAAATGTAAATTCGGTAATTGGTTATTCTGAAGGATATAATCATGAAAATGATATTTTAGAGGATTCTGAGGATAAATCACCAATTACAAGTCTAGGTCCAGATTGGTACGAAAAACCTAGTAGTTATGAGGAGCTTGTGAGTTGGTATGAAGAACTTGAATCAAAATATCCCCAATATCTAAAACTTTACAAAGCAAATGATTTTTACGATACAGATACTGTTTATGGGGGCTATGATCTTTACTATTTAAGAATTACAAATGAAAACCTTGGTTTTGATAAACCTGAGGTATTGTTCTTGGGAGGCCCTCATGGTGATGAAACTGTTGGAACAATTGGTATGTATTGGTTTACAGACTGGCTTTTCAGAATGGTTTTTGAAGATGAAACCAACGAAGAATTTTCTAAAGATTATTTACAATGGATACTAGATAATAGAGAGATTTACTTTGAGGTTTCTCATAATCCATATGGTTTTGATCATGGTCCACAGCGATATGATGGTCATGGTTGGGATCTTAATAGGGAAGCAGACTATGATGGTCCTGGTTCACCTACCGGAGGAATATGGGCAAGTGTTCCCGGACAAACACTTGTTGAGTTTGTTGATGACCATCTTATAAGAGTTGGATGTGATTTCCATGGTGGCGTTCGAATGATTCTTTATTCATGGGCAGATACCCATTCAGATGTAACAGGGACAAGTCCAATAACTGGGGAAACCTATCGCCATGCACCTCCAGATTTTTATTTCTATGATGCTTCTGGACTTAGAGCAGGAGACTTTATTGGAGACTATGGCGGTGATCTTGATGAAAATAATATTGGAACTATCTATGAACTTATATCTTACTCGGTCAAGGGTGGAATAGCTCCTTGGGCATATGGTGCAGATGTTGAAACAAATCCAGCAGAAGATCCTTATGTAAATGATGAACAGTTTGGTAACTATCCTGGTGCTGGAATTTTATGGACATCACCTGAAATGTCAGTAATAAAAAATCCATCAGAAAATAGCTTTGGAAATGATACAGTTCATCGATATGGAGCTGAAGTTCGTCGCTATATTCTTCATCAAACTGATCTTGCTCAACCTTATATTCAATGGCAACCTGAAACAGTTGAACATTTAACTGAAATTAAACCTGGTGAAACAGTTCCTTTTTTATGGCAAGTAAATGGGAGTTTGGTTGTTGATCATACATATATTCAATATGGCAGGAATCCAGATCCAATTAATAACCCAGAATTTACAACTGAGGATTATGATGAATATGCTGGAGAATACCTCGGTGGAACTGGATGGGATAATGCAGAAAGCGGTATAACGCAAGGTGTAACATATAGTGAAAATATAACAATAACTTCTCCGGGTACCTATTATTTTGTAGCAAAAGCACAAGTAGATCAGATTTATGCAGAGGTTCTTAAACCCGAGGTTTATGGAGATAATCCTTACTCAAGATTGATCAAAGAACGAACCGATGATAGTTATCACGAAATAATTCAAAGCAGCGACGGAACACAAGAAATAAATGGACAAATTTGGTGGTACAGCCCAATAATAGAAGTTTTGGTTACCAATAAACCACCTGACAGACCAATGCGGCCTATTGGTCCAATTGAAGGTAGCCCTGGTATAGAATATACATTTATGACTATTACTTCTGATCCTGATGATGATCAAGTGCTATATCAATGGGATTGGGGCGATGGAACATTAAGCGAATGGATAGGACCTATTGATTCGGAAGTAGAAATATTCACAAACCATACATGGAGTATTAAAGGAAACTTTGAAATTAAAGTAAAAGCAAAAGATACAGTTGGTGAGGAAGGCCCATGGTCTAGTCCGTTACCCATTGAAATACCGAGATCTAGAGTTAGGGATAGATCAGTGTTTTCAAAATTTTTAGAAAATTTTCCAATAATTGCACAATTAATTAATTATTTCAAGAATTTGGCAAATTATTTGCCAATTAATTAATTTTTTAATTAGCTATAAATTTGCCAAATATAATCTGCATTTATTATAGCCTTATAATTCATATATGATATTATCATAGTATACGCAACCTGCTTCTATTTCTATACTATATTATCTTATATACAACCCTAATTCTTTTACTATTACTTTATCATATTTCCAGTTTTAATCAATTGTTAGTAAATATAATAATATATTAGAGAAATATTAAATAAATATAATAAAAATTATAAAAACAAAACTTATTAAGAAAAATAAAAAATAGAGAAGTAGGTATATTTAGATACCAAAAACTATTGTCTGATATCCTAATTGAAAACCTATGATGGTTCTTGATATATCATCTGCATTAGAACATGTTAAACTGAATTCTATTGTTACAAATCCAAAACCTTTAATAAAACCTCCAAATCCTAAACCCCAACCACTTAAAGGTTCAATATCTTGAATAGGTCCTTCATCTTTAAAGTCGATATACTTATCAAAACTTCCCTTTAAAGAGATTGTATAGTATAAATTTTGTGCAGTTGTATCTCCAATATTTTTAATAACTACTCCAAAAGTTCTTGTCGCAAAAAGTCTAAATGAACCTAAAAAATGTACAATAAGTTCTGTTTGATCATTGCTGATATCGGCAGTTACAGACATTGAAAAAACAGGCAAAACCATCAGCATACATATAATAATTCCAATTATTTTCTTCATATTACTACCTTATTAATATGAGGAATTTAGTTTATTTAAATCCAATGTTAATGAATTTATTCAATATAATAATTTTAATAAACATTTTTCTGATTTTGACAAAAAATAAAAGGAAAAAGAAATTTATTTATCACTGATAATGAGGAAAACTAAGATTAATAGTAAAAGTCGAATCCCTCGGAAATCCTTGTTAATACTATAAAGTTACTGCATTGAAAAAACTTATTATTTTGATAATTATTTTTTTGGTAAATTTAAATAGAATTCATATAAAATTACTGTTTCATTATATTGCAAAAGATCTTGTTAATCGCAAAATTTAAAAATAAAATAATTATTGAACGAAATAGAATTTAAATCCTTTTTTCTTTATGTTTCGTTCAATTTTTCAATAATAACTATTATAGAAGCTGATATTATTTGATATCATGAGGTGAATTGGTATGATGAAAAGAAAAATTATTGTTTGTATTAGTATTGTATCTTTGTTGGTTCTTGTAGCCTCTTTTAGTGGTTGTATATCTGGTAAAAAGATCTATGAATATACTGATGCTGAATATGAAGCAGACGAAAATACTATCCTTGAAGTAAACAATATAAATGGTGTAGTTAATATTATCGGATGGGATGGAGACACAATTTTTTTAGAGATTGAAAAATTTACAAATAAAATATATGGTGAAGATGAATTTGAAAAAGTAGAAGTCAATGTCAATAAAATAGGTGATAAAATAAGTATTGAAACTGAGTATTTAGAAAATATTGCTCGTGCTCGTGTTGCAGTTAGCATGGATATCAAGGTCCCTATGTATGTTACAGTTGAATCTGTTAAAACACTCAATGGCGCCGTTTATTTGTCAAATTTAAAAGGAGATGTTCAAACAGATGTAAAAAATGGACTAATTTCTGTTTGTGGTGTAGATGGATATGTTGAAGCAAAAACAGCAAATGGAGCTGTTGTAGTCAAAGATACAACAGGTGTAAATGACATAAGTACACTTAATGGAGCTGTATATGCAGAGATACATGATTTCAAGAACGATATAGAAATCACATCAATTAACGGAGAAATGGATGTTTTTATTAATCCTGCACTCAACGCAAATTTAGATATCAAAGCTAAATCGATAGCTGGTAGTATTTCTCTCAATGACTTGTTACCATTTTTAAATATAATAAAAAATGAAAATAGGCACATAGTTGCAACACTTGGTGAAGGTGGAAATAATATATATATAAGCATTACAACTGGATTCATTGAACTTCATAAGCTTGAATAATAGAAATAATTTGAAATAACCTAATTTACTATCAATATTTTTACTTTCCTAGAAGTAAGATTGGTAGAAAACATAGCTAAAAGAAAAGTATGCTCCCATCGGGATTTGAACTGCAATTTACTAGTAAAAATTGAGGATGCCAAAGATATTTTGAGATTTATAACCTTATGAATAACAATACGTCTAGTATCAGATTTTATTTCAACAAAATTGCTAAGAAAAAAGAAAGGGTTTATTGAGATGAGAAAGAACCTGTTTTTATTCTATATCACTTGGATGTAATCTATACCTTCAAAGATAGTTTCGTCATATAGTTTACCAGTAATTGTTATCACAACATTATCACCAACTTCAAGAATTTTGATAACATCTTTTCTGTTGAATTTGACCATAAGGTCAGATATGCCATTATTATCATAGTCGCTGATGTTTGTAGGATTAGTTTCAGCAGACACAGCATCATTTAGAAGTATCGCGCTATTATTGATGTCAGTAACATTATAACCATCTGGTAGTTCAATGTAACAGGTAATCCAATTTCCAGTGCTGTTTAAGTTTAAGGTATCGGGGTCGATGTCAATGACAGTCTTTGTTTTTAAAATGAATTCGTCTTGGGTTAGCTCATTATCCGAACTAATTATCTTCTCAAAAGTGCCATCACCATCAAAATCAATCTGGATAGTAACGCCTTCTGCACCTTGAGAAAGAGAAGACCAATTAATGGAATATCGATGTATTGTATTATTTATAGTAAGGATGTCAGTTGCATTAAAGATAGCAATTTCTTCTTCTGTGATATTAATCACTGTTAAACAATATAATCCTTCATCAGTACCGGTTCCTATAACTTCGATATCGTAAGTATCATTGGGTAGGAGTATTGTAATTGAATTATTATAATAAAATGAGTTTGGAATTTCCATTCTCATTTCTCCTTTAACAATTCCTGTAATATTACTAGTTGAATTGTATACGCTTAATTCAGCTGGACAAGCTATATTCATATTAATCTCGTCGACACCATGAATTCCCCATTGGGCGAGCATTGTAAGACTTTTATGTGTTAAAGCTGATGTATAATCAACTGGGAAAGATTCATCTTCTAGTAATTGCGCTACTTTATTTTCTATTTCTCTAACTGTTTCTAAATATTCATACAATTTATCAATATTCTCTGCGACACCTTTCTTTGCGAGCTTAATTAATTTTGTTGATAAAATACCAATTTTATGCCATGTAGAAATGTGAAAGATAAGTTTTGAACCTAAATGATTAATATAGTCAGGTATCCATCCTACAACTTCCCAAAATGCGTTTTCAGAGATTCTATTTCTAGGAAGAACTATATCGACACCATAAGAATTTTTGAAGTAACCACTGTAGAAAGAGTCTAGAAAAATTTTTGCAGTGTCATAATTATAAATCCCTTCAGTATTTTCCTCTGCGATTTGCATAGCTTCTACATAGTTTAGCTTTGCAGCTTCTAATAATGCTCGTCCTCCTTCCAAAGTAAATCGTTCTGAATCGATATAATAATCCACTTGTTCTTCTATAATATCACTTAAAACACTTGAAATCAATAATGGCTGACCTAATTCAACATAAAAACAAAGGTCGATTATCATGAATATTCCAGTTTTTGCCCATATGGCGACATACTCTGCATTGGCTAAATCTTCATCTGTCTCCAGTATATTGTTTATTACATTAAGTTGTTCCGATATGCTACTCGATGATCCAACGCGTTTAAGAATATTATTAGCGCGATCTATTATCCCTATTTTTTTTGTTAACTGCTCGTTAACAACAGGGATAAAATCAGTATCGGTATAAACTTTTCTAACGTTTGGCGCTTCAGTTAAAAAAGTATGAACAGTAGGCTCCCATGTTAGGGGACTAATGTATCGTTTTAATGTAACAATATAGAACTCTTTACCCTCAACTGTAATTGCCGTCTTTTCTTGCATTTCCTGTTGAATAATTTTTGATAATAAATCCAACTGAGCTGTATAAAAATATAAGGGAGAACTAAACTCTCCCCAACCTGCTTCATTGTGAGAATTCATGTTCCAGCAATAATGTTTCCCCCATTCCAATATTCCAGATTGAAGTGAGTAAGAATCTCCCGATATAGTTATTCCAGTTGCTTGACTATCAAAGATTAATTCATTTGAATCCAAATCCCTAATATATAGTCCATATTGGTCTGCACCTGGAACACTATTCCATTTGAAAGTAGGTATAAGAGTGTAATTTTCTTCACCTGGAGAAGAACTTAGACCAGGAGTTTTAAGCATTGGTGGATTTGGAGGTTGATTTTCACCATCAGACGTTAACTTCGCAACATAAAAATCGTTCAATCCACTACTTGTCAACGTATGCGAATCGAATGTCGCGGTGGGCCCAAAATGGCCTATTATGTATGAATTACCATTGGCATCCACACAAATATCATAGCCAAAATCAGGGCTAGTTGGAACTGAATCCTTTGCCCACTGCCAGTTCCCATGCGTATCCATCTTTGCAACAAAGCCTCCACCTGTTAATGTGAAATCGCCGAAAGTCGCAGTACCCTGAAAATGGCCTATTATGTATGAATTACCATAAGCATCCACACAAATACTAGAGCTATAATCATCGTAACTTCCTCCTGCATTCTTTGCCCATTGCAAGTTCCCATGCGTATCCATCTTTGCAACAAAAACATCATTCCATCCGATGCTTATCAATGTAATGGTGCCGAAAGTCGCAGTACCCTCAATATAGCCTGTTATATATGAATTACCATAAGCATCCAGACCAATACCCCCAATTAAAATTCCACTATTTACACCTACATTCTTTGCCCATTGCCAATTCCCATGCGTATCCATCTTTGCAACAAAAACATCATTCCATCCGATGCTTGTCAATGTAATGGTGCCGAAAGTCGCAGTACCATAAAAATAGCCTGTTATGTATGAATTACCATTATCATCTACACCAATATCCCCCATTGAAGTTAAACTATTTATACCTACATTCTTTGCCCATTGCCAATTCCCATGCGTATCCATCTTTGCAACAAAAACATTATCCAATCCGATGCTTGTCAATGTAATGGTGCCGAAAGTCGCAGTACCCTGAAAATGGCCTTCTATGTATGAATTACCATAAGCATCCACACCAATATTATGGCTAAAAGCAGAGCTACTTCCTCCTGCATTCTTTGCCCATTGCAAGTTCCCATGCGTATCCATCTTTGCAACAAAAAAATCAGCTTCTCCGATGCTTGTCAATGTAATGGTGCCGAAAGTCGCAGTACCCTCAAAATATCCTGTTATGTATGAATTACCATTAGCATCAACACAAATATTATTGCTCGAATCCCAATAGTTTCCTCCAGCTTGTTTCGCCCACTGCCAGTTCCCATTTGTATCCATCTTTGCAACAAAAACATCAGCTTCTCCACTGCTTGTCAATGTAATAGTGCCGAAAGACGCAGTATCCTGGAAAAAGCCTGTTATGTATGAATTACCATTAGCATCTACACCAATACCATGGGCATAATCCTCGTAACTTCCTCCTGCACTCTTCGCCCACTGCCATATTAAGGATTGGGCTGATGTGTTCGGCATCACACTTGCTCCAGCAAACAATACTATTATAGCAAAAACTAAGCCTTTCCTAAAACAACCATTTTTCATATTTTTCCTCCTTTAAATGTATAATTTTAATGTAATAGGTGGCTTAAATGTTTCTAATTCAAATGATTTCTGGTACAGGGATTTTAGGGTGTTGTTCTTGATAGGATTTTTGTTGATGTTTTATGAAAAGTGAGATAGAATAGAAAACGTTTTAAAAGAAAACAGGAATGGTAAAAGGATGGAAGAAGAAATTAAACAATTCGTTGATGAACTAAAATTTCAGTTAAAAAACTTATACCCAGATAAACGAATATCCGCCACTAAGGAAAAAGAGCTCATTGACAAACTAAGAGAATTAATAAACTACATTACTTATGTTGAGGACAGTAAAAAAGACGGGAAAACTTTTTTTTTCAAAGAGGTATTCAATAATCTCTCAGATATATTAGGGGGCATTCTTGATGCAGATAAACTTAAAAAAATGATAGATTCAATGAGTTTAACACAGCTTTTAGACATTGATCCAGAGGGAACGTATGTAAAAGAATACATTGTTTTTATGAATAACCTTGTTGAGAGTTCATATGCTACTAAGACAACAAAAGATTTAGAGAAATTTTTTTCAAATATCAACATACCAGAGATTATAGGCTTCTATCAATTTATGTATTCAAAATTGGATGAAATCAGTGATTTCCTCTTTAAGAAACCATTTAGATACACGTCTAACTCAATTCCAAAATTAATAGATATATACGGTACTCTATCCGGGTATTATGAGACTTTCATAAAATTAATTATTTCAGCTTATGGATTAGTATATGAAAGCAAGCCTTTCAAAGAATCTGAATTTAAAAAATTATCAAAGAAGAATTTCGGTTCAATAATTAAATTGACTGAAAAAATCCTAGATTTTGATGTATTTAGAAAACCATATGATAGAACATTAAGAAATAAAATTATCCATAAAGATTTTAAAATAGATTATAACAACAGAGTAATTATCTATTCATCTCAAAAGATTTCTTTTAAAAAATTATTAATAAAAACTAGGAATATTCTTGAAGTTCTGGGTTCTATTATTTATATTTATAATTTTATTTCAAGAAAAAAGCTTCAAAAAGCACATCAATTATTAATTACAGAGGAAAATGTGCCTATCAAATATAAATAAGCACGATATAAAGAAAATCATATGGCTATGATTAGATATCAGGTAAACTGTATAGCTAATTTATAAAGTCACACAGGCAATATTTAGAGTTGATTTGTAAAGTTCAATCGTTTTATCAAGATATTCATTAAATTGATTAAGTTTAGAGATAGCCCTATAGCCCTCCGTACCTACAGTGTTAGCCATTTCTGGATTTTCTATTAAATCTTCCATCATTTCTCTGATTTCTCTTGGGTTGTTTGGATCAACTGTCAATATTTCTTTTCCGGCTTTTAATTTAGTATATGGCTCTTTTTTGTGTAATATTTTACTCATTAATACACATGTTCCAGTTGCCAAAGTCTCGGTAGGTAATGCAGGTGTATGATATTGTAATACTGGGGATGTTATTTTTTCTAATGCTACTACACATGTTGAAGCTCGTAGTATTGACGGGATTTGCCAT